>Ga0315281_10005513_pt1 | contig 18107 bp, 10 predicted proteins | sample YL17G07_0_MG_FD_204540 | JGI IMG/M metagenome (GOLD analysis project Ga0315281, IMG submission 204540) | Sediment microbial communities from Yellowstone Lake, YNP, Wyoming, USA - YL17G07_0 | ecosystem: Environmental > Aquatic > Freshwater > Lake > Sediment | place: USA: Wyoming | collected...
ATTGCCATGGGTGTTAATTCTAAACGATCAAACCCTTGTGGAACTTTTCTGCCTACAAGCTCTCTATTATGAGCAAATAGTTCTACAACCTGTTCTTGGGTTGGTATTGGATACTCTTTTCCATCTATTCCAATCGCTCCAATGCTTTCTGATTTCGGAAGAAGCGTGAGAATGCCGGTGCGGTTTAAGGCGGTAACGCAACGGGCATATTCCCTTTCAACAGGAAATAACTGTTCTGATTGAGGAGCTCCTTCCATGTGCGCTGTCATCGTCAGGGTCAGACCTTCACTATACACTAACAAGTATGTTGTAAATCTGTTTCACCCGTTTCGCCAATTTTCGATCTTTTAACAGCTGCTTCTGAACTGATTTTCTTTACTCATTCAGCGCTGCAATGCTGAGTTTGTTGATATTCAGTTCATACAAAAGATCGAGCACATCCACGACATTTTTAAAATTGGTGTTTTTGTCAACCGCAAGCACAACGGCAAGGTTAGGATTCGCCGTTGATTCCATCTTCATTTGCGTCCTCAACTCATCTCGGCTCACAGCCTTGCTCTCGAGGTATATCAAGCCCTCGCGGGAAACATTTATCGTGACCGTATTGCCCTGCTGCCCCGTTTTCCCGTGCGAAGCCTTGGGAAGGTTAACCTCGAATGACGAAATCATGATGTAGCTGGCGGTCACCATAAAGATGATAAGAAGGACAAGACTGATATCGACGAGCGGAATGACGTTGATATTCGATAAGAGCTCGTCGCCGCTTTCTTTTTGAGAGCTGTGTTTTCCCATAAGGTCACCGTTTATTTCCTGAAGCATCCATATAGGTCACGACGACGAGCCGAGCGAGATTCTCCGAGGCAACCATTATCTTCTTGATATATTTTACAAAATAGTTATAGGCTGCAACGGCAGGAATGGCGACGAATAACCCCAATGCAGTCGCCACGAGTGCTTCCGATATTCCCGCCATCACAACTGCAGGGCCGCCTTTCGTATTCTCCGCCAGACTGTGAAACGCATGGATAATCCCAAGCACCGTGCCTAAAAGGCCGACAAACGGCGCGTTGCTCCCTAATGTTCCCAGAATAGTGATGGGTTTCTCGAGATTTAGTCTCTCCTGCGAGAGTGCGACCGAGAGGCTGTCCTCAAAATCAAGGCCCATGCCCTTCATGATCTGAATCGTCTGTAAGCAAACCTTTGCCGCCGAGGAACTGTCGTTGCGCAAGATCGTTTCTATCCCTCCACCGCTCTCTTTTCTGAGAGCAGTGTCTATCCGGTTTTTCAGGAGTTCTGCATTGCCGCTTTTCCTCCGTAGAACGATGATGCCCTCCAGAATCCTTCCGACAGAGTAGACTGATAATAGCAGGAGTAGCCAGATAATCCACTCGGTGCCCGCCAGGGCAAGGCCCAAAAGCTTTTGCGTCAGCATCCTCGCCTCTCCTTTCGTCCCCCCAGAGAATCAATTTTTTATTATTATAATGTAGTATGCGGAGTAAAGCTAAATCTTTTCCCAAGGTAATGGTCAGTTACGGGAGGTATAGATCTGTAGGGATCGCGGTCATGCTTTATAAAAAAAGTGTTTGGATATTTTCATCTCATTTCTTCGATGTGTGCACTATATCGAAGAACTATATTCGCCTTTCCGATATAGTGCAGTGGTACAATACTCCGCGGCACGGCGGAGCTCCTTGTGAGCGAGGGTTGAGCCGGAAGGGTCACAAACGGGGGGGTAGTTGGAATCCAAAATAGGATCGTTACCGGATCGTATATGTACAGAAAAACCATTAAAGAGTTAAAAGACAGGGCAGTCAAGCTCGGCGCGGGGGAGAGTAAAATTATCGAGGCAAAGACCGTAAAGACTGCGGAATGGGTAAGATACAAGTGCCAGTTTGGCTGCTCCGGTTTTGGAGAAAGCCTCACCTGCCCGCCGCATTCTCCTACGCCTGACCGGACTCAAAAAATACTGGATTCCTTTCGAAAGGCGATCATCATCCACTGCCAGAGCCGATCAGTAGTCGATATTTCAAAGATCGTCCTTGAGATAGAGAAAGAATCTTTCCTTGCCGGATACTATAAGGCGCTGGGTATGGGCGCAGGGCCATGCAGGCTCTGTGAAGAATGCAACCTGAAAGGCAACTGCCGGCATCCTGAGGATGCCAGGCCTTCTATGGAAGCCTGCGGTATAGACGTTTTCTCCACCGCGCGCAGTAACGGTTTTACAATAGATACACTGGATTCGGCCAGATGCAGGGCGGATTATTTCGGCCTTGTGCTGATTGAATAAACAGCGGCTCTAATCTGCGATGTGAATTAAGGAGTGAGCGATTGATGAATTAAAGGAAAAAACGGCGGGGGAGGCTGATAGATACATTAAGAAAGGTCAACATGGATAAGAGCAGGGATCGTTACCGGCGAATAAAAGAGCATTTTGAAAAGGAAGCCGCTGTCTTTGACAGGTTGTTCTTTAAGGTAATGCCGCGCTATCAGGAGATGATGCAGGCAGTCATTGACGGCATTCCGTTTGATAAAAATGACCGACTGAAAATAGTCGATCTGGGGTGCGGGACGGGAAATCTAAGTCAGAGACTTATCTCTGCTTATCCCAACGCGCACATTACCTGTATTGATATGGCGGAGAATATGCTTACAATGGCCAGGGCAAAGCTCGAGGGGAACCGCAGTATCAGCTTCCGGCTCGGAGATATACGCGATTTTGATTATCAATCGAAATACGATGTGATCGTTGCGTCAATGGTGCTCCATCATATCGAGGGCAAGGATAAGCCCCGCTTCTACAGGCGGCTGTACGATGCGCTCTCAAGAGGAGGTGTTTTCCTCAGCATCGATATATTTATTTCCTCCCACAGCCATCTCCAGAAGTTGTATATGGATAAATGGAAGAGATTCATGAAATCAAAAGGCCTTCCGGTAAAGAAGATAAACGAGATGATTGCCCGGCATCAGAGAGAGGACCGTCCGGTCTGTTTTCAGGATGAGCTCACCATGCTGCGCAAATCCGGGTTTAAATGCGTGGATGCTATTTTAAAGCATTACAATTTTGCGGTCTATGGCGGAGCAAAAGCCAGATAGAAAAAGAAACCGAGAAAATTTTTATAGGGCTGCAAATGATATTGATCAAGAAGAGTCCCGACGACACCATGGAGCGCATCAACCGCGTGGCACTATGTTGCGTGCCGGTCGGCGTCCTCAGTTGTAAAAAATCTCCCACCCTTTGACCATGTAGTTATCGTAGTGCGTGCTCGGGGGGCGTAAACCGGATTTGAATACGATGGTGTTCTCCCCTGCGTGGAAGAGCGATGGCGACAGGCGAACCTGCGACCATGCCCAGATGTTGTAGTTGTGCATGGCTGGCAGATATCCCACGAACTCCCCATTGATGTAAACCGGATTATTGTCATAGAGGGTCGCCCAGTAGCCCACCCGCAGCACCACCGGACCCGTCGGGGCGTGGTCGAGATAAAATGCCCGCTCCACCCGTATCCCCTCCGGGTGGGTAACCTCCCATGTCGCCATATACGGATCGTACCCATCGCCCACATGGAGGGTGGATTTGAGCAGTTTCATATGATACTGGAACGGCGTGAAGATGTTGGAAACCTGCACCGGCAAACCGTCGGTCCGTAGATACTCCCCGGTTCCTTGATAAGTAAAGACTGCCGCAATAGCATACGAGCCTTGATAAATGCCGGCCGCGGCGGTATTGATCACGAGCGAACCTTCCTCGAACGCGGATGGGAAGGCTATACCGCCGAAGGTCGGGGTTTCGAGGCTCCCCGTCAAGAGATACGTGCTGGACATATTCGGTCCGAAAACCCGTACAGATCCACCGGCATTTACGTCGTCCATGCTGCATGCGCCGTCGTAAGCCACAGGATTTTCGATCGCCAGCAGGTATATGTTGAGGGGCGCTCCATCATAATTGTACGCCTCAAGCGCGCAGCGATAGGTGAGCCCTACCAGACCGTCGGAATTCATCTCCGTTGTTGTTATGACTACATAGTCCGGAACGGATCCTGATTCCGATGGCTGTGCCACAAGCGTAGCACTGCGGCAACAATGCGCAACAACTAACGCTGCCATAAGTAATAGCGTGTGAGTCTGCTTCATGCCGTTTCCCTTTCTGCCTGATAAGAGTTTATTATTAAGCCCCCGTCATGTCTCAATGGAAAGCCAACTACCCCAAGGATCGGTAACATTCTCACGGGGCCTCTTTCGTGTTTGGCTGGCCATCTCCTCGCTTTCTCATGCCGCTGGTGACTTCCCATAAGGCACTTTCGAGAGAGTAATCATCTGCCAAAAATGGGGGTGCACGGGTAGCTAAACAGCCTCTCCCCCAGTTTGAGTTCGGCCGGCAGCAACCCACTTCTCATCAGGTCTTGCCAGAGCGCCTCAGCGGCCATCCGGTTTGCAATTTCGCTCGGGTGAGGATCCGTATAAGGCACATGCTCGAGGAGGATGTGGTCCATGTACTTAAAAAGAGGGAAAAGATCAACATACTGCAATCCTGCCTTTTCAAGTACGGAGTGAAGCTTCTCGTGAATATCGGTGAAGGGGTAGTCATCGCCCAATCCGTAAGTGGTCAAAGGGAAAATGACCACTCGAACAGGAATATGCGTAGCGCGGGAGAAATCACCCAAATCAAAAAGCGCAGTCTTCGCTTTCTGCCATCCCGAATATGTATCTCTGTATAACTTATGAAAGTATTGTATATGCCCGCGCTTGACTCTGGAATTAAACAACCTGTCCATAACCAGCCTGACCAGCGCAGAATGGTCGTAGAAGAAAGATGTCCACCCCTCAGGCTTCGTAAAGCTGCGGTAGTAGCATTTATCCCTTAACTTACTTAAGTAGTCGCGCCCCTCCTCCCAGTCCTCCGGATCATTCAGGCAATAACCTAGAACAATCAGGTCTGGCTTGAGTTCGCCGGCATCGTGTTTAATCCCCCTGACCTCTGGGGGAGTTGACCTGCCTCCCATGCTCATATTGATAACTTGGTAGGTGACTCGCTTATCATTTCCAAAATAATTCAAATAGCACTCAAGCTTTTTCGGGTAACTGTCCTCGAAACTCAGGTCTCCCCCCTCGGAGAAGGAGTCACCCACCACTATAATCCTGAACACATTTCGCCCTTTCTCCATCGGATATTCAAAGTCATGGTAGCGCAGCGAGTTAAGCGGCATAAGACCGGTCTCGAAGTAAGGGAGAGGGTAGACAACACCATGATGAGAAGTCTTTGACTGGATCAGGCGCACAACGATATCGATCATGATCAACGATAGCACGACGCTGATGAATAACGCGGCGAGTTTAAGCAGAAGAGGTTTCAATGGCGATTTCAAATCTATTTGCCCCAATCAGAGATATACGGTACAATCTTCTGTTTCGGTGTCACGGTCGCGGCTGAGATGTCCGTCCGCGGCGGCCCGATCTATCGCAATGGGGGTCCTGCGTAGCTGTGAGAACGGGAAGGCCCAAAGCATTACTTTCTTCCGTGGCTCCGGCAGATAATTATTACGTTGAAATTGCCCACATTGTGCTAATATTAACGTAAGAAATCTCATGAATACAAGCAAAAAATCGCGCTCCGCGGGAAGGCCACCGAAATTTCTGGAAGATCGCCATCCTGTGACGGTGACCCTCCCCGTGCGGGTCCTCGATATCCTCAAGACGGTCGATCCCGATCGTGCACGTGCGATCGCCAAGCTCGCGGACATGGTGAGCAGGGGGGGCCGCGACAGGAAGCCGGTGGAGATCGTGGAAGTGGCGCCGCACCGAGGCCTGATCGTCGTGACGGAGAGCCCGGCCCTCAGGAGCATTGAGGGGCTGCGCCTGATCGAGATCGCTCCTACCCGGTTCCTCATCACGGTGGAAGCGAGTCTCAGTGTGGAATCGCTCGAGGTTCAGATTCAGGACCGGATAGAGGAGGCGAGCGGCAGTCCGGAAGAGATCGCGCTCCTGAAAGAACTGTTTTCCCAGCTCCGCCACCAGCGCCGGCGCAAGGCGGTCTCGAAAGAGGAGCTCCTCATCATCAGCATGTGAGGAGATGGCGATTCATCGTCACGATCCCACAGTCCGTGCTCAGGCGCAACGGGTGAGGTTTCTGTCGTTGCGGTGCGACAGCAAGTTTTACTCCGGCAACAGGGTTACGAGAAACAAGCAGGGAGAAACTATTGTTGCGGCGGTATTGATGGGCAACGCAGGCTCTAGCGCGTACTGGGACATAATCTGTATATCTATTGCCAGCTTATCCAGATTACTAAAAATCTCCTTCGTCTCCGGCGTGGGGGCTATGCAGAGAGTTCGATAAATGCGCAAATAATGGCGAGTCAAACATGTGCTCTGTGAGCTGGGGACAGCGTGCCCGATGGGCTGAGGCGGGCATGGGGGCGCAACAACGCTCGTGACGCTATTCTTCGTACTTTAGGGGTAGGGGGGCGCCTTATACTGCCAGCCCAACACGCTGCATATCTCAGGAGCCCTGTCCAGCCCCCACATACAGCCAGTAGGCCGTAAGGACCGGCGCATAGTACGTATCGACTCCGAATCCAGCCACCCCCTAGAACCCATGATCTAGACAACCCGCTCGATGGCGGATGTGATCTGCCATCTAATTGAAAGTGGCACTGTTTTTGCGGGGAGGGTCAAATAGCGAGATGGCCACTTGAGGAGTGGAAAAGGAATCTTGTAGAAGAAATAGTGCCGCGCCTGTCTGCGCGCAGTCGCTTCGGCGGAGGCAGTCGCAGGGGCCTGAGGCCCCGATCAAAAAGCTAGGGATATTTGCTTCCACCTCGTATGCAAAACGGATATAATATCAGTAATGCTGTCAACAAAAAAAAAGTAAAATTTTTACGAATTCTATGCCCAAAATCTAGAGGGACGGGAGCCGTATTACCAGGGGGTAGAAGAAAGATGCACCGTTCCAGGATAAACGGCGGATCAACTTGGTGACGCGCAACTTGCATGATGGGAGAGGGTTACGTGGATTTATCCAGTGAGGAAAGTATATGCATGATGCAGTTTTTTATCCAAACCATAATACGAAAGGATAAGCCATGAAAAATATTAGGCGTTCAGGGGTGATTTTGTTCCCGTTTGGAAGGCGCTGGAGAATGTGGGTGTAGAAATGGAGTATAATGTACGTAAATAAATGCGGCATTGTGAAAAGCATTTTCCCAGAAGGCGCTAAATAAGCATTGGATATGTTGAATATGCTACACAAGAATGGAGGAATTATGAGAAACCGAGCTGTTTTTTGCGGATTTGCCCGTAATATGAAACGGTATTGGGCGGTCTCACTTCCGCTTATCGTATTCAGCGTCTTGTCTGTTAGCTCACCCGCGTATGTTTCCGGACAAGTGATCGCGTGGGGGGACAATGAATTGGGCCAATGTAATGTGCCGGCGGATGCCCAGAGCGGGGTGACCCAGATTGCAGGAGGATGGCGGAACAGTCTGGCCCTGAAAACCGGATCCCCGTCGCCGACTGACACGCCGGGAGAAACACCGACAATCACGCCGATCCTCACCCCCTATGCCCCCTGGCCGATGTTCCGGCATGACGCGCGGCACACGGGTCAGAGCGAGTACCGTGGCCCTCTCATTGGCTCTCTGTATATGAGTTTTTATGTCGGATGGGGCCCTTCCTCGCCATCGATAAGCTCAGATGGGCGGATTTATACGAGTGCGCACGTATCGATAGGAGCCAACAGTTATCAGAGCACGAGCGCTTATATGCCGACAGGCGCGCTCTCATGGAGCTATGTCATAGCGCCGTCCGATTATTGGTACTGGGTGGAGTCCTCTCCGGCGATAGATGCCGGAGGAAAAGTTTATGTGGGGAGCCCGGATAAGAATCTGTATTCATTTTCTTCGCGTGGATTACTTGAGTGGAGTTATGCGAGCGGCGCTGAGATTATTACGTCGCCTCTCATCGCAAAAGACGGCAGTATCCATATAGGAGCTTGCTGGCCAGATTATAATTTTTACGCCCTGACCTCTGATGGCGTTCTTTTATGGAGTTATAACTGCGGATATGCATACTCCTCGCCCGCCGAGGATTCGGACGGGAGGCTGTATGTAAATGGGTCGGGTGGCATCTGGTGCTTCAATTCGACGGGCGATCTGAACTGGTTTAATTATTGCGACGCCACCTACTCATCTCCCGCGGTGGATTCTGACGGGAATATTTATGTGGGTACTTACGATGGTGGCGTGTGCTCACTCGCTTCAGCTGACGGCACCTATCTCTGGAGTTATATCATGGGCAACGAAGTGAATTCGTCGCCCGCCATTGGGTCTGACGGAGCGCTCTATGTCGGTGGTGAAGATCGCCATGTCTACAGCCTGGGGCTTGACGGCTCCTTCAGGTGGAGCTATAAAAGCGGGTGGGAGCCCTATGGCTACGGCACCTTTGAATCACCCGCCGTGGGCTCGGATGGCATGGTCTATGTCGGTTCCTCTGACAGCAACATCTACGCAATTTCATCTGCCGGTTCCCTCGCATGGAAATGCACCGCTGGGCCTGAGCTAACGTCTTGCCCCGCCATCGGATCTGACGGCCGCCTCTACGTAATATCGGGCTCCTACTTTTGTGTGTATCACGATGTTACCCCCACGCCGACCGCCACGGGTCCCACGCCGACGCCTACGATTACTCCTACCATCACGGCAACTCCTACCGGCCCCACACCGACTCCACTGCCGCACCAGTGGCCCATGTTTCACCATGATGCACAGCGGACGGGGATGAGCCCCTATAAGGGCCCACGCAAGGGGCTTCTTTTAACAATATTAGGGTATTGGAATTACTACTCCCCTCCCACAATCGCATTTGACGGACAAGTTTATATGGGTGATACCTTTGATGATGCCATTTATGCATACAGATCGGACGGGGGAATGGCGTGGAGTTATCTCACAGGATATTACGTCACATCCGCGCCTGCTCTTGGCCCTGACGGATGCGTATACGCGGGGTCCGACAAGATGTATGCATTCACGTCATCCGGCGCCCTCAAGTGGACCTACCCCATGGACTGCATGATATCATCATCTCCCATTGTGTATCCCGACGGGAAGGTCGTTGTGGGGTCATATCTGGGTGACATGTACGCTTTTTCCCCGGACGGCGCGCTTTCCTGGAGTTTCAACACAGGTCAGGAAATATACAATTATTCTCCTGCGGCTGACGCCGAGGGTAGAATATATTTTTATTGCGGCAATAAGTTTTATTGTCTTAGCAGCTCGGGCTCGTATTTATGGAGTGACGACATGGGATGGCCGGGATCATCACCGGCGGTTGATTCTTCCGGAGACATATATCTGGGCGCGAATGGGTATGACACGAATCAGTTTTCCGTATTTCGTTACGATTCCTCCGGTTCGTTACAGTGGACATATTGTATCGTAACAGATTACTACTATTCGGCGATATCTTCCCCGGCGGTGAGCAGCGACGGCCGGGTATGCATAGGGTCTCCGGACAATAATTTCTACGCCATCAATTCCTCATGCTCCCTCTCATGGAGTTATGACATGCAGGGATATCCTCCTCAGTCATCGCCTGCGATTGACTCAGACGGTTTTGTTTATGTAGTTGGAGGGTTAAATTACGGTCCTGAGAATGTCTACGCTTTTAATTCAATCGGCACTTTATGCTGGAGCTATGGGGCCGGCTGGAGTACTAACTCAGCTTCTCCGGCAATAAGTTCGGATGGCCGATTATACGTGAACGGGGACCGGCTATATGTTTTTCGAGATTACCCTTTTCCCACTCCCACCCCCACGAATACGCCGACGATAACCCCGACGAGGGCCCCCACCCGCACGCCTCGGCCGACCCGCACGCCCACGTGTACTCCGACGATAACGCCGACATGGAATCCGACGTACTCGACCTACACGCCGACGGTGACTCCCACGATTACCCCTGCTCCTTATAGCTCATGGCCGATGTTCCACCACGACGCCCAGCGGACGGGGAGGAGCACCTACGCGGGGATTTCCTGGCCCGAGTTTTCATGGAGTTACGCAATGGGAGGGAAAGCCGGCGGCCCTGTTACCGGAGGCGATGGAAACGTTTATACGGGAGCAGGCGACAATGTGTTCTACTGCTTCCTATCCTCCGGCGCACTCGGCTGGAGCTATGTGGTCCGTAATGACGGGACTGAAGCTTCCGCCGCCATAGGGAGCGATGGGCATGTGTATGTAACGGGGACGTCTCTTTATGCCCTCTTCTCCACGGGCGTAGTGGACTGGAGCTATAACATTCCAGATGCAAGCAATCCGGCACTCGGGGAGGGAGGAGAAATATATACTTCCGGGGGGATAGATAACAACCTCTATGCGCTCGGCTCACAAGGGACACTGCACTGGAGTTACAGCTCTCAACGCGGTTTTCATACATTGACCGCAGTGGGCCATGAGGGAGGAATATATGGCTACGCGGGCAACTGGTCGACTCCCGAAACTAACATGTATGCTTTTAACCCGGACGGCTCGATGAACTGGAGCTATGAAATCGGGGATGACATAACGGATTCCCCGTCGGTTGGAAGCGATGAAACGATCTACGCGGGTTCGTCCGCGTCGAGCGCTTCTAACGGCGTACTATACTCCTTTTCGAGCACGGGATCAGTTTCATGGGTCTATGAGGCAGGGGGGCCGATAAATACTTCGCCCGTGATCGACTCCGACGAGAACGTATACTTTATAGCCTATTCCAACGCGACGAGCGCTTCCGTCCTGACCTGCATCAGTCCCTACGGTGATTTGAACTGGAGTTATAAAAGGATGTCCGGTTCACTCACAATTGATTCTGAGGGGAATCTCTTTGTGGCCTCTCCCTCCACTACCTCCAGTGCGGGTACCGTATACTGCGTCGATTCGGTCGGCGCCGTGAATTGGACATTTTCACCCGGAGGTTCGTCTCCCGCAATTGGTCCTGATGGAACAGTATATATTGGGGATGGGAATAGCATGTACTGTATAGGTCAAGGCCCCACGCCCACCCCAACTCCGACGCCGACGGCGACCCCCGGCCCCTGGCCTGTGTTTCGCTACAATGAGCGCAACACGGGCTACAGCCGGTACACAGGGACGCTCGCGGCAGGTCTCCGGTGGAGCTACAAATTGAGCGGCGCCTATTCCGGATTCTCCCCCCTCGTCGGAGTGAACGACCGGGTGTTCATGACGAATGGAAATAAGGTGGTCGTGCTCAATTCAAACGGCTCGATGGTGTGGGAATACGCGACGGGCGACACCATTGAGAACACTCTCGCAACGGGCCGCTACGGGGAAGTGTACACGCTTTCGGACGACAACACGTTCTATGCGCTGAATTCAGATGGCAGTCTGTCATGGACTTACTCGATTCAGGGGGGCGGGGGTTCGGTCCCGAACCCGGATGGGCAGGGCAATGTGTATGTGGGCTCTGTTGACAACGCACTCTATAAACTCGATTCTGCCGGCGCCCTCTCGTGGAGCTACGTGACTGGCGGCGATATCACTTCATCGGTGGCCGCAGGTTCTAAGGAGCTCTACGTCGGGTCGCATGACGGCGCAATTTACGCTCTGTTATCGGTCGGGACGTTCTCATGGAGCTATGCGACGGGTGGCGATATCTCTTCATCCGTCGTCGCCGGGACGCACGCACTCTACGTGGGCTCCGGGGATAATAACATCTACGCCCTCGAGCTGGGCGGCGCCCTCTCGTGGAGCTACGTGACTGGCGGCGATATCACTTCATCGGTGGCCGCAGGTTCTAAGGAGCTCTACGTCGGGTCGCATGACGGCGCAATTTACGCTCTGTTATCGGTCGGGACGTTCTCATGGAGCTATGCGACGGCTGACGAAATCACCTCCTCCGTGGCCGCGGGGACGCATTCACTTTACGTGGGCTCCAGGGACTATGGCATATATGCCCTTTCCTCTAACGGCTCCCTCATTTGGAGCTATCTGACTGATGGAGCAGTGGACTCATCACCGGCCGTCGGTTCGGACGGCGCCATCTATGTGGCCTCCGGGGATAACAGCCTGTACGCAATTTATTCCGACACGCCCACCCCCACCACGACGCCGACTCCATGGCCGACGGGAGTACCGACGTGGACGCCCACCCAAACGCCGACCGAGGTGCCGACCAACACGCCGGCGCCGCCTACCGAGACGCCGACCGTGACGCCAGCGCCGCCGACCGCAACGCCGACCGTGACGCCAGCGCCGCCGACCGCAACGCCGACCAACACGCCGACGATCACACCCACAAAAACGCCTACGCCAACACGGACACCAACTCAGACACCGACGATTACTACCACACCCACGATCACTCCCACTCCTACAATTACCCCAACGCCTACAGTCACTCCGACTCCGACAAATACCCCAACCATCACACAAACCCCGACGATTACCTCCACACCTACAGTGACGCCGACGCCAACCGAGAGGCCGACTGAGACGCCGATCGCACCAGCTGTGCACACATCGACACCCACACCGGTGCCGACGGCGGAGAACGTGCTCAATGGCACGTCGTTTAAGGCGGGGGAGCAGCTTGTGGCGACATTCAAGGTGAATGAGCCGATCGATAAACTGTTCACTGTTTATGCAGTGCTCATCATACCGGGAGGAAGGATGCTGAACGCGATGACATTGAATGCGCCGCTCAAGCCCGTCGCCTCTAATGTCAGCGGCCTCCCTGCGGGGTTCACCTATCCGCTCCTGTCAAAGACGATTCCTCCCGGGGCGCCTAAGGGGGAGTACGAGCTTGCGGTTGTGTTCTTTGACGCGACCAAGCCGTATCGAAGCCGCACCGACGCCTTCTTGGATGTGAGCGCAAAGTTCACGATACAATAACACAGCAGGCTGAAATCAACGTATCCTCATCAGAAATCAGGCAGGCACAGACATATTCTCTTGTGCCCATCCCTTACTGTTTTGAAGGTTATCCTTAATACGTCAATAATTGTCAACGCTCTGTGATATCCGTTATGCCCGTCGAATGGATAGACGCTGCAACAGGTTGCGCCGCACACTCCCAATCCCACCCGCTGCATGTCTTTAGCTCCCTGTCCCCCCCACATACAGCCAATGGGCCGTAAGGACGGGTGTTTTGTACGAATCGACTTCGAATGCCACCACTGCGTAGAACCAATGACCTGCCTTCTAAAAACAGTGCCGGTAGTTGTGGGAGAGTCTAATCCCTATTGGTACAATAAATGGGGGGCAGGTCAAGAGGACTCAAACCCGCTTATGCAATAGCTTGAGATTAAGGATGGCTCTCGTAATTGGTAGAGTTAATTGCTATTCTAAAAAAGACATTTTAGGAACGAAACTTAAAAACTGGCTTTCAATATAGCAGACTTTTAGCTTTTCTGTTCATTTAAAACAAATTATCGGACAACCTCTAAAGATGTGACCCGCTGTGCTCGGGAGAATGGCCATGTTTTATCGGAATCTTCGCCGGGGGGTGAGAGATGTCGCATTCCTGCTGATTTCTCTGTCTGCTTTGGCATACTCACGCGCACTGGACCGGAGTTTTTACACACCCAAACTTGTTCTTGTTGTGCTGAGCTGCGCTTTGCTCGCGCCCCTGTTCGTCCCGTGCACGCGCAGGACTGTTCCAGGCCACCTCTGGGCAGTCTGTATGTGCGCATGGGGGTGCATCGCCCTCATCTCTGTTGCGTGGAGCGATTTTCCCATCCCGGCCTGTGAAAGAACGGCGGGAGTCGTTCTCTGCGCGGTGATATTTTTTTGTTTCGCCGGAATAGCGTGTTCTGAGAAGGATCGCCATCACGCGGCGGCGATACTCTTCCTGACGGGGGTTGCGCAGTCGCTTCTCTCGATTCTCCAGTGGCGCGGGATTGACCCGCTTTTCGGCGACGTGACCTGCGGATTCTCCCGGCAGGACATCACCAAGCGCATGCTGGGGACGCTCGGCTATCAGAACACGCTCAGTGGATACCTGGCGCTGATATTGCCCCTCGGACTCTATCTTCTCTCCGCGGCAAAGACGACATGCCGCCGCCGGCTGTGGGGGATGAGCGGCATAATAGTTATTGTATCTCTGATTCTGACGCGGAGTCGCGGCGCATGGCTGGCCGCAGTCGCCGCCGCAGTGGTATTCGGCGCGCTGGCTGCGGCCGGTGGAACGCTGAGACTTCGTCCCCGGCCTCTCCTATGGGCGATCGGCGGCGTGCTTGCCGTAGCTCTGCTGACGATGTGGATAACCCGCGGTGACACAGCAATGTCGGTCGCGAACCGGATGCGCGCTGCGCTGTCGTTCCATTCCCCCTCCATGCGTCAGCGGGTGCTCATCTGGAAAGTCACATGGCGGATGATTAGAGAGCGGCCGCTCCTGGGGGGCGGTGTGGGCGCTTTCCAGATGCGCTATCTCGATTCCCTGGGGGGTGTCCTTGAAGATCCGGCGAATGTGGCCCTGAAGCGCTACGCGATAAATGTGAAGGAGAGTCACAATGACTACCTTCAGATGTGGGCCGAGATGGGACTCGCAGGTTTGATCGTGTGGCTGATGTTCGTGGCGCTCGTCATGAGATCCCTAGCGCGCGCCGTGCGCAACGCGCACTATGGCGTGGATGAACGCCTGTGGTGCGCCTCGTCCGCGGGAGTGCTTGCCGGCTTCGCGGCGATGGGGCTCACGGCTTTCCCCCTCCAGACACTGCCGACCGCGCCCCTGTTCTGGATGCTTATCGGGACGGGGCTGGGAATCACGCTGGCCGGGAACGGCGATGACGGCGGTATCGAGCAGGAAGGGGGACGGGGGCTGCCCGCGCGGCTGTTTTTGTCGCTTGCACTGGGCGTAATTGTGTGCCTTATTTTTGTTATATCAGACAGGCTTTTGCTTGTGGGGCGAAACGCGGCGGCCCGCGGCTATGCGACCAATGCCGAGCGCGTGTATCATCGCGCGGTTGCGTTCACCCCCTGGGATGGAGAGTTGAGGTTTTATAACGGCCTCTGCCTTCTACGGAAGGGGAATTTCCCCGATGCCCAACAGGAGTTTCTCAAAGGCGCGACGAGCTTTGCGGACGTAAACCTGTGGCGCGGGCTCTCGCGAGCGTGTGGAGCGATGGGAGATTGCGCAGCAGGCATCGAGTGGCTCGAGAGGGCGCGCAGAACACGGATTGAAGCCACGGTGGTAAAGAGGGAACTGGGCGTGATGCTGATTCGATGCAACAATAGTGCGCGGGGTGTTTCACTCCTGCGGGATCTTTCACGCCCGCCCTTGCCGGATGTGGAATCTTCCATTGTCCTTGCCCGGTACTACATTGATCGGGGGCTTCCTCAGAGCGCGATAGACTCGCTGTGGCCGGTTGCGACGCCGGAGACAAGCGTTCTCACGAGAGTATCTCGGAAATATGGGATTACTCCGGCAAAGATGGCTGAAGCGCTTGACACCGTTGGTGTGGCATGGCTGCTTATGAAAAAGCCCGTTGAAGCGGAACTCTTCTTCAGACGGGCGCTTGGTTTTAATCCCGCATGCCTGAGCGCGGAAAACAATCTCGCCTCAAGCCTCGCCATGCAGGGCAGGAAGGATGAGGCGAGGATGCTGTGGGGGCGCGTTCTCGCACGTGATCCTTACAATAAAACAGCAAGACAGAATCTATCTGTGAACGGGATATCAGTTCGCCGATGAGGTTAGAAGGGGAAGGAATCCTGTATGAGCAAAGGTACCACGCGCGTGCGCATGAGGCTCCATTCGTCGCGCCCCCGTAGGGTTTCAAAACTAACCTGGTGCCAAAATCACAGATAAAGGTCATGGGAAGAGCCTGGCAAGGGAGTGATCGATCTTCCAATATTGACCTTGTTGATGAAGATTGAAAAGGGAACCGGCAACTAAACTGCGCATTCAGACACGCTGATTTTGCGGTTCTGTGAGCAGGCTCAATGGGCAGGCTGTGGCGTGAGTGACGCAATGACGCTTGTGACGCTATTCTTCGTACTTTAGGGGTCGGGGGGGCGCGCCTTACACTGCCAATCCCACCCGCTGCATGTCTCTGGAACCCTGCCTTACCCCTTTATACAGCCAGCGCGAGATCAGGATAGGAACACATTTTGAATCGCGTATAAATCCCGCCCCCGCTAGCCCGACTTTCTCACTTTTCGGGCTAAAATGCATATTTTAGGCATTTGGAGCCATTTTAACCATCAGGTCTCCCACACATTTGGCACCTGATGCTGATAAATCCTTGGCGGAGGCTGCTCCGGCAGATGCCATCCGAGCTGATGCAGAAGTAGCACTTGTACCGGTTCCGGCTGCGTAATCCGCGGCAAACAGATGACCCGCCCATCTCGAGTCTTGAACCAAACCTCGATCATCTGGATGCGTCCAAACTGATCCAATAATTGCCATGGCGTCAGACTCTGCGCGATAGCGCGCAACTTCTGCCTCAGCGTTACCCATAACACGTACCCCAGAAACGCTACCATCACATGCGCCTCGACTCTGGAACTGATCCAGTGCCAGATCGGACGCACCACAATCTCACCCTTGATCGCGCGAAATGCCGATTCCACCTCCGTCAATTGGACGTAATTGCGCCATAATTGCCCCGCATCCATCTCCGGGATATTGGTCCGCAATAGATACGCTCCGTCACGCAATGAGGCCTTGCGAAGCGCGTCCCGATCCCATTCCCAACAAAGACCTTTCTCACCGTACCTCACCCGGGCATACCGCCATGTGCTTGTGTAACGTTCATGCAAACGGCCCAGTCGATGGGTGATCTTTTGCGGATCGACGATCTTCCCCACCCGGATGCTCCGCCGCAGGCAAATCAGCTCCCGCATCAACCCGTAGACGCCGCGCTCACGCATCGCGCGTTCTTTCTCGGCACGAGTGAGACTCCGTGCCAACACATATCTATCTTCCCCCTCTACAATGAGTTGTACCCCTACCGTCTCCGACACCTTTTGCCATTCGCCCTCCAGCAACCTCCGTTCATACTTTCTTAACTGGCTCTTCCGCGTTCCCACCAGATAGAGCGCATTGCGATTCCTCATCCTCAGCAGGTTGTCTTCGCTGACGATCCCACGGTCAAAAACCCATACCCGTTGCGCTTTCCCGTGTTTGCGCTCCACGGCCTCCACTATCTCATCCAGGGTCGTTACATCCGCCCGGCTCCCATCGAACACTTCATACGACAGTGGAAGACCTTCAGGCGTCACCACAAGCGCAATTACCAGTTGTTTGCAGTCCGGACGGCTGTCACGCGAATACCCCCGCGCTGCCTTGGACACCTCCTCCACTTCACCCTCAAAATACGTGCTCGTCAGGTCATACAGCAATATGTCAAACCGCGCCCCGAACAGATCCTTCCACCGCTGTGCCAGATGCTGCTCCAAAGCCTCCTTGTGCGGCAGCAGCCGATCCAGGCACCGATACAAACGGTTACGCTCCGCTACCTCCTGTGAACAATCCAGCAGCAGATCCATCGCCGTCTGCGGATACCACTTCTCATGCAAAGAAAGTTCACTCCCAGGTGCGCACAGCCGGTTGACCGCCAGGAGCTCCACCACTTTGCTCCACGGCACCTCCCCTGCCTCTTCTCCCAGTGCTCTTTCCCAGAACGATCCCAGCCCCAGATCCTCCCACAGCTTGCATCCCACCCATGCTGCCCCAAACTGTCGAGGCCGCCGCAACACCAGGCTCGATAATATTACTTCTACGACGTCATCCGCTTCTGGCGCTTGCCCCTCTCGATCCGTGAACAACCGTAGCTGATGCCGTTGCCCATCTTCCTGAATCGTCTCGATGGTCCGTTGCCAACGTTCCACCTGTGTGGTGTTCAACTCTCCCAGGTGCAGTACGCAACGCTGAATGACACGTCTGCGATTGACCCGCAGGCTTTCGTTCAACGTGTAATAGATATGTTGCTTCCCATCCTTGTCACGGCGGTTTGCTTTTAAATACATGCCGCCAGTTTTGCACGATTAATGTACTCATGTCTAGGGGGTAGGTCTCCCTACACGCCTCACAGCGGCTTGAACCCTCTCAAACCTCAGTAATTTCAACGAAAATATTTTCGCCCTTGCCCAAAATAGGCAAAAAGTGAGAAAGTCGGG
>Ga0315281_10005514_pt1 | contig 18105 bp, 22 predicted proteins | sample YL17G07_0_MG_FD_204540 | JGI IMG/M metagenome (GOLD analysis project Ga0315281, IMG submission 204540) | Sediment microbial communities from Yellowstone Lake, YNP, Wyoming, USA - YL17G07_0 | ecosystem: Environmental > Aquatic > Freshwater > Lake > Sediment | place: USA: Wyoming | collected...
TAAGTTTTTTTATCCATTTATTTAAAACCACTTCTTCAGTGCCTCCTGTTTCTCTTTACCAAGCTTGTGAGGGAAACGTAGAAACAAATTAAAATTCATTTAACCTCATTTGTTTCTCTTTACCAATCTTGTGAGGGAAACGTAGAAACTTATCTAAAACCACTTCTTCAGTGCCTCTTGTTTCTCTTTACCAAGCTTGTGAGGGAAACGTAGAAACAAATTAAAATTCATTTAACCTCATTTGTTTCTCTGTTTCTTTTCCAAAAATACTTTCAATATACCTTTTAATCATTTCCAAATTTTGTTTCATATATGGAGAAACCTGGTATTTTTGTGCAAGACTTATTGCAGGTTCTAGATATTTTTTTATCCCGCCTTCATTTACTGTGAAAATTAATTTGCCGTTGCAGATTGGACAAATTCCTGACAATGGAGGACGTCTTAAGATTTCATTACACTCAACACATCTGAAATTTTGCGTCGAGAATCCTCTTAGGTTTCCCCTCATGTCTTTTATAAAATGCCTGTCGATGATTAGTCTTGCGGTATCAGCAGTATCTGCTGCTCTAATTTTTTCAACAAGTTTCATCTGATGGTCTAATTTTTCTGCCATCGTTGCAAGCGTTTTATATGAAGAGCATAAAACACCATCATTAAAGTTAGAGGTGTCATGAGTAAAACCTATATTCGTAAAATAATCCTTGCCTTCTTTCAGTAATTTTTTCACATTTGTAATTTTTATCTCTGAAGAATGTTTTCTTTGCTCCGCAAATCTATAAAGTTCTAAAGGATACTTGAATGTAGATTCAAAATCTAAAATTTGATCGTCAACTTCTCCTGCATCTATCTTGCCATTTAGAACTAATGGGGCATCTTGAGTTCCTCCCCTATGTCTTGGTAAAAATTCCAATGAAAAATTTAACAGAACATCTAACAAAAGCATGATTGCCGCCTCATCACCATCACAGTCTCTTCTTACAGCTGCATGCATATAAGGGCTTGCAAAAATTCCTTGCGCATTTGAAAATCCTATGATTCTACAAATGACTCCTGCGCAATTATGCGGAGCCATAAAAACACCAAGGTGCCCAATCAAGTCCTCTCTTTTTTTTATATTATAGAATGAATCCAGTTTGTAAAATTTTTTCAGCAAGTCGTCGATAAAATGGCTTATTCTTATGAAAACATCGTCGGCCCTTTCATCGGGAGATTCGCTGGAACACGGAAGAATTATATCATGAGGTTTTATATCTAATATTTGTTCCTTATCAACTAATTCTTTTCCAAAAACATCATGAGTATATCCCAATTCTTTCAGCTTTTCTATGCTCACAGAAATTTCTTTTGGTTTAAATGAAGTCAATGGCAATTCAGTGGCATCATATCTTATTGTTCCATCTTTGTTTACTTGCAATCCATAAATTGCCCTCAGAATTCCTTTTTCCAAATGTTCAATCTGATGTCCTGCATTAAAAGTTCCTCTTACACCCTTTATCAAAACAGGAACATCTGATTTCAAAAGTCCAAGATTATTAATTGATTTTTCAAAATAGCGTGGAATGTCCAAGACGCTGTATTTGTACGATTGCCCTTTATTATGAAGAGTGCAAATGGTATCGAAAGTATCTCTGCAATCATAACAGAAAAAAACTTTGTTTGTTTTTGAATTGCAGTTTTCACACGTGGGAAAAATTGTATCTTTATTGCAAGTCTTGCATTTATAAGACGGAAAATTACTCCTGACTTTTCCGCTTTCAATCGCTGCATTTACACTCCTAAGTCTTCCACCCTCGCTGCCAACAGGAAATAAAACATTAGGACTTCCAATAAGTTTCCTAAGTTTTGCCTTCTCTGGCCTGCCCATTCTGGCGCCAATAAAATCTCCTGCTTTATCTTTAATTACAAATTCTGAAAAGCTGTTAATTATCTCCAAGATATTTTTATCAAGATTAAATTTTTCAACATCTAAAATTTCTTTTAATTGAAATCCATCATTGGCTAAAATAGAAGTGTCGACGCCTATATTCAAAAGTAAAATCTTGCTGTTCTCTTCGGATAAAACAACATTTTCTATGACTACTTCATGTTCGACTCCTAAAAGTTCCAGTGCTCTTTTTCCTAAAGCAAATTTTTCTTGTTCTTCTCTGGCATAAGGCAATATTATTTTCCCGGAAATTCTTGAATGCTTCAACCAGTATACAAGAGACAATAATTCTTCTTTAGAAATTTCAGTCCAATAGAGAATGAATTTTGGATTTAGGGGAATTTGGAAATTTTTGCTGATTTTCTTGGCTTTCTCTAAAGAAATGTTAAATGGATTTACATCTTTTGCAAAATCAGCATCTTTTTCTTCCAATTCAAGATGCCACCATTCCTCAACATATCCTGGTTTCAACAAGACATGATTTCTATTGGCAACATCGCTAAAAGGAAATAAAATATCTCCAAGATAAATTATTTCTTCCACGCTAGAATATATTTTTTTTGCCTCTTCTTGTGTTTTTATTTTCCTAACACTTCCGTTTTTTAGCTTGACTATTGGCCCGTCAATTGAATCGCAGGAAGTTATTGCGCACCCCTTTGTTGGCTTTTCTATTTTCAGCTGAGTTCCTATTGCAATGAATCCGTCGGTAATCCCCATTGTTGCAGGATTAACAGAAGCAGCGCTGAATCCATTAACTCTTCCTCTTCCATATCTGAATCTAAAACTTCCACTTTTTGATGGGTGTCCGAAAACGGGTCTTCCAGCAACTAAATCATTTATGTAAGTTGGAGAATTTTCCGTTTTTCCTTTGTCTCTTTTCTCGTGTATCTTTAAATATTCTGCAAGAAAATCCCATGAGGAAATTTTGAAGCCCTTTTCTTTTAGAGAAGTAACATATCTTTTTATTTTTGCAGCCTTTTGAGCAAGTCCTTCTCCAAGAGTCAAGCAAAAACCGCTTCTTATAAAATTAGTTTCAATTCTTTCCAAATTTTTATAATTTGAAACCTCTAATTTCTCAGAAGCTTCGCCGTTAATTTGAACTGGAATATTTTTCATCAAAAAGATTGTTTCTTCTTCCGTCGGCATATATTGAAGATTAGTAACCTTTTCATGATAATCAACAAGCTCTGTGACAGCCCTCTTAATTTCTTCTTCGGTCGGGTCGTATTTTTCAAATCCAAAAAGTTCTCTCAAATAATCTATTATCACAAGAGAAAATGCGGCTCCAGTTCCACCAGCGCTTCTCACAGGTCCGGAATAATATGGTGAAAAATATTCTTTGCCGTCTTTTGTTTTGCCTATTTTTATTTCAGTCAGTCCTTCAATTGGGCTTGACACAACTCCTAAAGTAATATATGCAAATCCTATTCTAGAACCAGCATCAATTGCCTGCAACAGCGACGTAAACTGGCAGAATTTTTGTTTTGCAACCTCTTCTGCAATTTGCAGGCAAACAGCTGGGTCCAGCTTTCCAAATTCCTTTTCCAATTCAATTATCCTTTCTGCAATTCCGACATTATTCATCTGAGGATAAATTGTAACAATTAAACCAACAACTTTTTCTGCCAAACTTCTTGCTAATGGCGTTTCGACTTTATCCGCTGGATCTAACCCCTTTGCTCTTGCTTTTTCAGCGACAGAATAAACTCCTCTGATCTCCTTTTCAAATTCCTTAAAATATTCTGGAGTATTCATGATTCATTCTCCTTTTCATAGAAATCTAAAATCCTAACAGCTCTTGTTTTAAGGTTGAACATTGGAACCTTGCAAAAATCGGGTTTGTTTCCCATCTTCTCTTGGAATGGTGTCAAACTTTCCCAACAAGTGCTAGAAATAACAAGAATATTATTATAATATGAAACAGCCCCCTTATGAGTGTGTCCAGAAACAAAAATATCCGGAACATTTCTTATTGTCAGTGGATCTTTTTCGTGAGGAGTGTACTGAACTGAAGAATGACTTGGTGCAAGATGTCTATGTTGTAAAAGATAATGCATTATTTTATCAGGAGCATTAATAGCGTCGGCGGCCATAAGTTTTGGAACATTATTCACATAAAATGGATATGAAAAACCATGATATGACAAAACATCAAATCCCGAGAAATTATTCTTTGCTCCAATATTTATCATGGAAGGATTGGAAACCATAATAATATTTTTTAAATTATACAAAGGCCATGCATATTTTTCATCCAAAACAGGCTGCGGTTCAGCAAGTCTTACACAATCATGATTTCCAGGAAGCATTATTATCTGTATATTGCTTCTTATCTTGCTGAATAATTCTGCGGCTTTGATATATTGTCCTTCAATATCTTTTATTTCCAAATCTCTTTCTTGTCCAGGATAAACCCCAACCCCGGCAACAATGTCTCCGACTGCAAAAAGATATTTTATATTTTCAACTTCAGGTGTATTTGGAATCTTGCCGTTTAAATAATCGATAAATTTTAAAAAATTATTTTCAAAAAAAAGTTTGCTGCCAATATGAATATCACTGATAAACAAAGCATATTCTTCAACAGGAGAACTTTTCCTTTCAGGAATCATTGCCTCTGGAAAAAAAATATCGTTAGCAAAAAATATTTCTCTGCTTCCAGTGCCTTTTAATCCAATAATAGAATCAAGACATAAATTTTCAGCCTTTTCATAAAGTTCTTTTTTATTTTGATTTATTACCACTTTGATTCTGCCAGTCAAATCCTCGACGTCAAGCATGATATTTTTGTTTTTGGTTGTTTTTTTGTCAGCCACCATTCCAATTACAGAAATTGTTTGTTTGCTTCCATTAATTTTATTAATGGAAACTACATTTGTAAGTTCCGGCCTCTCTTGTATAAATCCTCTTATCTCCGAGAATCTATTTCTAAAATGCGTCACAAAATCATTAAATTCAAATTTTTTACTTATAGAAGGATATGTAGAAACAATCTTAACACTAGAATTTTCAGATAAAGGTATTGTTCTTTTCATTTCATCATTTGAATTTAATTGATTAGGAAAAATTTCTATCTTTTCATCCTCTTTCAACTGTAAAATTATCGGCTTCAATTCTTGTTTTGAAATTTCTATGCTCAAGCCAAGTTCAATTTTTAATTTTTGGATATTCTCTCTTTTTCCTTCGGGAATTACTGAAAAAAATTCTTCTATCTTATCTTGGTTTTCATAAAAAATTCTTCTATTGATAATTCTGCTGTTTGTTCTTGATTTTATTTTTTCAATAATAAGTTTAGCAGATTCAACATCAGTCGTTCCGCTGAAAAGACTTAGAATTTCCTTATCTATTAATAATCCTCTTTCAAGACAAAAGTTAAGTATCTCTTTAGAATCCATAAAATCAATTATAGTTCAACGAATTTTCTATAATCTCCTTTATTTTCTCAGTAATGTTGCTTGTGACTGCAAGTTTTATTTCCCTCATTCTTCCACCCCTTCCTTTAGAGATTACTTTTACATTGATTATTCCCAACATGTCAAATTCTTGGATAATATCAGAAACTCTTCTTTGTGTTAAGACATCTGATTTGTATTTTGAACACAACACATTATAATAATTATAGACATCTCCCGTAAAAATCGCGTCACTCTTATTTAACTCTCCAGTTTGACCTAAAATTGTCTGGGGATTTTTTCCTTTTTGCGCTAGTTTGATTATAGAATATAAAACTAATTGGAATTGCTTCGGCTCCGACTTGACGACATCAAGAATTTTGTCTCTCTCTATTTTACTATTTGACTCGTCTATATGTTTAAGCAGTACTTTTTTGCTGCCGTCCCTTTCAGCAAGCTCTCCAGCTATCCTTAGTAAGTCTAAGGCCCTTCGTGCATCTCCATGCTCTCTAGCTGCATAAGCAGCGCATTTCTCGATAACCCCCTCACTCAAAATCCCATCTTTAAAAACTTCTTTTGCCCTGGTTTTAAGAATCTCTCTCAATTGAAGTGCATTGTAAGGTGGAAAAATAATTTCTTCTTCAGATAATGAGCTTCTAACTCTAGGATCAAGATTGTCCAAGAAAGTCAAATCATTGCTTATTCCAACAATACAAATCTGGCTCTTTGATAATTCTGAATTAAGCCTTGTTAAATTGTAGAGAAAACCATCTGAAATTTTCTTCACTGTTTGGTCAATTTCGTCCAATATTAAAATAACGAGCTGTTTTTCAGAGTCAACCAATTCTATAAATCTGCTATAAACAGACTCTGTAGGTAATCCTGTTTCTGGAACGCTTCCGCCAAGTTTTTTTATTAACTCAGCCAAAATTCTATATTCAGTGTCAGAAATTTTTTTCAGCTTGCAATTAAGATATTCAATTCTCAAATGGAAATCATTTATTTTACCAGCTCTTTTCAATAAACTATCTCTCACATATTGAACAGAAAGAGTTTTTCCAGTCCCAGTTTTTCCATAAAGAAATAAATTGCTTGGTTTTTCTCCTCTTAATATCGGAGCTAATATAGAAGCAATTTGATTTACCTGTTCATCGCGATAAATTATCTCTTTAGGCTGATAATTTGTTTGTAGTACAGACTTGTCTTTAAAAATAAGTTTCTTGTCAAAAGATTCGAATATTTTATCTAAATTATTTGTCATGTCCCACCCACCTTAGTTTCTTCTGGAAATATATCTAAAGAGTTTTTTTACTTCGGAAAAAATCAAACCCACTATATAAAGAGTTATGACTACTAAAAAAGAAATACACCAAAACTTCTTATGGAAACATAAATTTTCATTATATAATTTAAAATTATATTAAAAATTAAAATTATATTAAAAATTAAAATTATATTAAAAATTAAAATTATATTAAAAATTAAAATTACTTATTTTTATAAAAATACTGTTATTATAAAAAATAAAATATCTGCTATTATAATAAATTTAATAATTATATTTTAAATTATAATTATTGTATTCTCTAAAATAGATAATTCATTATAATCATTAAAGAATATATAATAATAGTGTAATATATAATAATAGAATATATAATAATAGTGTAATATATATAATATATAATATAAAAATTTTTAAATAAATATAATAATATAAAAATTCACTTTTTCTTTTTAAATATTTCTATAAGAAACCATAGGGTGCGCGGGTTCTGAGTGTTTAGAATAGATTGAAAAAACTATATTTGATTTTATAGTAATCTTTATAAATAATTCTTATCTAAAATCGATATGCAAAGTAAAAACCCATTCAGCGCGATTCTAGGAAAGATGATTGTAACTAAAGAAGGAAAGAGACTCGGCTTCGTTAAAGACATAACTTTTGAGACAACTTCTGGAGAAATAATTCATTTAGTCGTTAAGGACCCAACACCTTACACAAGAAATCTTAATCTTGAAAAGATAAATCCTTCCGAGATGTTAATACCTTATAATTCAATAATTGCAATTGGTGATTTTGTAATTGTTTCTGAGGAAGATTTAGTTTAATCTTACTGAATTATTCTGATTTTTTTATATAAATCTTTAAAAAGGCTTTTTGTTAAATATTTAGATGAGGTACGTCGGATTTACACTTAGTAAAATAGAGGGAGAAAAATCGGAAGAATCTCCAAAAGGAAATATAACTGTTAATTCTAATTTTAACTTAGGTGAAGTAAAGAAAGAAGGAGATTTGACAAAAGATTCAAAACAAGATATTTTTAGTTTTAGTTTTGTTTATGCAATCTCTTATGAAGAGGTTGCCAAACTTTCTTTTAAAGGAAAAGTTTACATTGAAATTGAAGATAAATCACTTGTAAAGGACCTTGAGAAATCCGGTTCTAAATTCACTGATGATGAGCTTAGAAAATTCATTTTAGATTTGGTTTTAGCAAGAACGCATGTTGAATCATTACATCTTGAAGAAAGGCTTAATTTACCATTCCATATACAATCTCCAAGAGTTTCTTTTGGTAAAGAATAATTCTTATGAAAGATATAACTAAAGTTGTAATTTTATCTATAAAAGATAAGAAACTGTTAATGTGCCGTAAGAAAGGACTTGATTATTTAATTAACTTAGGAGGTAAGCTCTAATCTGGAGAAACCGAAGAAGAATGCGCGCAGAGAGAAACTTTAGAGGAATCTCAGTGTAAAGTCACAAATCTGAATTATTTTACAACTGTTATTGGACCTAGAGGAGATATTCCTGGAGAAATTAAATTAATTTGTTATTTTGGAGATCTTCAAGGAATTCCAACTCCATGTCAAGGAGATAGTATTTATGATTTTGTTTATATTGATAGAAATTGGGAAAAAGAAGGGTTTACTCTTCCACCATCTGCGAGAAAAGTTATGGAATTTCTTGTCCAAAAAAACTATCTATAACAAGTTATTTAAATTAATACCGAATAACTATCTTATGAAAATTTCTGAAAAGAAAAAAGAAAAAATTTCAGAACAGATTCTTGCAGTTCTCTATTCCTTCTTTCCAAAACCCCAATTTACCTCTAAAATAGCAATGGAAATGGCCAGAGATGAAGAATTCATTAAGAAGCTCTTAAATAATTTGAAAAAAAAGAATTTAATTATAGAGATTAAAAAAAATCATCAAGGAATAGATTATCGTCGAAGATCAAGATGGATGTTGGGTGATGAGGTTTACAAGGCATACAAAGGTTACCAAAAAACCTAGATAAATTTTTATAGGAATAGATTATCTTTTCTAGATGGATTATGTTAAGGAAGCGTTTCAAAAAGTAAAACAAGACATTGATTTAATCAAGTTAAATTTAGACGAAACTAACCAGAAAATCTTAAATCATTCAATTGAATTAAAGAGAATTAATGAAATGTTGGAAGAATTACTACAAAATAAACAAGAGATAAGTCCAACAGATACTTCAAATAATCCAACATACCAACAGATAAGTCCAACAAATCAGACATATTCTAAAACAGAAAATAGCCCCTTTAGACCTCCAAACAACCAATTTCCAGTATTTTCCACAGGAAATGGTGGGGTTCCAGCAGACAGACAGACAAACCAACAGACAGACAGACAGACACAAAATGACTCATCCGAGTCTGTTTTAGAAACAAATTCAATGGAACGAGCATTGAAAATTCTTAATTCTTTAGACAATCTCAAGAAGGAAATACGACTTAAATTTAAGAAACTTACAGATCAGGAAATGACTGTTTTTTCAGCAATATATCAAATTGATGAGGAATTTGGATTTTCAGATTATAAAATCCTTTCACAAAGACTTAACTTAACTGAAAGCTCGATAAGAGATTATGTTGGAAAATTAATAAAAAAAGGAATTCCCGTCGATAAAATCAAAATAAATAATAAAAATATTCATCTTAAAATTTCTCAAAATCTAAAGAACATAGCCTCTCTTTCGACAATTCTTTCATTAAGAGAAATATAATTAGTATCCTGCTCACCGAATAACTCTCTTTATCTTAATATTACCCACTACATTTTTCTAGTATAGTCTCACTTTAAGTCACCTTTTTTCTCAAAATTTTCCACCTATCCTTTATCTTGTTAAAATAAGTCTATTTATTCTCACTTTATATCATTTATTCTCCTCTTTTTTACTAGATTTATTAGAATTAACCCTCACTTTCGTCTTTTTTAGTAGTTTTTCTTTAACTTCTTCAGGTATAAACACCCTTTTTTTACCATTTTTCTCGCTTATTTCCTCTACAATACCCTCACTTTTCGACTTTATGGCATTTATTTGACCTCTAATCGTTGATCTCTCTTTCCCAAGAACTGCTGCAATATCATCATAACTGAGTTTTAAGTCTGTGTTTAGTAAAACCCAGAGTATTGCTCTCTCTGATACTGAAAATTGATCTAAATTTGGTGTTTGAACATCTGTTTGAACATCTGTTTGAACAGCATAAACAGCTGTTTGTTTATTAAACAGTTGTTTAGATGTCTTAAACATCTTCTTAGAATTCACCCCATCTATTATGGAAACTATGTTCTTCAGTTCATCTATATCTTCTTTTATCGTCGATAAAACATCTTTAATATCATTTATCTCTTTTTTATGCAATTCTTTTTCAGAATCTAGATGTTTAATCCACCCACCAACACTTTGAATATCTCTTTTAACAGATTCGAAACCACGTCTAGTTTCATCTTTTATTTTTTTTGTATCACTCTTACCAAAAAACCAGTCAAACATAACATATCTTAAGAAACTTTATTTAAAAATCTTTTCTTTTTCGACGGAGTTTTTGATAAGATACCCATAAAATCATAAGTTTAAGAGTTAAAAATATCTCTGCAAAAACACTTATTTTTAGCTATTTTTGTCAAAAAAAGTTAGACAAACAGCTGTTTAAACAGTATTAAACGGGTGTTTAAATGAAAGAACTAAGTTAACCTTAGTGAACAAAGTTGGCAGGCCACTAAGATTAATGAAAAAATTTCGGCAATTTTTATAGTTATTAATAATTTTCACGATAATTTTATAAATCAAAATTCTTTGTATACTTATGGAGAGGTCGTTGCATCATCACGCCGGAGACAGAAGCTTTAAACGAGAATTCCGAAGACAATTAAGACTTTTAATCATAATAACTCTTGGATTTACAATAGCTTTCACATGGAGGCAAACCATTTTTGATCTCTCCTTAAATTTTATAAGTTATTTAACAAACATAACTAATAACTCAGAACTGGATATTTTAGCATCGACTCTTATAACTGCTGTTAGCCTAATAGTAATTTACATAACTGCTCACATATTAAAGGATAGGGTAGAATATTATTAAACACCATGCGAGGAAAAACAGTTACACTAAGTTTTTGGGAAGAAGATGGCATACATAAAGGATATAGAATCTACGAAGGAAAGGGCATCTATAGGGGATTTAGAGTAAAAGAAAATTCAGAAAATCCAGGAACTTACCAGATTTTTTCAGGACTCTATTCTGAAGATATGACTCTGCCTCAAGGAATACACGAAAATCTTGAGGACGTAATTCCAACACAGTTTAAAGGCGATCAATTTTATGCATTTATTAAAGCAGATTCACTTGCGCATGACTATATCAATGGTATGGTTAAAATAATTGGGCCAATCCATATAGAAGACTTAACTTTACCATCAATTCACAAAGCTAACCTAAGTGCACAAATTCAATAAAATTTAAAATATCTTTACTATATATTCAAAGGAGGTGAAAATGGCAAAAACAACAGCTTGGCTTATGCTTTTAATTGGTGTCGTCTGGTTAACTCAGACTTGGAATCCTAGTGTTTTAGGAATGTATGCAAATTGGATATTAGGTTTGGCTTTCCTTGCGATAGGAGTTACAAAACTGATTAGAGCTTACAACTACAAAAAGAGAAGATAATTCTCAGAATAATTTTATTTTTTTATTTTTAATTGAACTTATGCGTCAAAGCTTCGTACAAGATGTATTACACGTAGTTCGCTTTTTTAATTAAAACGAACGTCATTTTATAATGTTTACATTTTTTTATATATACTTATGTTTTCAAAATAAACATGGTTTGGGCTCTGTGTAAAAATTGCGGAAAAGAATCCGAGAGACATTCTAAGGATTTATGTATTACTTGTTATAAAAAAATAATTTGGAAACCAAAACTCAAGGAATGTAAAAGATGCAAAAGACAATTGCCTATGCAGGCTAAGGGTCTCTGTGGGGGATGTTACAACTTTGTTTTTCATCTAGATCGAACAAAGGCCGAAAACTATAAAAAATGGTACGGGCTTGATGCAGAAACTTACAAAGAAATCATAAAATTCTGTGTAGTTTGTGAATTTGATAAAATAGTGGATTTGCATCATCTGGATGAAAATAGAAAAAATAACTCAAGAGATAATTTAGTCGGACTTTGTCCAAATCATCATAAAATGTTTCATAACTTCAAATTTAGGAAAGAAGTCCGAGACATCTTAATCTCCAAAGGTTTCAAAGTTCCAGAAGACATAAAGATTGATTTTGAGAAGAGAAAGTAGGATTTAGGGCGAGTTTGGAGTGGATTGCTTATTGTTGTCTGTGTAACTTCTAAAAAAGTTTCTAAGGTGTTTCTCGCCATTCTATTTAAAGACTTTTACTAAGTTTAAATAATTAATCAAACTCAACACAATAATTCTTTTAAATCCCTTTTCTTTCTTCTCCTAATGCCAGAATATCTAGTTGCCTACAAAGGAACTGCTTGTGACATGTATCACGGATTCCAATACGATGTAGAGGATATGAAAATTGTTACTGGAGAAAATGCTTCTGAAGCATATGAATCTGCAAAAACAAACCAAAAGACGATAGAATCAAAACTTTTTCTCCCAGAAATAAAAATTGATTCCATAAGAGAAATAAAACCTGCAAATCTTGTAGCTTATGTCTGGACTAAAGAAGATGAAGCTAAAAAAGAGACAATCGCTTAGGTTCCCATGCGTTTAATTATCCCGCCAAACCCTAGAAACCAGAGTGCTAATTTAGAAACCGCCGTTATGTATTATAAAACTCCTTGCATAAAATTTCTTCCTTATTAAAATCCGTTCTGCGTTTTATCACTTCAATTAATATTTTTCCATCGCGTTTAGCAATCAAATCTTAGCGCGTCTCAATAAATTAGCATTTGTTACGACAGTTATTGAAGAAAGCGCCATTGCTATTTCAGCGACAACCGGATGCAAAAACCCGGAAACAGCAACGGGAATTGCAATAATATTATATGCAAATGCCCAGAACAAATTCTGTTTTATTTTTCTAAATGTTGCCTTGCTTAATCTTATTGCCTGAACAACTCCTATTAAAGAGCCCTTGACTAAAACAATATCTCCAGCTTCTATTGCTATATCTGTTCCAGTTCCCATTGCAATTCCAACATTGCTTTGTTTTAGTGCGGGAGCATCATTAATACCATCGCCGACAAAGGCAACCATTCCTCTTTTCTGCAATTCCTCAACTTTTTTTGCCTTGTCTTCAGGAAGAACATTTGCTATGACTTCAGAAATGCCGACTTCATTTGCAATCGTCTTTGCCGTTTTCTCATTATCTCCTGTAATCATAACCGTTCTATATCCTTCCAAATTCAGCAAGGATATTGCATCAACAGAATCTTCCTTTACAGCATCCGCGACACTTATAATTCCAAGAACATCTTTATTTTCTGCAACTATCATTGTGCTATATCCTTTGCTTTCAAGTTTCTCAATGACTTCTGAAAATTCTTTTATAGATATTGTTTTTTCCCTCATCAGCATTGCATTTCCAATAAGAATTTTCTTTTTTGCAATAGTTCCTTCGACTCCACGTCCTCTTAAAATTTTAAAACCACTAACTTCTCTGAATTTCTTAATTTTGGATTTTTCCACAATAGCACGAGCAATTGGATGTTCGCTTAATTTTTCAAGAGAGGCGGCAATTTCCAAAAGATAATTTTCCTTGACTTTTTTAGCAGTATAAATTTCCCTTACTTCTGGCTTTCCCTTTGTTACCGTTCCAGTTTTATCGAAAACAACTATCTTTACTTCCTTCATTGTTTGTATTGCCTCACCCTTTCTTATTAAAATTCCACGCCTCGCTCCCATTCCAGAACCGACCATTAACGCTGTCGGCGTTGCCAAACCCAAGGCACAAGGACACGCAATTACAAGAACAGCGACGCCAATTCCGATGGATCTGCTTAAATCTTTAGTAAAATAAAACCAATTTATGAAAGATAAAACCGCGAGAATTAATATGGCTGGAACGAAAAGGCCAGTGATTTTATCTGCAAGTTTTTGTATCGGGACTTTTGTTCCTTGGGCATCTTCAACTAATTGTATTATGTGTGCAAGGAAAGTGTCGCTTCCAATTTTAGTTGCTTTTACATAAAGAATTCCATCTTGATTTATCGTTGCTCCGATTACAGTGTCTTTCACATTTTTATCTTTCGGAAGACTTTCTCCAGTTATCATGCTTTCATCGACGCTGCTAAATCCTTTAACAACGATTCCATCTGTTGGAATTTTTTCTCCAGGCTTTACAATAATAACATCTCCGACGACAACTTCTGACAATGGAATTTCAATTTCTTCTTTTCCTCTTATAACACGAGCATTCTTTGCTCCAAGCTCAAGAAGTTTTTTTATCTCTTGGGAAGCTCTTCCACGAGCTATGGCTTCCACATATTTTCCCGTCGTGAAAAATGCCATAATCATTGCAGAAACTCCTGAATAATCTGCAACCAAATTAAAATAACTTGCAATTCCCGTTAGATATGCGACGATTGTTCCTAAAGCAATCAGAGAATCCATGTTGAAATAAAAAGTGAACAATCCGCGCATTCCGCCTTTAATTGTGTTCCATCCAAAAACAAAAACTACTGGAAATGCTAATGCAAGCAAAACAAAAACAGAATACCTTTCTGGAATAATCATAAATCCAAAAATTCTTTCAGAAAGCATGACTATTGCTATTGGAATTGTAAAAATCCACGACCAAACCATCTTTTTTTTCCAAGAATTAATTTCCATGTCTTCCATGCTTTCTTCTTCAATCATATTATGTTCGTGCATTTCTTTATTCATTTTAAATTTTTATAATAATCCAGCCAATTATTATACATCTCCCCTTTTCCTTCTAATGACAGCGCTCTTCTTGAAGTTATAAAACCAAATAATTTTTTCAAATAATCTTTGTCCATCTTGAATTCTGCCTTATTTTTCAAATCTAAAAATAAAATTATTTCCTTATCATCTTTTCTATTATCTCTCATTTCTCTTGTTATTCTAATAATTTCGTTTTGAGAGTATTTTGATTCTTTATATAAATCAACAACATTCCTTAGACTAACCCCCTGTCCTGAATGTTTTATCAGATTACACATTTGGCATATGATTTGCAGATTATTATCGTTATCATTTTCAGGGTTGCTATCAATATGATCAACTATCTGATATTTTTCGGATTTGTAACCACAATACACACAAGAAAAATCATCTCTGTTAAGAATTTTTTTTCTAATATCTTTCCATTCTTCACTTTTTAATAGCCATTTGGTTTGCTGTTCATCTCTCCATTTTTCTGGTGGGGCAAACGATAAAAATAATTCTTTCATTTTATTCTCGTTCAATACTTAACAATTTATATCCTGTCCTTGAAACCGCTTTTTTCAATTCCTCGTCTGAAATATTTTCTTCGGCTTCAACAATTCCTTTTTTTGTCATTAAGCTGACATTTGCTTCTTTAACGCCGGAAATTTTTTTCAAACTTCTCTCAATATTTGAAGCGCAGGAAGCGCAATGCATTCCTTCAATTTTTAATTTTATTTTTTTCATTATGCAAATTTCCTATTTGTATCATTGAAAATTTTATTTTCTTTTTTTATCTTCCAGATCTTTATAGCATGTTTCGCTATTTCTAAATTGCAACTCTTATACTCTTTGCACCACTCTTCACATTTCTTTGCCATGCTTTTTGTTTTGTAAAGCCAGCCACATTTCTCACATTTGTAAACTATTTTGCCGTCTATATTTGTTTCTTTAACCATTATTTTCTCCCGGGATTTTTTATTTTCTGCCACAACCACACAACCAAAAAAACAAGTGCGAGCATTATCAAAAGATTGTATATAATCTGAAATATTGATGCAAGTCCATACAAACCATAGCCGTACATCATTGTCATCATTCCTCCGTATCCATAACCATATCTTCCTAAACCAATCATGCTAAAACCATTTGAAAACAATATTATTACGGCTGCTGTAATCAAAATCCACGTTATTGTCTCGTTGTTTTTCATTTTATTCTACAATCAAAGTTCCAGTTCCCATGCCCATTGAACACGCGAAACGGAAAGTTCCTTTTTTAGTTGGCGTGAATTCCACGTAATCACTTGGGCTCTGCAAGTATTTATTTATTCCGAAATCTCTTATCACAAAACCGCGATAGCATCCAACAACAGTCCTATCAAGGCTTATTCTAACCTTTGTCCCAGATTTCACAGTTATTGTGTTTGGATAGTAATTATAATTCTTCATGCTCAAAACAACATTCTGAATTTCTCCGCTTCCAGAATCTGAATTTGTATTTCCAGTTGCTCCAGCTCCGCTCTTTCCAAGAAGAAAATATCCTGCGAGAACTATTATTGCAATTGTCATTAAAATATACAAAGTTGTTCTCTTGATTTTTATTGACTCGCTCATTGGAACAAAGCGCTCCTTGGTCCAAAAACCATTATCCATAAAGTTATCAAAGTTAACAGAAGACTCCAGAAAACCGTGAAGAAATCTCCGTCGCGATTTTGCACTTCTGCCCCTCTTGTTTCCTTGTAAATCATGTAGTTCAATCCAGTCATTGTAACTGCAGATATAATGAATATAATAATTCCTGCCGCCTTAAGATTGTCATTAAGCATCATTATCGCAGTCATTGCTCCCATCAAGCCGCCCATCAAACCTGCCATCATTCCTTCCATTGTTCCCATGATGCCGCAGCATTTTCCATTCCATATTCCGAAAAACATTCCCACTAACATTCCGAAAATCGAACCGACAAACATTCCATTTGTTGCTCCTATAAAAAATCCAGAAAGGAATCCTGAGAACATTCCCATAGTCATTCCAATCATCATTCCAGACATGCACTGAAATTCCTTGTACGTTCTTACATATTTTACTGAAGGCATAATCAATGCGTAACTAAGAACTGCGAAAAATAAAAAGAAACCATATTTAGGCAGGAAGTTTGTAACATGTCTTAACTTTACGTAATAAATAAAAAATAATAAGACAAACGAAGTCAGTAATGAAAGGAAAGTTGTCTTCAGTAAATTGCTTTCAACATCATTGTGTCTCAACGCTTTTGTAAATTCTCTAAATGACATTCTAATTATAGAAATAACAAATATATAAGCGCTTTTGTGAAACTAGTTTCAACAGTTTTATAAACAGTTTTTTTATGATTTAACTATGGAAAACAAAAATGTTGGTTATTTAATTTTGGGAATTTCAGTTTTGATAGTTGCGATAATTTTTCTTTTTAATTCGGCTATGACAGAGATAGCTACTTCCTCATGCACAATGGAGAAATCAATTTGTCCCATGTACAAAACAATAAATCAGCAAACATATCTCTCCTTCGGAATTGTCGGGCTTTTGATTATTGTCGGTTTAATTTTAATATTCTCAAAACAAACTGAAAGAATCATAATAAAAAAAATTGAAGGGAAAATAAAAAAGAAAATACTTGATACTTCTGGATTAAACACAGAAGAAAAACAAGTTCTTTCTTTGATTCAGGAAAATAAAACTATTTTCCAAGCAGACTTAATTGAGAAAACTGGTTTTGGAAAGGCAAAGGTTTCTAGAATTTTAGACAGACTTGAAGGCAAAGGATTTGTTGAGCGAAAGAGAAGAGGAATGACGAATGTTGTTGTGTTGAAAGAATAAATCTAAATAAAAATAATTTTTTATCTCTCGTCGCTAATCTCTAAAATGAAGATTTCCAATCAGGTTGTAAAAGAAAAATATTAAATAAAAATAAAATAAATTTCAGAAAATTTAGAATCTAGAATTAAAATCTTCTAGGTGGTCTATCGCCAAAGCTTCTTCCGCCGCCTCTGAATCCGCCGCCGCCATTTCCATGGTCGCCAAAGCTTCTTCTAGGCCTGTCTTCTCTGTCTTCCATAGGCTTTGCTTCGTTCACTTTTACTGTTCTGCCATCGACTTCTTTGCCATTCATTTCTTCAATTGCTTTGTTGGCATCTTCATCGTTGACAAAAGTGACAAAACCAAATCCCTTGGATCTTTTTGAAAATTTATCGCTGATAATCGTTGCTTCTTCGACTTCTCCAAATGCTGAAAAAATCTCCTTAAGCTTGTCGCTATCGACGTTAAAGTTCAAGTTTCCGATATAAAGTTTTTTACTCATCTTTCGTCTTTCCGTTTAATTATACTAGTACAAGTTGCCTTTCCTAGCAATATTACACAATAAGAACCCTTTATAAGTTTTCTCATCATAGAAAATTATAATAAAAATTCCCTATTTTTATTTATAAAATTAGTTGTTATCCTAATTTATCTTACAGCTTCTTCCAAACCATTCTTTTTCTTATAGTCGCTTATAGCAGATTTTATAGCATCTTCTGCGAGAACACTGCAATGTATTTTTACGGGAGGAAGACTTAATTCTTCAACAA
>Ga0315281_10005515_pt1 | contig 18102 bp, 16 predicted proteins | sample YL17G07_0_MG_FD_204540 | JGI IMG/M metagenome (GOLD analysis project Ga0315281, IMG submission 204540) | Sediment microbial communities from Yellowstone Lake, YNP, Wyoming, USA - YL17G07_0 | ecosystem: Environmental > Aquatic > Freshwater > Lake > Sediment | place: USA: Wyoming | collected...
GCCTTCTTGCGGACGGAGAGGCTATTCCTGAACCCTCTAGCCTTGAAGTCGTTATGGCTGATCCAGATAACAAGGCTGGCGTTGCGATCCTTGTGTCGGCCAAAACAGAAGCCCCTAAATGCGTACGCGTCAACGTCACTCTGCCTGAGGACGTGTTGGCGCAAATTGACAAATACGCCGAAGCGCGCGGACTGAGTCGATCTGGCTTTTTAGCCCAAGCCGCCAAGCGGGAAATGGGTTCGAAGGCGGCCTAATCATCAGCAACATTTTGCTGAAGGATGCCGCGGGCGGGCGCAGTACCAGTTATTTGCTTGCCGAGCCATGAGTTTTGTGTGGCCGTTGTGGCCGCTTATTCCAGGCCGCAATCGGCTACGGGAATTTTCTTTCACTTCACGGATTGAAGTTCAGTGGCGAGTGCAACCAACCCAATCGCTTCGGTTTTTTGGCCAAGGGAAAAGCGCTCCGTTCCCGAATAGACCACGAACTGCTTATGAGGCTTCAAGTCGGCGCAGGCGGAATAGAAACCCTTTTCCAGCTTCGGAGCCGAACTCCGCTTAACTTCGATGGCCCAAAGCCGGCGATTGGGGAGCGTCAATACGAGATCGATTTCCGCACCGGTGGAGGTGCGGTAGAAACTTGCTTCTGTTCCTTCGGGGGCCGTCGCAATCAGTGTTTCGATCACCAATGTTTCCCAAGTCTGACCGGCAACGGAATGACCCAACAAATCTTCCTTGTTCTTCAGTCCAAGCAGGGCATGAGCGATCCCCGAATCGCGCACATAGACTTTCGGTGACTTGACCAGTCGCTTGCCCTCGTTGCGATGCCATGGCGGCAAGCGCCGCACGAGAAGTAGATCAACCAGTAGGTCGAGATAGTTGGCAATTGTTTTGCCGTTGACGCCCAATCCCCGCGCCAAATTCGCGGCATTCAGGATTTCGGTCTGATTATGCGCGAGCATGGTCCAGAAGCGACGAAGCGTCTCGGCCGGGATGCGCGGGCCGAATTGGGGGATTTCACGCTCTAAGTAGGTGCGGATGAAATCCACACGCCACTTGAGACTTAGCGCGTCATCCTCCGCCAGAAAGCTCGAAGGAAATCCGCCCCGAACCCATAACTTGTCCAGACTGTCGGTCGGCACTTCCAGCGCGTCGAACGGTGCGAGTTCCAAATAGGAGATTCGGCCAGCAAGGGTTTCGCCGGACTGCTTGAGCAAATCGATGGCGGCGGATCCAAGCAGGAGAAAACGACCGGTCTTCTTCTCGCGTCTGCGTCCACGATCAATGACGCCCCGCAAGGTTTGAAAGATTTCCGGGAAGCGATGTACTTCATCGAGGATGACCAATTCATCCTCGTGGTCCGTGAAATACTGTTCGGAGTCTTCAAGGCGGCGGCGGTCGGCGACAGACTCAAGGTCCAAATAGACGGAAGGCCGTTGCCGCGCTATTTCGAGCGCCAACGTGGTCTTGCCAACCTGCCGTGGCCCCAGCAGCCCCACAGCGGGGTAGTGCGTCAGCAGGTGAATCAAGCGATTTGTAAGGCGCCTTGGTATCATCCGTGCAATTGTGGATCTTTGATACATAATTGCAAGGAATTTCTCGTTTTTAAGTCAAAATTGACTAAGGGTAGAGTTCGAATAGGGCGCTATCTTTAGTTGCGTCACTCTGCGAACACTCTTAATAATCCCTCCGCCCGAAAGGGCAAAGGCGTGGCGTGACCATCCTGCGCATCCTGCACGGCGCACGGCGGCAGCCATGGAGCGATGAAGAACAGGTGTAGCTTGTCTCCCGGGCGCAGCGCAGCGTGAAGCCATAAGCGCGTTTACGCGCGTCTTTGACGCGCTATGGCGAAGCGGTGCGCTGCAGAACCGGGACCCATCGTGCTTGAATCTTATGGGTCCCGGATCAGCGGTGCACCGCTTTGTGCTTCGCACACGCGCTGCACCGCATCCGGGACACGGCGTTCTGTAGCGCGCTGCAGTGTCGCCGGAAGGCGGAGTCGGGGGGCAACTACAAGAAATTCCAGCAGATTAAGGGTAAATGTATGAAATCCTTGGATATAATCCCGTTTGGATTGACTTTAGTCAAATATTTAATCTATTATCAACCAATCAAAGAAGGACAGCGCTGCTGGGGTCCGCCTCAGAGGGGCTTTGTTTCTTGCAAGGCTTGCGGAATGCGCCGCAGCTGAACTGCGAATGGTATTAGTTACAGGAGAGGTCAATGACAAAAGCTCTGAATGCGATCAAGCGCTTTAGCGCCGACGAGGATGGCGCGGCCTTGGTCGAATACACCGTGTTGATCGGCATTATGCTGGTCGCCGTCATCGCGGTTATTGTTGGAGTGGGCAGTTGGGTTGGCGAGAAATGGGCATGCCTTGCCAAAAATCTTGGCACCAACATGGGTGGCTTGGTCTGCCCCTAATAAATTTCATCGACTCCGCAGGCGTGTGTGGCCAGAGCCACACACACAAAAGATTGATCTTGAGAAACCGGCCTCCCGCTGTGGGAATCGTGGCGTGCGGCCGTTTTTTCGATTAATGTTCATTTAAGTTGTATGATTTGAAAATCGGCTATCGTCGCCACGGGTTGTGTGACGTTGTTCTGACTCCAAACTTCCCTGAAAGGGGATAACGACCATGCGCAGCACCAGCAACATGATCATCCTTGCCGTCGCGGTGGTGATGGGAACCGTCGCGGCGTTCATGGCGCGGGCGTGGCTGCAAGGACAGACGCACACGGCGTCAACCGGCACGATCGTGGTGGCGCTGGCGGCGCTGGACAGCGGCGCACCCATTGCGGAAGACAAGATCGCCGAAGTTTCCTGGGGCGCCAGCGCGCTGCCCGAGGGCGCCTTCGCCAGCAAGCAGGAATTCCTCAAAGACGGCCGCCGCATCGCGCTCGCGCCGGTGTTGCGCAACGAGCCGATCTTGCGCTCCAAGACCGCGACCGCCGATCAGGGCGGCTTGCTCTCCGCCTTGTTGGAGAAAAACATGCGCGCGGTGACGGTGCGGGTCGATGAGGTGAGCGGCATCGCCGGCTTCATCCGGCCGGGCAGCCGCGTCGACGTGGCGCTTATCCGCACCGAGGGCGGCAGCGGGCATGCCTCATCGGATATCATTTTGCAGAATGTGAAGGTTCTCGCCACCGACCAGCTCACCGGCATGCAGATCGACAAAGCCGCCACGATCGCGCGCGCGGTGACGCTCGAAGTCACATCGGACGATGCGCAGAAGGTGCTGCTGGCGGAAAAAGTCGGCCGGTTGTCCCTGGTCCTGCGCCAGCCGGGCGTGGCCAACAATGTGGATTCCAGCCGCCGCATCACCGAGAAGGATCTGGCAGGTTCGCTCGGGCCGGCCCCGGCCCAGGCGGCGGAAACCACGGGCGCGGTCCGGCGGTCGGACAACACCACGGTCACCATCATCCGCGGGACCAAGCCCGAGGATTACTCGGTCAAAAGCGGGCCGAATTGGTAGAAATACCGGCTTTTCAATCACGTACACGTAGGTTGGGTTAGCGCGGCCACCGCTGTTGGCGGCAGCGTTCAAGCGTCGATCCCGCGCGTAACCCAACATCATTGGCTGCGGCCCCACGATGTTGGGTTACGCGCGGCATGAACGGATTGCCCAAGTGCGTTGCACAGGCCGCGCTAACCCAACCTACAAAGCGCCGCACGCATTTAAAGTTGCTAACTGTGGCTATTCGGTAACTGGTCCCGGGGGTGGAAATGGGGTATAAGTCCATCCGCTTGGGGTGAAATGGGAATCACCCTGGGCAAACTAGAGTAAAAATTCGGCTCGGAAGCTCTGGTGCGGCGTGAGGGAGTGGGGGTTCGAATGTTGTGTGAGTTGGGTATCGGCGTCGTTTGCGCGTATCTAGGGGGCCTGCGGCGCATGTCAAAATCAAAATATGGATTGCCCACGCTCTACCTCGCCAGCGCGGCCGGTGTGTTCGCGGCATTGGCCGTGACCGCGATCGACTTGAAGCCGGTGCAAGCGCAGGCGCAATCGTCGGCGCAGGCGCAAACGCGCGCGCAGGCGCAGACGCGCCGCGCGCAGCAGGAACAGGAGGAAACCGCTCTGGTGCGGCGCGTGGCCGTCACGCTGCACAAGTCGCGCACCATCCGGCTCGACCAGCCGTTCGAGAAAGCCATCGTCGGCGCGCCGGATATCGTCGATGCGCTGCCGACGAACAATCAAACGCTTTACCTGCAAGGCAAGAAAGCCGGCACCACCAACGTCTCGGTGTTCGATAGCGGCGGGCGGGTGATCGAGGTGATCGACGTCGAGGTCACCATCGATGCGACCATTCTGCAAGACAAAATTCGTGTCGCCGCCGGCAGCCGCGGCATTACCGTTTCCAGCAACAACGGCCAGGTGGTGCTGGGCGGCGAAGCGGTCGATGCGGCGGCAGCCGACCGCGCGGTGCAAATCTCCAAGGCGTTTCATCCGGACGGCCAAATCGTCAACACCATGCGGATTGCGGCGGTGTCCTCGCAGCAAGTGATGCTGAAGGTGCAATTCCTCGAGACGGCCCGGTCCGCTGGGCGCGAACTCGGCGTCAGTTTGTACAACAATAATTCCAATGCCGCCGGAAACCGCGGATTCAGCACCGGGATATCTTCGCCGACTTCGACCACCGGCACCGGTGGCGTGCCGGTGTTTGGGACCGCCGCCAATATGTTTGGCGCCTCGACCGCGCCCTTTGGCGTGGTGCTGGCCAACCTCGTCAATCGCGGCGGGACCAGCATCGACATGATGGTCAGCGCGCTGGAAACTCAAGGATTGGTTCGCCGGCTGGCCGAGCCCACCCTGATCGCGCTGTCGGGCGATTCCGCGAGCTTCCTGGCGGGCGGTGAATTCCCCTATACGATCGCGGCTGCGCCGGGCAGCCCGCCCGGGACTGAATTCAAGAAGTTCGGCGTGGAACTGGCCTTCCAGCCGACTGTGCTGGCCAATGGGGTGATCAACCTGCGGCTCACGCCCTCGGTGAGCGAGGTCGATTTAACGATTGTTGTTAATGGCGTCCCAGGCCTGAGCAAGCGTGAAGCGCGCACCACCGTCGAGTTGCGCGACGGCCAGAGCTTCGCCATCGCCGGCCTGTTGCAAGCTAACAACCGGCGCAACCTCGCGCAGTTGCCCTGGATTGGCTCCGTGCCGGTGCTCGGCGCGCTGTTCAAGAGCTCGGCGTTCCAGCAGGAAGAAACCGATCTGGTGGTCATCGTCACGCCGCACCTGGTGGCGCCGGCGGCCCCCGATCAGCACCTGGCATCGCCGCTCGACCAGCGGCTGCCCAGCAACGATCTCGATTTTTTCCTGCTCGGCCAGATGGACCTGCGCAAGCGCTATAACGATTACGTCTCCGGCGGCGGCCAGATCACAGGCCCCTATGGCCACATAGTCGGCGGCCAGTAACCAACGCGCGGTGGTGCAAATGACGCACAGCAAGCATCGTTTCCCGGGCGCGGCGCAGCACGACGCGCGCAGCGCGGAAGTGGTGCGCTGCAGACCCGGGAGCCATGTTTTGTGCTTTGAAGCTTCTGGGTCCCGGATCAGCGGCGCATCGTTTCGCGCTTCGCGCTCACGCTGCACCGCATCCGGGATACGGTCTGCTGCGCCGCGCCCGGGACACGAGCGCGTAGGGTGAGCAAAGTTAACTCGATAGGTGAATGCCCATGACCACGATCCGCCGCCTCGCAAGCTTGACGCTCTCGGCTCTGTTCACTGCCGGCTTCGCCGCCACTGCGCAGGCCGACGATCCGAACTGGGACCCGGTGACGCGCTACATCCAGCGCAGCGACAAGATCACCTTGGGCGCCGGCAACGCCAAGGACGCCAATGCCGCCATTCATGTCATCAACCCGTGGCCGCGCGGCGCTTCCAATCGGCAAATTCCGGCCAACGGCGAGCGCATGTCCGGCGCCTACGAGCGCTACCGCGACGTGAGCAAGCAGCCGCCGCGGCCGTTGCTCAATCCGCCAAACACCACCCCAAGTACGGGCGGTGTGGCAAGCGGCGCGGGGAAGTAAGTTTCCAGCCCAGGGTGGGCGAGGCGACGGCGCGATGTGTCATGGACGCTTGGCGCGGACTGGTCCAACTCTGGCTCTTTCTGGCCGTGGCATTTGTCCTTGGGATATTGGCCTGGGACTTTGACAGCATCAGCACCGTATTTCACTGGTCACGTTTCCATCCCGTGGGGCCGGGCGCGTCCTATGGCACGATCGGGATAAAGGTGATGTGGGTCAGCCTGCTCGCCATGGCCTTCTCCTTTGCCGTGCTGGCGGCCGGCGCCGGGCTGTTTTGGGCCTATGCCCGGTTCCACGGCGGCAAGACCGGCCTGCCGTCCCATTAAGACGTTTCCATGCTGGTCAGCTTGAAACCGCTCTCGGACATCACCAAAACAGGGGCCCTGCGCTCTTTTGGCCCCGTTCACACCCGCCCTCGCGGTCCCGGCGTTTTCCTGCTAGTGATCCGCGCAGCGGCGCGGGGCGCGTTGCCCCGGCAACGCATGTTCATGAGCCGCAGGATTGCGCAATGCCGACCTATTTTCTGAGCACGAATTTCCTCAACAGCAATTTCAGTCCCGCGCAAAGCGCGGCGGTGGAGCGCAAGCTGAAAGAAGCGATCCCCGATCTGATCAAGATTGCCAAGCTTGAGGACATCGCGCTCGAGGTCACCAACCAGGCGCGCGAGCCGCTGTATATTCTGCTCACCGGGCCGGCCGACGACGGCTATATCGAGCGCTTTGCCGGCATCGCCAGCGCACAGCGCGAGCGGTTTTTCTTCATCCTCATCAGCGAGGATATTTCTGCCCATAATTACAAGCGCCTGGTGCGCACCGGCGGCGCCGATTGGGCCTCGCTGGCGGGGGCGGCGGGGGAGATCGCCGAGATTTTCGCCCGGCGGCGCGGCGCGGTCGCGGTGGAGCGTTCCGGCGGCGCGGACAAGCCCGCCAGCATCGCCTTTCTGCCCAGCGCCGGCGGGGTCGGCAACACCACGCTGGTGGCCGAGATCGGCGTCGGGCTGAAATTGCAAAAAGCCACCAAGGAGCGCAGAATTTGCGTGGTCGATCTCGATTTCCAGACCAGCCATGTGTGCGACTATCTCGACATCGAGCCGCGGCTGAAAATCCAGGAAATCTTGGAAGACCATAGCCGCCTCGATGCGCAGCTGTTTGAAGTCTTTATCAGCCGGCATTCCAGTGGCCTCGATGTGTTCGCCGCCCCGCGCAGCAAATTCGACTTGCGTGCGCTCAACGTGGCGGCGCTCGATGCGCTGTTCGGCCTGATCGCCAAACGCTACGAGTTGATCCTGATCGATTTGCCGGTGACATGGTTCTCCTGGACGGCGGATATTGTGGCCAATTCCAGCGCCGTCATCATCACCGGCATCAACACCATCCCCTGCCTGCGCCAACTCGCCGCCACTCTTGCCGAGGTGCGCGAAGCGCGGCCCGACGCAGGCAAGATCGCGCTCGCGATCAATCGCTGCGAGCGCACGCTGCTGGGGGGGATGGCGCGGCGGCAGCACGTGGAGAGCGTGCTCGGGCGCGAGCAGGTGTTTTATGTCGGCAACGATTCGGCCGGCATGGTGGAAAGCGCCAATACCGGCACGCCGCTGGCGCTCGGCAGCAGTTCCAGCAAGACGGTGAAGGAGATCGCGGAAATCGCCGCCTTTTGCGCCGGCCTGGCGCCGGTCTGGGTCAAGTCCGCCTGAGCTCAGGCTGCGACGATGCGATGACCCGTGAAATCGCAACCTCGTGTCCCGGATGCGGCGCAGCGCGGAGGGGAACCCGTAGCGGTGCGCCGCTGATCCGGGACCCACGGGCCCCCGTGTTTGAAGCTTATGGGTCCCGGGTCTGCAACGCACCGCTTCGTGCCATAGCGCGTCGAAGACGCGCGTAAACGCGCTTATGGCACGCGCGCTGCGTTGCGCCCGGGACACGAGTCATCACTTACCGGGCAGGTGTGAACCCTTTGGGAAAATGCTCCGGGATTAAGGCTGATTGAATTTATCTCTCAAACAGCCCGAACAATTCGACTAGACTTGAAATCCAGGGTAGTAATGCGACATCCGGACGATGACTCTCGATTGTCATCGCCGGGCTTGACACCACAAGTCGGGTTTACCCGACTTGTGTCGCTTAATATGATAGTGCGGAACTCGGACAAGTCCGAGTTCCGATGCGATCCATCTTTTTGCATCGAAAGATGGATCACCGGGCCGGCGCGAAGCGCCGAGACCCGGTGATGACGCCGAATCCGGAAGCGGTATAACTCGCCCATATTTCGACCGCCGCGCAGGAAATGATTCCATGAGTTTTCTTTTCGGCAAGACCAAATCGTCCCAGCACCCGGAGGCGCCGAGCAGCGCCGAAACGGGTACTGCGGACCCGACGAGTTTCTACCGCGATTTGATCGACCGGCGGCCGGCGCTGCTGGATGAGCGGCTCCGGCTGCATGCCCGCATCATCGATGAATTTAATCTCACGCTGCTGGAGAAAATGCCGCGCGAGGAGCTGCTCAAGCATGTGCGGGCCTATATCGCCGATTACGTGCATGCCGAGAAGCTGTCGCTCAATCAAAAAGAACTCAACATTTTCACCGAGGAAATCATCAATGAAATGATCGGATTCGGGCCGATCGAGCCGCTGCTGAAAGACCCGACCATCAACGACATTTTGATCAACACCCATAAGCAGTGTTTTGTCGAGCGCTTCGGCAAGCTTTACGAGACCTCGGTGCATTTCAAGGACGAGGCGCATCTGCTCCGCATCATCAACCGAATCGTCGCCGGCATCGGCCGGCGTGTCGATGAATCCTCGCCGATGGTCGACGCGCGCTTGCCGGACGGCTCGCGCGTCAATATCGCGATCCGGCCGATCGCGGTGGACGGACCGCTCGTCTCCATCCGCAAATTCTCCGAGAAACCATTCAACATGGATCGTCTGCTGGAGGTGGGCACGATCCGGCCGCAAATGATCGATGTGCTGACGGCGGCGGTGAAGGGCCGGGTCTCCCTGATCATCAGCGGCGGCACCGGCAGCGGCAAAACGACTTTGCTCAACGCGCTGTCGAACTTCATTCCGTCCGACGAACGCTTGATCACCATCGAAGATGCCGCCGAACTGCAGTTGCAACAGCCGCATGTCGGGCGGCTGGAAACCAGGCCGGCCAATACCGAGGGCAAGGGCGAAGTCCGCCAGCGCGATCTGGTCCGCAACGCCCTGCGCATGCGGCCGGATCGCATCATCATCGGCGAGTGTCGCGGCGAAGAAGCCTTCGATATGTTGCAGGCCATGAACACCGGCCACGAAGGCTCGATGACGACCATCCATGCCAACAACCCGCGCGACGCGCTCAAACGGCTCGAGCAGATGGTGAGCATGACCGGAATGCCGATGACGTCCTCCGGCATCCGCAGCCAAATCGCCTCCGCCATCACGGTCGTCATCCAATTGCAGCGGCTGCCCGATGGCAAACGGCGCGTCACCAGCGTCGGCGAGATCACCGGGATGGAAGGCGAGGTCATTCAGATGCATGAAATTTATCGCTTCGTGAAGGAAACCACGGACGAAAAGGGCAACATTCAGGGAAGTTATCGCGCCACCGGCATCAGGCCGCAGTTTCTCGCTGAGCTGAAGGCCTACGGCATCGAGCTGCCGGCAAGCCATTTCGACGCCTCAAAACCGCTGTAGAAGGGGGCCTCAGGTTGAACGAATTATGGGTCATTGTCGCGCTGATCTTCGGCGCCGCCATGCTCGGCATTCAGGCCGGCTATTGGCTCATTTTCCGCGCGCGCAAATCGCAGCAAGCGATCAACCGCAGGCTTATGCTGAGCGCGCAAGGGTCGAGCCCGACCGATGTCTTGGAGACGCTGCGGCGCGAACGCGGATTTGCCGATTTCGATCATCCTGCCCTGAAGCAACTCAGCGATTTCTGGACGCAAACGGGATTGCGGTTCGATCGCAATCAGCTCGCGTTCGCATGCTTTGCGCTGGGCGCGGTTTTCTTCATCATATTCGCCATGGCGCTCGGCTTTGGCCTGTCGGCGCTTGCCCTGGCGCCGCTCGCCGCGGCGGCAACCGTGTTCCTGTTCCTGCAAATGGTGCGCCGCCGGCGCATCGCGCGCTTTTCCGAGCAGCTGCCGGACGCGATCGACGTGATCGTGCGCGGCGTCAAGGTCGGCTATCCATTCTCCAGCTCCCTTGCGCTGGTGGCTAAGGAAATGCCCGATCCCGTCGGCACGGAATTTGGCATGACCGTCGATGAGACGACATTCGGCCTGGATGTAGGGGCGGCGCTGGAAAATCTCTATCGGCGGGTCGGGCAGGAAGATCTGCTCTTTCTTATTATTGCGATCAGCATCCAGAGTCAGACCGGCGGCAGGCTGGCGGATATTCTGACACGTCTTGGCCAACTGATCCGGCAGCGCGCCACGCTGCGCCTTAAAGTCAGATCGATTACCGCCGAAGGCCGGCTTTCCGCGATATTTCTGACGCTCATGCCATTTTTTCTGATCGGGGTGATCAGCCTGCTCTCGCCAACTTATTTCAGCAGCGTTTTCAATCATCCCATCATCATGCCCGCAGCGATTATTGGGCTGGCATTATTGTTCGTCGGTAATGTCATCATGTACCGCATGGTCAATTTTAAATTCTAGGCGCGTGATGTCCGATTTTGCCCCCATCGTCATTGCCCTGCTCGCCTTTGGCGCCGTAGCCGTGGCCATTTTTGTGATTGGCCGCTATCTGGTCACCCAGATGCAAGTGCAACGACGCTTGCCCGCAGCTGTGCGGGACGACGCGTTTCGCGCCGCCCAGTCGAGCACGCGCCTGCAGGATTTCATCGCACGGAATTTCGACGAACGACGCTTTGGCATCGACAGCACAGTGCGCGGAAAGTTACGCCGCGACTTGGTCAGGGCCGGATATTTTCGCAACGACGCGCTGAATTATTACGTATTCGCGCGACTGGCGGCTGTCATCGTCCTTCCGACTCTGGCGTATGTTATCGCGCAAATTTTTCTTCAAGCGGCGCCTTGGTATCTCAAATTTGTGATCCTTCTTGTTGCGCTCCTGCTGGCGATAGTGGGGCCCGATGGCTACATCGCTCGCCGCCAGCGTCTCTTGGTCGGGCAGCACCGGCTGGTGTTTCCGGATTTTCTCGATCTGCTGACGGTCTGCGTTGACGCCGGACTGAGCCTGGAAGCGGCGCTGGATCGCGTGACGGCCGAGATTGCCAAGCAGAATCGCGAACTGGGGCTTAATTTGTTGATGGTCGGGGCGGAGACCCGGGCGGGACGCAGCACGGTCGAGGCGCTCGAATCCTTGGCCGATCGCTTGGGCTTGGATGAGGCGCGCTCATTGGTCCTGGTGTTGCGTCAGTCCATCGAGCTGGGCAGCGATATTAGTGAGGCTCTGCATGTATTTAGCGATGAAATGCGGGGAAAACGCCTGCTCCGCGCCGAGGAGGCCGCCAACAAGCTTCCTGTTAAAATGGTGCTTCCCATGGGATTATTCATTTTCCCTGTCATTCTTCTTGTTGTATTGTTGCCCATCGGTCTTAGGATGATGTTAGTTCTACCCAAGTAGGGGGGCGTAGTAACCATGCAGTTCTGCAAACAGGCTTCTTCGACTTTATCCGTTTTGGCGGGTACGCTGCTGGCGTTGGGACTTGCCGGTTGCGCGGCAACGGGTGATCCCGCCACGCAGTCGTTCGCGCAGGTCGCGCCCGAAACCACCGCCACCGTCGAGGAGCCAGGCAGCGTCAAATACTACCCCTCGGACGAACCATTTCGGTTGGGGCGGGAGCATTTTAATCGCGGCAATTATGGAATTGCCGAACGCTATTTCCGCGATGCCGTGGAAAAAACGCCGCGTGACGTGAACGCGTGGGTCGGGCTTGCCGCCAGCTATGATCGGCTCGCACGCTTCGATCTTGCCGACCGCGCCTATGCCTTCGCCATCAAGCTCGCGGGGCAAACCACGCAGATCCTCAACAACAAAGGCTACTCATATATCCTGCGCGGAGATTTGGTGCGGGCCCGCCAGGCGCTTTTGAAAGCGCAAGCGCGCGAGCCGAACAATCCCACCATCGCCAACAACCTTCATTTGTTGGATTCGAGCCGTCAGTTCGTTCAGCGCGTGGCGAATTAGCCGCCGCGTTGATCTGTGGCCGCGCAGCGGGAAATATTTAGAATCCGCTCCATCCGAGCACGAACACGCCGATAAGAGCGGCGGCGACTGCAGGCGCAAACGGCAGTCGCATGTGCCCATCCGTGTATTTCACAGCGACCAAGCCAAATTTTGCCGCGCCGACGTGAATGATTGCAAACGCCAGCAACAAAACAGCAAAGGGCAGCGCATAACGATTGCCAGCCCATAGAAATCCGATCGTCAAAATTTTAACATCGCCGCCACCCAGCCAATTTCGCGCATAAAATATCAACAAGAATACAAATATGAAAGCTGCAAGCGCGAGATTCCAATGCGCATGTACCCATTGCCCCGACAGGAAGGCATAAATGCCGTAGAGGCAGGCGAGGGTGACGATCATCTCGTTGCGGATCTTGAATTCCCGCAGGTCGTTGATCGCCACGTAAAATAGCATGGTGGCGGTAATCACCAGCACAATATTGGAGAGAAATTCGCGCAATTCAGTCATTGCCGCCTGAGCAGAAGCGAATTGTGGCGACGGTCAACGCCGGCGCTGGATGAGAGCGTAAGAAAAAGCGTCGTCAAGTCTCGCGCACGGCGCGCAGATACACGACATGCGACGTTGCGAAGGACAGCAATGACGGAATAAACAAAGCCGTCAAGACATACATATGCGGTCCGCTCGATAGGCTAAATGCCGACAGATTCAGCATGCTGGAATAGCCAAGTTCGGTCAGCGAGGCCGCTTGCAGCGATGGCGTTTCGACGGCGCGCCAAGCATAAGCCAGAAAGAAGGCATAAGTGAAGCTGAGATTGCTGGCGAGCGCAATCGGAAACCGGCGACGAAGGCCCACGCCGGTGCACGCCAGAAGCAAAATAGGAACAGCTACGAACAGCAGCTGAAAATACGGGATGCTGAAGTGATCACTCAGCATATAATGGCTTCTTTGAAAGACGCCAAAGAGTTTGAGATTGAGGTACCACGCGGTCGCGGAACTCGGATACCAGGCAAGCGCGCAGGTGGCCAGCTCTTTGGCCGCTATCACGAGAAAGAGGACGAGAGGTCCGATCAATTGAAGCTTTGCAAGCTTGGTCATGCCGCAAAGCTCTAGATTAAAGAGCTGTCCGTTCTGTTAATTCTCCCCGCCACAGCCAAGGTCTTGGTTAAGATATCGTGTCCTTGCTTTGTCATCGCGCATCAGCGCGCCGCTGTTCAAATGCTGATGCTCAGAAAAGAGCGCAGCCGGCGCCTGAACTATGGGAAGAGTAGAGTGGAGGCCACGGCCGGAATTGAACCGGCGTGCCCGGTTTTGCAGACCGGTGCGTAACCACTCCGCCACGTGGCCTTCAGGAGAGCGCGGCTTTTATTGAGTGCTGCGCCAATATTCATATAAGGCATTTACGGGCGAGGTGGAAATGGGGTCGCCCTAAAAAACGCGATAAAACTAAAAAATAACTCGAGTCCGCCAACCGGAGGCTTCTGTCACCGCCTGACGTGAACCACCGCGATATCATCGGCATACAGCTGGCGCCAGCGCGGAGACTGATCGAAGTGGTTTGCCATCGTTGAGCCGGGCCTCAGCAGCGTCCACGCTACTTTGTAGGTGTCGGCCATCTCGTCGAGCTTTGCCTGATTTTTAATCTGCAGCGCATCCATGTAGTCGACGGCAAACTGTCTGCCGAACGGCAAGGTTCGGCCATCGATGAATGTCTTGATGCCGCGAAATATCAAATATCCGCCAAAATCAAAGTCGTTGAGCACCGGCCCGCTTACATTTTGCTGCAAGACGTAATCGACGGCGGCTTGCGGACTGACATTTGGCGAAGGATGAACATCCGACCGCACGCGTGGGTAGGCCACGCCGAGCATGACCATCACAACAGCGGCCGTCGCAACGCTGATGATCGTCCGGCGCGATCCCGATCTGCCCGCCCCAAACAATGGCCATGGGTCCGCAATCGGCCGAAGAAAAGCAAACTGAGTCTGCAGCGGGCCTGCCAGCATGAAGGGCCATGTCAAGGCGACCATCGGTAAACCGCGGACGTGCTTCAATCCAATATGAAGAATTCCGATCACCAACAATGCGCGCGGGAACACGATCTTCACGCCGAACGTCAGCGCCATCGCCAACAGAACAAGCAAGATGGCTTCATGAACAAAATCATTATCGGCGTTCATCGGCCGCCACTCGCCGTTTTGTTGCAGGACAGGTCCGAGGTTTAGGACATTAAAGGTCTCCAACAGGTATTGATATCCGTACGGCGTGATGCATCCGGACACCAGCGCGCAGACCCAAAAGATGGCCCACTCCGTTGCAATACGCCGACGATCGGCGGCGGGAGCGACAACGGTCGCCTCGAAAGCAAATCCGGCCGCCAGAACGAGCCCGAGGGTGAATGCGCCGTGCAGATTGGCCCATAACGTCATCAGCGGCAGCAGCCAGAAACTCGGCCGCCGGTTTTGCTCGCAGGCCTTGGCCAGAGCGGCGACCCAGACAACAATGATCGGATATGACAACACATGGGGGCGCGCCAAGAAGTGATTGCTGGCAAAGAGAAAGGAGACGACGGAAACGCCCAGTGCAACGGTTGGCCGCAGCCTGCGCGCCAGAAGCGAATACACCAGCACAAAAGTCAGTGATACCACCAACGCTGTCACGATCACGAGACCGTGCCACCCCAAAAGCTCGTATGAAAAATATAAAATGATCTGCGATAGCCACTCCATGTTCGTCCACGGCTTGCCGAAGGCGGTGTGAGAAAAAATATCATAGCGGGGGAAATTGCGTTCGGCCCACATCCACCGCCCGGTTTCGATGTGCCAATAGCTGTCGGGGTCTATCAAAAACCGTTGATTGATGAAAAAAATCAACAATGCAAAGAGCGACACTCCGAAAATAAGCGCGATGAAGTCGGTTGGAAATGTGAGCGCATTCGGTTCTTTGTTATCGTTTTCCGGTGGAAAGGCCGCCATCGAATGAATCCAAATTTTGTTTCACAGCGAATAGAGCAAAAGCGCGTTAACTGATCCTGATGATGCTTGCCCTCATCCAAGGCCCAGGCGGTGAAAACCCATCGATTTCCACGATCGCTTTGCTCGGGATGTAGTCCATCAATCAGCCACAGTTTAAACCTGCATTTCTCGAATGAATGCACTGAGTTGAGCAGTCCTCACGCCGATTCGGATATAGGGGTCAGCGCTTTATATCATCGGACCGAGGGCGATCATGGCGCACTCAGCGGGTGAAACGGAATCGGGGCGCGCGGGCTCAATTTTGACCGGCGTCTCAGGTTGTAGTTCCACGGTTCCAACGACCGATCATCTTAGGGTAATGTTGGTTCAAATAACCTGAAATCGCGCCGCTTCATTGCGACGTGAGACGATATACGGCAAATGGAGCGTCATTGGGCATTCGCTCAAGCCAATTTGGAGTGATACCAGCTTGAAGCTGGCCCAATAGGCTTCGGTGACGTTCGACTTCCGTCAGCTCCTGGGGAGAACGTGAATCGCAAATCATTAAATACGTAGCATGCGCGCGGCGGAGAATTTCCCGTGCTTCATTGGGTGGCGCAATGAAGGTGCGGTGACTGGCGATGATTCCGTACGACAGGCGGTGATAGGGTCCAGAGAGCACCGAATGCGGCGTCAAAGCCAGCACGAATGGTCCATAGTCGATGTCGGTGACGATGAGGCCAGTCGGGAAACGCATAAGTGGCGCATAGCTCTCAGTTTCAAAACAAGTGCGTCCACCTAGATTATTACTCACTTGCGGATTAGAGGCTGCCACAATGGCAAGCGTGCCCAAATACAGCAGAGCTGGCGTGAATGGTAGCGTTACAAGCGCGCGGGCCGGGAGTGTTGCGAGCTTCATTTGCGCGAAGAGACGCAAGAGCGCCGCTGCAACGAACGGTATGCCAAGCCATATTGTATAATGAGAAGCTCTAATCGCCGCGATCGTCAGTACAATCGCCAGCGCCAGCGCCACAGCGGTTATGATGAAGCCGACGTTGCGGCGTACCTCAGCATCGCGTGCGAGTATGATGACAGAAAGAATGGCGACAATGGGATAAGCCGCGAAGCTAATGCCCGATGCCGAATATTTACGAGCTACGGCAAGAAGCGGCTGCATTTCACTCACGTGATCGAGCCAAATCGGCCGCACGGCTGGATCAACCAGCGCAAGGGGGCCGGCAAGACAGCGCGGATCTATGAGAACGAAAACCACCGCCGCGAGGCCAAAGGCTATCGCAACTGCGATACAACGAACGAACAGACGCTCATTCGCCCCCCAGCGCCCAGAGATGCCCAGTGTGAGCCCGCCGAGGATGGCTGGCGCGGCCGAGTTAATGGCGATCGCGTCGCAGGCAGTTTGCGTCCAATAATGATCTGGATGCACGCTGATGAGAAAGGCAAGCATGGCGCTGGCTGCAACCGACCAGCCGTAAGCCGCTAGCACTGGAGCGAAATTGCGATCAATGGCATAACGCACGACGAAAACCCCGCCGGCGAGCGCGATAAAAGGCAAGCTTTCAACTCCAATGGCCAGCGCTAAACCGGAAAGCGCCCCAGCCGCCCATGCGGCCCATCGCACGCGATCGGCCCAAGCCGCTGCCGCCAAGGTCAACAGGGCAAGCGTGATCTGCACGTCGTGATGGTCGATTCGTCCCGGCTTGAATTGCTGGAAGGCAGGCAGACCAAAGAGCAGCAGCAGGAGCGCAACCAGGGCTGCCGGACGGCCGGCAAGCCGCCAAGCGAGCGCGAGCGTACCCACCATGGCCGGCACCAGCCACAGCAAGGGCCAGACGACGCGCATCAAGCGCTCCGCAAGCGCGGTGTCGGCGACCAAGCGGAAAATCAGGAAAAGGCCAGCGAGTCCGGCGTCGATCAATCGCGACCAATGGGTATCGTAGCCGATGGGCGGCTGCAGTCGGGCCTCATGCAGGTCAAACCACCCACGACCGGCGAGAAACGCGCGCACCTCGACGAGCCGCATCGCATCATCGGTATCGCCCAGCACCTGCCCGGTCTGCGTCCAATCCAACCACAGCAGTTGCCCCACAATGACGAGCCACACCACGCCGACCAACAGCGCGAAATTCGGCTGGTATGCTGTGTTGTGGGTCATGGAACGGATCATCCTTTCTTAAATTGAATTGATCAGACTCAGCAGAAAACATACCGGACGCCAATCCTATCCGGTAGCTTGCCTTTTGCCGTGGCTTGCCGCAAAAGTCGCGTATTCTGAAAGGTGTTGTGAGGGGCACGATGATCGATTTTGCTGCCTTACGCCGGACCATGGTCGACGGCCAGGTTCGCACGGCGGATGTCACAGATTTGCGCTTGCTTGCGGTCATGCTCGATTTGCCGCGGGAGCGTTTTGTGCCGGCGGCGAAGGCGGAATTCGCCTATCTCGATCGCGACATTCCGGTGAGCGGGGCCGACCGGCCGGTACGCTGGCTGCTGAAGCCGATGGTATTGGCCAAGCTGATCCAAGCGGCGGCGATCGGCGAAACCGAGCAAGTGCTCGATGTCGGCTGCGCCACCGGCTATTCATCGGCCTTGCTTGGGCGGCTCGCGGGCGGGGTGGTGGCGCTCGAAGAGGACATGGCGCTGGCGCAAAAGGCAACGGAAAACATCGCCGCGTTGGGCGCCGCCAATGTGCAGGTCGCAATCGGGGCGCTGGCTGCGGGCTGGCCGGCGGGCGGCCCCTACGACGCCATCCTGCTCGAAGGGGCGAGCGGGGTCGTGCCACAGGCTCTGCTGGGACAACTCAAGGAGGGTGGCCGGCTGGTCTGTGTGCTAGGAGCTGGGCCGGCAGGTAAAGCTATGCTTTATCACGCGCGTGCGGGCGAATTTAGCGGCCGGCCGATCTTCAATGCCGCTGCTCCCCTGCTGCCGGGCTTCGCAGAAACCCCGGAATTTGTGTTCTAATTGCTCTCGGCCGGCCCCT
>Ga0315281_10005516_pt1 | contig 18102 bp, 15 predicted proteins | sample YL17G07_0_MG_FD_204540 | JGI IMG/M metagenome (GOLD analysis project Ga0315281, IMG submission 204540) | Sediment microbial communities from Yellowstone Lake, YNP, Wyoming, USA - YL17G07_0 | ecosystem: Environmental > Aquatic > Freshwater > Lake > Sediment | place: USA: Wyoming | collected...
TCCACGCTTCACAAGATCCCGGCATTGTTTGACGGCGTGCCGGACACCGATGGCTCGCATTTCTTCAGGGCTGTCCTGATGCTTTTGAAGTTCCCGGTGAAGGTCTTCCGGCAGCGACGCCCCGCAGAGACCGGAAATCTTTTCGATCTGCTTCAAACTCATGACCGGCATGATGCCGGGAATGATGGGGACCGTTTCGCGGATGCCGATCGACCGCGCGCGCTTCACGAAATCGAAATAGTCTTCATTCTTAAAAAAAAGCTGGGTCAGGATGATGTCGGCCCCCGCGTCGACCTTGCGCTTTAGGTTTTTCAGGTCCGTCTCTTTGTCTTTGCACTCGATGTGGCCCTCGGGGTAGCCCGCGACGGCGATGCTGAATCCATCGATTTCCTTCAAATAGGCGACCAACTCGTTGGCGTAGGCGAATCCGTTCTCAGGCTTCACGAACGGTTTGCCCGCGGGCGGATCGCCTCGAAGGGCCACAACCAGATTGAGGCCCTCTTTTTTAAAGGCCTCGACGTAATTCTTAATCGAAATGCGATCGGCGCCGACGCAGGTGAAGTGAAAGGCCGTCGCGAGATGCGTTTCTTTCCAGATCCGGAGCGCGAGGTCGCGCGTGAGATCGCGCGTCGTGCCCATCGCTCCATAGGTCACCGAAACGAAGGCCGGATCAAAGGCCGCAAGTTCGTGGATGGCTCTGATCAGATCGGCGACCCCCGCTTCGTCTTTTGGAGGAAACACTTCGAAGGAATACCGGATCAGTCCCGGCTTGTAGAAATCCGAAAACCTCACCATGTTAATGGCCCCTTTGGGGCGCCGTTCCTTTGGCAGCCCGAAGCGTGTTCCACAGAAGCATCGTGATCGTCATCGGTCCCACGCCTCCGGGGACCGGGGTGATGAAGGCGGCTCGTTTAGAGGCTTCTCCAAATTCGACATCGCCGCAAAGCTTGCCCGTCGGCAACCGGTTCATCCCGACGTCGATCACGATCGCCCCCTCTTTGATCCAGTCGCCTTTGATGAAATTCGGTTGGCCGATTGCGGCGATGACAATGTCCGCGCGTCGCACCTTTTCCGGCAGGTCTCTCGTCTTGGAATGGGCGATAGTGACCGTTGCGTTGCGCTGCATCAAGAGGAGGGCGACAGGTTTGCCCACGATGTTCGAGCGCCCGACGACGATGGCGTCTTTTCCATCGAGGGCGTAGCCGATCGACTCGATCATTTTCATGACGCCGAGCGGGGTGCATGGAATCACCGCCGGCTTTCCGATCAGGAGGTTTCCCATGTTGACCGGATGAAATCCGTCCGCGTCTTTCTTGGGGTCGATGGCCTCTAGGATTTTTTGGGAATCGATCTGTTTCGGGAGCGGCAGTTGAACCAGAATCCCATGGATCTTGAAACTTTGGTTCAGTCTTTCGATCAGCGACAAGAGCTCGGCTTGGGACGTGGAGGCTGGGAGGTTGATCTGTTCGGCGTACATGCCGGCCTTCTTGCAGGCGGCCTCTTTGTTGCGGACATAGACTTTCGAAGCCTCGTTGTCGCCGACTAAGACGACGGCGAGCCCGGGTGAGAAGCCTTTTGCCTTTTGAAGGGCGGCGACTTCCGAAGCGATCTCGGCCTGAAGCTTCTCCGCGAGTTTTTTTCCGTCAATGAGTTGGGCGGGCATAACGCGGGATTATCTTCGGTGCCCGGATGGAGTCAATCAATAATCGAGTAAAACGCCGCAGCAATTAATTTGAAGGCCCATCTCTTTGAGAATCTCCCCAATTGACTTCATGTGTATGATAATATATTTTATACACACTCAAGGAGGCTTTTCATGCCGCGAGTCAGAAAACAATTCATCCTCGACGACCGAAAGATCCAAGCCGTGAAGAAGATCCTCAAGGCCTCAACGGCGACGGAGGCCGTCGATCAGGCCCTCAATCTGGTGATCGCCAATTCCCGCATCGCATCGGCTCATAAGAAGGCGGAGGGCCGCATCGATCTAAAGAACATGGATCAGAGCCGGTTCGATGGGTAATCTCGTCATCGATACCTCGATCTACGTCGATTTCTTTCGAGGCAAACTTCCAAAAAGCGATCCGATTCACTCCCTACTGAGCGGTCTCTCCCGATCCCTCTACTTGAGTTCGGTTGTCGCTCAGGAGCTTCACGCGGGGGCAATCGACCCTTCCTCCGCTTCTCATTTGGATCGTTTTTTTGAAAATTTCGAAAGTCTGGGACGGGTCGTAACCCCGACGAGGCAGGATTGGTTTGAAGGCGGGCGCGTTCTGTCGAAAATAGGGAAAAAATTTGGATTTGAATCCGTCCGAAGAAGCCGTCTTGTGAATGATGTCCTGATCGCGCTGTCTTGCCGTCAGATCGATGCGGCGCTTCTGACGGCCAACATCGGAGATTTTAGGATGATATCCGCGTTTGTTGATTTCGAAATTCTCTCTCCCGAATAGAAACTAACCGGCACTGACCTGATTTCTCCCCGAATTCTTCGACTTATAAAGGAGGGTGTCGGCGAGTTTGAACATCGTCTCCCAATTGGCGAAGTTCTGGCCCGAGAGGGTCGCGACGCCGATGGAGATGGTCGCATGAATCTTTTGATTCTCAAATTCGAACTCGCTTTCATCGATGAGCTTACGAAGCCGCTCCGCCAAGACGGAGGCTCCCTCGGCGTCGGTGGCCTTGAGGATGATGACGAACTCTTCGCCGCCGTAGCGCACCAAGATGTCTTCATTGCGGATGATCGTCTTTGCGAGGGCGGCGATCCGCGACAGAACGAAATCGCCCGTCGGATGGCCGTAGGTGTCGTTGACCTTTTTGAAAAAATCGATGTCGAAGATCAATAACGACAGGGGGACTTTGTTTCGAAAGCAGAAGCTGAACTCTTCCTTGATCCGTTCTTCGAAGAAACGCTTATTGTAGGCGCCGGTCAAGGCGTCCACGACGGCCATCTTGTAGAGCTCTTCGTGAAAGATGTTCTCGATCTTGTCCTGCTGGGCGAATTTGAAGATCGTCGACGACGAGATCTGGATCTTGTCTCCGTCCCTCAGCTCCGCCTCGGGCACCTTCACGCCGTTCAAATAGGTGCCGTTCGTGCTTTCCAGGTCTCTCAGGATCGCCTTGCCCTTATGGTATTCGATCGAGCAATGGCGGCGCGAAATGCCCAAGTCGTTGACCGGAATGTCCACGTCCCCGACGCGGCCCATGACCACGGTCCCTTCCTGCAAGAGATGCATTTTGCCCATCAGGGGGCCGGAGAGAAAGATGATATAGGCGTGTTTTTCCTTCTCTTTGGAGATTTCGTCGAAGGTGGTGATGATCGTGCGATCGACGGAGTCTTCTCTGTCGTCTTTCTCCTTCTTGTCGTTCTCCGGAGGCATGTCGTCGTCAAGCATCACTGAAAAACATCATAACCAAAGATCTTACTCAGGTAAAGGCAACTCGGGACGCTTCTTCTTCAGCGAAATATTCAGGGCCTCGCTCTTGCCGCCGAAGATTTTGGCAGAGCCTTTCCAAGATTCATAACCCTCAATTTCCAGCATCACGTCGTAGACCGTATCCGGGTCGAGCTGCTCCAGATGGAACGGCGTCTTGCCTGCGGTCTTTCCGTTCAGCGATACGGCGGCCCCCGAGGGAAGCGAGTTGATCTCCAGGCTTCCGAAGTTGAGCGCGAGGGCCGTGGAGATTTTTGAGGTCTTGCCGGGTTCGACGCGCGATTCGCCTTGCCAGAATCCGTAGCGATCCAAATAGAGGCCGATTTTCTGAGGGCCCGGCTTGAGGTTGTCGAAGGTAAAGGGCGTTTTGCGGCTCGTGTCGACGTCGTTCAAGTAGATCTTGGCGCCTTTGGGTTCGGAATCGACGACGAGAGATCCTAAGCCTTCGGGGACGACTGCCGTTGGAGGCTGTTTTGGAGGCGATGGCGCTGGTGGCGCGGGAGCTTTCGCCTCCGCCACGACCGGTTTTACGGGGGCAGGAGGCATCGCTGGTGTATCGGGTTTCTGAGAGGATGGGCGCGTCTCCGACATCTTGCGCGCGATCGTTTCTCTCGTTTTCACCGCGTCCATGATCTGATCATGGACGAGTTTGGCGTGGGCCTTCCTTCTTGCGTGTCGGACGCCCAGCCCGATGGATGCGGCGATCAGCACGAGGATCAAGGCAGCAGCCCCGAAACGGGCGCCGGGCTTCATCCAGATGCGGGTCGTGTGTTCTTCCTCTTCGGAGGGGGCGTGGGAGTCGTTCTGGGAAATCGGTGTGACGCTCGCGCCCGTGACCGAGAAGACCTCCGTGTCCTTCAATTTCGAGCGGAGAACTTCGCTGTCGGCGGCGAGGGTGTCTTCACGGAAGTCGTTCTCTTCCGGCCCCCCGTCCCGGCGTTCGCTCAGCTCGGTCTTGGCCGTTGACTCTCTCTTCACCTCCAGCGGGACGCGAGGGGTGTTTTCCGGCGGCCCCCTTTCCGCGGGGCCGAATTCGGGAAAGAGTTCCTTAAGGTAGCGGGCAAGCTCCCGCGGCGTAAATTCGGGATAGTGTTGCACCAATAGTTTGGTCAGATCTTGCGAGATATCGTGCGCCGACTGGTAGCGCTTGGCGCGGTCTTTTTGCAGGGACTTGAAAACGATCTTGTCCAAGGCCTTGGGGATCGACGAACGAATTCCCGAAGGCGTCGGAACCTTCGCCTTCTTCACCCGTCGCACGGTTTCCAAGTTATTCTTTCCCTTGAAGAGGCGCTGTCCGGTGAGCATCTCGAACAGGATGACGCCGAGCGAGAAGAGGTCGGTCCGGTGATCGAGCTTCATGCCCTCGGCGTGCTCGGGGGACATGTAGGCGAATTTCCCTTTGAGAACTCCCGAATCCGTCGTCGACACTTTTGTCTTGGCCTTGGCGATCCCAAAATCGATGAGCTTTACGGTGCCGGCGGTCGAGAGTATGGCGTTTTGGGGACTGATGTCCCGATGAACGATGTTGAGAGGGTTGCCCTCTTCGTCCGTCTTCCGGTGCATGTAGTCGAGGGCGTTGGCGATCTCCTGAACGACGTAACAGGCGTAGGGCACGGGCATGTGCTTGCCCAGATTCCGGAGACGCTTCATGAGTTGGGAGAGCGTCTTGCCGTCCACGTACTCCATGACGATGAAGTAGTCGTCCGCGACCTTTCCCAAGTCGTAGACCTGGGCGATGTTGCCGTGGGAGAGCATGACGGCGATCTTGGCCTCGTCGACCAGCATGTCGACGAATTCGGGGCTGGCGGCGATGTGCGGCAGGATGCGTTTGATGACGACGTCCCGTTCGAGGCCGTCGACGTCCAGGGCCTTGCCGCGGAAGATTTCGGCCATGCCGCCCTGGGCGATTTTCTCGACTAATTGATACTGGCCGAACGGGGTTTCAGACACAGGCAAATATTAGACGAAATTCTTCCGAATTTCAAATAGTTATGACATAATAGCCACGGCGGGATTCGAAAAGGGCCTTAGCCGATAACCTTCATATGGCAAACGACTCGTCTCAGGAGAAAACGGAACAACCGACCCCCAAGCGCCTCCGGGAGGCGCGCAAGAAGGGCCAGGTCTTCAAGAGCAAGGATCTCGAGGCCGTCGCGATCTTCGTCGGGACCTTCATGGCCATCGCCTTCACTCACCACAACATCGCGGAACAATTCAAATCCTTCATGATCGAGGCCTTTCAAACCGTGGGCAAAAAAGAGATCACCCTCGACATGCTTTACGCATTGGGCAAGAGCGGCCTCATGGCCGTGATCAGCGCCTCGGCTCCGGTCGTCGTGACGGCGGCATTGATCGCCGGTGTTGTTGGGTTCCTCCAAGTCGGCCCGGTCTTCTCGCTCGATCCTCTGAAACCCCAGCTTAAGAAACTCAACGCCCTCGAAAATTTCAAAAATATGTTCAAGCCCAAGCAGTTCATGGAGCTGGTCAAGAACATCATAAAAATCTTCGTGATCTTTTTTCTTGCGTACAGCGTCATCAAGGGAATGATCGGTTCGTTTCTTCAGACGGTTCTGATCCCGATCGACGCATCCGCCAAGCTCGGCGGCGAAGTGATCGTCCGTTTTCTCGTGCGGTTCATGATGATTTTCATGGCGGTGGCGACGATGGACATCTTTTTACAGCGCAAGGATTATATCAAGAATCTCAAGATGTCGAAGGACGAGGTCAAACGCGAGTATAAAGAAGACGAAGGCGATCCTCACATCAAGAGCCACCGCCGGCAAATGCACATGGAAATGGCCATGGGCGACGTGCGCGGCAAGGTGAAGAACGCCGATGCGGTGGTGACCAACCCGACGCACATCGCGGTGGCCATCAAGTACGATAAGAGCGAGATGATGGCTCCGCAAATCGTCGCCAAGGGGCAGCGCTTGTTCGCGGAATTTATCAAAGAGATCGCCAAAGAGAACGACGTCCCGATCGTCCGCAATGTCCCGCTCGCCTGGGCGCTATTGGATTTGGAGCTCGACGATGAAGTTCCGGAAAAACTCTACGTCGCGGTGGCGGAGATCTTGAGTTTCGTCTACAAACTCAAAGAAGAAAAGGCCGGAGGCCGCACGGCCGCCAGGCCCCAGACGCCGCCGCAACCCCAAGCGGAGCCCGCAAAACCCAAATCTTTGCCGCAATTGGGGAATCGTCAATAAACAATCCTCTCTACAGGGACGTCTTGTGGGGTTTCTGGAAGATTCTTTTGCTCTCTTTGAGAAAGTCGGAGGCGTAGGCGATAAAGTCTTTTTTATCGACGCTGAAGTAGTCGTGCACCCCGCTATTTCTCAAGTCCAAGTAGTTCAACCAGTCTTCGGCGCTTCCGATGAGTCCCAATCGCGCGGACTGGCGGACGGCTTCCTTTGGTGAAACGGCTTCGATGCCTTCTTCTTCGACGAGGCGCTTCAATTCCTTCCATGCGTATTCGACCGCGATCTCGAAGGCCTTTGAGACGGCGAGATAGCGCATCTCCTCCGGAGACTTCTTGTCCCGATAGAAGAGGATGGCCTGCTCAAGCTGCGATAACGATTCTTCCAGTTTATGCTGCTTTTTGGCTACCATGAAGCACTCCTAAGAAGTGGGCCCAACTGATTTCGTTTCCCGCCAGGAAAATCGGCTCATAGTCGAGATCCTTGAGAAACCAAGCCGGTGCGCCGTCTAGATTGACCAGATCGACGGAGCGGGGGAGATTTTCCGCGAGGTCGGAGACGATCTGCTTCAATCGGAGGTAATCTTTCGTGGACAATGAGTCGCTCCCTCGTGTGAGGCCTAAATCCCAGTCTGAATATTTCTTGGCCTTTCCCGAGGCTCGAGATCCCAGGAGTCCCACGGCCAGATTGGGATCCCTGCGTGTCACGGCCTGAAGGAGCGGCCCCAGCTCCTCGAGGTGAGGCAGGTCCTGCCGCGAGGCGACCGGCGAGAGAAGCTCCAATGGGTCGGCCTTGAGGGCGTCGCAGATCTTGTAATAGCTCTCGGGAAAGGGGCCGCGGCCTTTCAGATAGTTATTGAGGGTCGCCCGATTGATTTTGTGGGCTGCGGTCAAAGCGGTCGCATGACGGAAGCCCGCCTGCTGAACGGCGATCTTCAGCTTTGCGGGGTCAAGCCGGTATCGAGTCATAGGAGTATCTTAAGGGTGAAAAAGTAAGAATGTCAAATAAACATAAAAATGTATTAATAAATTTACATTAATAAGACCATCCGGCGAGCCGAAGGGAAGCCGGGAAAGTTAGCATATCGCAGCTTTGTTCAGATGTAGTATTGTAGAAACAAATCCGCAAATCCTCCGATAGCTGCCGGCATGCCTATCGAGCCGGTTTGTCTCAATCCCATAGTCCTTTCTCCGATCGTGCTGAACAGCCTGCGGTGTGCCGAGAGCTCCGAGGCCGAATCGCGATTGTCTGCTTCGATTCCGGAGATGGGGGGCTTGGAACCCCGCGACCGATTTGCCGGTATCGTCCCCGGCAACGTCCAACAGAGCGCGGCCCGCGCGCCGTCCGTTTGCACTTTGGGCTTGGTTGCCGGTCTCCTTTCCTATTTTGCGTTAAATCCGTCCGTGGCCGAGGCCGCCGTGACCACGACAAAGGGCGCAGCGCAGGCGTTTTTTCCCCTCACGCCCTATGGCGCCATCGGGCTCTCGATCGGTTTCGTGGCCGGCCTCTTCGGGTTGATCAAGACGGGAAACGGGGGAAAAACGCCGGATAACCCGGATGAAAAGGCGCTGGTGAAGAGGGATGCCGGGCCTTCGGCCCTCGTCAGGGCCGCCAAATCATCGGGGCGTTTCCTCCTGAAGGCCTGGAGGGGGTACTGCTCGATCGCAAATTATTTTTGGAAGCCGTATTTGAAGCTTAATAAAATATTTGGCGAGATGTTCGTCGACATGTGGAGGGATCCGGATGGGTCGTTGCAGCGGATGAGATCCGAATTTGAGACAATGCTGGAAAAGTCCTCGTCGTTTCGAGGCGGTCCGCTCCAAGGGACCTATTTCGACAAGAGCCTCGCGTCGCCTATCCTTTGCTTGGCCTTCGATTTCGAGCGCGGAAAGTTTGTCCGAATCCGCTCCACTCCGGCCGCGGACGTGCAAAACCTTCGCTCGATCTTCAAGCGGTCGGGGGCCTTTGCGGTCTTCGATGCCGAGACTCAGACCCTGCTTCATTATGAAATGGGGGAAGGCCCCAAGAAGGGTCTCGAGTATTGGCTGAAGCTTTATTCGAAATATACAGGCAAGGACCGAGAGGCGTTTCCCCAGGCCCACCCCTACGATCTTCCTCTCGTCTTCAACCGACAAGACTCGCTGTTCATGAAAGACGTCGTCCGATCCCTTGATGAGATTCTACGGCGCCACGCCCGGGCCTCGATCGATGCCGGCGATCTGCGAAACAATCCCTACGACACGACGGCCCTCCTTCGTGTCTACGAGGTCGATCATTCTCCTCCACAAACACCTCGAAGTTATTTTCGAGTCGGGATCAGCCATGATCCATCGTGGAAAACGTGGAGACTTGCGGGGGCTATTGAAGTGACTTTTGCCAGCGTTCCCGAAATGGATTGGTCTCATCCGGGCCCGATGACCTATCGGGTCCGAAGCGGATATTTGCCGGCGAATGTTGAAGACGGGTTGCGTTGGATGGCCGGACGGATCGACGCGTATTGGAATCGGCGAAGATCGGAGCTGCCGCGGGCCTTTGCGCGCCCCAAAAGGCCTTAACACGGGACAAGAGCCTGTAACGCCCTCCGCCTTCGGCGGATCGCTAACAGGCTCTAGGCGACGCTGGATTCCGGTTGCAGCGTGCGGGCGCCCCACATCTTCAACAACGAGATGAAGAGATGGAAGAAATCCCGCCGCAACAGATGCCGGTTCATCTGCTGCAGCTCCGGCGGCAGATCCGTCATGGCGGCTTCTTCCAAATGCTTCAGTTCGTCACCCCGCTCGTCGGGGCCCGATTCGGGGTGCCGCTCCAGCCATTCCAAATAGTGCGCGATGGCCGGCAGGGCTCGATCGGCCGTCCCGTAATGTTGATGAACGGGACCCAGAGGAACGCGGACGCGCCCCTCGCGCCTTCGCTCGGGTCGGTCCGCTTCCGATGTTCGATCCGGAGACGCGCGGAAAAAGGCGACAGGCACTTTTGACGAAATCGCCGCTTGGGCCGAAGCGAACAAGACGTCCGCGATCGGGGGGCTTGAGATATCCTGCGCCAGGACCAGTCCGCCGATGCGCAGCAGATCGCCCGCTTCCAAAGGCACCAGATTCTTGGACGCAAAGGCCGTATACGGGGCCCCGACCGGATGGAGGAGAGAGAGCCGCGAGAGATTCCAAAGGTCGCCGGGTTCTGGAGGCGGAAAGAAATTGGGGCAGGGGAGGCGTTTGATGGCCGTCGCGCGTCCGTGTCCGGACGGAGGTTCGGGCCAAAAAAGCTGGTGGCGCGTGAGCGAGAGGGTCGCCAAGGCATCGGGAGTCGGCCGCTCCAGGCTGACCGCGATGCCCCGTTGCTCCTCGAATTCCGAAGAGAGAATTTTTTTGGCGACGCCTCCCCGATGGAGATTGCCGAAGACGACGACGCGGACGGGCGTTTCGACGCCGACTCGACGCTCCATCGCGATCGACTCATTCCGTAGCGCGTTCAACAGGCTCGGAGACATCGTCGAGCCGACGCGTTCGGCAGTTCGACGGCGGTCGTCGATCTCGAGACGGCAAAGGGCGAGCGGACCTTGTTCGCGAAGCGTATCGGCCAAGCAAGCGTCGCCGGTCGTCCGAATGACGGCGGCGATGTCGTTCACCATCGTCGAGGCGCCGGCACTGTACGCAGGCCCGAGTTGATCGGCCGCCGTGATCCAGCGTTCCAGAAAACCGGCTGTGCCGATGGAGGGGGAGAGGGGCATGATGTCGTTCTTATCTTCAGAAAAAAAGAAATGTTTCGGAGAATCTAAAGCGCCAAAACGGAGGCAATCTTTCTTGGACAATAAGCCCCATTCAGGCTCTTCTTGCAATTTTTAGCCTAGGGCTATATATTTCCTAATATCACATTATTAAGTGATTTATAGAAATATGAAATATCGAGAATTCGTCGAAAAAACAAGGGAGCTGAGTTATCTTAAGATCCCCACGATCGAGGCCCTTTCCGGAGAGCGACGGACGCTCAAGAACCAGCTCGTTCTCTGGCAGCGGCAGGGCAGGGTTCATCGTCTCAAAAACGGGGTCTACGCGCTGAACGATCACGATCGTCGCGCCCCTCTTTCCCCCTTGATGATCTCCAACATCCTCTATGCCCCTTCCTACATCAGTCTAGAGACAGCCCTATCCTTTTTCGGTCTCATTCCGGAGCGCGTGGTCGCGGTGACGGCGGTCTCGCCTAAAAAGACGGCCATCTTCGAGAATTTTTATGGGACCTTTGATTATCGGAGCTTGAGGAAAGGGTCTTTTTTTGGATTCGAGTCCGTGGAGGATCAAGGACTCCCCGTTCTGATGGCAACTCCCGAAAAGGCCATTTTGGACAAAATCTATTTCGACCCTGTCTTTCGACCCGAAGACGGTTATTTCTTGGAAAACCTGAGGCTGCAAAATTTCGAAAGTCTCCGTCTCCAGCGTCTTCTGGACTATTCACGGCGATTCGGCTCCAAAAAGGTTAAAGAAGGTGCGGTCGTTCTCGCGTCCTTGGTGCGAAGGGAGAAAAAATGAAGGAGATCCTTCAAAAGAGTCTTCAGGGGCTTTCCTCTCCCTCTGAGAAATATAATGCCCTTCGAGAGGGACTCCAGCATCTCTTGCTCAAGATCCTGGACGACATGGGTTATTTTAAGGACTTGAGTTTTGTCGGCGGGACCGCTTTGAGAATTATTTATGACCTCAGGCGCTTTTCAGAGGACATGGATTTCAGCCTTCAGAGACCTCGGGACTCGCACTTTGATTTCCGAAAAATGCTGGAATCCATTATCCGGCAGCTCGAGATTTACGGACTACCCGTGGATACCAAAGTCAAAGAAGCTGGGGCCGTTCAAGGCGTTTTTCTCCGCTTCAAGGGCATCCTTCAAGAATTCAAGATCAGCCGTAGGGAGGGGGAGAAATTGGCGATCAAGCTGGAAGTGGATACGAATCCCCCTTTGGGGGCTCGGCATGAGAGCCGTATCCTTCAGAAGGAGTTTTTGTTGACGGTCATCCACCATGATCTTCCCACTCTGTTTGCCGGGAAGCTGCTGGCCTTCTTGTATCGTGCCTATACGAAGGGACGGGATGTTTATGACCTCATCTGGTATTTGAGCCGAAAAACGAGGGTCAATCGAACTTTTTTTGAGAACGGTCTCTTTCAGTCGACAGGAGAAAAACTGTCATGGTCCCAAAAGCAACTCATCGAGACGGTTACGGCGAAAGTGGAGGCCCTCGACATGGAAGTCGCCAGAAAAGACGTCTTTCCTTTCTTAGACGATCCCACAGAAGTCCGTCTCTTTGATAAGATACTGATCCAGGGGCTCATCAAGAACATCGCCTTCGACTCGGATTCTTACTGACATTGACGCAGCCGCTCAGGCCACCCCAGAATGTTTCGAGACTGAAACGCAGGCGAAGAGCGTCCGGAAAATTCCCGAATTGCATCAGTAATATGCCAAGTAAAATCAAATAGTTAAAAGTGATGACCTCGTAGAGCAGGTGGCATGAGGCTTGCTCCTAAGAGGGTATGGCCGATGGTGATACAATCGTTGTTGTCCGTGATGGAGGTCCTCCGAATGCCGGTTGGGATATCGGTTGTCCCGATGGGCAAACGACGTGCATCTCCGTTTCCACACCAGGCTCACCCGGTCCGACCTATAGGCCGGGAATGCGAAGCACCGGTTGGGATTCCTCAGTCTTTAAACCTCTAGATACGTCTCAAGACCTCTTCTTCAGAGTGGGACCCTCCACTGTGAGTCCAGGCCAATCCGCCTTTTTTCAAGGCTACAGCGACCTGGGGCCTACACAAATCGTCGGCCGTCTGGGAAATTATGACATCATTCCCGACGAGGTCCGTATCGATACGCCGCCTCCTCCACCGACTCTAATCAACATCACCATCGGGGACGATGGCTCCGTTCAGGTCGGCAATCCTTACAATGAGTACCGTGGAAAGGTCGAGAAAGGGCAAGAGGCGCTTGATCTTCTCGGATCCATTTTTCAAATGTCCCCCGATCAAATCATGCGGAAATACACGCCGGACCAGGTGGACAAGCTCTTGAGCGATTTCGGGATCTCCGCCCAAGAGGTACGCGACGTCTACACACGGGACGGGATGAACGATTACGAGACCATCAATAATCTGACCAACCTCTTATGGGAAAAGAAGAGGGAGGCCGGGGTGGACGGGGATATCAAACCCGAAAATCTCGTCATGATCGGTTTCAATCTCGCCGGGGTCAATAAGCTCGACTCATCCTATAAAAGCGGAAACGCCGCTTACGTATTGACTCGAAAATATGCGACGAGCCTCGCCGAGGCGCGTGGCGGGAGCCTCTTGGGTACGTGGGGGACCAATGTTGTGGTGAGCGGCATCCCCCAGGATCAGGTCGCCGATTTCATGGCCGAGGTCCAGAGGGCGGTGATCGAACATATTCAAAACGGAAAACCCTTTACGACCGATGAGGTGGCGCTCATCGGCGTTCAGAGCGCCGCCGAACTCTCCATTTATAATCAATGGCGGAATAAAAGTGCCGATGAAATCGATCTGGGGCTTTCGGGGGGATACCTATCTCTCGAAATGAAATCGGCCAATATCACTCCGGATACGGCGGAGGTGGTCTCTATTCAGGTCATGGAGGACTTAGGCGAACGGGAGCAGACGGCCAAGAGGGAACCTCCCAAAAAGGGCGGCGTCAGGGTTTTTGACCGGGTGGTGCCTTTAGACAGCCCCGTTAAAGGAAAAGGCGCGCGCCCTCTCCTGAAGAACACGGATTCTCAGAACGTTGACCCGGTCCAACCGGGCCAATTTGCCGATAGAACGATTACGCCCGACGATAGCAAGGGCGGCCGCTTACCCCGTCCCTTTCACGACGGCGGACATTCGGTCGGCCATTTCGAAAAGCTGAAGGCCTTGTTCCAATCCTGCCGGAAAGCCGACGGGACATGGGATCGGGATCAATTGAAAAAGGCCGGGCCCGAGATAGCACGGTATCTCCAACATCCGGAAGGCGGAAAGAGCCCCTCCGTCGGAGACTTTCTGAAAGAGGGGTTTCAGCAGTCCCTCGTGACTTACCGGTTTCCGGATGTCATCCGGATCGAACAGTTCCCTTACGTCGCTCAGGAGTTCTTCGGCGGCGAAAAGGGATACATCATGATGCTCGAAGGAAAGAATATGTACGGAGTCTTTGCCGACCACCCGCCGGATAAGATGGATTCGCTCTTCCGTGTGATCTTGAACGTACCGGACGCCGTGTTCGGGCAGAAGGGTTTGGAGATGATCATGGGGATGCGCGGCGATGAGATCTACATCGCCATCAAGGGAAAGAAGAAGGTCGAGATCACGGGGCCCGACGGCCTGAAGACGACCGTCGAACGGGACGTGACCGATGAGGACATCCGGGACGCCGCGAACACGCTGATCGACCAAAACGAAAAGATTTTTTCGCAGATCGAGAGCCAGCAAAGGGTCAAGTTCCCCGGGCCGGGAGGGGTCTTCGACGGGGCAAAGTTCGTCGTGATGGACGGCAAGGCCTACGTCGCCGAAAAGTTGCCTCAAGACATGAAGGCTTTTGAGGCGCTCTTGAATCGCGTTTTTGGGGTCGATGCAAAAGATGTCGTGGTCGTCAAGGACCTGGCCGCCTTGAAGAAACTTGGGGACGCCTATCGGCTGGGGGTCTACGTCTCGGATGCAAGCCGTCCGATGACCGGCGATCCGACCTATATTTTTCTTCCGGAGAACACCGCCGCCGAGAATATCCCTCCCGGTTTTCGCAAGTTCGACATAGCCCTCCAAATGACCGTCTCGCCGGCGGTTGAAATCCCTCGAGGAGGCGTGCTCGATCACACCCTGATGAGTATGGACATGGTCGGCGCGAGCGTCGATCGGCAAAAATCGCTCATCGGCCCTGATGAGCTTCCGCTCATGCCCGTCGAACAAATCCCCTGGTACGACCGCATGGAGTCGACCCCTCAGGGGCGTTTGGGCCTGGGGGCAGGGTATTTCTTCGTCGGATCCACGGGGGCCAACATCGTCTATGGAAATTGGGGGAAGTTGGTCGATCCCAGCGCTTACCTGAATATGGGGATCGGCTTCGGAAGCGCGACCTTGGGCGAGTATTTGGGAGAAAAAGCGACTCAATACACCTTCGCGCCTCTTTTATACGACGCGGCGCCGTTCCGGAGGATAGCCATCCAGCGGGGAGGCCTGTTGGGCATGGTCCTCTTCCCTCAGTTGCTCTCCGGAAAGGGCATCAGTTGGGGCGAGACGATGAAAGGCCTATTGATCTTGGGCGGTGCCCGGCTCGCGTCGAAGGCAACGCTCTCCGCCCTCCGATTCGGGCTTGAGCAGGGGGGGCGTATTCGGTCCTTAAGCGGTTTGAAGAACGCCGCCGAAGTCTTCGGAAACAGCGGGCCCTTGCAGAAGGTCGTGACCGTCGTCGTTGAGTTTGTCGCGATCCTGGGGATAGAAAAGCTTATCGACTGGCTCTACGTTCAACCCAAGGCGAAGCGGCAAAGTCGGGAGATGGAGAGGAAATTTAAGGGCGAGTATGTCGCTTCGCTTCGGGAGTTCGATCAGGCGATCAGCGAGGCGAATCAGGCGATCGCGACCGGCGTCGACGTCGACGGAAAAATGAAAAAGGTCGATGAGGCGAGTGCAAAGATGAACGACACCTTTCTTCAATACTTCGGCTTTCTGCTTTTGATGAAAACGGACGTGGGGAAAAGATACCTGAAGGCCAGAATGAAGGTTAAGGAGCTAAACCAAACGCTCGGTGAGAATTCCATGGCCTGCGGCATGCAGAGCGGCGACAACTTGGGAAAATCTCCCTGTGTCGAACGGGACGAGGCCGCGGCCGCGTTGCCTGATGCCGAGGCCAATGTGGAAGCGGCGAAGCAAGAATTGTCCGATGCGCTTCCCAGGCTTGCGGATTACGAGATGCAGGACCTCATTAGCGTCCGGGACAAGGTCTTTTTCCAGGATGGGAGGGAGGCCTTTATTCCGATGTATGCGGCGAGCGATTCGGATTTTACGGATGAAGATTACGCGCAGAAGTTGGAAGACGACCCTATCCGCTTGTACGTCCAGCATATGTATAATCTGGACAAGAGACTGGGCAATCTCGATCCCTGGGGGCAGGTTTCAGGGCCACAAGCGCCGGTTGATGTCGACCATGCGGTCAATGCCGATTTCTAAAATCCGGATCTTGATCTCGATTCTTCTACGGACGTCTTTCATCTCGGGACTCAAAAGATCGAGGGCCAGGGTGTAATCGGCCAACGCCCTTCGTTTGTGACGCTCCATCGAGACACTGGGAAGAAGCCCTTCCTCGACGGCCGTTCTCGGATCGGAGGCGATTTTTTCTTCAGAGTCCCCCTTCAGGAGAGCCTCTTGGACTTGGGGAGACAGGGCGCGATTTCCGAGAATGAGACGAGAAAGACTTGCAGTGGGCGCCGGAGCGATGGGGGACAATGGCTGTGAATCCTGCTCGGCATTGTCTTTCAAAAGGTCGCTGCTGCAGCCGTACAAGGTCTGGCAGAGGGAGAGCGTTCCGGTCAGTATGAGGTTTAAGGTTGGACGGAAAATCATAAGTCTTCCTCCATTTCGTAATATTGCTTAAAATGTTGCTTGTTAAAGACGCCTCATACAAGTTTCCTAGAATAAACGTCTTCGTCAATAAAACTCTTTTTAGAAACGAAAAAAATAGTTAAAAATAGACAACTTTTGTTGTCGCCCTCCGATGACCGGCTCCATGAACGAACTCTTGGCGGCCCGCCAGGGAGAGCCTCTTCGGTGACTATGGAGGCTCTTTGCAAATCCCTCAAAGGCTCTGCGTGGGAAGAGGCCTGCTCCTATGCGGAGGAGCATGACAAGTTGAAGCTTTCGGACGTCGATGGCGGTTACGACGTTGTTCAAGTGAAAGAGGAAGAGGGGGCTAATGCGTCGCTCTCGAAGGCACGTGAGGGCTCGGGAGACTCGATCTTCAGCGTTCCCGAGGCCGCCGAGAGGTTTCTCTCCTCGTTGACTGCGCAAAGCCCGCTTTTCCCCATTTTAAGAAAAAAAATCGAGATCCCTTGGATCGCCGATGACCTCGATCCGAAGACCAAGGAGGACGACGAGCTGACGTCCTGGCTGACCGACCACATCCAAGCGATCCAAAAGGATCTCTCCTCCCGGAAGGTCGATCCCAAGGGTTTTGACTATGAGGTTAGGCTCTATCAGAAGCTCCTGGCCGAGATGACAAAGTCGGTCAAGGACGGAGGCCTCGGTCTTGAGTTCGACACGGAGGAGAGCCATCCCGCCCGGACCGTGATCGACGTCTGGCGGGATAGAAAGGCGGATTGCGTCGAGTTCGCCGATTTGTTTCTTCTGGCGTCGGAGATCGCGGGGGTTCCCGTGGAGCCGTTGGAGCTCTATCAAGATGCGAACGGAGCAAGCCAACAGCATGTTCGGATCGGATTGAGAAATCCGGCGACCGGTGCCGTTGAGAAGATCGTGGACTTGCAATCGGGATATTTCGGCGATCCGATCTCGGGAGAACTGTGGACGACGATCTCCAAGAGGGAATTATTGGCCGATTATTACAATATGAAGGGGACCAGGGAGGGCGACGCGACGCAGGCCGAAGCGGACGTCGACATCGCCCTCCAATTGAATCCCCATCATTATCTGATCCTCTTCAACAAGGCCTACTATTGTTACCGGCGCGACGATCTTTCATCGGCCAAAGATTTCCTTCTCGCTTCGGTCCGTTCCAATCCGCGCTATGCACGGGCCTACCAGAACCTAATGTTGGTGGCCCGAGATCTCGGCGACCGCGACCTCGCCTCTTGGGCCGAGGGCCGTCATAAGATCCTTACGGGTTCTCATTTTTGACCGGCTTGAGCTCATCGGCAACGATGTCGATTCGAACACCGGCGTCGAGAAGTTTTTTGGGCGTCTTCTGTCTTGAGGTAATAAACCTGATCCCCAGCGCTAGGAAAATGAACGGCGACCAATCCCCCTAAATCTCTTATTTGAGCCTCGACCTCTTGCTTCGTATAGCCAGAGTGAGGGGCGATCGAATAGTAATCCACTTTAACCTCACCCACAGAATGCGGAAAAGTTGCTCGCCCTTAACTTTTCGAGGGTTCAGTCCTCCACCCCCTCCCTGTTTCCGATCGGAAACAGTCGAAAAGTTTGGTATTTATGGGTGTTTACAGTCCGTTCCTCGCAAACTTTCCTGGCACATCTCTTGCTCAATGTGACGGCAGGAGGATTCATTTATGGCTATAGGAGATGGAGATGTCCGGATTGGTGAAGCGCCTAAAGTAGACTTAACAGGAACAGATGGCACCTTGGGTGACGAAGGCTCCGTCGAGGGTAAGGACGGACCAAAGCGGGACGGAAGGGATGTGAAGGGATCTCCCGAGCTCGGAGTCACGGGCGAGGGGGCGAGTGCCGCCTTCCGTCAATCCGTAACGGGCGACGGCGCCACCCAAGGCGATACCCAG
>Ga0315281_10005517_pt1 | contig 18101 bp, 13 predicted proteins | sample YL17G07_0_MG_FD_204540 | JGI IMG/M metagenome (GOLD analysis project Ga0315281, IMG submission 204540) | Sediment microbial communities from Yellowstone Lake, YNP, Wyoming, USA - YL17G07_0 | ecosystem: Environmental > Aquatic > Freshwater > Lake > Sediment | place: USA: Wyoming | collected...
CGCGGGCTGCATCCCGGCGTCCAGTACCGCGAGGGCGACGCCCAGGCGCTGCCCTTGCCCGACGGCGCGTTCCACGCCGTGGTGTGCAGCTTCGGGATGCTGCATTTTCCCGACCCGCCGCGGGCCCTGGCAGAGGCCCGGCGGGTGCTGGGACCCGGCGGGCGGCTGGCCTTCACCGATTGGAGCCCGCCAGGGCCGGACGACCTCCTGGGCTTGGTCATGGGCGCCGTGCGGGCGCACGGCACGGTGGACGTGGGCCTGCCGCGCGGCCCCAAGATGTTCCAGTTCAGCGAACCCGCCTACTGCGCCCGCGCCCTGACGGACGCCGGATTCGATCCGCCGGAGCTGGTGCCCTTGCAACTGGTTCTGGAGGGCATTCCCGCCCAGGACGTGGTGGGCGTCGTCCTGCGCGGCATGGTGCGCACGCGGGCGCTGCTGGAGGCGCAAAGCCCCGCGGCCCGCGCCGCCATCGAGCAAGCCATCGGGGCGGCGGCGCGGAACTTCGAGTCGGCCGGCCAGGTGCGCATTCCGGTCCACGCCATGCTGGTGCGCACCCAGGTCCCGCCCCCGCCGCGCGCCGGATAGGGCCTCCGGCGCCTTCAGGGCGCGGCCTGGGCCTGTTGGAGGAGCGGCGGCCGCGCCGGCACATCGTAACGCTCCCGGATGCGCTGATTGGCGCTCTCCAGCGTGTTCGCCTTGAACACCACCTTGCCGCGGCTCTGCCCCGGCAGGAACTCCAGCACCTGGAAGCCGTTGGCCGGCGTCTTGAGCGCCGCCCGGAAATCCGCCAGGCCGCTCAGGGGACGGCCGTTGGCCTTGAGCAGGATCGTGTTCTGCAAGTCGTCGTAGCCCAGGTTGACCGGGTCCGGCAGCACCTTGGTGACCAGCAGCACCTTTTCCGTCGGGCTGCCGCTCTCCCGCAGGCTGCTCAGCATGGCCTCGATCACCAGGCGGGGCGGGGCGCGCTCCGGCCAGCTCTTGCCCCAGGCGCGCAGGTAGCCCTGGGAGAACTCCTGCACCACCAGCCCGCCCTGCACCTCGTAGTCAATGGGGCCGTCGAACCGGTACGGAAAGATGCGATAGTCCCCCGGCGCATAGCGCGACCGGCGCAGCCGCAGGGTGCGGGGCTTGCCGTCGCGCACCAACTCCACCGGCAGCGTCTCCTCCAAGGACTCGTTGATGACCATGGAGAAGAGCATCTGGCCGTAGAGCGGGTGTTCAATCTGCCCCTCCGGGTCAATGGTGTAGGGCCCCAGCTTGGTAAGGATATCGCCCACCTTGAGCTGACCGGCACCCGTCCCGCCCGCATGCACCCGCCGCACGAGGATGCCGGACTTGCTGTCGGTCAGCCCGAAGTAGCGCCGCAGCGCCGCCTGGTTGAGCTGCTGCCAGGCAAAGCCCCGGTGGGCAAAGCCCGGGTAGGGTTGGCGGCGCCCCGCCTGGATGAACAGGGACAGCACGCCGGCGGGGGTGGCCTCGATCTGCTGGTTGTCGTGGCTGGTCAACAGCCCGGCCACCTGACCGCCGGAGGTGATCACCTCCGCCCAGCCCAGGCCGGATACGGTGGTCGTGCCCCGCAGCACGGGGAACTCCATCGTGCCGAAGCGCGAGGTGCCGATCTGGTAGTCCGAGATTTCGCCCGTGCCCTGCTCGAAGCGGCCGTTGGGGCGCCAGCGGTTGATGGTGAACGTCCCTGAGCGCACCGGCTTGGAGGCCAAGGGCAGGGTCCGCAGCCCCTCCCAGAACTCCGGCCCCTCCACCTCCAGCAGCGCCAGATTGGCCTCGTAATCCACCAGCACGGCGCGGGCCTGATAGTCGGGAAAGTGGCCGAACTTGCGCACCTCGATCAGGTTGGCGTTCTTCACCAGATCCGCGCTCGTCAACAGCTTGCGGCCCTCCACCACCAGCGCGGAACCCAGCACGTTCTGCTCGGCGGTCTTGATCCAGGGGGTGATGGAATCGTAGTACTGAGTGGTCGCCCGCAAGCTGACGATGCCCTGGGCTTCAGGCCCGGACTGGGCGGCCGCGCGCGGCGGCAGCAGCGACCCCGCCAGCAGCCAGCCCGCCAGTATCCAGCCCGCCAGCAGCCACCCCGCCGCCGGCAGCAACCGGGGCGCCGCGCGGCCCGGAGCGCGCGCGTTCATGGCAGCCTCCGATCCTTGGCGATGCCATAGCGCGCGAGGATCTCCCCGTGGCTGCGGCGCGCCAATTCCTTGTCCAGCACCACGATCACGTCCCCCGGCTTGAGCACGATGGTGTGGTAGGGGCCGGTGGAGGCGGCGAAAGCGCGCTCCAGATCGCTCAATTGCCGGATCTTGACGCCGTTGACCGAGCCCACGATGGAATTGGACAGGTCGCGATACGCGCTGTTGACCGGGTGCGGCAGGACGCGCGTCAGCACCACGGAGGCCTGCCCGTTGGTCTCCGGATGCTCCACCGACTTGAAGAACAGGGCATAGAGCAGATGCTTGTCCGCCGTCTGCCAGTAGTTGCCAAAGGTGTTGATGTACTCCTGGTTGAGCGGCATGAAGACCAGCCCGGCATACACGAAATACGAGGGCGCCCGGTCGAACTCGCCCCGGATGCGCCCGGCGTCGGGATGGGGCTGGAGCGTCAAGGCCGCCTGCACCCGCGCGCCCTTGCGCCACAGCGCCAGCGAGACCGACTCGCCCAGCTGCTTTTCCTCCGCGATCTGCTCGAACCCCAGGGCGTACCCGTGGTACTGGATGGTGCCGTCCGCGCGCACGGGATGGCCGTCAATCTCCAGCACGACATCGTCGGGCCGCACGACCCCGTCGGTGGACGAGCCGGGCAGCACCCGATCCACCACCACGCCGCGCATGCCCGGCGGCATCTCCAGCAATTCGCGGTACATCGGGTTCAGCAGGTTGCTGGTGCTCAACCCCAGGTCGCCAAAGCCGTTGTAGCGGCCGTCCTCCACATCGCGCAGGAAGCGCTTGATGACCGGGGTGGGAATGAAGAACCCCACGCCGCTGAGGCGGGTATTGGTCTGGAACGCCACCCCCACGACGCGCCCGTCCTGGATCACCGGCCCGCCGCTGTTGCCGGGATTGATGGCCGAGTCGGTCTGGATGCCCAGGTGGCTGTCCACGCCGGTGTGCAGGTAGGTGATGAACTGGACGCGGGAGACCACGCCCTCGGTGCGGGAGAGCTTATCGCCCCCGGCGGGAAAACCATAGGTGCGCACCCGGCTGCGCAACGAGGGCAGATCGCCCAGGGCCAGCGGCTGCACCCCGCGGGCAAACTCCGGGTCGTCCACCCGCAGCAGCGCCAGGTCGCTGTCGTGCCCGATGAACTCGATCTCCGCCACGTATGGCGTGGGCTCCCCGCTGCGGCGCACGATGATCTGCCGGGCGTCGCTGACGACATGGGCGTTGGTCATCACGCGGGGGCCGGCGATGATGAAGCCCGACCCGCTGCTCTGCGCCGAACGCTGCGACTGCCAGGGCGAGAACCAGTCGCCCCGCTGCGAGGTCACCTCGATGGAGACGATCGCGCCCTCCACCCTCCCTTCCTCGCCGTTGCCCTCCTCGACGGCCTGGGCCTGGGCGAGGACGGTGGAGGCGAACGCCGCCCAGAACACCACGCAGGCGGCGCGGCGAAGCGGCCGGGCGGAACGCAAGAATGGGATCAAGGGCACTACCCCGGGGCCGTAGGGAGGAAGCTCAGCCGCGCCGGTCCGTGGCGCGCGGAAACGATGCCCATTGTCCCCGACTTGCCCCCTGGCGGCAAGTCCCTTTCTGCTGCCGGCCGCCACCCGCTTGGGGCCGCGCCGGGGCTCGCGGCGCGGCGCCGGAAGGGTACAGGGAGCGCGAGGTGGAGTGGGAAGGTCGGGTTCCCCCGCGGGGCCGCGTTCCGAGTCAACGCCGGGGGCACAGGATCTGGACAATTCCGCGCCGGTCGAAGCGGCAGCGGCGCGCGGGTGGTTCTGGGCCGATCCGGGGTGCTTCCGGAGACGGACCCGCTCGCCCATCCGGCAGCGGAACTCCCAAAGGAGCCTACAGCAGCTTGAGGATCGCCTCCGCGATGCGACCCAGCGGCACCACCTGTTCCACGCCGCCCTTGTCAATGGCCTCCTTGGGCATGCCAAAGACCACACAGCTGGCCTCGTCCTGGGCAATGGTGCGGGCGCCGGCCTTGCGCATGGCCAACATGCCCTCCGCGCCGTCGCCGCCCATGCCGGTCAGCATGACCCCGATGGCGCTGCCGCCGGCGTACGTGGCGACGGATTGGAAGAGCACCTCCACGGAGGGCTTCTGGCGGGACACCTTGGGTCCGTCCGTGATTTCCACGATGTAGCGGGTGCCCTGCCGCAGCAGGCTCATGTGCTTGCCGCCCGGAGCCACCAACGCCCGTCCCGGCTGCACGGCGTCCCCGTGGGCCGCCTCCTTGACCGCGAAGGCACAGAGCGAGTTCAGCCGCTCGGAGAAGGTGAGCGTGAAGCCGGGCGGCATGTGCTGGACGATCACGATGGGCGGGATGTTCTCCGGCAGCCGGGTCAGGACGGCCTGGATGGCCTGGGTGCCGCCCGTGGACGCGCCGATGGCGATGAGCCGCGCGGCGCCGCCGGCGGGCGGGGCGACCGGCCTTGCGAGCCGCACCGCGGGGTGGGCGGGCGCGGCGGCGCCCTCCGGCCGTGCCGGGCCCAGCTTGGCGGAGGCCGCCGCCTTGATCTTGCCGATCAGCTCGGCCGCCATCTCCCCCAGGCCGAAGGCGACGCCCGGCTTCTGCAGGATCTCCACCGCCCCGATCTCCAGGGCGTCCATCGCCGTCTTGCTGCCCTTGGGGGTGAAGGCCGAGATCACGATCACGGGCAGGGGATGGTGGCGCATCAATCCGCGCAGGAAGGTGAGCCCATCCATGCGCGGCAATTCGATGTCCAGGGTCAGGACATCGGGCTGCAACGCCTCGATTTTCTCGCTGGCAATGAGCGGGTCCTGGGCCGTGCCCACGACCACGATTTCAGGGTCCTTGGCCAACTCGCGGGACAAGACGCTGCGCACGACGGGAGAGTCGTCAATTATCAATACTTTGATCGGCATACGGTTTCCGGAAGTGGGGTGACGGAATATCGCACAAATCGGGAGCGCTCCCGGCGGAATACCGCTAGGGACGCGGGAATTCGGCCCGCTGGCGGCGTCTGCACGCCATCCTGGGCTACCGCTTGCGATACACTGAAGGCTCTACCGTCTGAAATTCGTGCTGGAGGCCGGACAGACTTTCGGCCATTCCCACGATCAAGAAGCCGCCGGGCTTGAGCATCTGGTGGAAGTTCTGGATCATGATCTTCCGCAGATCCCGATTGAAGTAGATCATGACGTTGCGGCAGAAGATCACGTCCAGGTGTCCCTGAATGGGATAGGGGGGCGTCGAGAGGTTGATCTGCTGGAAGAGCACCATCTCCCGCAACTGGGCCTTGACCCGATACAACTCCCGCCCGCCGTCGCCGCCCACCTGGAAGTGCTTCTTCAGGATGGGCAGCGGTATGTTCTGGATATCCTGCTCTTTGTAGACGCCGAAACGGGCAATCTGGATGACCTTGGTGGAAATGTCCGAGGCCAGCAATTGCACCTCGGACGGCCGGGAGTGATGGTCCAGCACGGTCATGGCGATGGAATACGGTTCCTCTCCGGTGGAACTCGCCGCCGACCAGATGCGGATGTTGCGCGGGCCGGGGCGCTGCCACTCCCGCAGCCACTGTCCCAGCAGGTCGAAGTGCCGGGCTTCGCGGAAGAAGTGGGTGACGTTGGTCGAGATGCTGTTGACCAGTTCCGTCAACTCGGCGCCGCTGCGGTCGGCGACCACGCGCTGGTAATACTGGTTGTAGTCGGTCAGAGCCAGGGTGCGCATGCGCTTGCCGATGCGGGCCGAGACCAGCGCCTCCTTGTTGTCCGCCAGCGTGATTCCGCAGGATTCATAGATCAGCGTCCGGAACTTGTCGAACACTGGGGCCGACATTCCGGAAAACTCGCCACCCCCCGCCACCGGGTCGCCGCCACGCAGCGACCCCGCCCCGCCCCGCCCGGTCGTCCCATTGGATTGCAACGCCATGCTTTTTGATCCCTGCAAGTGTATTCAATCCCCCCGGATACTCACCCCTGGGCGACTGCGACGATTCCTCGGGCAGGCGGGCTCGCAGGGCCGCGGCCGGGCGCAGCGGGCGCCGGTCCAGCGTCCTCCGCACGCGGCGGCGGCGCGGGCCCTGGGCCGTCTTGCGCCCAGAGCCGCGCAGGCTTAGGAACGGCGCCGGCTACTGCACCGCGCTCACGGCTGCCGTTTGGGCAATCGCCGCGGCCACGCGCACGTCTTCGCTGCTCAACACCTTGTCAATGTCGAGCAGGATCTTCACGCCGCCCTTGACGATGCCCACGCCCAGGATGAAGTCCATGCTCAGGGCGGTGCCGAACTCCGGGGCATTGTCCACCTCGTCCGCGCCGACATCCAGCACCTCGGCCACCTCGTCCACGATGATGCCCACGCTCACCTTGGTGCCCTTGTTGGACTTCACCTCGACCACGATGATGCAGGTCTTTTCCGTGTCCGGGATGCGCTCCAGTCCGAACTTCGCGCGCAAGTCCACCGTGGGGATGATCCGGCCCCGCAGGTTGATGACGCCGCGCACATAGTCCGGTACACGCGGCACGTGCGTGACCGGCAGGAGGCCGATGATTTCCTGCACCTTGATGATCTCCAGCCCGTATTCCTCGCTGGCGAGACGAAACGTCAGGTACTTCCCGGCCAGACCCGCCAGATAGCTGGACTTGGCGGCGGTTTGATTTCGCAGTTCAGTCATGTGTCACCGCTCCTTAAGCGATTCCCCTGTTGAACCTGCCACACCTTCCGGTCAGAGCCCCTGCGGTGCAGGTCGGGATCGGCTCAAACCTCGTTAGCACGCACTAACCCCGGACGACATCGCCCCGGGCAATCTTCAGGACGCTGGGAACGTCCACGATCAAGCCCACTTGACCGTCGGCCATGATGGCGCCGCCGGAAAAACCCGCGCCGTGGGTAAAGGTGGATCCCAGGCTCTTGACGACGGTCTGCTGCATTCCGACCAGATCGTCCACCAGCAGGCCGGCCTGTCGCCCCTCGTGCTCGACGATCACCACGAGCGCCTGGGTCGGATCGTTTACGGCCGTCTGGACGCCAAAGATCCGGCTCAGACGGAACAAAGGCACCTGGCGGTTGCGCAGGCTGACCATCTCGCCCTTGCCGACGATCGAATTGACCACGCCGGCGGCCGGCCGCAGCGATTCCACCACCGACAAGACGGGGAAGATGTAGCGTTCCTTGCCCACGCGCACCACCATGCCGTCTATCAGGGCCAGCGTCAGGGGCAAGATGATCTTGAAGCGGGTGCCCTGGCCTGGCTGCGAGGTGATCTGAACATAGCCCCGCAACTCCTCGATATTGCGCTTGACGACATCCATGCCCACGCCCCGGCCGGAGACCTCGGTGACGGCCTTGGCGGTGGAGAAGCCGGGCAGAAAGATCAGGTTGTAGATCTCATTGTCGCTCAGGCGTTCGTCGGGCGTCATGATGCCCCGTTCGATGGCCTTGGCGACGATGGCCTCCTTGTTGAGTCCCCGTCCGTCGTCGCGGATCTCCACGTGGATGTTGCCGCCCTCGTGGAAGGCGCGCAACTCGACCAGGCCCGCCGCATCCTTGCCGGCCGCCACGCGCGCCGCCGGCGGCTCGATGCCATGGTCCACGGCGTTGCGGATCATGTGCACCAGGGGATCGCCGATCTTGTCCACAAACGCCCGGTCCAGCTCCGTCTCGTCGCCCTTGGTCTGGAAGTTGATCTGCTTGCCGGACTTGCGCGAGAGGTCGCGCACCAGGCGGGCCATCTTCTGGAAGGTCCCCGCCACCGGCACCATGCGGATGGACGTGCCCAGTTCCTGCAGCTTGCGGGTCACCATCCGCAGGTTGTAGACCTTCTTGCCCAGCGCCTCGGAACTTGCCTTCAGGATGAACTCGTCCTGGCTGATCATGGATTCGGCCAGCACCATCTCCCCGATCGTGTTGATCATGCTCTCCAGGCGGTCATAGTCGATCCGGATCGTCTCCTTGACCTGCATGGCCTGGCGGGCGTCGCCCTCGGGCAACTGCTTCTGCAGCGCCTGAATCACCTTGCCGGGCGGCACCTGGTGCTCCTCCACCAGGATCGTGCCGAGCTTGCGTCCCGCTTCGTCTCCCTCCTGCATCCGGATCGCCTGCGCCAGCACGGCCGGGGAGATCGCGCCATCTTCCACCAACAGGTCGCCCAGCTTGCGCCGCGGACCCGCGTCGATCTTGCCGCCGCGCGCCAGGATGCGCACCCGGTCGAGCAACGCGGGCAGATCGGATTGGCGCGCGAGATCCGTCCCGCTCTCCAGGCTGTGGCGCACCGCGTCAATCAGCCGCAGCATCATGTCGAGCCCCTCGAAGGACACGTCCATGATGGTTTCGGACATTTCCAGTTCTTCCTTGCGCACCCGGTCCAACAGGTTCTCGGTGTCGTGCGCCAGCTGCGAGATCTCCTCCAGGCCCAGGAAGCCGGCGATGCCCTTCATCGTATGGAACGCGCGGAATACCGAGTTCAGCGCCTCGCGGTTGGCATGGTCGGCCTCCAGCGCCAGCAGTTGACTGTTGGCGGCCTCCAGGTGCTCCTTGGATTCCGAGATGAACTCGGCCAGCAGGCTGGCGTCGGCGGTGAGGCGCACCCCGCCTCCCTCCGCGGCGGCCTCGGGAGCGGCGGCCGGGGGTTCCGCCGGGGCGGCGGCCGGGGGTTCCGCCGGGGCGGCGGCCGGAGTTGCCGCTGGGACGGGAGCCGCGGCCGGAATCCCCGCCGCAGGGGCCGCGGACGGCCCCGGTGCGGCGGCACGCTGCGGCGCAGGCGCCACCGGCTCGGGGGGAATCTCCAATTGCTCGCCGGTCTGGCGATCCAGCCGCTCCAATAGCCGCGGCGGCGCCGGGTTGTCGCGCTGGCCCGCGGAGATGGACATGAAGCACGACGCGAGCCAATCCTTCACCTGGAGCAGCGTCTCGACGTCATACGGCGGCACCGCGCCCTGCAGGAAGTTCTCCGTGGAATGGCAGATCTGCTCGACCCCGCCCAGCCCCAGAAAGCCCGAATCGCCCTTCATCGTATGCAGGATGTGCAGCAGGCTGGCCAGCGCATCGGGGTCGTGCCCCTTCTCCAGGTTCAGGATGTCCACTTCCATCTCTTGCAGCACGCCGCCCTGGCGCGAGAGAAAATCCGCCAGGATCTCCTCGTCCTCGAAGCTGATCGGGGGCGGCGAGGTCGAAGCCGCTTTGAGGCTCAGCCCGGGCGGCAAGTGGTTCTCGTCCGGCAACTGCCCCTGGGCCGCTCCGTTCTTAAGGGACTCCACCACCCCCTTGATGGTGCTCAAGACCCGCTCGGACTCCGAGTCGGAATCCATGATGATGCGCTTCACCAGGTCGGATGTCGCCGCCGATACGCGCTCCAGCGTATCGAGCCGCTCCTCGCGGGCGGTGGCACCCAGCGTCTCGACCTGCCGCAGCATCTCCGCCAGCGTGGACAGGTTCCCCGTCCTCGCAGACGCCGTGATGACCGCCAACCGGTCAATTTGGGTGATGATGGATTCCTTGAGCATGAAGTCGCTTACCCCTCGTAACTGGTGAACAGGATCAATCTGTTCGCGCGCGGCCTGCGCTACCGCTCAGCGCCGGTTCGGCTCCAACGCTATCGCTTCTCCGGCCCCCGGGCCGCCACATCTTTCATTCAAACGAAGCCCGTGGACACTATGTTCCCTGATTTTTCAGGATGCATCCGAACTTGCGGTCTCCACCTCGTGGGCCAAACCCTGCTGCCCCCGGATTCCCGCGGGCGACGACACCCCACGCAATTAGGGCACATTTGTATCACAGTTCCGATCCCGGTTACCAACCCGGCGCCTCCGGAACCGGTACCCGTGCCGCCATTGGCCGAAAGGTCTGCCTTGGGGCGACGAATGCCAAGGGCTTTAACGCGCAAACCACAACTTGGGTTCATTCGCCGCGGTGCCCGGTCCCATGCGCGTCGGGAGCGCGCCCCGGGCCGACCGGCAAGACAGGGGGATTTCCGGCCCCGCGCGCGCCCGCAACCGGCCCAGGCCCAGGGCGGAGGCGGATGGCATTTGGAAACGGGGAGGAATTGAGATATGGGGAGGATGGGCGGCGGGATGCGCTGCCGATTTTGCGACACCAGGCCAAGAGCGAAGGGGAGCGCTGCATGCACGGGAAAGTGGGCTTCATCGGACTGGGCACCATGGGGCTGCCCATGGCCGCGAACCTGGCCAAGGCGGGGCAGGAACTGATCGTCCACGACGCCGATGCCGCCGCGTTGCAGCGGGCGGCGGCGCTGCCGGGGGCAAGGGCCGCGGGGTGCGCGCGGGATGTGGCCGCCCAGGCGGAGCTCCTGTTTACCTGCCTGCCCAACAACGACACGGTGCTGCAAGCCTACCTGGGGCCGGAGGGCGTCGCCGCCGGCGGGCGGCCCGGCCTGGTCACCTGCGACTGCTCCACCGTCAGTCCGGAGGTGACCGCCGAGGTCGCCGCGGCGCTCCAGGCGCGACGCATCACCCACCTGGATACCCCCATGCTGGGCTCCCAGCCCCAGGCGGTGGAGGGGCAAATCTTCTTCATCGTGGGCGGCGACCCGGCCGCGCTGGAGCGCGTCGCGCCCTGCCTCAAGGCCATGGGCCGCATGCACATGCACGTGGGCGGCTCGGGCATGGCCCACCGCATGAAGCTCATCCACAACGGCTTGGCGGCGGTGACCTCCGTCGCCGTGGCGGAGGCCCTGGCCCTGGTCGTGCAGTCCGGGGCGGACCCCCACGCCTTCTACGAACTGGTGCGCAACGGCGGCGGGATGGCCTACGGCACGTACTTCGAGCGGCGCGCCCAGCGCGTCCTGGAGGGCGAGTTCGCCCCCACGTTCGCCCTGGAGCTGATGCGCAAGGACGTGCTGTTGGATCTCCTGCTGGCCTGGCAGGCGGGAGTGCCCATGCCCATGCTGGAAGCGGCCCAGCAGGCCTATGACGAGGCCTTCGAGGACGGCTGGGGGCGGCTGGACTTCTCCGCCGTCACCCGCGTGATCGAAAAGCGCATCGGCCGAACCCTGGAGGGGAAGAAATAGCCTGCCGGCGGATTTGAGCTTCGTCCCCGGATGACTCGCGGTACGGACAGGCGGAGGAGCCGATCCATCGGCCGAATGCGGTTCATCTGGCGCATGTCGGCTCACATTGGACCCGGCTCGACCTTGAACGCGTCGAGGCGGCGCGGTATATTCCACACTTTGCGGGCAGACGGCGGGTACAGACCCCGCCCTCGCTTCGCCCGTAGCGCAGACGGGCCACCCGTCCAACAAAGGGGCCGCCGATGGCCAAGGTGGAACTGGCGCGGCACCTGTGCGTGCTTTTTCCCCAGCTCGCGGGAGAGGAACTGCAGGTGGAGGCATCCACCGTGGCCGAGGTGGTGAGCGGACTGGAAGCCAGGGCCCCCGGCTTCGCCTTCTACGTCTGCGACGAGCGGGGAAGGCTGCGCACGCACGTCAACATCTTCGTGGGTGAGGTTCGAGTTAGCGACCGCCGGCGGCTAACCGATCCGGTGATGTCAGACTCACGCGTGCTCATCATGCAGGCACTCAGCGGAGGGTAGCGGTTCAAACGAGACGAGGAGCGCATTCGATGGCAGATCAGATCCTGGTGGGGACGCGCAAGGGAACGTTTCTGGTGCAGAAGACCGGCGGCGCTTGGCGGCCGCGCCTGGTTGGCCACGCCGGGGTGTGTTGCAACTATGCGGCGGGCGACCCGCACACGGGCACCCTGTGGGCGGCGCTGGGTTTCGGCCACTGGGGCGCCAAGCTCTCCCGTTCCGATGACAATGGGGAGACTTGGCACGACGCCTCCCAAGTGAAGTATCCCACCGACGCCCGCTACCTTGGCCACCCCATGCCGGACGAAACCGGTGAGCTGGCCGCCACGGTTCTGCGCGACGCCACCTTGCTCAAGCTCTGGGCGCTGGCATTCGGGCCGGGGGGCCAGATCTACGTGGGCACCATCCCTGGCGGCCTGTTCATGAGCAAGGACAATGGCGACTCCTTCCAGCTCAATCGCCCGTTGTGGAACCACGAGTCCCGTGGCGGTGACCTTGCCAATGGCCGGGGCGTCCTGGACACCCACTGGTTCGGCACGCCGGCCTCGGAGGGCGAGTTTGCCCCGGGCCTCCACTCGATCCTGGTGCACCCGCAAGACCCACAGCGCCTTTACGTGGCCATCTCCACGGCCGGCGTGCTGGAGAGTCCCGACGGCGGCCAGACCTGGCTCAACCGCAACAAGGGTTTGATCAATGACTACCTTCCCAATCCGGAGGCCGAGTGGGGGCACGATGCGCACTGCATCGCGCTTTGCCCAGGCGACCCCGATCACGTCTGGCAGCAGAGCCACAACGGCGTGTTCTACAGCGCTGACGGTACCGCGACCTGGAAGCGCGTCAGTCAGCCCCAACAGGGCGTGCATTTCGGATTCCCTATCGCCGTGCACGAGTCGCAGGGGGGTACGGCCTGGGTGGTGCCGGGCAAAGCGGACACGGAGCGCATGACCATCGGCGGCGGGCTGTTCGTGGCCCGCACCCAAGACGGAGGGCGGACCTGGGAAGACTTGCGCGCGGGTCTGCCCCAGCAAAACGCGTATGACGTAGTGCTGCGGCACGCTCTGGGCTATGACAGGGGCCGCCTTGCATTCGGCAGCACCACCGGCAACCTGTTCGTGAGCGAGGACTCCGGCGCGACTTGGAGCACCGCCGCCAACCACCTGCCGCCCATCTACAGCGTGCGCTTCGCATAAGCGGGCGGGGTCGGCTGGACTTCTCCGCCGTCACCCGCGTGATCGAGAAGCGCATCGGCCGCACCCTGGCGGGCAAGAAATCGCCCGCCGGAATTTGAGCTTTGTCCCCGGATGGCATAGGCTTGTTCTCACCTAACGGCCACTGGGCGCGGGGGATGCCATGCCGATCACCAGCGAATTGCAGAACGTGCGGGAACTCAAGGAGGTGGGCTTTACCGACCGCCAGGCGGAGAAGCTTGCCGAGATGCACGAGCGTTCGCAGACCCAAGGCTTCGAGAAGTTCGTCGAAGTCCTGGAGCGCGGGCTGGGCGACCTGCGCAACGAAATGAAGCTCGAAATGAAGCTGATGGAAGCCCGCCTGGACGCGCGCATCGAGGGCTTACGCCTGGAAATGCACCAGACCCTGAATGTCATGCTGCAAGCGCAGAACGCCATGCTGCTGAAGATCTTCGGCATGTTCGTCGGCGTGATCTCGCTGGCGGTGGCCATCATCAAGCTCTTCCCCAACCTGCGTTGAGTCCTTCGATCCTCCGGGGGCGTCGCGGCGCCCGCGCGCCGTGGGATGGCCGCCCTTAGCGGAGCAGCGCCCGCGCCGCCCGCCAGGCGTCCCGCAGGGCCGCCCACAGGCCGTGCGGCCGCACGTGCCGCCACAGCAAGGCGAGCGGTTTGGCGTGGCCCGCCGCGTCGGCGCGGAAGAAGTCCTCCGCCGCCCGGCACAGGGCCTCCGGGTACACGCCGTAGATGCGGGGTTCGGTCAACAGGGCGGGCAGGTGGCGGAACGCCCGCAGGTTGCGGCCCACATACGACGCCGCCAGCCGCCGCGGATAGTCCGCCAGGGAGCGGGCCGATACGTCCCCCCGCTTCAGCGCCGCGTGCGCCACGTCCGCCGCCAGGATGCCGGAATGCATGGCGTAGTGGACGCCCTCGTAGAGCACGCCGGCGGCCAGCACCAGCGCCGCGGCGTCGCCCACCAGCAGCATGCCGTCGCGCACCAGCCGGGGGCGCATCGCCCAGCCGCCCTCCGGCACCACATGGGCGCCGTACTCCAGCCGCTCCCCGCCGTGGATCAGGCGCCGCACGGCGGGGTGACGCTTGAAGGCGTCCAGGGCGTCGGCGATGCCGACCCCGGCGCGCTCCAGCGACGGCAGCTGCGCGACGAAGCCCACGGAGAGGGTGTCGCGGTTGGTGTAAATGAAGCCGCCCCCTTGCAGCCCCTGGGACCAGCGTCCCGCGAACAACGCCGCGCAGCCCCCGCCGGAATCAATCTGGAAGCGCTCCTCGATGGTGCCCGCCGGCAGGGCCAGCACCTCGCGCACCCCCAGGCTATAGTGCGCGGGGTCGCGCTCGCGGATCAGCCCGGCGCGCTTGCCCAGCAGCGAGAGGATGCCGTCGGCGGCGATCACCAGCGGGGCGCGCACGGCGCCCTGCTCGCGCCGCGCCAGCACCCCCACGACGCGCCCGCCCTCCAGCAGCAGGTCGTCCACCACCGTGGACGGCGCCAGCACGGCCCCGGCCGCCACCGCCTGGCCGCCCAGCCAGCGGTCGAAGCGCCCGCGATAGGCCGTGAAGCCGTTGTAGGGCTCCGCGCCGAGGGCCGCGCTGGCGAAGTCCAGGTTCAGGCTGCGCTCCCCCGCCAGCAGGTAGGTGGCGTGGCGGGTCACCGGGCGCTCGATGGGCGCGTCCTTGACGAAGTGCGGGAAGTGCCGCTGCAACTCCAGGGAGCAGATCATCCCGCCGAACAGGTTCTTCGCGCCGGGGTACTCCCCGCGCTCCAGCAGCAGCACCTTGCGTCCCAGGGAGGCCAGCCGCCAGGCGGCGCTGCTGCCGGCCGGCCCGGCCCCCACCACGATCACGTCATAGTCGTGGGCGCTCACGGGGCGGCTCCCGTCCCGGCGGGCCGCAGCACCCCGCCGCCCGGCAGGGGAATGCCGCCGCGCTCCAGCCGCCCGATCAGGGCGGGGAGCACGCGGTGCAGGTCGCCCACGATGCCCAGATGGGCCGCCGCCAGGATCGGCGCCTCGGGGTCGCTGTTGACCGCGATCAGCGTATGAGGATCCTTCACTCCCGCCATGTGGTAGGGCGCGCCGGAGATGCCCACGGCCAGATAGAGGCGGGGACTGACCACGGCGCCGGTCAGCCCCACCTGGCGGGCGAAGGGCAGCCAGCCCTCGTCGGCCGCCGGCCGGGTGCCGGCCACGGCGGCGCCCAGCAGCCGCGCCAGACGCTCCACCAGCGCCACGGCCTGGGGCGAGAACGCGCCCCGGCCGAAGGCCACGATGCGCTCCGCGTCGCCGATGGCGAGGGTCTCCGGCCGGGGAGGCCAGTACACCGCCGCCGGAGGCGCCTCCGCGCCGGGCGTCCCGTCCGCAAGCGGCTCCACGGCCAGGTGCGCCCCGGCCACCGGCGGCGGCAGGGCGACGTCCCCCAGCGACCCCGGCAGCAGGGTCACCACCAGCGGCGTGTCCGGCGGCGCCCGCACCAGGGCCTCGTACTGCCCGCCCAGGGTGGGGCGGGCCGCCACATAGGCGCGGCCGTCGTGGGTAATCCCGGTGACCCCGGGCAAGTACACCGCGCCGCACTCCGCCGCCCACAGCGGCGCGGCGACCTCCCCGCAGGGGTCGGCGAGGAAGAGCGTGACCCGGGGTGGGCCACCCGCCAGGGCGGCCAGGGGCGAGCGCCCGGCGCCGATGACCGGATGGGCGGGTTGGGGGGTGCCCACCTGGCGCAGGGAGGCCGCGCCCCAGGCCGCCAGCAACCCGCGCTCCTCCGGCGCGGCAGGCCTGTCGCCCAGCGCCACCAGCGGAGCCTCCAGGCGCCGGGCCAGTCCGCGGGCCTCGTGCAGCAGCTCGCCCAGCGCCGGGTGCGGCTTGCCGTCCCGGCCCCGCGCCAGCCAGACCCACACCGCGTTGCGCGCGGGGAGGCTCATTGCCATGGCAGGTCCCCGGTGCCGCCGCCGTTGAGCCGCCGGGCGGCCCGGTGGCCGTCCAGGATCGCCTCCCCCACGTCCTTGGGGGCGAGCGCGTCGCCCGCGCGGTAGACCTCCGGCACCTTGCCCCGCAGCGCGAAGAACAACTCCGACCGTGGGCGGCCGTGCTGCACGGGGACGATCAGCTCCACCCCCGCCAAGGTGCGCGTGCCGCCGCCGTAGAGGTCCAGCAGCGCGGGGTCTCCACGCACGTCCGTGACGATGTGTCCCGGATAGAGCGTCAGGGCGTGCCCGGCCATGCGCCCGTGCCACAGCTCCAGGTCGAGCGTCACGCCCAGGTGCTGCCCGGCCATGAAGGCGGAGGTGACCAGGCTCACGCGCCAGCCGCCCTCGGCCAGGTATTCGGCCAGCCCGGCCGCCTGATGGGCGCCAATGTCGTCCACGATCAGCGCGTGGCCCGGGGCGGGGCGCGGCCCGGCCAGCACCTGCACCGGCGTGCGCACCCGCGGGCCGTCCATGCCGGGGATGTGCGCCGGGCGGGTCTCCTCCTGGCCGGTGGCCACGATCACCGCGTCCGGGCGCTCGGCCAATATCGCCCCGGCGCCGGCCTCCGCCCCCAGGCGCGGCGTCACGCCGTAGCGCTTCAGCTCGGCGGCCTTGTTGCGGATCAGGTCGCCGAACTCCAGGCGCTGGGGCGTCTTCACGATCCAGTTGACCGCGCCGCCCAGGCGCTGGGAGCGCTCCCAGAGGGTCACGTCGTGCCCGTGGTGCGCGGCGACGATGGCGGCCTCCATGCCCGCCGGGCCGGCGCCCACCACCAGCACGCGCTTGCGGCGGGGGGCGGGACGGTAGCTCTCCACGCCCAGCGCGGCCTCGCTGCCGTTGGCCGGGTTCTGGATGCAGCTCAAGGGGCTGTTCAGCCCCATCAGGCCGATGCAGTACTGGTTGCAGGCGATGCACTTGCGGATCTCGGCGGCCTCCCCGGCGCGGCTCTTGGCGGCCCATTCGGGGTCGGCGATCTGCGCGCGCACCACGCCCACCAGGTCACACACCCCGTCGCGCAGCAGGCGCTCGGCGAAGACCGGGTCGTTGATGCGCCCCACGCCGATGACCGGCACGGACACGGCCTCCCGCACGGCGGCGGTGTGGGCGCTCTGGTAGCCCGCCGGGACGGACATCGGACCCTCCACCAGATGCAGCCGCGCCGTCGTGCCGATGCTGGTGTTGACGAAGTCCAGCACCCCCAGCGCGTCCAGGCGCCGGGCGGCCTCCACCACGTCCGCCAGCACCAGGCCGCCGTCCACCAACTCGTCGGTGCAGAGGCGGATGCCCAAGGCCAGGCCAGGCCCGATGGCCTCCCGCACCGCCCGCAGACACTCCACGGTGAGCCGCAGGCGGCCCTCCAGGCCGCCTCCGTAGCCGTCCCGGCGGCGGTTGGTGCGCGGGGAGAGGAACTGCCGCAACAAGCTGGAGTGGCTGGCCTGAAGCTCCACGCCATCGAACCCCCCGGCGCGGGCATGGGCCGCCACGCGGGCGTAGCCCCGCACCGCCTCCGCGATCCGGCCTGGCCCGATGGACTGGGGAATCTCCCGGAACAGCCCGTCCCCCACGGGCGAGGGCCCCCAGAGCGGCTCGTCGTTGAAGAAGCTGAAGCCTTGCAGGCCGTTGTGGTTGAGCTGGCAGAACACCGCCGCGCCCTCCGCCTTGACGGCCGCCGTCAGGCGCCGGTACCAGGGCACCACGGCCGGATCGTAGGCGTGGATCAGCTTCTCGTAGGCCCAGTCCGCCGGATGCACCGACTGCTCCTCCGTGATGATGAGCCCGGCGCCGCCTCGCGCGCGCTCCCGGTAGTACGCGATCAGGCGCTCCGAGGGCAGGTTGTCCCGCGCGAAGTTCGTCAGGTGCGCCGAGAACACCACCCGGTTGGGCACCCGCGCCGGCCCCAGGCGGATGGGCGAGAAGAGCAGGGAGGGGGGGGTCATGGCGCGGACGCGGGGTCGGAGGGTGCGGGAGGAACCAAGCCTTGTAGCTGCTGAATCAGCCGCAACTGGACATCGCGCAAGTAGATCTCCTTGCTTGGGCTCTGTTTGAGAATGGGGTCCCCACACGGGGGAAGCCACCGCAGACCCTTCGCTTCGCTCAGGGTGACGTTATCGTTCGTGTCATGCTGAGCGGTAGCGAAGCATCCGCGGTTCTTCGCTAGCCTTGGTTCTCCCCCTTGGTACGGTTTGGGATTTCCAAACAGACACTAGACCGGCGACCGCGTCGTGGACGTGACGGCAATAGGTCAGCATGTCCCACAA
>Ga0315281_10005518_pt1 | contig 18099 bp, 16 predicted proteins | sample YL17G07_0_MG_FD_204540 | JGI IMG/M metagenome (GOLD analysis project Ga0315281, IMG submission 204540) | Sediment microbial communities from Yellowstone Lake, YNP, Wyoming, USA - YL17G07_0 | ecosystem: Environmental > Aquatic > Freshwater > Lake > Sediment | place: USA: Wyoming | collected...
CCCTCGTCCAACGCCAAGTGCGTATGTGGCCATTCCATTCGTAAGTCAGGTTCGGGCGGTCTGGATTTTGGTTAAGGCAATTGTCTTTCCGATAACGCCGCCCATCTGGATCAGCGAAGCGATACTTTGTCTCCACATATTCATCGTTAAGGGGCTCGTAGAGTTGGTTCCATACAGGGCTATCTGTTTTTGAATAGAAGAGAATGTAGTCGTGCGTCGCCGGATAATAGTCACCGTGGCTACGCGAAGAGACGCGCTTCCATATAATCTCGCGCCGAGAGTTCGCTCTTCCGAAAACTTCATCGAAGACGCTGCGGAGAAAATGATTCACGGCTGGGCCAATGTGCAAATAGATGCTCCCCTCCTCCGCCATCAAATCTCGCATCAAAATCAGCCGCTCGTAAATCATCGAAATAAACGAATCCGCCCCGCGCCCCCAGGTATCGCGGTAGGCGATCTGCTCCAGCAGATTCGGTTCCTTGTGGAAGGTCTCGCCGCCGATCTCGATGTCCATGGAGAAGTCGGCGCCGACGTCGAAGGGCGGGTCGATGTAGATCAGCTTTAAGCCGCCCGCGTCCTCAATCTGGCGGCGCAGCGCGCCGCTCTTGAGCGAAGAGAGAATCAGCTTGTTGTCGCCCCAGATGAGCTTGTTGGTCCAGCCCTTGAGTTGGCGGCCGCGAAAATCGAACAACCCGAACTGCGGCGACTCCGGCGTTTCCTGACGCGGCTCGTCCACATGCTCCAGCGACTGGAACGGCAACACCGTGGTGCAGACCTCGCGGTTCTTGCCGTTCCACACCAGCTCCACCTCGCGCTTGTCCTCGAACAGGACGAAGCGGTATTTCTCCGGCAGCGCCTTGCCCTGCTGGATGAGCTGGGTCAGATCGCGCTTTTCGGCGTCGGTGAGGTCGTAGGCGGGTTTTGAGGTTTTGGACATCGGTGTTCTTTGAACCTTTAAAGTCTTTAGCGAGCGAAATAGGGCTTTATAACAAATTGATTGAATTTATAAATTTGTCTCTTTAAACCCGGCTTAAGTCTCTTTGGCTGGCTTTGGGGTTATATGCCAGCGTGCCCAGCGCCTGACGCCCACAACGTGAACGCGGTCTTCGCTTCGTAACTGCCGCAAGAGATTCTGGACTTGCTTGCCGCTTAGAGCCGGTAATACCTGCCTGAGGTCGCTCAATGGGCTGCCCTCCGCGTCGTTTTCCCGGATGTGTTTGAAGAGCAGCTCCTTGTTGGTTTCATGGTCGAGGCCACGTTTGCGAGTATAGGCACCCCGCTTGCCGATCGCGGCATAGAGGTTACGCGAAAGCATGTAACGTACGCCGCGCCCGTGCCCATGCGACTCAACGGCCCCGGCCTCAATCAGCGCCGGCAAGCGCGAGCTTTGAAAATCGGTCAGCGGCTTTTCACACCGCAAGGCATCGAGAACAAGAAAGTCATGCGTGGAGAAAGAACGTAGACGCGCTTCGCCGACACGCTCCAGGAAGCGCACAAAGGCGGCATCCTGCACTGTGCCTTCCAGCGTCAATCTCACTTCATGTGCAGCCGAGCCGGAAAAATCCGGCAGTGGCTTGCTCTGGCGGATTGCCGTTTCGACCATGAGATTCAAGCCCTGGCCGGAGCGTTCGATCAAACCACATTTTCCCAGCGCCTCGGCCAAACGGCGGTTGCGGGGGTTCTGTTGATCCACGATGTTCTCTGCCGTAATACCCGGCGGGAAGCCGCCGGGGCTGACAATTTCGAGACGCCGCGCATATTGCCTGACGAAAATCGATCCGCCCAGCCGATAGTCGCGGTGCGCCACGGCATTCAGCAGAGCTTCACGGACAGCGGTTTCATCAAAGGTAGGTATGTCGTATCGGAAAAGACCGTCCTGATAACTCTGCCGGTCGTTACGCAAGTTGATACGCTGCCAGAGCGCATCCTGACAAAGCAGAAACCCTTCGCGATATTCGACCCGCTCTTGCGCTGGGCCAGAGGCTTCGGACGAGCGATATTCAAAAACGATTTCTGCCTGAGCGAGATGCCGCCCCAGCGCCTCGCGAGTACCAAAAAGCACCAGTGCGGTGATGTTCAGTTTTCCATCCACGAGAAGCTCGGCATTCTTCAGCATCTGCTCATCGCCCCAGTCCGCGATGCGCGGGTTGGCTGACTTGCGTTCCCAGCGTTGACGAAAATCGGCTAATGCATGCGGCGCCAGATCAGCCAGTGTCGCAGCACATGGCTCGGCGGAATAGTCCGGGCCGGTTTCAGCAAATATGGCGCGAAGTTCGTTTTGGGGGATCGGCACCAAATCATCGCCGGCGCGACGCAGGTAGCGGCCGTTGTGTTCCCAGGCCGTGCCCGGCAATCGGCTTGGTACATGCACGATCAGTCGTTTATCCTGATGGCGAGCTTCCTCGATGGAGATGTGGTGCCGGAGTCTTTCGTAAAGCCCCGCCTCGGTTCGCCCCGGCTCTGCAAATGCGTTAGTGCCAATGACGTTTCGCGGACGACGATCCGTAACTCCCAGGATGATCTTGCCGCCGCCTTCGTTCGCGAGCGCCACACAGTAATCCACCAGCTTCTCGAAATGGAAGCTGGTGGAGGCGCTCTTGAACTCCAGATGCCTACCTTCTGGCGCCGAGAGCCATTCAGCAATTTGCTCATGCGTTGTCATTCTTGAAATTCTCTAAAACTGGCGGCAAGGCTTGCGAAATTTTTCGGTGGATTGCGTTCAAAGCCTTCCTGATCCACATACACAAAGCGGTAGGCCGGCCCGCCCTCGGCCTGGCTCGCCCGGTTGGTATCTTCGCACCACATGCGCAGGCGGCTCATCTTCTGCGGCAGATCGAGTTCCGCGCGGCCCTTGGTTTCGACTATCCAGACGGTGCCGTCGGTGGTCTTTACGAAAAAATCGGGGACGTAATTCGATAGATCGCCGTCAGCCTTAACGTAGTCGATCTTGAAACCAATAGCCAGGTAGTTCTTGGCGAAGGCGGCGACATCGGGAGCATTGTCGAGAAAAGTCGCGAAGGTCAGTTCGAAGCCGCCGGCATGCGCTTCGCCGACGATTTTGCTGAACAACGATTTTTTCGGGACAAGGTAGTCGCGGTGCTCGGTGCGGAACGGGCGCGTGTCGCGCAGGCGGATGCGGTCTTCGATACGCACCGAACCGCTGTCCTGAACGGTGAGCGCGTTGATGGCTTTCTTGAACACATCGAACAGAATCTTGCGAGCCTCGGGCTCGGAGAGATTGCGCAACACCACCGGGTCTTCGAGATTGACGGGCGAGTTGGCGAACAGATGCTCCGCCATGAATGCCTTCACCTTGGGATACAGCAAATCGTAACCGCCGACGAGACGCATTTCCTTCAACAGTTGTCTGGCGAAAAAGCCGACGACCGAGCGGTAATCGGCAGGGCCTGCGCCGTCGAGCAGGATTGTGTGATGGATGTCGTCGTCCAGCATGGTCTTGAAGACGATCTCGCGCGTTTGCTCCGGCGTGAAAGGCTTGAGTTGCAGCCTGGTATTGCCGAGTTGTGCCGGATCTAACGAGTCAAGGTCCTTGAACTCGCGGTTGAAGCGGCGCGAGAGTTTAGGCAACTCGATATCCAGTGCATCGACATCCTTTTCCGTGTTCTGGGTATCCACCTCGACGACGAGCGAGTCCTTGCGCTCGGCGCCTCCTCCCATCGGTACGCGCTCGAAGATGACACCCTCACTCCGGATCGACTCGACGAATTCCATGAAAGCGGGCGTGCCCATCACCGACACGGTTTCCGGAATATCGGTGCCGAAATACATGCGGCGCAGGCCGCGGCCCAGAGTTTGCTCGGGGAGGATGTTGCTCTGCGCCGCATAGGCGCGCAAGCCGACGATAGTGGTGACGTTGCGCACGTCCCAGCCTTCCTTGAGCATCAGCACGGAGACGATGGCTTTGAAGGGGCTGGCCAATGAGTCGATTTCGTTCGCTTGCTTGCGTAACAGTTCGAGTTCGTCCTTATTCTTTCCGGATGCGGCCTCCGAGATCTCGCCGTTGTTCTTGGTGTGGATGACGAGCACCGCGCCTTGCAGTTCGGGGCAGATTTTTTCCAGATGCACTCCTACCTCGTCGCAATTGCGGGTATCGTCCACCATCACGAACAGGACTGCCTTCTTGCCAAGAGCAGCGTGCTCGGCGTAACTCTTGCGCCATTCTTCGACGCCGAGTTGCAGGTAGTCCACATAGCGCTCGGTAAATATCGCGCTGGTCTGTTCGCGCAGGCGCGCGCGGCTCGCGGCATCGGGTAGCACCGGATGCTTGACGACATTCTGATGGATAGCTTCGACCAGCGGGTAGTCCGAAACAGTCTGGACAAAAATGGCGCCCCTATCGTGTCTGGGCGTGGCGGTCACATCCACCTGCAACGCAAGACGGCAGTCCTTCTGCAGCATGCGGTGGTGGATATCCTGAATGCTCTTGAACCAGGCCATCCTAGGATCGTGTATGTGATGTGCTTCGTCGTTGAACACGGCCAGCTCGTCGATCTCGCGCACGATCTCGCCAAGGTCGGTCTTGCTGTCAGTGGTCTTGCCTGCGGGCTTGGGACCGAATGGCGAGAGGAAGTAATCGCGCAGGTCGTCGTCATCGAGCGACGGTTCGCGAATATCACCGAGATAGACGCGATGGATGTTGGTGAGGAACAGATTGCCGGTATCGCGTTGCACGCGCACGTCATCCTGGATGTGCAGGGTGAGCTGGAAATCGTCGCGCCAGTTGCGGCCTTCGTAGCCGCTGTCGGGCAGGATAGGGTCGTTGAAGAAGATACGCAGCCCGTCGAAATCGGCGCGCAGGCGATCCAGCACGATGATGTTGGGCGCAATCACGAGAAAGTTGCGCGAGAGCGTCGAGTCAGTTTCGTAGAGCTTGTGAAAGAAACTCCAGGCGATGAGCAGCGACAGAACCTTGGTCTTGCCCGCACCGGTCGCCATTTTCACGACGTAGCGCGGCCAGTCCTCGTCGAACATGCCCAAGGAAACGGCGCCGGAGGCATCGAAGCGCAACAGGTCGAACTTGTCCCGCACCTTGCGCGCATCGTGCAGCCAGATCACCGTTTCCACGGCTTCGCGTTGCGCGAAGTAATAGCGAAATGGCGACAGCGCACCGTCGGCCTGTTCGACCAGATGCTCGGTCTCGAACCACCAGTTCAGCAGCGCACGAGATGTGTCCGAGGCGCCCGCGTATCCTGCATTTCGCCATGCGGTGACCTCGTTGCGGATCTTGGCGACCAGCGGCGGCAACAATTTCTCATAGGCCGTGCTGCGCAATTCCTCCGCCGCAGGGAACCAGCGCTGATCCGGCAGCAGCTCGGCGTAGGGCGACTTGGGGAAATCGGGATGTAGCGCCATGGGTTACCGGATGTCGTACTGGAAGTAGTGCAGTTTACCTACAATTCACGACCAAAAACCAGGCGGCAGAACGGCAATGCCGCGGCGCTACTGCATCACACCCAGCCAGAACGGAATGGTCAGCATGCCGAGCAGCGTGCTCACCGACACCAGCAGTGCGACGCTTTCGCCGTCGCCGCCCATGCGGTTGGCGAGCACGTAGGCCGAGGTGGCCACCGGGCACGCGGCGAGCACCACCACCGCCACGAAATAATTCCCCGTCACGCCCAGCGCGCGCGCGCCAAAAATTGCCACCAGCGGCAACACCAGCAATTTGACGCCGACCATATAGCTCCCCAGCACCGCAACATGGCCAGCTTTCTTCACGCGCAGCGCCGCGCCCACCGCGAGCAGACCGAGCGGAATGGATGCGCCCCCCATGCGTCCCAGCAGCATCTGCACCGGCTCGGGCAGCCCGAAGCCGCTCAGGTTGTAAAGCAAGCCTCCCAGCGTGGCGAGCAGCAGCGGGTTGCGCACGAGTTCCGCGAACAAACCTTTTTCCGCGTGATGCGCCAGCACCCACACCGAGGCGATGTTGGCGATGGGTACGGCCACGCCGATGATCAATCCGAAAGCGGCGATGCCGGGTTCGCCATGCAGGCGCCCGATGATCGCCAGCCCGATATAGGAATTGAAGCGGAATGCCGCCTGGAAAACCGATGCGAAAAGACGCGCGTCGGGTTTGAGCAGCCATTTGCCGGCGAAGGCGAGAAAGATGCCGCTCAGGACGACGATACAGGTCATGCTGAGCGCCGGGCCGGCAAGCGCGAAGTCGATGCGGTTTTTGGCGATCGAGTGGAACAGCAGCGCGGGAAACAATACGTAATAGATGAGCTTCTCGAGCCCCTCCCAGAAATGCTTTCCCCAGCGCGTGAAGCGATTGAGTCCGAAGCCACACAGGATGATGGCAAAGTCGGGGACCAGCAGGAGAACTGTCGACATGATTATCGTTTGCGCGGATTTTCGTTCGGATTAGAGAGTATCGGAACAAGTCCAGAATTGTTATTCCCGCGAAAGCGGGAATCCATGTTTTATTGCCACGAAGAATAGATTCCCGCTTTCGCGGGAATGACACCCATGTTCAATATGCATGCCCTCGAATGCTTTAACCGGAGGCGGGAAGACACTGTTCAGAGGTTCCTTAGCTTGGCGGCGATCGCGCCATGCATGGAAAATCTCCTCCCGGGCAATTCTAGCATTCGCACCAGCAAGTCGCGGCCCATCAACTCTCTGGTGCATTACCCCAGGCGAAACCAAGGGCATACCGCACAACAAGAGTGCAGCAAGGCTTTTTCATGCACCATAAACTTGCATGCACTTTCCATGGGGTGTGAAGGCGGTATAGTTTTCCCCCCGCAATACCTCACTACCAGTTTGTTTCAATTGACTTACTTCAGACAGTTTGCAGCAGTTCGGCAAGCTGGCACAGGCCGTGCAATAGCCATGATCGAGACTCTTGCACGGCGCACGCCGGAGAGGGTCGACGCGCATCAATTTTTCCAATCCACAGGGGGTACTACGTTATGCAACGAAGAATTTTCCTCAAGACCTGGGCTGCGGCCGCGGTGGCTGCTGCGGCGCTGGGCGCTTCGCCTTTCGCGTCCGCGGCGGACACCATCAAGATCGGCGTTCTGCATTCGCTTTCTGGCACCATGGCGATCAGCGAAACCGTGCTGAAAGATGTGACGCTCATGGCGATCGACGATATCAACGCCAAGGGTGGCGTCATGGGCAAGAAGCTTGAAGCGGTGGTGGTCGATCCGGCCTCGGACTGGCCGCGCTTCGCCGAGAAGGCGCGCCAGCTTCTCACCCAGGACAAGGTTGCCGTGGTGTTCGGCTGCTGGACTTCGGTGTCGCGCAAGTCGGTGCTGCCGGTGTTCGAGGAACTGAACGGCCTGCTGTTCTATCCGGTGCAGTACGAAGGCGAAGAACTTTCCAAGAACGTGTTCTACACCGGCGCGGCGCCCAATCAGCAGGCCATTCCCGCGGTCGAGTACCTGATGAGCAAGGACGGCGGCGGCGCCAAGCGCTTCGTGCTGCTCGGCACCGACTATGTTTATCCGCGCACCACCAACAAAATCCTGCGCGCCTTCCTCAAGTCGAAGGGCATCGCCGACAAGGACATCGACGAGAAGTACACGCCGTTCGGCCATAGCGACTATCAAACCATCGTCGCCGACGTCAAGAAATTCTCGGCCGGCGGCAAGACAGCAGTGATCTCGACCATCAACGGCGACTCCAACGTGCCTTTCTACAAGGAACTCGGCAACCAGGGACTCAAGGCGACCGATGTTCCGGTGGTCGCATTCTCGGTGGGCGAAGAAGAGTTGCGCGGCGTCGATACCAAGCCGCTCGTCGGCCACCTCGCCGCATGGAATTACTTCATGTCGCTCAAGAGCCCGGCCAACGACGCCTTCAAGAAGCAATGGGCCGACTACGCCAAGGCCAAGAAACTGCCCGGCGCCGACAAGCCGCTCACCAACGACCCGATGGAAGCCGCGTATATCGGCATTCACATGTGGAAGCAGGCCGTCGAGAAAGCGAAGAGCACCGATGTCGACAAGGTGATCGCCGCCATGGCAGGCCAGACCTTCACCGCGCCCTCGGGCATCACCTCCAAGATGGATGAAAAGAATCACCATCTGCACAAGGCGGTGTTCATCGGCGAAGTGCAGGCCAACGGCCAGTTCAACGTGGTATGGAAGACGCCCGGCCCGGTTCGCGCCAACCCGTGGAGTCCGTACATCCCCGGCAACGACAAGAAAAAAGACGAACCCGAAAAGAAATAAATAGCGCCCAAGGGGCGATGCGCGGATATTGCGCGTCGCCCCTTTTTTTCTAGCTACCTGTTAATGAGGGTGATGAATCATTGCCCCCTCACCCCAACCCTCTCCCCCGTTTCCGGGGGCGAGGGAGTAAACCTCCTCTCCTGCCTTGGCGGGAGAGTGGGCACATCCCCTCGCCCCGCTTGCGGGGAGAGGGTTAGGGTGAGGGGGCGACCAGGCAACGAAGTTGTAAGTAATAACGAATCTCATAGCCCATAAAAAATTTCATGCGAACTTTCCGCCACCTGCTGCGCCTCTTGGGATGCGCGGCTTTGCTGTTCACCTGGGTATCGGCGGCGCACGCGCTGCGTCCCGAGGTGGTGGACAAGCTCGCGCGCGGCGAGAGTGACGAAAAGATCGCCGCCATCAACGGCCTCGTGAGCGATGCGGACGCCACCGCGATCCCCTTGCTGCAGGCGCTGCACGACAGCGAAGTGCAGATAGCAGGTTCAAGCATCCTGATCGTCAGGGGCGACAAGGCCAGCGATGCCGTCTCGGGGCAGCCAGTTGCGCCGCTTCCCGATGCGCGCGAAGACGTGATTGTGAATAACCGCGTGCGCCGCGAAATCGAATCGGCCATCGCCTCGTTGAAACTGGTCTCGCCCGTGCGCGACGTTCGCCTGGCCGCGGCCAAATCGCTCGAAGCCAACGCCGACGAAGACATGCTGCCGCTTATCGCGCGCGCGCTGACCAAGGAAAGCGATGCGGAAATCAAGGGTGTGCTGACGCTCATCCGCGCATCGTTGCAGCTAAAAAATAAAGATGCCGCCATCCGCCTCGCCGCAGCGAAAGCGCTTGCCGAAAGCACGAACCCCACCACCAAAACGCTGCTGCTCGGCTTGCTCGAACGCAATGCGAGCGGCGCCTACCTGGAACCCGATGAGGGTTTGCGCGCCGAGGCGCAGCTTTCGCTGCGCGCCGTCGAAACGCGTCTCGCGTGGGGTGAGCGCCTCGGCCAACTGTTCAGCGGCATCAGCCTGGGAAGCATTCTGTTGCTCGCCGCGCTGGGGCTCGCCATCACCTACGGGCTGATGGGCGTGATCAACATGGCGCACGGCGAGCTCATCATGATCGGCGCCTACACGACCTACGTGGTGCAGAACCTTTTCCGCAGTCACGCGCCCGATCTGTTCAACTGGTATCTTCTGGCCGCGGTGCCGTGCTCGTTCATGGTCGCGGCGCTGGTCGGCATGGCGCTCGAACGCGGCGTGGTGCGCTTTTTGTACGGACGTCCGCTCGAAACGCTGCTTGCCACCTGGGGGATCAGCCTGTTCCTGATCCAGACAATGCGCACGCTGTTCGGCGCGCAGAACGTGCAGGTGGAAAATCCGGTGTGGATGTCGGGCGGCGTGCAGATTCTTTCCAATGTGGTGCTGCCCTACAACCGTATCGTCATCATTTTTTTCGCCATGGCGGTTTTGCTGCTGGTGTGGCTGCTGCTCAACCGCACGCGCCTCGGGCTGTATGTGCGCGGCGTGACGCAGAACCGCGCCATGGCGAGCTGCGTCGGCGTTCCCACGGCGCGCGTCGATACGCGCGCGTTCGGCCTCGGTTCGGGAATCGCCGGGCTCGCCGGTTGCGCGCTGTCGCAGATCGGCAATGTCGGCCCCGATCTCGGCCAGAGCTACATCGTCGATTCGTTCATGGTGGTGGTGCTGGGCGGCGTCGGACAACTGGCGGGAACCGTGTATGCCGCGCTCGGCCTGGGCGTGGTGAACAAGGTGCTCGAAGGCTGGGCCGGCGCGGTGATCGCCAAAATCGCGGTGCTGGTGTTCATTATCATTTTCATCCAGAAACGCCCGCAGGGACTGTTCGCCCTCAAGGGCCGTTTCGCCGACAACTGACATGATTACGCCGAGACAGCCACTTTTTTCCGCGCGCGCCTGGAGCGCGCTCGCGCTCGCGGTGGCCGTCATCGCGGTAGTCATGCCGCTGCTCAATCTGGTGGCGCCGAAGGACAGCATGTTCGCCGTGTCCGACTACACCGTCGCGCTCGCCGGCAAGATCATGTGTTACGCCATTGTCGCGCTCGCCATGGATCTGATCTGGGGCTACACCGGCATTCTTTCGCTCGGGCACGGCTTGTTTTTCGCGCTCGGCGGCTACTGCTTCGGCATGTACCTCATGCGCCAGATCGGTCACGACGGCGTTTACAACAGCGACCTGCCCGACTTCATGGTGTTTCTCGACTGGAAGGAATATCCCTGGTACTGGAATTTCACCGGCCACTTCTGGTACGCGATGCTGCTCGCGGTGCTGATACCGGGATTGCTCGCATTCATCTTCGGTTTCTTCGCCTTCCGCTCGCGTATCAAGGGCGTGTATTTTTCGATCATCACCCAGGCGCTTACCTTCGCCTTCATGCTGCTGTTTTTCCGCAACGATACCGGCTTCGGCGGCAATAACGGATTCACCGATTTCAAGCGCATCGCGGGTATCGCCATCGCCACGCCGCAAATGCGCATGACGCTGTTCGTGCTCTCCGGTCTCACGCTCATCGGCGCGCTGTTGCTGGCGCGCTATCTGGTCACCTCGAAGATGGGGCGCGTGCTCACCGCGATCCGCGACGCCGAGTCGCGCGTGATGTTTTCCGGCTACGACCCGCTCTGGTACAAGCTTTTCGTCTGGACGCTGTCCGCCGTGCTGTGCGGCATCGCCGGTGCGCTGTACGTGCCGCAGGTGGGCATTATCAATCCGAGTGAAATGTCGCCCGCCAACTCCATCGAAATCGCCATCTGGGTGGCGGTGGGCGGACGCGGCACGCTCATCGGCGCCATCCTCGGCGCGTTCCTGGTCAACGGCGCGAAAAGCTGGTTCACCGTCGCCTTCCCCGAATACTGGCTGTTCTTCCTGGGAGCGACTTTTATCGCGGTCACGCTGTTTTTGCCGCAGGGCGTGGTCGGGCTGGTGGCGCGCCTGCGCGGGAAAAAATCATGAACGCCGAAGTCCATTCCGCCGGCGGCAAGCCGGTCGCCGCCTACGGCCACGTCACCGGCAAAGAGGTCGATGTCAGTCACGGCCCGATCCTGTATCTCGAAGATATCAGCGTCAGCTTCGACGGCTTCAAGGCGCTCAACGCGCTTTCGCTTACCGTCGAGGCCGGCGAGCTGCGCTGCATCATCGGCCCGAACGGCGCGGGCAAAACCACCATGATGGATGTCATCACCGGCAAGACGCGCCCCGATGCGGGAAGCGTCTATTTCGGGCAGAGCATCGACCTGCTGCGCCTCACCGAACCGCAGATCGCGCACGCCGGTATCGGGCGAAAATTCCAGAAACCGACGGTGTTCGAGCAGCACAGCGTTTTCGAAAACCTCGAACTGGCGATGAAGACCGACAAACGCGTGCGCACCACGCTCTTCGCCAAACTCGACTCGCACGCGCGCGACCGCATCGCGCACACGCTCGACCTCATCAATCTCGCCGCCGAAGCCGGCCGTCCCGCGGGTCTGCTGTCGCATGGACAGAAGCAGTGGCTCGAAATCGGCATGCTGCTCATGCAGGAACCAAAGTTGCTGCTCCTCGACGAACCCGTCGCCGGCATGACCGACGCCGAAACCGAACGCACCGGCGAATTGTTCAACACCCTTGCCGGAAGCCATTCGCTGATCGTCGTCGAACACGACATGGATTTTGTCGCGGGCATCGCGCGCCACGTGACGGTATTGCATGAAGGCAGCGTGCTCGCTGAAGGCAGCATGGAAACAGTGCAGAACGATCCGCGCGTGATCGAAGTGTATTTGGGGCGGTGAGATGAAGATCAACGTCAAGGTCAAAGGCATTGACCACGGGGAGCACGGGGGACACGGGGAAAAACTTCTGGATTGTTTAATCCCGATGGTCGCGCCTGCTCCACGCATTTTGCATAACACACCCGGCGCCATGAGAAGAAATAAATTTTCCTTTGCCTATGCTTTCCCCGTGCTCCCCGTGCCCCCCGTGGTTAAATCGCTTTTTCCAAAAAATACCCCATGCTGACCATCAAAGGATTGAATCAGTATTACGGCGGCAGCCACATCCTGCGCGATGTGAGCTTCGAGGTGCCGCTGGGCGCGTGCACCGCCGTGCTGGGCAGAAACGGCGTCGGCAAGACCACGCTGCTCAAGTGCCTGGTGGGGCTGACGCCGCTGCGCTCGGGAACAATCAACTTTGCGGGGCGCGATATCGCCGCCCTGCCGCCCTACGAAAGGGCGCGCCTCGGCATCGGCTATGTGCCGCAGGGGCGCGAAATCTTTCCGCGCCTGACGGTCGAGGAAAATTTGCTCATGGGCCTGGCCACGCAGCCGCGCGGCGCGAAAATTCCGCCGCGCATTTTCGACATGTTCCCGGTATTGAAGGACATGCTGCAGCGGCGCGGCGGCGATCTTTCCGGCGGACAACAGCAGCAGCTCGCGATCGGGCGCGCGCTCGCCGCGAATCCCAAACTGCTCATCCTCGACGAGCCGACCGAAGGCATCCAGCCTTCGATCATCAAGGACATCGAGCGCGTGATCGCGGGCCTCGCCAAAAGCGGCGAAATGGCGATCCTGCTGGTCGAACAGTATTACGATTTCGCGCGCACGCTGGCCGATCATTACGTGGTCATGTCGCGCGGCGAGGTGGTGAAGTCCGGCAGGAGCGCCGATATGGAACGCGACAATGTCAAGGCGCTGCTCGCCATATAATCGGCGGCATGGACCTCGCACCTGCCGATCTTGCAGCCGCCGCCTCGCATTGGGATGCGCGCCTCGCGCTCGACTACGCGTGGCGCGACGGGCGCACGGTGCTGGCGCGGCGCGAGCATCGCGGGCCGTTGCGCGTGCAGCGCGATCTGTATCCGGAAGGGCAGGAGACCTGCCATACCATCGTCGTGCATCCGCCGGGAGGCATAGCCGGCGGCGATACGCTGGCGATACGCGCCGGCATGGGCGAACAGGCCGCGGCGCTGCTCACCACGCCGGGCGCGACAAAATGGTACGGCGCGCTGGGCCCCGAGGCGCGGCAGACACTCGATTTCACGCTCGGTGCGCGCGCGGCGCTCGAGTGGCTGCCGCAGGAAACCATTGTGTTCGATGGCGCGCGCGCGGTCACGCAGACTTGCGTGCGGCTTGAGGAGGAAAGCGTGTATCTGGGTTGGGAAATTCTGTGTCTGGGAAGACAAGCCTCGGGAGAAAAGTTTGTACGCGGCATGTTCAAATTCAACACCGACATCTGGAAGGGCGATGTGCGCCTGTGGAGCGAGCGCGGCGCGATCGGCGGCGGCGATGCGCTGCTCGATTCTCCTGTCGGGCTGGCAGGGCACACGGTGTGCGCGACGCTCGTGGCCGCGGGACGCGACATCGACAACGCCACCCTCGCCGCGTGCCGCACCATCGCGCACGGCGAGCATGCGCGCGCTGGCATCACGCGGCTGCCCGAAGTGTGCATCGCGCGCTGGATCGGCGATGCGGGCGAGGATGCGCGCCACTATTTCGCGAAACTGTGGGAAGTGCTGCGCCCCGCGCTGCGCGGGCGCGCCGCGGTGATGCCGCGCATCTGGTCAACCTGAGGACATCGCATGGAACTTACCCCGAGAGAAAAAGACAAGCTGCTCATTTTCACCGCGGGCCTGCTCGCCGAAAGACGCAAGGCGCGCGGACTGAAACTCAATTATCCCGAGGCGGTCGCCTATATCAGCGCCGCGATCCTCGAAGGCGCGCGCGACGGAAAATCCGTGGCCGAGCTGATGACTTACGGCGCCACGCTGCTCAAGCGCGGCGACGTCATGGAAGGCGTGCCAGAAATGATCCCCGACATTCAGGTCGAAGCCACCTTCCCCGACGGCACCAAGCTCGTGACGGTGCATCATCCGATTGTTTAAGGCAGACGGAAATGCACTTCTTAATAATGCTTTCGATATTCGAAACACTGCTCCCCTCACCCGGCCTGTCGGCCACCCTCTCCCGCTCGCGGGAGAGGGGCAGGGGGAGAGGGCGTACCTCCGTCTGCGCGTTTGCCACCTATTCGGTATTACTCAATAGCAAAGAGGAAACCACGATGAAAGTTTTTCTGCACACCAGCATTTTTTCTGCACTCATGCTCGCAACAGGAACAGCGCACGCGCATGCCGCGCACTATGCGCACGACCATGCGCCCGGTGCGATCGCGCTGCTCATCGGCGTGGCCGTGGCGGGAGCGGTCTGGCTCGCGCTGGATGCACGCAAGTCGATCAAGCGCGCGCGGCGCGATAAACAGGAATAGCGCGCCATGATCCCCGGTGAAATGCACATCGCAGCAGGCGACATCGAGATCAACGCGGGGCGCAGGACTGTCACGCTCAAAGTGGCGAACAGCGGCGACCGTCCCATCCAGGTCGGGTCGCACTATCACTTCTTCGAAACCAACGACGCGCTCGCCTTCGACCGCAAGGCAGCTTACGGTATGCGCCTCAATATCGCGGCGGGAACAGCGGTGCGCTTCGAACCGGGACAGAACCGCACGGTGGAGCTGGTCGCGCTCGCCGGCGCGCGCGAGGTGTACGGTTTTCAGGGCAAGGTCATGGGGCCGCTCAAGGGGCCGCTCAAGGCGCCTCAGCGGGAGCCACGCAAATGAAAATCTCGCGCCAGGCCTATGCGGAAATGTTCGGTCCGACCACCGGCGACCGCGTGCGACTCGCCGACACCGAACTGTGGATCGAGGTCGAAAAGGATTTCACGGTCTACGGCGAGGAAGTGAAGTTCGGCGGCGGCAAGGTGATCCGCGACGGCATGGGCCAAAGCCAGCGCATATCGAAAGATTGCGCCGACACCGTCATCACCAACGCGCTCATCGTCGATCACTGGGGAATCGTCAAGGCCGACATCGGCATCAAGGGCGGGCGCATCGCCGCCATCGGCAAGGCGGGCAATCCCGACATCCAGCCGGGCGTGACCATCGTGATCGGCCCCGGCACCGAGATCATCGCCGGCGAGGGCATGATCGTCACCGCGGGCGGTATCGACACGCACATTCATTTCATCTGCCCGCAGCAGATCGACGAGGCGCTGATGTCGGGCGTCACCACCATGATCGGCGGCGGCACCGGCCCGGCGACGGGAACCTTTGCCACCACCTGCACGCCGGGGCCGTGGCACATCGCTTCCATGCTGCTCGCGGCGGATGCCTTCCCGATGAACCTCGGCTTTCTCGGCAAGGGCAACGCCAGCCTCAAACCCGCGCTTGCCGAGCAGGTGACTGCGGGCGCCATCGGCCTCAAGCTGCACGAGGACTGGGGCACCACGCCCGCGGCCATCGACTGCTGCCTTTCGGTCGCCGACGACATGGACGTGCAGGTCGCCATTCACACCGACACGCTCAACGAATCGGGATTCGTCGAAGCCTCCATCGCCGCGTTCAAGGGTCGCACGATCCACACCTATCACACCGAGGGCGCGGGCGGCGGACATGCACCCGACATCATCAAAGTGTGCGGCGAAGCCAACGTGCTGCCGTCGTCCACAAACCCGACGCGCCCCTACACCGTCAACACCCTCGACGAACACCTCGACATGCTCATGGTGTGCCATCACCTCGACCCCGCCATCGCCGAGGACGTGGCATTCGCCGAATCGCGCATCCGCCGCGAGACCATCGCCGCCGAGGACATTCTTCACGACCTCGGCGCGTTCTCGATGCTGTCGTCGGACTCGCAGGCGATGGGACGCGTCGGCGAAGTCATCATCCGCACCTGGCAGACGGCGCACAAAATGAAAGTGCAGCGCGGCGCGTTGAAGGGCGACAACGCCAAGGCCGACAACTTTCGCGTCAAGCGCTACATCGCCAAGTACACCATCAATCCTGCGCTCGCGCACGGCATCGCGCACGCGGTGGGCTCGATCGAGCGCGGCAAGATCGCCGACCTGGTGTTGTGGAAACCGGCGTTCTTCGGTGTGAAGCCGTCGCTCATCATCAAGGGCGGCATGATCGCCGCCGCCGCGATGGGCGACCCCAACGCGTCGATACCCACACCGCAGCCGGTTCACTACCGCCCCATGTTCGGCGCATTCGGCGGCGCGCTCGCGACCTCCGTCACCTTCGTATCGCAGGCCGCGCTCGACAATGACGCCGTGACCAGCCTCGGCCTGAAAAAGCCGCTCATGGCGGTGAAGAGCTGCCGCACCGTCGGCAAGAAGGACATGGTGCATAACCATTACACGCCGCATATCGAGGTCGATCCCGAAACTTATCTGGTGAAAGCGGACGGCGAACTGCTCATGTGCGAACCCGCCGCGGCGCTGCCGATGACGCAGCGTTATTTTCTGTTCTGAGGGGTTGCCATGCTCGAACTGCAAACCAAGCTCAAGGTAAAACGCAATGCGCATGCCGCGGAAGTGCGCGACCAGTTGCGCCTGCCATTCGACGCGCGCCAGAAGACGCGCCTGCGCACGCATCTCGTTTCCGGCGAGGAGGTGGCGGTGATGCTGCCGCGCGGCGACATCCTGCGCGGTGGCGATCTGCTGACCGCAAGCGACGGGCGCATCGTCGAAGTGATCGCCGAACCGGAACGTGTGCTGCACATCACCTGCGCGACCACGCAGGCGCTGATGCGCGCCGCGTACCACCTCGGCAACCGCCACGTCGCGGTCGAAGTGGGCAACGCCTATTTGCGCATCGCCGTGGATCATGTGCTCGAAGACATGCTCACCGGGCTCGGCGCCGCGGTGACCATCATCGAAGCGCCGTTCGAACCCGAGTCCGGCGCTTACAGCGGATCGCACACCCATGAATCCGCCGGACAAGGCGGGCGCATCCATCAATATGGCGAGGTGACGGATGCCGGCATCGGGCATACGCATCCGCATTCGTCGCACCATCATCCGCACCGATGACCACTCCCGATCTCGCGCTCGCGCGCCTGCTGCAACTGGCGAGCCCCACGCTGCCGGTGGGCGCATACAGCTATTCGCAGGGACTGGAATCGGCCGTCGAAGAGCGCATGGTAGTGAATGCCGCAACAGCGGAGCGCTGGATCGGCGACCTGCTGCGCCTTGGCGTGGCGCGCCTCGAAGCGCCGCTGTGGCGCCGCCTCGCGAGCGCGTGGGAGCAGCCCGACATGGGCGCGGTGCGACACTGGAACGATTTTTTTCTCGCCACGCGCGAAACGGCGGAGCTGCGCGCCGAAACGCTGCAGATGGGTTACTCGCTGGCGCGGCTGCTTGCCGACATCGGTGAATTCGAAAGCGCCGCGCTCGACAGTCTCGCGCAGATGGAGCGCGTTACCTTTCCCGCCGCATTCACCTTTACCGTGGTGCAGTGGCACATCCCGGCGCAAAGCGCGCTCATCGCCTATCTCTGGTCGTGGCTGGAAAATCAGGTCATGGCGGCGGTGAAGTGCGTTCCCCTCGGCCAGACCGACGGGCAACGACTACTCGCGCGCCTGGGCGCGCACCTGCCCGCGCTCGCGCAACAAAGCCTCGCCGCCGATGACGGCGAGCTATGCAACTTCACCCCCGCACTCGCCATCGCCTCGAGCCGGCATGAAACGCAATACTCGCGGCTGTTCAGATCATGAAAAGATTTCACCACGGGGAACACGGGGAGCACGGGGAAAGCCTTTTGGGGTGCGCGACTCTGCCGATCATGCCGGCACAGTTCTGACAATTGAGGTTCGTGAAATATGCAAGGCACTTCCCCCTCTCCCCAACCCTCTCCCGCCAGCGGGAGAGGGAGTAAAAATGTACCTTGAAATTGGAAATGGAATAAGTCCCCTATCCTACTTGGGCGCGAGTGGGAGACTTTCCCCTCGCCCCGCTTGCGGGGAGAGCAACTGTGTTCCGAGTCAAGCGGTTTTGGCAGCGGTTTTTGGTGAAACATAATTTTCATCCCAGGGTTTACCCGATTTCATAATTGCATTGAAAATAGTCAG
>Ga0315281_10005519_pt1 | contig 18095 bp, 18 predicted proteins | sample YL17G07_0_MG_FD_204540 | JGI IMG/M metagenome (GOLD analysis project Ga0315281, IMG submission 204540) | Sediment microbial communities from Yellowstone Lake, YNP, Wyoming, USA - YL17G07_0 | ecosystem: Environmental > Aquatic > Freshwater > Lake > Sediment | place: USA: Wyoming | collected...
TTCACTGTATTGACTTTGACGGAGAAGAAAAGAATGAAATGAATTTAAATAAAAGGAGGATCAAAAGGCAGGAGCTAAACCAAGGACACTGTTATCGGAATCGTACCTGAAAACATTATCGCCGACACGTACCGGTCTTTTATGTATGGATACCCTCAGGCTGGAGGAATGACTACCGGGACCATCGCTGGAAAGGACATCCATGGAACTACCAGCGAATACCTCACCAGCAGGTTCAACAGAACTGGAGGGGCTGGAAAAATGACAGGCATTGGGAAAAGGAGCAAACCTGGGGTGTCCAGGGCCTGCAGCCAAGGACTCGAGCGCACAATCCGTCCCGAAAGGCGCAGCAACCGCGGCAGTCCCGGTCATCAGTAGTTAAAGAGGGCGGACCTGAGCAGCCGCAACAGCACCGGGAAGCAGGTCCCCAATCCCGGGAGGCGGCAAAAACAAAACAGCGGAAGGCACGTCCGCAACCCCGGGAGGAGCAATCACCGCAGCAGGGCGGCCATGAAAGAGGGGAAGGGGAAGGTCGAGACCCAATAGGGTCAAGTCTTTTTCGTTGCATTTTACTATTTTCTAATAAAGTTGTGACGCTAGGTTGGAGGTTTCGCGCAGAGTGCTATCAGGCCGACCCGCGACGATTTTTGACGGGAACTCTCTGGTTGTGATTATCCGAGTACGAGAGATTTACAATCCTGCCGGCCAAGAGGAATATTAATTTGCTTTATTATACCCATATGGATATAATTCAACAAGGAGAGAAGACGATTTGAAGCCCTTGTTCTGGGTTGGATCGTCAAAGAAAGATCTTTTGGAAATGCCGGCGCAGGTAGTCGATGTTGTCGGCTATGCGTTGTATTTGGCGCAGAGTGGCTATAAGCATCAGCAAGCCAAGCCGCTCAAGGGTTTCGGGTCAGCCGGAGTGCTTGAGGTCGTGGAAGATGATGACGGCAGCACCTATCGCGCGGTGTATACAGTCAAATTCAACAATGGTGTCTATGTCTTGCATTGTTTCCAGAAGAAATCACATAAAGGCATTGAGACGTCTAAGCAGGATAAGGACATGATTGAGGCGCGGCTGAAATTGGCCCGCCAGCATTCGGAAGGAGTATGACCATGAGCAAGATTGAAAAAGGAAGCATGAATGTGTATGCCGATCTCGGTGTGGCTGACGCGGACGAGATGCTGGTCAAGGCCCAGCTTTCCATGAAGATAGCTGAAATCATTAAACTTCGCAAACTGACACAGACACAGGCCTCATCGCTGCTCGGGATGACCCAGCCCAAGCTTTCCAATATGCTTCGTGGACGGTTCCGCGGAATCTCAGAAGCAAAGATGCTTGAGTGCATGACCCTCCTGGGCCGCGACGTACAGATCGTCGTCAAACCGGCTTCCCGTTCGCGCAAGACAGGCCACGTGTCGGTGCTCTTCGCCTGAGGGACCCAATAGGGAAAACTCTTAGGGTCAAATCTCGTTTCTTGATAGTTACGCTCAGTTACCCACCCCGCACTTCTCCTTTTAGCGAGCAGCAACATCTTTTGATCAGGCCTGCACTGTTCAGAACGATTTCTCTTCTGCAAATAGATCGTCAATGGCGTATAATACATCGCTGCACTGCGGTGAAACAACGGCCCCGCGCGAGAGAGGATGCGCATTGATGGGAAATACGTTAACAAGCTATTCAGACGACAACCAGACGCGCGAAGCGCTCTTGAAAGCCGGATCGAAACGAACGCTCCATGAGATCTACGGCCTCTTTTACGGGTCCCTGGCCGCGCCGGATCCGGCCGATGCTGCCGAGCATGGGCCGGTGGTCTTCGACGACGAAGAGGCTTCCCTTGTCATCTCCGAGGACGATGCGGAAAACGCGCGCATGAACCTGCTGTCGCTCTGGAACTTTCTAGGGAAATGGAATCCGGAAAAGGACCCCTTTTACTTTCCCGAGATGGACTATCCGGACAATTATCAGGGCCTGCTGCAGCATTTGAAAGACGACCGGGCGCTGATCCAATATTTCATAGCCGGGCTCAATCTGGGCGGAACGGAAACCGAGGACTTTTCCGCGGATGCAATCGAGGCGCTGCACGAACTGACGGAGACGTTGACCCGCTTGCACAAAAACATCGACCTCTGCGCCGCGCTGGACCCGCTGGCATCGGATGACGACCCGGCTTCAACGGCAACGATGCTGGACGAGATCGAGGAGATCCTCGCTGACAACATCGCCCGGGTGACCATCGGGCTGAAGCACGCGAAACGGTGAAGGTTGTTGAAAATATCTTAGGATCAGGTCTTGCCTCTTGACATTACTTGTTTTGTTGTGTCATTGCTGTTCATGTCTCATCCTATTCACATTAAATATTCCGATACTGAGCCCGACCTGATAATTGCGCTTGCGTAAATGTAGCTTATATGCTACATTGCTTCCTGTGGAATCCTTTCTCTACACGATATCCTATTATTTGACCGAAGCGGGCGGGAAACCGTTCAAGGATTGGCTCGACGGTCTCAAGGATATCGTGGCCCGGCAGAAAGTTCGTGTTCGGCTTGACCGGGTTCGTCTCGGCAATCTGGGAAAGAATCGTTCCGTCGGAGAAGGCGTCTACGAACTGAAAATCGATTACGGTCCGGGGTATCGTGTATATTACGGTTTGGACAAGAAAACCGTGGTTCTGCTTCTGCTGGGCGGAGATAAGTCGTCTCAAAAGAAGGATATAGCCCAGGCCCAAACGTACTGGGAAGACCACACAAGGAGAGAAAAGAATGGCTAAGAAAACGACAACCTATCAGGAAGACCTTGTCGAGGCTTTGAAGAATCCCCGCGAGGCTGCCGCTTATCTCAGCGCGGCGATGGAAGAAGGCGATCAGGCGCTGTTCCTTCTTGCCCTGCGGAACGTAGCGGAAGCGCATGGCGGCATGGCTGCAGTTTCCGAAAAAACGAATTTGAACCGGGAGAGCATGTACCGGATGCTTTCATCGAAAGGGAATCCCGGGATCAAGAACATTCTGACTTTGCTGCACTCCATGGGGCTAAAACTAATCATCGAGCCCAGGACCAGGCCGTCCTCAAGGATCAAAAAAGCGGCGTAGCCCCGGCATTGTCAAAGATCCAGCTCCATATAAATCCCGTCCGGAATGATATGTTCGCCATAGGCCGTAATTCCCCTGAAGCCAAGTGACTGGTACAGCGCGACAGCCTCTTTCATTGACGGCAGGGTATAGAGCCGCAACCGTTTGTATCCGGCCTTTCGCGCTTCGCTGATGATAAACCCGGCAAGCCCCCGTCCGATCTTCTTGCCCCGCGCAGCGGGCTGCACGTACATTCTCCTCATTTCAGCACTGCCTTGATCCAATTTCCGGAATGCCGCGCAGCCGCAGATCGTCCCGTCATGCTGCGCGAGGATGAGCCGGCCGCCGGGCGGGGCGTACTCGCCGGGCAGGTGGCCAAGCTCCTTCTCGATGTTCTGCAGGCAGGGGCTGCACCCGAGCGTCGCTGCATATTCCCTGAACAATGCCGCCGCCTCTTCAAGTTGCTTTCCCGATGTTGCCTGGATATAGTCAGTCATAGGACCTTCCCTTCGCCGGTTTTTCACTGTCTCTTCTACTGGAGATAATGAGAGTATAGCGTATTCAGAGAACTTCCCCGGGCCTGATTTGGAACGTTGACGCATTCAGCGCTTTCCCTGGTATCACGGTAAGCCCCTCCCAAGCTCTCCTGTGCACCGAACGGGGGAAAGAACATGCTATACTAATGAAAGGCACGATATCCAGGTTAAAAAAGGAGGCGTACCATGGGAGACAAGGGCGGCAAAAAGGGTAAGGAAAAAAGCCAGAAGCAGAAAACAATGAAGCATGTGCATGAGGTGCAGGAGCATAAGGACAAACAGCAGAAGAGCTCGTTCGAGGCAAAAAGCAGAAGCTTATAAGGACGCTTGACTGAATTGCCGAGGGTCAGGTCGATTATTTTTACATTCATCTCCCGCCGTGATGTTTTTACCGCATCATGCCCGCGGCAGCCGGAAGAACGGTTCAGGAAACACTGCTGCTGCGCCTGAGGGGGACGGGAAGAGGATATGGAAGACCAGCCGGTTGATCAGGAACTGCTTCACGAGATCTTCGGTTCGATCCTGGACAGGACCGAAATGACGCCCTTTCTGCTCCTGCCCGCCCGCGACTATTCCGCCGCCCTCAGTCAGGTGACCAGGATGATGGTCAACCGGGGTTTCGACACGCTCGAAGGCGGCGAGCTGGGCGCGGGCGAACGCGAGCGCGCGGCGCGCTACATCGGGCGCGCGTACGTCACCATCTTCGGCGGGATCTTCCCCTTTGTGACACACCAGCTGGAAGGGCTTGCTGCCCGGGAATCCCCGAACGCAGGCTGGTACCGGAGCTGCCTGAGCGCCCTGGCCGCGGCGCGCGCGGTGCTGCAGGACCCGGCTTTCCGGCGCATCGTGGACGAGGACCCCCGCCACCTCTTTCTCCTTGCTTCCTCACGGAAGTATCCCGGCGTCTTTTCGGGGTACCACGGAGGATCGCTCGACGTGCCCGCCCCATGGCAGCAGGCCGCCTGCAGCCTGCTCAAGACGGCGCACCTGATAAAATCCCTGGAAGAGGACAGCCAGGACATCAACGACTACGTCCAGCTGGGCTTCTTCCTGGAACAGCAGGGCCGGCGCCTTGATGATCTCTACGAATACGACTGGGAACACCCGGCGCACATCCCGGACAACGAGCCCGCCCAACGGGCCTTTGTCAAGATCTCCGCGTTCTTTCGACGGCTGCGGGAGTCGCTGACCTTCGACCGGGCAAAGGGATGCCTCGTCTTCAACAGCGGGGACGGCGTGGACGTCGACATCGCCGAGATCAAGGCGCGGCTCAAGAGCCCGGAAAGCATGGTCGCCAAGCTGGGCAAGAACGTGGAAGGGGAAGCCTACGATATCAGGGACATCCTCGCGATCACCTTCATCCTCACGAACATCGACGACACGCTGAAACTGTTCCATGCCCTCCAGAAGCGGGGGGTGATCCTCCAGGAGAACACGGCTTCGCACTCCATTACCCAGACGCTCTTTGACGGGCCCGGGGACATGCGGGAGGCGGTGCGCAGGCTGATGATCAGCCTCTCCCGGAGCGGGGGCGGCGAGGCGCTGCCCCGGGAAGAGCAGTTGCGTGCGCACGCGGGGGATTTTTACGCGGCGCTGAGCAGGAACGCGGAGCAGAACGTCCATTCCTCCCAGGGACACCGGAAGTTCCAGTGCAAGATCGCCTTTTCCCTGCCGATCCATCGCTCCGCTGAGACGAACGAGATCCTGATCCCCGGTACGCCGCTCTACGAGGGCAGGGATAAGGCCGGCAAGAGGACCGAGCAGCACACGCTGGGGGTCGAGCTGCGCATCTCCGACGTGGAGAGCTGGCGGGCTTCCGAGCGCACGGGAGATTCTCATCATGATGCATACAAGTTCCGCCAGCTGGTCTTTGTCATGAACCGGGTCTTCAGGAATAGCTTCCACTTTCCCGAGGAGGGTTTTCCCCAGCTCCGAAAGGATCAGGCCGCCCTGTTCTCGTAAGATGCAGCTCTATCTTCAAGGGTCAGGCGACTTTTACAATCCAATAGACTCTAGCGAAGTTCAAACGCCCTGAAAATAGAGGTTTTTTATGTTTTCCTGTTGACGGTTATGCGGGCCGGAACAGTATGCGTACACCGGAACAAGCCGGGTTTCTTCCGCCATCTGATGTTATTGCGAAAAAATAACCGCTTGACACAAAACCGACCATGTGTTAAATTGTTAGCACTCTATTGTGGCGAGTGCTAACTGGTTTTTGACAGAATAAAAAGGTAAATTGTGGAGCTGCACGATAGAAATAAAAAGGTTTTGCAGGCTGTCATCGACAGCTATATCGCGAGCGGGGCGCCGATCGGCTCGACGGTGCTGGTCAAAAAATACGATTTCGGCGTCAGTTCCGCCACGCTGCGAAATATCATGGCGGAGCTTGAGGAGTTCGGGTTTCTGACCCATCCGCACACCTCCGCCGGCAGGATTCCCACGGACCTCGGGTACCGTTATTACATCGACAGCCTGATCAGCATTGAACAGGATGCGGACGAATTCGGAGACCATCTCCGCCAGGCGCCGCCGCTCCATGGCGACGATCTCCATGAACTTATGGAAGAGGCGAGCCGGTTTCTGGCGTCGCTCTCGCACTGCGCCGGGGTGGTGGTTGCGCCGTCGGAACCCGAGGCAAAGTACAAACATATCGAGTTTCTGCGCCTGCGCGGGACCCAGGTGCTGATCATCTTCGTTACCGCCTCGGGGATCGTCCAGAACAAGCTCATCGAACTCGATGAAAGCATCCGGCAGCAGGACCTGAACCAGTTCAGCGCCTATCTGGTGGAAGAGCTGCAGGACTGGACGCTGACCGAAGTGCGGCAGCGGTTGATCGAGAAGATGCGGGAAGAGAAGCTTGTCTTTGCGCAGCTTATGGACGAGACCTGCCAGGCCAGCCTTGAGGTCCAGGAGCGGGAAAACGAACGGGTGTATATCGGCGGCGCGGCCCAGATGCTTGAGAACCCGGAGTTTGCGACGGTTGATAAGATGAAGGCGCTGTTCAAGGCCTTTGAGGACAAGTACAAGCTGCTCAAACTCCTTGACCGGAGCGTGGCGGCGGAGGGCATCAAGGTCTTCATCGGGTCCGAGAACCCCTACTTCGAGATGCAGGGCTGCAGCATGGTGGTGAGGAACTATAAAGCGGGCTCGAATGTCGTGGGTACGATCGGGGTGATCGGCCCCACGAGGATGCAGTACAAACAGGTTATTCAGGTGGTAGACTATACATCAAAGATGCTTACCAAGCTTTTGGGTGAGCGGTATAAAAGGAATCTTGAACGATGACGAGTGAGTTTGACGATATACGGGAAGAGGACCTTGAGGTCCTCCCCCCTGATGACGATGGACAGGGCGATCAGCCCCCGGCCGCAAACGCCCGGATCGAGGCGCTTTCGCGGGAGCTTGAACTAAAGACCAAAGAGGCGGAGGAGGCCAATGCGAAGTACCTCCGCACCTATGCCGATTTCGAGAATTACCGCAAGCGGATGCAGCGCGATCTTGCCGAATTCCGCAAGTACGCCAACGAGCAGTTTGCGCTGGAGCTGCTCCCGGTCGTAGATCACCTGGGGCTCGCGCTCAAGCATGCTGGGGAGCAGGGAGAGGCCGGACAGGGTATGCAGCAGGGCGTGGTGCTCGTATATAAGCAGCTCAAAGACGCGCTTGAAAAGTTCGGCGTGAAGCAGTTCTCCGCCGAGGGAGAGCCCTTTAACCCGGCCCAGCACGACGCGATGATGCAGGTGCCCACCGATGAAGTTCCGGAGAACACGGTGGTGCAGGTGATGCAGGACGGCTATCTGTATCACGAGAAGGTTTTGCGCCACGCAAAAGTGAGCGTGTCTAAGAAACCGGATGTGGGGAGCAAAGAGGAAGACACCGATATGCCGGCGGATGAGTAGCGGAGCAGGGAGAGCTTGCCTGGCAGGTTCTTTTCCCGTTTATTGATCCACTGGTGTATCTCCATTATTCAACGGAAATATTACTAAGGAGGCTAGTATGGCAAAAGTTATAGGAATTGACCTGGGCACCACCAACTCGTGCGTTGCGATCATGGAGGGCGGCGAGCCCGTCGTGATCCCGAACTCTGAAGGGAGCCGGACCACCCCGTCCGTCGTCGCCATCACCGAGAGCGGCGAGCGGCTCGTGGGCCAGATCGCAAAGCGGCAGTCGATCACGAACCCGGACAACACGATATTTTCGATCAAGCGTCTTATCGGCAGAAAGTACGATACGACGGAAGTCAGCGAAGCAAAGAAGCACCTGCCTTACAAGATCGTGAAGGCGGACAACGGCGACGCCCATGTGGAGATCCGCGGCAAGGTGTACAGCCCTGCCGAGGTTTCCGCCATGATCCTGCAGAAGATGCGGCAGACGGCCGAGGATTATCTGGGCGAGAAAGTGACTGACGCGGTCATCACCGTGCCCGCTTATTTCAACGATAGCCAGCGCCAGGCCACGAAGGACGCTGGGCTGATCGCGGGCCTGAACGTGCTTCGCATCATCAACGAGCCTACGGCCGCGTCTTTGGCTTACGGCTTGGACAAAAAGAAGGATGAGACCATCGCGGTTTATGACCTGGGCGGCGGCACCTTCGATATTTCCATCCTGGAGCTGGGAGAAGGCGTATTCGAGGTGAAGTCAACGAATGGCGACACGTTCCTGGGTGGAGACGACTTCGACGACCGCATCATCAGGTGGCTTGCCGACGAGTTCAAGAAAGACCAGGGCATCGATCTCTCCAAGGACAAAATGGCGCTGCAGCGGCTCAAAGAGGCCGCGGAAAAGGCCAAGTGCGAACTGTCCACGGTCATGGAGACGGAGATCAACCTCCCCTTCGTTACCGCCGATGCATCGGGCCCCAAACATTTGCTCTACAAGTTTTCGCGGGCAAAGTTCGAACAGATCTGCGACGACCTGATCAAGAGGAGCATCGAGCCCTGCAAAAAAGCGCTTTCCGACGCGGGTAAGACCGTGGAGCAGATCAATGAAGCGGTCATGGTCGGCGGCCAGACGCGCACGCCCAAGGTGATCGCGGCGGTGAAGGAGTTCTTCAAGAAGGAGCCGCATCGCGGGGTGAACCCCGATGAAGTGGTGGCCATCGGCGCGGCGATCCAGGGCGCGGTCCTCACCGGCCAGGTAAAGGACGTGCTGCTGCTCGACGTGACGCCTTTGTCCCTGGGCATCGAGACCCTGGGCGGCGTGACCACCAAGCTTATCGAGCGCAACACCACCATTCCGACCAAGAAGAGCCAGGTGTTTTCCACTGCCTCGGACAATCAGACCGCGGTCTCTATCCACGTGGTCCAGGGCGAGCGCGAGATGGCGGTGGACAACAAGACCATGGGCCGCTTCGAACTCGTCGGGATTCCGCCGGCGCCGCGCGGCATTCCGCAGGTCGAGGTGACCTTCGATATCGACGCGAACGGCATTGTGCATGTGCTGGCCAAGGACCTGGGCACGGGCAGAGAGCAATCCATCAAGATCACGGCATCGAGCGGCCTGAGCAAGGATGAGATCGAGAAGGCAGTCAAGGAAGCTGAGGCCCACGCTGCCGACGATAAGAAAAAGAAGGAAGTGGCCGAGGCAAAGAACGAGATAGACACGCTCATCTATTCAGTCGAGAAGTCGGTGACTGATTACGGAGCCAAGCTGACGGATGCGGAACGCGCCGAGATACAGAAGGCGCTCGAGCAGGCAAAGAGCGTGAAGGACGGCACTGACGCCGAGGCCATCAAAAAGGCCGTGGCGGAGCTTTCCAAAGCGTCGCATAAGCTTGCCGAGGAGGTCTACTCCAAGATGGGCAAGGACCAGGGCGGAGCGGCAGGCACGGCCTCCGAAGCCCCGGGAGGCGACGGGAAGAAGCCGGATGAGAAGGTCGTCGACGCCGAGTTTGAGGAAGTGGACAAGGACAAAAAATAGCGCAACCCGACGGTAAGAGGATAGCGGGGAATACCTGCTATCCTCTTTTTTATTAAAAGAAATTGTAACTATTCAGGTCAGCCGCTCCACGCAGCCGCAGGCGCGCCGGATATAGATCGAAGGAACAATGGTTGTAAGCCTGCTCCACAGCGCGTTGGCTTCGCGCGCGCTGTCTTTGGCTCTTTCGTGGTTCATATATTCCCGGGCGCGCTTTTGCGGCTCCGCTCCTCGGCAGACCTGAATAGTTACAAAAATTAGATACAAAGATAAAGGACGATATGGCCAAGGATTATTACGAACTGCTCGGCATTCAACGGAACGCGACCGATGCCGATCTGAAGCGCGCCTACCGGAAACTCGCTCACGAGTTTCATCCCGACAAGAACCCCGGGAACAAGGCGTCGGAAGAGAAATTCAAGGAGATCAGCGAGGCGTACTCGGTCCTGTCGGACGCTCAAAAGCGGGCGTACTATGACCAGTACGGCACAGCGCCGGGAGCACAGGGTGGGGGTCCCGGCGGTTTCGGCGCCGGCGCCGGCATGGGTGATATTTTCGGAGATATTTTCGAGGAGTTTTTCGGCGGCGGACGCAGCGGGTCGCGCGCGACAGCGGGCGATGACCTCAGGTACAACCTGAAGATCAGCTTCGAAGATGCGGCATTCGGGACGACGCCCAAGATCCGGGTCCCGCGCTGGGAGCGCTGCCCGGATTGCGATGGTTTGGGGGCGAAATCCAAAGACGACATTGTGACCTGCACGACATGCAAGGGGGCGGGCCAGATCCGGATGCAGCAGGGGTTCTTCAGCATCAGCCGCACCTGTTCCCGGTGCGGCGGCGAGGGGAAGACGATCACCAAGCCCTGTCCGGGGTGCGGCGGAAAAAAACGCGTTGAGCGGGACCGCACTTTGTCGGTCAAGATTCCGGCCGGCGTTGAAACGGGCAACACCATCCGTTTGACCGGTGAAGGCGAACTGGGAGCGTACGGCGGGCCTCCGGGCGACCTCTACGTCTATCTTCTGGTGGAGGAGCACAAGCTGTTCAAACGGGAAGGCCAGGATATTATCTGCGACGTGCCGATCAGCTTTGTCCAGGCAGCGCTCGGCGCCGAGATCGAAGCGCCGACGCTTACGGGGAGCGCGAAACTGAAAATTTCCCCGGGCACCCAGCCGGGCCATGTATTCAGGCTTCGCGGCAAGGGTTTTCCCCATCTTCGGGGCTCGGGCAGCGGCGACCAGCTCTGCCGGATCGTTATTGAGGTCCCGGTCAAACTTACGGCAAAACAGAAGGAACTGCTCCAGGAGTTCGAGCGTCTGAGCGGCGAGAACACCACCCCGATCGCGAAAGGGTTCTTCGATAAGGTGAAGGAAGTGTTCGGAGATAAAGAGACGAGCTGATGAGGAGGATTTTCAGCCGATAAACGTGCTCATCTCTCTCACCACCCTCTTCAACTTCAGAGTTATTCGGCGTCCGACCTGTGGACGGTCAATCCCCCCTTTTCTCCCGCAATAGCGAGGTATGCTATAATTACTTCAGGATTTTTTTCCGGGATGGTACTTATCCTGTATGCCGTTCCGTTCCACCACCACTTAATGGTTTGTTGCTGCATAAACGGCAGGTGCGCGCCTCCGTAAAATTCCGAACAACAAAGGAGACACCATGGATGCTCTGGAACTGGCAGTGAATATGGAAAAGGATGCTATCGCGTTCTATACCGGGGCGGCAAAGAAAACAAAAAGTCCCGCAGGTAAAAAAATGTTTCAAACGATAGCCCAGGACGAAACCCGGCATCTCGAAATGATAACGCAGTTGATCAAGGGATTGAATATGACGCACACGGATGTGAGCCCGATGCGAAACGTGAAAACAATATTCGAGACCATGAAGGACGATATGATGAAGAAGATCGCGGCCACGTCCGACGAGCTTGAAGCATTCAAGATCGCTATGAACATGGAAAAAGAGGGGGTGGAGTTTTACAAGAAAACCCTGGCAGGATCGAAGAAAGAAAAGGAGCGGACGTTGATGGAAATGCTCATTCAGGAAGAGAAGCAGCACTATGACCTGTTTGCGAACACCTACCAGTTTCTTTCACGCACCGGCAGCTGGTTTCTGTGGGAAGAACGCGGTATTATTGAGGGATGAACCGGGCCGCTTCCTGCCGCCCCCGGCTGCTATAATTTTTCCCTGTGCACGACTTTTTGCACCGCGCTTTTATTGACGTAGCACATCCGCTCTCCGGATTTAACAACAAGGAATTTTTCGGTCATATTAAGGCAGTCGGAGAGCCGGGCTTTTTCCTGCGGGACCTCGGCCAGGAGTTCGCCGCTCACGGTGCTTCCGTCGTTCAGAAATACCGTGACGGGGATGGTTTGCATGAGAAGATGGGCGAAGTAGTCTGTTTCCGGGTCTTCGGGCATGCTTACCTCGAAGACCTGTACCTTATTTTTGTTGATGAACTCGGTGCTTCCTCCGGGAGCCAGCTTGATCGGGAAAAATGCGGTGCTGTTCTCGATGAACGACGTGATTTTCTGATGGATTGACAGCCCCTCGGCAATGGATTCCATGAATATCTCGCCCACCAGCGGCGCGCCCTGGGAGAGACGTACGGTTATGTTCTGGCGGTCCTTGGGTACCGCAAACGCTGCTTCCCCGTTCATGGTCCACCCCTCGTTATTCGGCTATTCCTGTTAAATTCAAATTAAAACCGCCTGATTTGAGCTGGACGACAAAATTCAGTTTGTCGATAGCCTTCATATACGCTTCTTCAGGTGCGACCTTGCGTTCCACAACAAGCTTGTACAAGGCATCGTTCAGGAGCACCATGCCCTGGCCTTTCCCCGTCTGGATCACCGAGGGGATCTGGAAGATCTTTCCCTCACGGATGAGGTTCGATACGGCAGAGGTCACGAACAGCACTTCCATGGCAGCCAACCTGCCCTTCCCGTCGATTTTTTTGCACAGACTCTGGGCGATGACCCCTTTGAGCGAGGTGGAAAGCATGGTGCGGATCTGGGATTGCCGGTCTGCCGGGAACTGGTCGATGATGCGGTCCACGGTCGAGGCGGCCGTCGACGTGTGGAGGGTGCCGAACACCAGGTGGCCGGTTTCAGCGGTCTCGATGGCGATGGAGATCGTTTCAAGGTCGCGCATCTCACCCACGAGGACGATGTCGGGGTCTTCACGCAGCGCCGCCCGGAGTGCGTTCGCGAAGGACTTGGTGTGGATATGCACTTCGCGCTGATTGATGAGGCAGCTTTTTCGCTGATGCACGAACTCGATGGGGTCTTCGATGGTGATGATGTGGTCCTTACGGTGCCGGTTGATGTAGTCGATGAGAGCGCAGAGGGTGGTGGACTTCCCGGACCCGGTCGGTCCGGTGACCAGGACCAGACCTTTGCTCAAAAAGCAGAGATCAAGCACTTGCTTGGAAAGGCCGAGTTTTTCGGCAGTCACGATCTCCATGGGAATCTGGCGGAACACCGCCCCCATGCCGAAGCGGTCCATAAAGATGTTGACCCGGAACCGCGCCAGGCCGGGTATTTCGTGAGCAAAATCGGTGTCATTGAGTTCTTCGAACTGCGCCGCATTATGAGGAGGCGTAATTTCGTTGAGGAGTTTTTTTAACCGTTCCGGTGAGAAGACCTGCTGACTCGGCAGTTCCTGCATGTCTCCATGCAGTCGTATGAGTGGTTTGTGGCTTGAGGTGAGGTGAAGGTCTGAAGCGCCCATTTCGAACATTTTACGCAGCAGGGCGTTGATTTCCGGGTCGCCGCCTTTTGCCTTCACTACCGGCTTCGGCGGCGCAGCCGCCGGCTGTGACGAAATCACCTCAACGGTGTCGTCATCATCGTCTATCGCGCCACCGGTCTCGTCAACGGTTTCTTCAGGAGGGGAGCCGGCGGTTGCTGCATCGGCCGCCGCTTCAGCCACTGAGATGACGCCGCGCACCAGCTCTCCCTGGGTCAGGAAAGATACGGCATAGCGCTTGTCTCCGAGAGCATACTCAAAGGCAGCCGGTTTTTTCTGGGTGATATTCTGTTTTTGGGCTGCTGGCGCCAGTTCGGCGAGCAACGCGACGATTTGGGGAGACGAGAGCGGTTGGTTGACCATGATTTTGAGTCCCCCGGAGGACCGCATCATGGGTTCTTTCTGGGATTCCAGGAGGAGCTCCTGGCCTGGCTGAATTCGTTCAATCAGTTTGTCGAGCTGGCTCATCCGGCCCCCTTTTCCTATTTATTCCTTGGCGTGTTACTCTCCCGTGCCGGTCAACTCATTCATCAACGTTTTAACGGACAGGATTTTATCAACCCGGTAAGCATTCGTGCCGACCGTGAAAAGAGACTCTTCCTTGTCGGAATTGTACCCGGCCGAACTTAAGAGCCCGTTACAGATGCAGAAATGGTTTTCGTTGCTCTCTTTTGCGGGGCAGACCGTATATTTGCCTTCGGCGTCCTTCATGAGGACATAGCCTTTGTCGCATTTCGGCGGCCGCTTCCGCTGCAAGGCTGAGACATACATGGGAGATTGCTTGATCACCCGGAACGGCAGGCCGCAGGGCGACCCCGGCCGGTGCGCCACGATGATGTCCTCTTCCTTTGCCAAAACAACAGCCTGCTTATACGCCTCTGTGGCGCTGCTCTCGATGGTGGCCAGGAATCTGGTCCCCATCTGGACGCCGTCCGCTCCCATGTCCATGAATTTCACAATATCCGCATGGGTATAGATCCCCCCTGCGACGATGACGGGCATGTCTCCAAATTTTCTCGCCAGATCCTTGACCGGCGGCAGGAGATTCTCGAGTTTGTTTGATTCAAGGTCTACCTGGTCGATGCGGAATCCGAGATGACCGCCCGCAAGGGGACCTTCGAGCACCACGGCATCGGGCCGATAGCCCAGTTTCTCCCATTTTTTGCAGATGATGTCGAGTGCGCGCGCTGACGATACGATAGGGATCAGGGCCGTGTCCTTCGGCGGCTGGATTACCGGAAGATTGAGCGGTAACCCTGCGCCGGAGATGATGGCATCGACGCCTGCATCAAGGGCGCCTTTGACGGAATCGACGAAATCTCTGCCCAGGGCCATCATAATGTTGATTCCGGTAAATCCGTTTTTTGTTTTGGAAAGAGAAACCTCTTCAAAAACAGAATCATGGGTGTTTATCTTTTTTCCGTTCCTCTTAGAGACGATGCGGTCTAAAATGGCACTGGATACGATGCCCAGTCCGCCTTCCTGCGCAACCGCCTTCGCAAGGGGATGCAGTGATACCCCGACCCCCATCCCGCCCTGAATGATGGGTACTCTGATCTTTTTGCCCTTGATAATGAGCGGTTTCAGTGTTGAATGAGATTTCAAATCGCCCCCTCGCATGTTAAAAACACAGGACAGCAGAATGGAATGCGTATTTTGCTAAATGGTGCTGTTTAGGAAATGCTGTTAAAAAAACATATATATTATACCATACAATAATTCCATATACAACCAGAAGTTGGGGGCGAGGAAGAGCAAAAATTCGGGGGACAAGTCGTAAAACAGCGGCGCTACGCAAAGGGGTGATTGACAATTTTGTTCTGTTATGCGATTATCGTTGCGTTATGAGAATTGTGCGAGGCATCAAGAACTTCCATGAGCGGCTTCAGAATCCCGTACTTACGCTGGGAAACTTCGACGGGGTGCATCTGGGACATCAGGCGATATTCAAAAAAGTGATCGAACGGGCACGGGAGATCAACGGAACGAGTATTGTTTTCACCTTTGAACCTCATCCGCTCAAAGTGCTTGCCCCCGAGCGCTCACCCCTCCTGCTGAACACCTTTCACGGCAAGATGAAGCTTCTGGACGAGGCCGGCGTCGAGGTGGTGATCTGCGCAAACTTTACGCGTGTTTTTGCCGAGCAGCATCCCGAGGATTTCGCCCGCGATGTTCTGCACACTCAACTGGGGATCAGGGAAGTCTACGTCGGCTATGACTATGCCTTCGGCAAGGGCCGCGAAGGAAGCATCGAATCCCTGAAGGGAATGGGCCGGGCCCACGGGTTTGAAGTGGGTGTCGTTGAAGCCGTCAGGGTCAACAATATCGTGGTCAGCAGTTCCGTGATTCGAGATCTTATTTCCGGCGGCAAAGTGGAAGAGGCGGCCCGCCTCCTCGGGCGTGATTATATTCTCGAAGGAGAGGTCGTGCATGGGGCGCATCGGGGCCGCACCCTGGGATTTCCCACCGCCAACCTGCATGCTGCCAATGAGCTTCTTCCCGGCTACGGGGTCTATGCGGTGCGGACTCTCTTTGCAGGCCGGTGGGTCGACGGTGTCGCCTCGATCGGCGTACGGCCGACGTTCGGCGCCGGGCCGGTTTCCATCGAAGTGTTCCTGTTCGATTTCAACGGCGATCTCTACGGAAAGCATATTGACGTATCGTTAATGAAACAGCTGCGGCAGGAAAAAAAGTTTTCCACCGTGGATGATCTCGTGTTGCAAATGCATGCAGACGTAAAAGAGGCAAAAAAAGTTCTCAGCGGGCATCGTTAAGGTCTTGTTGCTGTTTGAATAACGTGTTTATCGCCATGGTGAAAGGGGGTGATGGTCAATGGCGTGCGGATCGCGATGTGGTGCAAAAAAAACGGTAAAAAAGGCAACGAAAAAAAAGGCAACGAAAAAAAAATAGCAATGCCGATGGCGGGCGGAGATGCCCGCCGTTTTCACTTGTGTGAGATACGGCAGGCTCGTACAGCGGATGCGCGCGTGCGGCAGGTGGACCGCGGATTACCAGGGCACAAAGGATCTATGGGCGATGCCTATCGGTAGACAGCAGGGGTTAAAGGGAATGATTTCAGCCAGTGAACAATTTGACATCATAAAGCGCGGCGCCGTCGAGATCATTATTGAGAATGATCTCCAGAGGAGACTTGAGAAATCCGTCGTGACGGGAGTGCCGCTTCGGGTAAAGGCCGGTTTCGATCCTACGTCGCCGGATATCCATCTCGGCCATACGGTGCTTTTGAACAAGATGCGCCAGTTTCAGGAACTTGGACATGAGATACTCTTTCTTATTGGCGATTTTACCGGTATGATCGGAGATCCCACGGGGAAGTCGGAGACAAGGAAGCATCTTACGAAAGAGGAAGTTGCCGAAAACGCGAAAACCTACCAGCTGCAGATAAGTAAACTCCTTGATCCGGCTAAAACAAAGACCGTCTTTAACAGTGAATGGATGTCGAAAATGACGGCGGGAGATCTTATCCAGCTCGCTGCAAAACATACCGTAGCCAGGATGCTCGAACGGGAGGATTTCAAAAAACGCTACCAGGCGGAGCTGCCGATCAGTATCCATGAGTTCCTGTATCCGCTGATTCAGGGGTATGACTCGGTCATGCTTAAGGCGGATGTGGAGCTGGGCGGTACGGACCAGAAATTCAACCTGCTTGTAGGGCGCGAGCTCCAGAAAGAATACGGGCAGGCGCCTCAATCCATTGTGATGATGCCTCTTCTCGAGGGTCTCGACGGCGTGAACAAAATGAGCAAAAGCCTCGGGAACTACATCGGCATCAATGAACCGGCCACGGAGATTTTCGGCAAGGTGATGTCCGTAAGCGATGTCCTTATGATCAGATTTTATGAACTGATCAGCGCGGTGTCGCTCGTTGAGCTTACTGCAATTAAAAGGGATATCGCGAGCGGCGCGCTCCATCCTATGGAGGCAAAAAAACGGCTCGCGGTTGAGATGGTTGAACGCTTTTGCGGCCCAGGCGAAGGGGTGCGGGCGAGATCCGAGTTCGAGAATGTATTCAGCGGCAAGAAGCTTCCCGATGAGATTCAGGTGGCGGAGATGGTATGGGAAGGTAAACGCATGAAGCTCGCAAAGATCATCGCCCTGTCCGGGGCGGCAAAAAGCAACTCCGAAGCGCGAAGGCTTATTCAGCAGGGAGCAGTAGAGGTGAATGAAGCGTCAATTAAAGAGATTGATCTTGAACTGCCTGCGGGGGAGTATATTCTCAAGGTAGGAAAGAAGCGTTTTGTGCGTGTCGTGGCGAAAAAATGAAAAAAGCGACGGGTGCGCGAAAAAAGGCTTGACAGTGGGTGCCGTTTCTGATAAATTACGCCCTCGTTCGATGGAACGGCAGAAGACGGGCAGCCTCGAAAGAGAAACAAACAGCACGCAGTATAAGAAAAAGTCTTGACAGAGGATACGGTTTCTGATACATTACGCCCTCGTTCATAGGTAAAAACCTCGGGCCAAACCTCGAAGTTCAGCTAACTACCAAAAGAACAGCAAGCATGCAAGAAATAACAAGAAGCTCATAAAAAGTTCTTGACAACATAAGTAGGATTTGCTACTATTGTAATTCTGCGGAACACGCAGGCACATGGTCTTTGAAAACTAAATAGGTGCATAATCCAGAGTTGCGAAAGCGGCTTTGGAGGCGGTTTTAAAGATACAAATTAGTCAAGTTACCTAGAGTAACTTTGCATAAAGGATCAGCTTTTTTTGGAGAGTTTGATCCTGGCTCAGAACGAACGCTGGCGGCGTGCTTAACACATGCAAGTCGAACGAGAAGTACGTAGCAATACGTATTGTAAA
>Ga0315281_10005520_pt1 | contig 18088 bp, 16 predicted proteins | sample YL17G07_0_MG_FD_204540 | JGI IMG/M metagenome (GOLD analysis project Ga0315281, IMG submission 204540) | Sediment microbial communities from Yellowstone Lake, YNP, Wyoming, USA - YL17G07_0 | ecosystem: Environmental > Aquatic > Freshwater > Lake > Sediment | place: USA: Wyoming | collected...
TACAGTACGACCGGCTCAAGCATCCCTCTGAACGCCCAGCCGGTGGTCGCCGAATACTCCCAGGGGCAGATCGCGGTGGCCCACAACGGCAATATCATCAACGCGCGTCTGTTGCGGAAAGAATATGAAGATCACGGTCACATTTTTCAGACGACCACCGACACCGAACTGATCATCCACCTGATGGCCAACCCGAATCATGTCGTCAAGCCCGATCCGCTCGGCCACGTGCTCAGCCATCTGCAGGGCGCCTATAGTCTGGTGATCCTCGTCCCCGGCAAGGTGATCGCCGTTCGCGACCCGTACGGCATACGACCTCTGGCATTGGGCAGCCTCGACGGCACGTACTGTGTTGCCTCTGAAACCTGTGCCTTTGACGTGATCGGGGCCAAATATCTTCGAGACGTCGAACCGGGCGAGATTGTTGAGATTGACGAACGCGGGATTACCAGTCGCTTTTTCGTATCGCCCGAAGAGCGCGAGCAACAGGCGGTCAAAGCCGCCCACTGTGTGTTCGAACATGTCTATTTTGCCGATCCCGCCAGCTATGTCTTTGGGTTCAACGTTCACTCCACCCGCTTCCGCCTGGGCCAACGGCTCGCCAAGGAACAGCCGACCGATGCCGATGTGGTGATTTCCGTTCCCGACAGCGGGCGTTGTGCGGCGCTCGGCTACAGCAATGTGTCAGGATTGTCTTACGTTCGCGGATTTGTTCGCAGTCACTACGTCGGCAGAACGTTTATCCAGCCCTCGCAGGAGTTGCGAGACCTGTCCGTCAAGATGAAGCTTAACGTCATCCGTGAATCGGTGAACGAGCGACGGGTAGTCGTTATCGACGACTCGATCGTTCGCGGAACCACGACTCGTACCAAAATGCGCGCCCTTCGGCAGGCAGGGGCTCGCGAGGTCCATCTGCGGATAAGCTCACCCCCGGTCCGCTCGCCGTGCTACTATGGAGTAGATTTCCCAACCAGCGAAGAGTTGCTCGCCCATAACCGCACTATCGACGAGATTGCCGAGTTCCTCGAAGTCGACAGTTTGGGCTATATCTCGCTGGAGGGCATGCTGGAATGCATGGAATTACCCGCCGACCGGTTCTGTGCAGCCTGTTTTTCCGGCAAATACGCGATCCCCGTAGACCCTCAGACGCATAAATTCGCCCTGGAGCGCCGCCAACTGTATATGACTTTTTAGAGACACTTCGGGGAAGCGGTCCGCCCCCATCCAGATCCGTCGCAGTCGTCCATCCGAGGCTTTGCACGTATTCAGCCGGCTCGCGATGGAAATCTTCGCACACTGATGAGCCGGGGGATATCCGGCAGGAAGCAATCTATGAGTCTTACCAAAAAGTGTGCCTCGGGCTTCTGATCTTCTCCACAGTCTATTCAGTTTCTAGATTCGAACAACATTGACCTGCCAAGGTCGCCCGAGGCACTGTGCGTATACTACGGCTACTCCGCGGATCAGCGAAGTAAAGAAACGGTAAATCCTGTGTCGGCAGCCAGACGCTTGAAATCACGCCCCGGTAGGTTTAAGCTGTAATTATGACCGTTCTGAGTAAGGTCACAGAAGCAGGACAACAAGCATGACCACCGAAAGGCTCGAGAAATTGAAGCAACTGCTGGCACAGCACCCTGCCGATGCCTTTGTGCTGTTCGCTCTGGGGATGGAAATGGTCAGCAAGGGGCGATTGGACGACAGCGTGGCCTATTTCGATAGATTGCTCGAAATCGACTCCGAGTATGTCCCTGCCTATTATCAAAAAGCCAAGGTTCTGGCCCGGCTCGGACGTTACACCTCAGCCTGCGAGACCCTGCAGGCGGGTCTACCTCATGCGGACCGGGCCGCCCAGTTTCACACTCGAGACAAGATGCGGGACCTGTTCGACGAGCTGCAGAACGCCATTTGTCGGCGTCACGAACCGAAACAAGATTCGGACTGACCACGACAGACAAAACGCATTTCATTCTTGGTTGGGGAATAAACCGATTGACCGAATAAACCTGCGATTGAGACTGGCGGCGATTATAACTCGTAGCGGGCGATAATCAGCGACGCATTGTGGCCGCCGAACCCGAAAGAATTTGACATAGCCACCCGAATCTTCCCGGCGCGGGCCTTGTGAGGAACATAGTCCAGGTCGCAGTTCTCGTCAGGGTTGTCGAGGTTTATCGTCGGGGGAAACATCTGATGGCCAATACCCATGGCGGTGGTGATCAATTCCACTCCGCCGCTGGCACCCAGCAAATGACCGACCTGACTCTTCGTCGAACTGACCGCCAGCTTATAGGCGTGCTTGCCGAAGACTCGTTTAACGGCGTTGGTTTCGCCGACGTCGCCCAGAGGGGTACTCGTACCGTGAGCGTTGATATAATCCACCTGCTCAGGAGTAATGCCGGCATCGGCGAGGGCCCGCATCATGGCCAGCGACGCTCCTTTGCCCTCGGGTTCCGGCGCCGTCAGATGATAACTGTCGGCACTGGCTCCAAAGCCAAGCACTTCGGCGTAAATTTTTGCCCCGCGAGCTTTGGCATGGTCCAACTCTTCGAAAATCAGAATTCCCGCCCCTTCAGCCATCACGAACCCATCCCGGTCCCGGTCAAACGGTCGGCTGGCCCGCTCCGGTTCGTCGTTCCGGGTGGACAGCGCCTTCATCGCACAGAAGCTGGAAAGCCCTAACGGCGTTAACGCCGCCTCGGCCCCACCGGTGAATATCAGGTCCGCCTCGTTACGCTGGATCGCCCGCAACGCATCGCCCATCGCATTGTTCGCCGACGCACATGCCGTTGCCACAGAGGTGTTGATCCCACGGGCACCGAAAAGAAGCGAGACATTTCCCGAGGCGGCATTGACCATCAGCTTCGGGATAGTAAACGCCGACACTTTGGAAGGTCCTTTTTCCAGCAGCCGAATGTGCTGCTCTTCCAGTTCGGTCAGCCCACCGATTCCGGAACCGATAATCACCCCGGTACGATCTCCATCCTTCAAGGCGCCGTTCAGGCCGCTGTCTGCCCCCGCCAGCTTGGCTGCCGCCAAGGCAAATTGGGCAAACCGATCAAGACGTTTGACCTCTTTACGGTCAATATAGTTGACGGGGTCGAACGCCAGGCATTCGCCCCCGACCCGGGAGTCATACGGCGCGGAATCAAACCGTTCGATCGTACGGATTCCACTCTTGCCTCCGGAAATATTCGCCCAGAACGTCTCCAGGTTCTCGCCCAGCGAGGTAATCAGACCCATGCCTGTAATTACAATGCGCTTTTTGGCCATATCTACACCTGAGGCAGGTAAAGGAAGAAACTAGCCTGCCGGGGGCGATTCAAGACTGCTGCTGGGCACTGAGGTGCGCAACGATGTAGTCAATGGCCTGGCCGACAGTTTGGATCTTTTCCGCTTCTTCGTCCGGGATATTCAGGTCGAACGCATCTTCCAACTCCATGACCAGTTCGACCGTGTCCAGGGAATCTGCGTTCAGATCGTTCACGAATGACGTTTCTCGGCTGATTTCCGCCTTGTCCACGCCCATCTGCTCACTGACAATTTCGATAACCTTACTTTCGATTTCCGTCGGATCTGCCAAGTTCGATCCTCCTTACTTGGAATAACAAGCACTCTTAACCCTAGATAAATTCCAACTTTGCCTCTTCAATAATCCTGCAGTTGCAACGGCCTGCGGGCCGTATGAACCCCATACTATAGCAAGGCCCTTTTGCACATTCAACATTTTTACTGTCCTTGCTTTTCGCGCCCGCTGTTGGCCAGTTCAGACCGGCCGTTTCACATGTGCAGGCCGCCGTCGACCACGATCACCTGGCCGGTTACATACGCTGCCTGGGGTCCGGCCAGAAAAGCGACCACCTGCGCAACCTCTTCGGGTTTGCCCATCCGCCGCAGGGGTATGAGGGGCACAACCGTTTCCTTGACCTTCTCCGGCAGCACGCCGGTCATATCCGTCGCGATAAAGCCGGGGGCGACGGCATTGACGATGATGTTGCGTTTGGCCAACTCCTTCGCCGCCGTCTTCGTCAGACCGATCAGCCCCGCCTTGGAGGCGGTATAGTTCGCCTGGCCGGCGTTGCCCATCACTCCGGAAACACTGGCGATATTGACGATCCGCCCGGTACGGGCACGCATCATGTGCTTGGCGGTCGCCCGCATCGCCACAAAGGCTGCCCGAAGATTGATATTAATGACCAGATCGAACTGCTCGTCGTCCATGCTTACCAGCAAGCCGTCACGGGTAATGCCGGCGTTGTTGACGAGAATATCGATCCGGCCGTTCTTTTCGGCGACCTCGTCAATCGCCGCGGTCAGCTCCTGGGACTTGCTGACATCGACCACTTTGCCTGTAACGCTGCCCAGCCAACCTTTTGAGTCCTCGACGAGCTTGTCCAGATTTTCCCGGTTAATATCGAACGCAACCACCTTCGCCCCCCGTCCGGCCAAGGCAAAAACGATCTCGCGGCCAATTCCGCGACCCCCTCCGGTAACAATCGCAACCTGATCCTGCAGTTCAGCCGTCATTCGCTTTCCTCACAAAGTTTGGTTTCCCACATAATTATGGCGCTGGTATGCCGGGGCAAACCGTTCCAGCCTATTCTTTCAGATCGTCGACGGAGGCGATGTTGACTGTCTTGGTTCGCCGATTGATCCGCCGCATGAACCCCGACAGGGTCCTCTTAGGCCCAATTTCTACTATCTCGTCCACCCCCAGGTCAAGCAACTTTTGCATTGATTTTGACCAATAGGTTGCCGAGGTGACCTGCCGGTAGAGATTCTCGCGAATAATATCGGGGTTATTGTGCATCTCGCAATCGACGTTGGCAATGACCGGAATACGCGGCGTCTTGAAATCCGTCTCGTCCAGGACGGCCTTCAGCCGATCGGCGGCCGGCTGCATCAGCGGCGAATGAAACGCCCCCGCCACGTCGAGAAACAGTACCTTCATTGCCTCCGCCTCTTCGGCGAGTTTCGCCGCTCGTTCGCATGCGGACCGGTGCCCGCTGATAACCATCTGTCCCGGGCAATTGAAGTTCGCCGCCACCAGGATGTCACCGCCGCGGGCCTGCTCGATGATCTGCAGGGCCTTCTCATCATCAAGACCGACCAGGGCCACCATGGCGCTATCGACAGCCTGGGCCGCCTCCTGCATAAACCGGGCCCGTGCCTGTACCAACCGAAGAGCCGCCTCAAAGTCCAGTGCCCCGGCTGCATAATATGCGGTATATTCGCCCAGGCTCAACCCTGCCGCAAAAGCCGGTTCAAAATCGCGGAATTTTGAACTGGCCCGGGCCGATGCCAATGCCGCCGCCGAAGCGACAAAGACGGCTGGCTGTTGAACGTCTGTGGCGTTCAGCTTTTCCACCGGGCCCGCAAAGCACAATTCGGTCAGTTTATAGCCGACGATCTCGTCCGCACGGTCGAAAAGTTCATGGGCGCAGGGATACTGCGTGTAGAGGTCTTCTCCCATTCCCACATATTGCGAGCCTTGTCCCGGAAACACAAACGCCGTCGACATCGTTTCACGACTCCTGTTCGCCTCGTAACGCCCGAAACCAAAACCGAATAGTATACCGATGTCCACGCTTCCGTGCAAACGCTGTCGAAAAGTTGTGCAAGACGCAAGACGTGTGACGAGTTTTTCTGGCATGGGACATGCGTGCCGGACGGGTTGGTTTCCCTGAAGGTAGGGCCGGTTCGGGAACCGCCCTCTTGTGTCATTACACGAATCGCAGTGACAAAGGCCGACTCGATCGCTCGGATGAGATGGCCGCGTGTTCAGCAAGAATCCGTTGGCGTTCTTACGACTTGCGTCCGGAGTAAGACCCAAGCCAGAAAAATGCTCCGGCCAGGCACATCATGAGGACAATCGCTGTCGGAATGCAACTCGCACCGGGAACCGGTGAAAGGTTTTCGGTATCGCTCTCTTTGCTGCTCTCGTCAAGGGTTGAATCCTTTGCGGTGCTCAGCCCCAGCTTTTCGGCATCGGCGGCGAAGTTCAGCGGTGCGGAAACCCCGTAGCCGTAATTGCCCGCGAGTGTGCCCAGGTCAGGAAGGTCGACGTCGCCGTCGCCGTCAAAATCGCCTTGCTCCCAAGTCGCACCGCTGGTCGTGCCGTAAGCGCCAGCCAGGTTGCCCAGGTCCGCCAGGTCCACGTCGCTGTCGTGGTTCGTATCTCCCGGCATCCAGCCGGGATCGCCCGCGCGGTCGTGGACGAAAATGTCGGGGACTACGTTCGTATCGCCTGGGACCAAGTTTGAGGCGTTGCTGTAAAAGGCCACGTATCGCCCGTCCGCGGAGAGGCTCGGCTCGTAGCTTGTGTTGTTTCCCTGCTCGCCGAAGGAGGAGACACTCACGCGGGCCGTCTCGCCCGTCACCCGGTCGTGAACGAAAATGTCGTCGTAGCCGTTCGTATCGCCGGGGACCAAGTTGGAGGCGCCGCTGTAAAACGCCACGTATCGCCCGTCCGCGGAGAGGCTCAGCTCGTAGCTTGTGCTGTTTCCCTGCTCGCCGGAGGAGGAGACGCTCACGCGGGCCGTCTCGCCCGTCACCCGGTCGTGAACGAAAATGTCGGGGACTACGCTCGCATCGCCTGGGACCAAGTTCGAGGCTTCGCTTCTAAACGCCACGTATCGCCCGTCCGCGGAGAGGCTCGGCTCGTAGCTCAACCTGTTTCCCTGCCCGCCGGAGGAGGAGACGCTCACCCGGGCCGTCTCGCCCGTCACCCGGTCGTGAACGAAAACGTCCCCTTTTCCGTTCGTATCGCCTGGGACCAGGTTGGAGGCGTAGCTGGCAAACGCCACGTATCGCCCGTCCGCGGAGAGGCTCGGGTCGTAGCTGAAGCTGTTTCCCTGCCCGCCGGAGGAGGAGACGCTCACACGGGCCGTCTCGCCCGTCACCCGGTCGTGGACGAAAACGTCATAGGTCCCGTTCGTATCGCCGGGAACCAGGTTGGAGGCTTCGCTTCTAAACGCCACGTATCGCCCGTCCGCGGAGAGGCTCGGCCAGTCGCTTTCGCTGTTTCCCTGCTCGCCGGAGGAGGAGAGGCTCACGCGGGCCGTCTCGCCCGTCACCCGATCGTAAACGAAAATGTCATAGGTTCCGTTCGTATCGCCTGGGACCAAGTTCGAGGCGTAGGTGGTAAACGCCACGTATCGCCCGTCCGCCGAGAGGCTCGGCTCGTAGCTCCAGTTGTTTCCCTGCTCGCCGGAGGACGAGACGCTCACGCGCTCGGTGGTTCCTGCAGTAGCGGACCGACAGGAAACCAACACCACTGTCACGACAAACAAGACTGCCAGCCAACGAATTGGATTGGAATTCCTCGATCTCATAACCCGCCCTCTTTTCTGCCTGTGCGGAGCACGCAGACAGGCGTAACACCGGAGTACACCCTTACCCACCTGCCTATTCACCTTCGGCCGAACCCGCTACCCGGACGTCAACCATACGGTTAACATAAACCAATCCTCCTGAAATGTCAAGCAGAACGATTTTCACGAAAACTCGCGGGACGGTTCTCGAACCGCCTTCTTGTGTCATCGTGTGAATCGCAGCGACAAAGCCGACTCGATCGTTGAATGAGATTGCCCCGGCCACTGTGCCTGCGCCAAGGCTGTGGCAGGCGGGTTTCGTGGACTCTCCATGACGTTCTTGCGTTGTCGTTCGAGAAACCGGTCAGTTTGAGTTAGGCCGGTGATGCCGTGTTCAACGAACTGCTTTCCGGCAAGAAATCCACCCGCTACCGAAGAAAGGGAGGCGTCACTCCTTTCCCTTGTCGGTCTTGGCGCCTTCGCCGCTGCCGATGCCCAGAAGTTTGCGGGCGATGTAGTATTTGACAAATCGTTGGCTCGTGCCGTCGGTGTGGCCCCCGGCGTTGCCCAGGCGCTCAAAGGCCGGTTCCCAGGGAATATTGACGATTTTGTTCTTGTAAAGCTCAATCGTCTCCGTCGGCGCGCCGGCCGGCGGGGTCATGCCCACCAAACCCGCGGGACGGACGAACCACTGACCATCGATTGTTGGCAGCACCTGCAGGAACCCGGTCAGCACCGCATCGCGGGAAGAACTCAAGACGTAGACTTTGCCCTTCACATGTTTCAGGCACTTGGTCATATTGTAATCACTGGACAGGCTGCTGCCCAATAAGACCATATTATCCACCATCGCGTCCGCCGGAAGGGCTTCAACGGCCCAAACTCCGACCCCCGTGCCCGCGGACAAGCCAATCACATACAGCGGTGTATCCGACTGTCGGCGCCGGTATCGCGCGATTTGTTTCGTCAGCTTCTTGGCGTTCTGTTCCGCGTTGAACCGGATCAGTTGATCACCGATAGGACCGGTGAAGGTCGTCCAGGTAATGTTCTCCACGTCGCCGCGAAAACCTGCACTGGCAAGGACTTCCGGCATGTCCCGGCCGTAGCCAAGATTCCCCGCTCCGTCCAGGTAGTATACCTTGCCGAACGCTTCGCGGTACGCACTTCGCTTCGCGTTCGTACATCCACCCGCGGCCATCGCCAAAGTGATGACCGCCAGAATTCTCACCGAGGAGACCTTCATCAATATGCCTTTAGCGATAAAGTATCATTCTATTTTAATGAACTTTGCTCGCGTTCAAAGGGAATTCTGAGCCGGCCAGACGGCCTGCCCCCAGAAAGACGCCTGCCTCGCTCTTGTTCGACGGCTATAATCTTAGCCCTTGCTCAACTGAAGCACCCCCTTGATCAGGTCAGCCACAGCTCTCGACGTCTCACCGCTGCTGAGGGTCAGCGATTGTTCCACCTGGGCCTCTTCGCGATAAAACTTGAGAGCCAATCCGCCCTGCTCAATCTCCTGTTCTCTCGGCCGATAGACCAGGGAGTTCAGCCAGTCTTCTATCTGACATTGAAATATGTCGTAATAGAGGATCGCCAGACAATGGTTCATCTCCAGTGCGGGCAGATACGCCAGTTCAATCGTTATCGTCACGGGAGGAGCCTGTGTTTGAGCCAACCGGGCCAGGCATTCGCTCGCCTCTCGGGCATCGGATCGGCTTCGATACCACAACAAGAGAATGCCTTCGTTCCTTATCTGCTCGGGTTCAATTCTGGCCAGGCCAAAGTCACCGTCCTCAATACGCGGAACAATGCGATGAGTCTGCAACGGAAGAATGCATCGATTGTCTTCGTCCAACAGCAGACGAAGCTCTTGCGAGGTTATCGCCATCTGCGAGCCAGGATTTTTTCCGACCAGCAAGAACTCTTTCCCCGCTATTTTCGAATGATCATCACGTTTAGCCACCGTCAGCTCCTTTAAGATGCCTTCGACCGCCCGGACAGCAGACCCACCCCGATAAACACCATGGCAAAGACAATTATCCCCGGAGAACCGCATACGGGAGCGGCGGGGTTGGACGCATTACCCGCGCCGGCGGGCACGTCCGTCGAACCACCGGCGCTCGAGACCGTCGCGGTCAAGGCCGCCTCGACCGAGCCGCCCGCCGTCACCGGCCAAACGGACGACGGGGAGGAAATAACATATCCTTCCCGCTGGCCGGTCAATTGGTAACTTCCTGCGGTCAGATCTGAAAACGTGAATCGACCGTCGGTGTCGCTCGTGGTTTGCAGCCCGATCGGCAACAGGGTCACGACCACACCGTCCAGAGGAAGATTGGATTCGTCCTTCACCGTGCCGCTGATGATTGCGGAATGCGGATCGCCGATCACGAAATCGAGCTTGAGGTTCGACGACTCGACGGTTACGGTTCGTGCCGGTTGAGTCAGATCCGGCTGATCGGCGGTGATTTGATAGGTGCCCGAGCTGGGCACCATCGGGATCGCATAGCCGCCGGAAGCAGACGTCACCGCATAATAACCGCCCGCGTCGGGTTGAACGGTAACCCCCTCAACCCCTTCGCCAGGGTCGTAGAATTCGTTGCCGTTGATGTCACGATAGACCACGCCCGTGACAAACACCAAATCGTCCTGAGAGGTTCCGAAATCCTCCGTGACGACCCACGGCCCGACCGCGGTATCAGGCGAATTTTCGGAAACCACGCCAATCCCGATTTCACGAAAATCAATCTCATCGGTCAGGTTCAGCAGGATCGACCGGTGTCCCAGATCCGCAACTCCCCAGTCGATCAGAAAGGCTGCCTGGGCGTGCAGCATCGAATGGGCATAGGCGAAGACATTCTCGCCCCCACGGAAATAATTGTAACCGACCGCGGAAAAACGGTCCTGGAGCTGATCGCCGTTCGAACTCTCGTGTCCCTGAAAATCGTGTTCCGCCATGTCGGTGCTGTGCCCCCTGGCCGCCGTCATGAGTTTGGCGTTAAAGGCCAACGGGGGTCGAGGAACGTATGCGTTGAAATCGGCCTGCGTTTGATTCATATCAACACTGTAACTGGCGATCGCCGATTCAATGTATTGATCTTTGCTGGCCAAAAATATCTCAATCTCCTGGCCCGGATTCGACCGGGCACGGTTGACCAGTTCCAACAGGTACTGTTCCATATTGCTGGGCTGGCCGTGATCGTATTGAACCTGAACCGTCGCTGCTACCGCTTTGGCCTCCGCCGGGCTTCTGGTCGCGGGTCGGGAAATCACCACGGCAGCAATGCTGGACCCAGAACACCACAGTATGGACACGAGTACCGTCCACAGAACATATCTTAAGTATCTTTGTGGCATCAGATCAACTTCTCCCTCGTCTTGCTCGGGGCCTGTTGGTCGTCTTACGCACCACGGCTCGGTTTCTTCGCAGCCGGCGACAAAAGTTTCCGCCTGCACGTTTCCACCGACCCGCCTTTGATAAGAATCACCTTTTTCGGACTGGTTTGGCCGGAAACGACGGTTATCGCCCTTCTGGCGGTTCCCAACACTTCCGCCAGCAATCGGACCACCGCCTGATTGGCTTTGCCCTTCTCCGGCGGGGCACTGACGGCCACTTTCAACGCATCACCAAGCGGACCCAGTATCCGCGTCCGGGTCGAACCGGGAACGACCTTCACAGCAATTTCCACACCGTCTGCAACATCACGAAAGATCATGAGTTCAATCCCCTCCATTATACGAAAAAACGCCCCGACAGGAAAGGGGGTCATCAGGCGAAATGGACGAGCAGACACGAAACGTGCCTCCTCATCGACCAAGCTGTTTGCTCTTTTCCGCCGCCGCCTTGATGGCTTCGACTATAATCCCTTTTGTGCTCTTGGCTTCGATAATCCGCAGCGCCGCCTCGGTCGTGCCGCCGGGTGAAGTGACCCGCCGGCGAAGTTCGGTCGGATCAAGTTGTGTCTGCAGAATCATCTTGCCCGCACCCAGGCACGTCTGGGCAGCGAGGGTCAGAGTATCGCGAGGAGAAAGTCCGAGGGCCGCACCGGCTTCGATCATGGCTTCAATCAGATAAAAGAAGTAGGCCGGGCCTGATCCGCTGATCGCCGTGACCGCGTCCATTTTATCTTCTTCGGTGATCATGGCGATCCCCGCCGAACCGAAAATCTCACTGGCAAGCTCCAGATGTTCATCGGTGGCATATCGGCCTTTGCACAGTGCCGTCATGCCGCATCCGACGAGCAGGGGCGTATTCGGCATCACGCGGACAACCGGCACGGGCTTTTCGAGCGAGTTTTCGATATACGCCGTGGAAATGCCGGCCGCCACTGAAATGATGAGATGGTTCGCTGTTATAGCTGAGCGCACTTCCTTGAGCACATCGCCGATCTGCTGTGGCTTGACGGCCAGGAGCACGGTCCGTGACTGGTGGACCACCGACGCATTATCCGAGCTGAGTTCCACGCCGAACTTCCGGCTAAACAATGTCCTTCGCGGCTCCGCGACATCATAGGCGGTCAATTCGTCGGCGGAAGAAATGTTATTCCCCAGCACCGCACGACAGATCGCTTCGGCCATATTGCCCGCACCCACAAAGCCGAGCTTATACTTTCGCCCCGCCATGATTTGATTCCTCCCCTACTGTTCGCCGACCCCGACCTGGTCATCCGCCACATTCGCATTGTCGATGGCTTCAACGTCGTTATTCGAGCTGTTCGAAGCCTCCGTAACCGTACCTGCCGTCGTTTCGACTTTCTTGGGTCTCTCCGCTTCTTGAGAATCCTTGTTGGCGGCGGACGGTTTGGATCCACCCGCCTTTTTCGGCTTCGGTGCGAGGATCATGATCATCCGTCGCCCCTCAAACCGAGCGTTATGCTCGACTTTGGCGATCTCGTCCAGCTTTTGGGCGATGTTGTTGAATATCTCGCGCCCAATATCCTGGTGCAGTCGCTCTCGGCCACGAAAGATCATGGTAAACTGGACCTTGTACCCGTCGTCGAAGAACTCTTTAGCGTGTGTCAGTTTGATTTCAAGATCATGCCGATCGGTCTTCGGGCGAAGGCGAATTTCCTTTAATTCGTGAGCGTGCTGTTTCTTCCGGGTCTGCTGCTCTTTCTTCTGTTGCTGGTATCGCCATTTACCATAGTCCAGGATTTTGCACACCGGCGGGTTCTCGCGTGGGGCCACCTCCACCAGATCCAAACCCTCCTGTCGCGCCATATCCAGCGCCTGGGATGTCGGAATAACCCCAACCTGTTGTCCCACATGATCGATCACCCGTACGCTGGGCACTCGAATCTGCTCATTCGTTCGCATTTTTGCCTGAATGGCTAGGTCCTCCTATCAAGTCCACAAACAAGGAAAAAGATGCCGCCGCCCTCGGCGACACAACAGCCCCAAGATACGCTATCCGTCCCATTGACTGACGTTGTTGAATCCTCATAACGCCCGTATTCTGATCTCTTCCGACAGTTGGTCGATAAACGCCCCCAACGGTTGCGAACCCAAGTCGCCCGCTTTGCGAGATCGCACCGATACCTGTTCCGCTTCTTGCTCTCGGGCCCCGACAATCAGCATATACGGAACCTTCTGCAGGGTGGCCCGGCGGATTTTGGCCCCGACCTTATCGTTGGTCAAATCCATCGCAGCCCGGATCGACCCCGCGAAGAACCTCTGGTAAACGGCCGAGGCATAATCATTGAATTTCTTACTTACCGGCAGAATCATCGCCTGCACCGGAGCCAGCCAAGCGGGAAACGCACCGGCGTAGTGCTCCGTCAGCCCACCGACAAACCGCTCCATCGACCCCAAGACCGCACGATGGACCATAACCGCCAGATGCTCTTTGTTGTCGGCTCCGATATACATGCAGTTGAACCGCCGAGGCAGGTTCAAATCCACCTGGATGGTCGGACCCTGCCACTCTCGGCCGAGGCTGTCCACCAGCATCATCTGTATCTTAGGTCCGTAAAACACGCCGCCGCCTTCGTCCACACCGTAGGCAAGATTCTTTCGGCCAAGAACCTCGCCAAGGGCACGGGTCGAGCTTTCCCACTCTTCGTCGGTGCCGATGCTCTTTTCCGGACGTGTCGCCAGTTCGATACGATACTCGTAGCCGAACGTCTTCATCATAAAATCAACCAGGTCGATGGCCCGGTCGATCTCATCGGGCAGTTGCTCGATGGTGCAGAAGATATGCGCATCGTCCTGAGTAAATCCGCGAACGCGAAGCATGCCGTGCAGCGTGCCGCTCGGTTCATAGCGATAGACCGTCCCCAGCTCGCAATAGCGCAGCGGCAGATCGCGGTAGCTTCGGGTTCGCGAGTTGAATACGCTGATATGTCCGGGACAGTTCATCGGTTTGATGCGATAGTTCTGCCCGTCGATGTCCATCGGGGAATACATCATTTCGCTGTAGGCTTCGAGATGGCCCGAGCGCTGATAGATTTTCTCGTGAGCGATGTGCGGCGTATAAAGAGGCAGATAGCCTCGCTTCGTATGCTCATCGATCCAGAACCGCTCGATGGTTTGCCGGATGATTGCCCCGTTCGGATGCCACAAGATCAGACCCGGACCGATGTCTTCGCTGACGGAATACAGATCAAGCTGCTTGCCTAACGCGCGATGATCGCGGCGCTCCGCTTCTGCAACCTTTTCCAGATGCTGCTCGAGATGGGCCTTGTCATAGAATGAAACACCGTAAATCCGGGTGAGCATCTTGTTGGCGGCATCGCCCCGCCAGTACGCCCCTGCCACACTCAGCAGTTTGAACTCGCGGATAAATCCCGTATGCGGCAGATGCGGCCCGCGACAAAGATCGAGGAAGTCCCCTTGTCGGTACAGACTGACCGTTTCAGTTTCGTTATTGTGGCGAATCTCGTCCAGTAATTCGAGCTTGTAACGTTGCCCGAGTTGCCGAAACTCCTCACCGGCCTTGTCGATCGGCAGTTCAAACCGGGAAAACGTCTCGCTACGATCGGCCAGCTCCCGCATCTTGGCTTCGATCTTTTCCAGATCATCGCTGCTGATCGACTCCGGCAGGTCGAAATCATAGTAAAACCCGTACTTGAAATCGTCCATCAGAGCCGGACCGATTGTGTACTGCACATCCTTTCCGTATAGCTCCCGCACCGCCTGGGCCATAAGGTGGGCACTGCTGTGCCTCAAGACCTCCAACGCCGCTGGATCCCCATCATCGGCAACGATCACGTCTACCTCGTGTTCCCCATCGACGGCGGTGTTCAAATCAATCAACTGGTGATCAATTCTTGCAGCCACCGCCCGTCCCGCGATTGCCGCACAACATTCGTTTATCGCCTCGATCAATTTGCCAGGTCCGTGCGACTGCCAGACCTTGCCTTCGCGAAAGTGAAATTTACTCACAGCAGAATATCCGCACCAATTTACCTCGAGCAGTTTGCTATTGTTGTCCAATAATCTATATATTATAACCACTTCCGTACAGCATACTCAAGCCAAGAGGAAATAAATGTCATTCAAAAATCCCACCCCGTTTCACAGGAGTACGGTATGTTCTACCATTTTCTCGCCCTGACCGGTGCGGTCATTTTGAACGCGACGGCCAATCTGCTGTTGAAATTTGCCTCCCGAGACCTGAATCTGGGCGAAGGGCTGCTGGCCCAAGGCTGGCCGAATGCCGTGAAAACACTGATCCTTTGCCCGAAATTTACTGCCGGCCTGATCTTGTTCGCACTGAACGTTGTCCTGTATTTTTATGCCCTCGGACGATTTAAGGTCTCTTTGGCGTATCCGATCATGGTCGGGGCGGGCTTTGCCATTATCGTCACGGTGGCAGCTTTTTCTGGTCTGAACGAACGATTGTCGGCTCTGCAATGGTTCGGGGTCGCCATGATCCTCTGTGGCGTGGTTGCGGTTTCCGTCAGTGCGAATCAGTAAGAATGGTCTCAGGGAACCTCCCAAAACACATGCACCGCCTGTCCTTAACGATCGAGATGGATTTTGGAATAGGCTCTGAAAAACTTTCTCGGCCAGAGACATTTGAGCCTTGTCCATGCCGACGTTTCTGATAAGATCACCGAAAACACATCCCTTTACAGGAGGCTTGCTATGTATCGAAAGATCTGCTCGTTCGTAATTCTCGCGACAGGTGCAGTTTCTATGGTTGGCTGTACGGCCGGGGCAACGGCAAGCTGGCCAACCGAAGTGCTCAACACCATCCTGTCGGTCCTTGGCGAGACGATTCTCTCGGCGTTGCTGAGCTCGATCTTCCCCACGGCCTGAACATTCAGTAATCAGTTTAGCCAGAGCAATATAAAGCAGCGACCGACGGTCGCTGCTTTATATTGAATGTTGACCCCGGCCGGTTATCGACCGCTCGTCATTTCTTGCCACATCGACTGAGGCAAATCACTGTATCTCTTCCTCGTCCTGATCCAAGTCGTCCAGGGCGACATCTTCTTCTTCGACGGTGCTGACCTTGACGCCGTCGATAAAGCCGGAAAGCTTGCGGGCCCGCACCGGATGCTGAAGCTTCTTCAAGGCCTTGGCTTCAACCTGCCGGACACGTTCTCGGGTCACTTTGAAAATCTTGCCGACTTCTTCCAGGGTGTAGGTATATCCATCACCAATCCCGTAGCGAAGCTTGATAATTTCGCGCTCGCGATAGGTGAGGGTCTTGAGCACGGCTTCGATCTTGTCTTTGAGCATCTCCTGTGTGGCCGACTCAACCGGTGACTCGGCGGTTTCATCTTCGATGAAGTCGCCGAAATAGCTGTCGTCGCTGTCGCCGACGGGCCGATCGAGACTGATCGGATGCCGGGAAATCTTCATCACCCGTCGGGCTTCGCTGACCGGCATTTTTGCCGCCTTGGCGATTTCTTCGATCGTCGGCTCCCGGCCAAGCTCCTGCACCAATTCCTTGGCGATGTTTCTCAGGCGGGACATGGTTTCGATCATGTGCACCGGAATGCGGATCGTTCGGGCGTGATCGGCGATCGCGCGGGTGATTGCCTGCCGGATCCACCACGTCGCGTAGGTGCTGAACTTGAATCCCCGGCGATATTCATACTTGTCGACGGCACGCATCAGACCCGTATTGCCCTCCTGGATGATATCGAGGAAGCTCAGGCCGCGATTGCGATATTTCTTCGCGATCGAAACGACCAGCCGGAGATTGCCGCCGGAAAGCAGTTGCTTGGCCACCTCATACTCGCTGTACACACGATTGATATGGTCGACCTTCGTCGCCAGATCCTCCGGCGTTTCCAGCACCAGCCGCATCATTCCCGCCAGCTCGTCTTTCATCACCTCGACGTCTTCAGGGAGCAGATCCTTGTCGTTCCTGGCTTCGCTGATTTGCTTGCGAAGATCGTACATCTTCTGGGAAAGGTTTTCGAGCTTCTTGGTCAGCGGGACAACCTTGCTCGTTCGCAATCCGAGTTCTTCCACCAGGGTAACAGCCTTGCGACGGCGCTGTACAATTTGCCGACGTATTTTTTCCCGTTGAGCTGCGGGAACTCGAGAAGCGCTCATCTGTTCCCAGTCGACCATGTTGCCTTCAAGAAGCTTGCGAACCGTATTGAGATTCTCCGGCAGACGCTTGTTGACCGATTCCTTATCCAGGGATTCGGCGCTCGAGGTCTTCATGGTGCGGTCGAACGGCAGATCGCCGCTTTCCACCTGTTCCAGTATTCGTACCGCCTGGCTCAGGCAATAATCGTTTTCCAGCACCCGCCGCCGAAAGGCCATTCGCGTCAGTTCGATCTTCTTGGCCAGGCGAATCTCCTCTTCGCGGGTCAGGAGCGGGATTTCCCCCATTTGCGTCAAGTACATCCGCACGGGATCGTCGATCCGGCGATTGGAGGCCTCGGCGAGTTCGGCATCAAGATTGAACTCTTCGGCAACTTCCTCTTCGAGCTCGACTTCCGGCGGAAGTTCGCCCTTGTCCGCGGGCTTGGCCTTCTCGCCGCGAATACGGCGGTCGGCTTCCTCGTTGTCGATCAGTTCCACCCCCAGCTCATCCAGATGCATCAGCAAGGCGTCCAGGTTTTCCGGGCTGGCGCCGATGAGCGTCTCGTTGATCGCTTCGTACGTCAGATATCCCGTCTCTCGACCGGCCAGCAGCATCTGCTCGAGCTGATCCTTCTGTCCCAGCTTGCTCGTACCGTTTTTTGCCATCGTCTGACTCTCCTAAACTTCAGTTGTTTCCCGATGACGCTTCAGAGATTCGTCCCATCTCCTAAAGGCGATCATGTCGCCAAACCCGTCATCCAGCCTCTATGAGGCTTTGCTTTCACTGGCTATCGTCTCTTCATCACGCCGCCGCCCTCGGCAAGCGAGAAGATACTAATCGATCATCGGACCCGCCGTCCGGCGTGCCGACGAGTTCAGATTCACTTGAAGCATCTGCAATTGGCGATCCAATTCCTCTTCGCTGGTCACCTGGCTGATACCTGCAGTAATCCGCGAGGCCTCCTGTGCACGCCTGTATTCCTGAATACATTGAACCGCTTCCTCGACGGTTTCAGCAAAGTTGCCGCGCCGGCTGCCTTCGCGATGGAGTTCGGTCATTATATCGGAAACGTTTGTCTCTTCAACCATAGACAGCAGTTCCCGCAAGTCAAATTCGTCCAGGGTCGAATGCGCGTGCCAGAGGTGTTCCGCAACGCAGCGATATGCCTCCGGCTCGAAATCCTTGGGGCCAAGCACGTTGGTCAGGCCACCGATATAGCCGGGTTCGCAGATCAACACCTCAAGCAACTCCTTGAATGCCGCCTGAGCAGCGTTCTGTGGTGCGGGCA
>Ga0315281_10005521_pt1 | contig 18087 bp, 12 predicted proteins | sample YL17G07_0_MG_FD_204540 | JGI IMG/M metagenome (GOLD analysis project Ga0315281, IMG submission 204540) | Sediment microbial communities from Yellowstone Lake, YNP, Wyoming, USA - YL17G07_0 | ecosystem: Environmental > Aquatic > Freshwater > Lake > Sediment | place: USA: Wyoming | collected...
GATCATCAAAAGCCCCTGCTCAAGGTTCTCAACCTTCTCTGCGAGCGTCTTTTGGGTATCCCCATCTTCAGCATCGCTCAGGTCATAGCCGAGCCCCTCAAGAAGCTGTTTCATGCCCGCATCGATGTTATCTGCCCTCTCATCCAGGCTCATCTGGGGCCCTTCCTCATCAGCCGGAACTTCATAACCGAGCTTTTCAAAAGCCTTTTTAAGGCCGTTCTCAAGCTCATCCAGCTTTCCACCAAGCACTGCTTCCTCATCAACCATCTCTATCTCCGGTGCCTCTTCAACGGACAATGCCTGAGCATCAGAAACATCAGGAACCGCTTCGGTCGTTGCCTTCTGATTTTCATTGGCACCCGGAGGAATAAGCCCAAGCCGCTTTTTTAGATCAGTCAGATCCCGCGAACCACGTTCTCGCTTCTGCGTTGCGGAATCAGCTTCAGGTTCCTGCATTTCTGCGGGTTCTTCCTGTACTGCATCCTGATTTCCATTGGCACTCCGCTCTTTTTGAATAGCAACCAGCTCTTGGAGATTGCTCTCAACCTCGCTCTGCCTTGTTGCGGAATCAGCTTCAGGTTCCTGCACTTCAGTAGTTTCTGCCTGTAGTACTTTCTTCTCTTGTCCCAGCGCCGCGCCGAGCTTTGTGAGCTCTTCCTTTACAGCAGCAACAACAATCTCCTGCACGTTCTGCGGGGCTGCGAGCTGCTTCTTGAACCATTCCTGGAGCACGAGGCTGCCTGTTCTCACAGCTTCAGCAAGAAGATCAAGCCCTTTAAGCTTTTTTCCATTGTCCAGTGTGACCTCAGTATTAAGGATGTCGCTTAGCTGCTTGCCATCATCTTCCACTTTTTTAAGCCGTGACTCCGTAGCTGCTACTGCATTTCCTGCTGCACGCGCAGCTACGCCTTCAACGCCATCAACTTTTTTCTCGAGACCCGCCACTTTTTCTTTTACTCCATTTTGGCTCTCTTCAAGTTTATCCGCCCTAGATTTAAAAGATGCGAATTCTCCTTGCGCTTTTGCGCGGAAGGCATCCATCCCTGCCGCGACTGTATTGATTCCTATCTTAGCCGCGCGAGCGACCCTCCCTCCATCTTCGTCGAGCAATTTCCCTGCTTTCTTTACGCTATTTCTGTGCAGTTTCTCTGCGTTTTCGTTTTTTCTGTTCAATTGCTTGTTCTCTCCCATAGCCACACCTCGTGTTTTAGCATTACTTGTTTATATTATTATACTTTAGTGGGAATATATATTTAAATGTTTGCTTTCGGATAAACATGTGTATTACATATTTTATCATTTCATCCGCCCCTCCGGCATCAGGCCTAACAAAGTTTTCACGCCGGGCGTCTCCTCCTGCGCAGGCGATCCATACATGTATGCGACCATGATCCGGTCATCCTTTTTCTTCCTCACTATGCAGCCGCATGGATACTGCTTTTCATCCCTATCCGAAGGGCCGCTCCTGCTTTTTGCGAACTCCATAATACTCCTGATCGCTTCAGCAGGCTCTTTGCCAAGGAACTCTTCTGCCAGCCTATGCCCGCAGACAACGTCGGATATCCCATCAGTATAGAGCGCGACAACATCGCCTGGCTCAAGCTTCACTGTGGAGATATCTATTTCGCCAAGGGCAGAGCCTATGCATGATGTGACATAGCTCGGGCCAGCTTCTTTTTTGATTTTATAATTCCAGAGCACGTGTTCAAGGAGTTCATGAAGCTGCGGGGAATTCTCTGCCATGTGGTTAAGCAAAAACCATGCATCTTCCTCATTCAATGCAAGCACCAAAGCCTCAAAAGCATCGTTTTTTGGTTCTGGATCAGCTTCGGGATCAAAGACAGAGCGGCTCTTCTCCAGCGCATCTCGGAGGATCGTATGGTCCGCGCTTCCTTCAATCATTTTTCCTTTCCGGAATACGCGCCATCTGCTGTCGCCTGCATGGAGCGCATGGAGATTGCCGTCGTATTCCATCGTGAGCGCGATGGTTGTCGCCCGGTGGCCTCTCATATTCTGCGGGTCATCCTTGAAGTTCATCATACCCAGCGCTATGTCAGCGATTTCGCAGAATACCTGCGCATCCGTGATGTCGTTTATCAGCCCGGAATAAATCCCCAGCTCAAAAATTTCTTTCGTGATGGCGCTCGCTTCAACAGAATCATTCTGTCCGGAAACACCATCGAAGACTGCGCTAATCCTCATTTTTTTTCCATCAGAATACCTGATGCCATATGAGAAGCCGGAATCAGCCATGCGCCCCTTATCTTCCGCAGGCTCGCTCATTATGAATTGGTTATCGGGTGTCACTGATTCCACGCGCCTCAGCTCGTTGCCGAGCGCAGATGATAGCTCACGCGCCATCCTGGCAGAAGCTGCGAATCCCCTTATCGCTTCCAGGCTCAAGTCGATGCCCTTACTCTCAAGCCTTTCAAAGAAATCCGGGTCTTTCATTTTCATGGCTTTTGCGGATTCAGCAGCCTCATCTTGGCCGATTATCGCCGAAAGCCTTTTTGGCACGTATGCTTTTCCATCCGCCCTGCGCTGCGCACTCGTGAAAGCCGCGAGCGAAACGATATCCGAAGCTTCAGATATTTTCTTCCGGAGTTCAGCTTCGTTCCTGACGATCGGCGAGCCTTTAAAAAGCACAGGGGTTCCCGGAGATTCTTCCAGGTATGCCTTGCGCATCGCTTCCGGGCCTGATTTCATGAGCCCGAATTTCGAATATATCCCATCCGCTGCCCTCTGGGCGCCGATGGTTAGATCGCGCCAGTTTGGATTCCTTAGCTGCCAGCATATGCAGTTGAGAAGGAGAATGTCTATATGTGCCTGTCCCAACTCCTTGAAAGCCTTGACCTGCCCTGCTCCTTCTTCAGCCTTTATGCCTGCAGCCTTCAACACATACTCTACAAACGATTTTTCTGTACCAGTGAGCGAATCGTAAAGCTGCCGATATCCTGTCCTATCATCCTCTTGCTGCTCCACATGCTGCAGAATCGCATTCTCTATCGAATCGTCTATGGGACGGGCAGCAGAGCTTTGCCTCTGCGTTTCCTTCCATCTCTCCATCTCCATTTTTTTCCTGCGCTCCCGCACCCTTGTTATGATATTGCGCTCATCTTTGCCGATGTGTTTCCTGACTATGCCATATAGCGCGTTGAACCTCGCCTTATCATTCATAGAGCAGAGTAGCGATATGATCGGTTTGACATGATCCTGGTCTGCCAGGATAGGACCGATCAGCTGCGCTGCCCTTTCTTTTTCTTCATGGCTTTCAATCCGTATCCATATATCAGCGCACGCAAGCGTGATATTCTTCTTCCCTGCATCATCAGTCTCCTTTAGCGCTTCGACAATAACCGGCAGCATCTGCCCAAGCCTTTCAGGAGAGGAAGCTGCGTGCTGAACAAGCTCGCCTAGCATTCGCTTCGCATCTTCGCAATCCGGCCTCTCCTTCATCGCGCAAATCATATCATCTTTCCATAAGGCGAAGTCCCGGGCTGCCATGCTTTCTATTATCTCTTTTGCGCTGTCGAACGATCTTGGCTGGCGCGTTTTCAACCTGGCTTCAAGTTTCAAAAATAAATCGCCGAGCTTTTCAGCATCCACCCTGTCCATATAACCTCTTGAGAGCGCATCGCCTTCTTCATCAGGCAGTTCATGGAAAACGAAGAACCGCATGCCATTCCCGTTCGCGTGGTCGCACATGGCCCTGAATCCGTATTTTCCCCTGAACCTTGCATGCATGTACTCCTCGGCGCGCTTTATTTCTTCCTGGTCTTTAGTGACGACCTCAAGCGCCATACCTCCTATCACCCTTACCGAAAACCCGCCTTCGTTCTTGCTGATCGATAGCAGGTGGCGGGAGTAATCCATGGCATTTATGACATAGACTGTGGATCTGCTGGTTGCATGAACTTCCTGTCCAATTGCGTTTTCCTCCTTGTTTGTGAGTTCCTGCGCTTCCTCTGCAGATAAATTGGCGGATGCGATGTCCAATACAATGCCATGCAGGCGCTCATCTTTCACCTCTCGCAGCAAATCTCCGATCGCTTCCCTTCGCCCAGCGAATGCCGGTATGACATACTGCTGCATGATGCGATCCTTATCCATACCATCCGCCTCGGACAATATCGCAGAGCAGACAAGCGCAATCTTCTTTTCGCCTTCTGGCGATGTTTCCCCGAGCGCATCTGTAAGCAGCTCGATAGAATATTCCATGCTCTCTGCAGAATGCGATGCGATCGTGTCACAAAGCAGCCTTTTCAGCATGGCCTCATGCGATTGGCTAAGCGGCGCCTTCATGTTTTCCATGAACATTGTGCGCCACTTGCTATCGGTTATCGATGTTCCCTTTAGAAAAATCACTCCGGAGTCATAGGTCGCTGACATGGACTGGAAAACAGATGCCTCATCCGCGATCTTCGTCACAACACCCTCGAAAAGTCTGAGCTTTTCTTCCCCCTGCCTCTCAAGTTCCATGAGCGCGATCAGCTTCACATGTTCGCTTTTGGAGCTGGTGCTCAACCTGCTCAGTTCGCCCTCATCAGGCTGTGCCAACTCGAATGCGATATCTGTATATGTGCGCGATTCCCCGGAATCATAAAACGAGCCGGAAATGAAAGCGAGCAGTGTCGGCTTTAGATCGTATTCTGTCACCGCCATCGCCATTTCTTCGATGACATACCCACGCATATGCTCATTTGAATATGCAGCTATCCTGATGAATGCTTCCATCACTGCCTGCCTGGCATCTTCCTGCGCATCTTCCGGAACCATGGTGGTCAATTGGCCCAACCTGCTGATGCTTTGCGCAACGAATTCCGAATCCGGGGTGTCCATGAATGACATGCCCTCTGCGATTTCTGCGAGCAGTTGCCCTCCTGCTACTATGGCTGCCGGATCATCCTCGAGCCTGCGGAAGAGGTCGTCTATGGCCATGTATGGGATTTTTTTCTGCCACTCCTCCGCTAGCTGGCGAACATCTTCCCTTGCATCCTGCTCTATCAAACGTGTCAGCTCTTCCCCTTTTGGCTGCGCGAGCTCGAATAGGAGCAGCACTCGCTCGTAATCAAGACCGCTCTCGCCTTCGCTTATTTCGAGCATCCTGAAAAACTCATCCCTTATGCATTTGGAATGCTCTGGCAGCTCTTTTTGTATGAACGAAATGGCATCTGGCCGGATTTCCATGTCCATAAGCCATATTATATCTACCAACCCTCTTGCTGCATTCTGAGCTCCGATGCCTTCTGCCCCATCGCCTGTCTTGCCAAAAGAGCCAATGATGCTGGCAATAGCATCGAGCGCCATCTGCCTATCCCATGTATCCATTGCTGATACTATCTCCGCTACCTTCCCGAGAAGCTCTGGCGCATCCATTGCCCACGGGTCCATCCTGAACCGCTCGAGCAAAGGCTGGAGTTGGCTCGGAGCAAGCTTACCAATCTGCTCAATGACATCCTCCCTTCTCGAACAGGGCAGGCCGGCGAACGAATAAGCGACCCGGGCGTACAGCTTTGCCACTTTGCCCTTTATTATTTCCTGGCTATAACGTCGTGAAATTTCATCTGCCCGGTTCTCGGAAAACGGCAGATAGATGAAGTATCTGCTCTTTGCTCCTTCTTCCCGGTCCTTTACACAGACCGATGAAGGGCTGGTCTTTCTGGCATTTGCAAAGTCGTCCTGAGCGCCATCCGGATTTTCTGTGATTACTTCGATGGCGCTGTGGCCCAGAGCGTGCACGTCCACGCGACCGGCGCGCTTCTCTATCCTGAGAAGGATGTTGCTCTCCATTACCTTGTAATGCCATGTGAACGACTCAAGACTCTTCTCCTCCGGTCTGAGGCTTTTTAGTGTCCTCCAGACTTCATCCACTGCTTTCAGGTCGTTGTCAGAGAGGATCTGGTACACTGCTATATAGAGCCCATCGAAATCGGATAAATCCTTCAGGCTCGTGAATATCCTGATAAGGCCCTTCCGGCTGCTGAAAGCCGCCTCCAGCCTGCCTGTCCACTCGTTCTTAAGGTCGCCTTCTGTGCGCAAGAAAAGAGCAGCCATCGTGAGCGCTATCGTCCGCTCACCTCTTTGCGTAGTCAGCCCCAGCGCTTCTTCGAGCAGCAAGAATGATTCCCGCATCCTCTCCACTGAGAATTCAGCGCCTATCGCGCCATCCAGCATCTGCTTCAGCATGCGGTCGCCTTGGGGCGAGTCAGGCTTACCTTCCATAGCTTTCAGGAAAGATTCACGCCATTCTGGCGAGAATACAAGGGATGCTTTATCTGCAGGGCATTCCTGGTCTGCTTGCATACTGCTTCGGAAAAGCTCCGCAGTGCTCACAATCTTTCTCGTGGTCGCCTCGAATTCCTCGATCTTCTTCTCGCGCACTTTCGAGTCCATCTCATCGATTCTCGCCCAAGCGAGCATCTTGACTTCGAGGCTTTTCGAAAGCGGAATTATCCCCTCCACCAGTTCATTTCTTGTCGGATCCACGATATCGAATATGATTTTGTTAGTGCGCTCTTCTGAATCCAAATCGATCTTAGTGCTTTTGAGGATTTCAAGCATCTTGTCTCTTATCGTGGCTGAGGGCTTGGGCAACACCAGTTGCCTGCGCATCATGCTTATTGTTTCGTGCCTGAACTCTTTTTTCATGAAAGAGGCGATGAATACCATGCCATTAGCTGCATTCATTGCCGCGGCTTCCTTATCTTCGTTATCAGTCTTCTGCACAGCATCGACTATCCTGCTGATTGTGCGGGATATCCTGTCCTTGTCATCCGTGAGCGCAAGATAGCCAGCTGCTTTTCTTAGGTGCTCTGCCGAATTTTTACCGCAAGGATCTTCGCAGAACAGGTCGATAGCCCGCTTTAGCAGCCTTTCCTTTGCAGGTATCACTTTGTCGCCAAAGAAATGCCTGAGCATGCCTTCCTCGAGGATCTCCTTTGGGATCCGCCTTAGCTTGGGATCGCATAGCTGCATCATCTGGCCGAGGGTTAGCCTTGAAAGGTGCTTATATGGTGCGTTGCCTGACATGCGATCACTGGAAGTTTCTGTAGGTATAGCTTTGTGGGAAAATCTTTATTAAGGTATGGTCAAAAAAGTATTTCTACGAATTAGTAAGATTTTAATTACAGACTATATCATATCTACAGTAATTGGGCTTGTAGCTCAGACTGGCCAGCTGATCGTTTCCCGTTTCGGGTTTCGAGTTTCGGGTCAGGAGCATCAGCAGAGCGCTCCGTTCGCATGGTTGCGTCTTGTTCCTATGGTTTTGTGTTCCGAGTCTTGGTCGTGTGACACGAAACCGGAAACTCGGAACTGGCAACCGGAAACTCGGAGAGGCCGGGGGTGCGAGAGGAAAGGCGGTTTCCTGTTTTGGGTTTCCGGTTTCCCGTGCTTCCCCCCAAGTCCAAATTCCCGGGGTCGCGCGTTTTGCGTCCGACAAATCGAAGTATTCGATTTGTGGACAATATTTCGATGCGTCGAAATATTTGTCCTGGGTTTTGCCGCATGGAATTTGGAATGCCGTGCACGCGAAGCGGGCACGCAAAGTCCAAATGGCGTCCCGATTGATGGACGATTCGATCAATGGGCACAGGGAACGAAGCGTCGTTCCCTGTTGTTTCAGTTTCGGGTCGCACTTGTTCGTCGCAACGAACAAGGCGCACATTGTTCGGAGCGCCGAACAATGTTGTTCCAGTTTTGATTGCCTCAGGCATTTTGGACTGCCGCACCACAAAGGTGCGCAAGGTCCAATTTTTTTTAGTTTCCAGTTTTCACTCTCCAGTTTCCTGTTTCGAGATTCGGCAAAGGAAACGTGGTGTAACTGCCACTCTCTTTTTTAATAATATACTATCATACAACAACCCGTCAATAAGCCAGAAGAGGACAGCGGGTTATGGAAATTCCAAACATCTTCAAAGGGGATTACAGGCGCCTTGCGATTCTGCCGCTCATACTCATATTGCTATCTTTGTATTTCATCTTCGTCATCCAGATAAAGCTAGGCGTGGACTTCCAGGGCGGAACGCTCGTGACTCTCGCACTCAGCGAGGCTGTGGATAGCGCCACACTTAAGGCGGACCTCGCGCAGGAAGGGCTGGATGCGGATGTACGCGTATACCAGACAACCTCTGGATACAAAGCAGAGATCGATGTGCCCCAAAGCCAGAGCCTTGTGGAAGCGGATTCGCTCAAATCGGATTTCAATAAGTTGCTGCCGGGCGTATCGACCCTGGAAGTCGCTGCGCTCCAGAATGGTTCCAGGATGAGCGAGTATCTGGTCAAACGGGCCGAGCTCGAGAATATCAGCGACCAGATGTTCGCTCTCGCAAATGTGTCGCGGGAGGATTTCAACATCAGCGGAGTGATCGAGGAACAGAAAGCATTTTCATCTTCTTATAAAAAGGTATATGACGATTACCAGGTCTTTGTTTCCAGCCCGATCCAGAAACATGTGAAGTACGATTCGATATCGATACAGACAGTGAGCCCGCTGCTCAGTACGCATTTCATATCCCAGGCCATCGGCGTTGTGGCGCTATCAGCCATACTCAGCACGGCATTCGTGTTCCTTTTCTTCAGGACCGCTGTCCCATCGGCGGCTGTTCTTACGGGGGCGCTTAGCGATGTGGTGATAGCATTAGGCGCCATGGGCGCATTCGGCATCCCGCTCACCCTGCCTTCGTTCGCCGCCCTGCTCATGCTCATCGGGTTCTCGCTCGACACAGACATTCTGCTCACTATGCGCCTGCTCAAGCGCAAAGGCGATAATAGGGAAAAGGCATTCGATGCGATGAAGACCGGCCTGACGATGTCGGTGATGGCCATGGTCGCTTTCGGCGCGTTATTCCTGCTCGCGCTACTGACGCACATTCCGACTTATTATGAGATCTCCGCTGTCGCACTCGCAGGGCTTGTCGGCGACATGTTCGCCACATGGGGCATAGACGCGGTTATGCTGCTTTGGTATGTGGAAAGGAGGGAAGGAAATGGATCTGCTCAGTGACAAGAAATTCCTGGCAATGGCGCTATTATTCGTGCTTTTTATCCTGGGCATAGCATTCTTCCCTTCAGGCGCAGGAATGCTTCTCATACTTTCATTGATACTCTTCGGCAGCCTCAGCCTGCTCTGGAAAGAGCGGAACATCAAGCTCGCGGGGCTCGCGTTCCTGGTTTTGCTCGCGCTCGCGAATATCGGCCTCAACGGCCTTAAATACGGCATCGATTTCAACGGAGGAACGCGCATCCCGGTGCTTCTCGAGCGCCCGGCGACGTCGGATGAGATGACCGAGCTTGTTTCGGCAGTCAAGACAAGGGTCTCGGTTCTCGGCCTTACAGAGGCAAAGGTGCGCGCTATAGGGGACAGCCAGATAAATGTTGAAGTGCCTTCATCTGATGAGAATACGATCAAATTCATAGAGGATACGCTGGGCCACCAGGGCGTGTACCAGGGAATAATCAGCGGCCATGTCGCAGTCAGCGGAGAGGACATCTATTCGACATCCATCGCGCCTCTTGGCACCCAGGAGTTGGCCCGTTCGGGCGCTGACTGGGGAGTGTCGTTCCAGGTGAACCGGCATGGAGCCGAGCAGTTCGCGGCTGTCGGCAAAGGCAAGGCTGACTATCCGGTATATATGTTCCTCGACCGGCCTGCTGACGCTTCCCTTTTCATCAGCAGGTCCGAACTCCGGCAGAATATGCCTAATGATGCGACAGAGAAAGAGTCGCTCAAGGCGCTATCGGATGCGCTCGAGCTCGATTCTGACCGGAATATCACAGTATACATAATAGAAGACCTCAACGGGTCTGTTCCTGCCCCAAAGACAAACAAGACAAAAGCGCTCGTCTTTGGCAATGCATCGGAATCGTTCAAATCGTCGCTCAATTCTTCGGGATATGTCCTGAAAGAGTTCAGCTCTTTTGCAGTGACTCCATCATACAACCGCACGCGCGCGGGCGTACTTGTGGTCAGCGAGCTGGAATCAATAGGCCTGATGTCTGCACCGCTCCTGTCTGCCGGCCTTGCCACAGGCACTCCGAATTATGGGTTTTCAGTGACTGGGAGCTCGCCAGGCACCGGCGCTTCGAAATACGCGCAAGCGACTGCGGCCGAGAGAAGGATCGAATCCATACTAAAAGGAGGTTCGCTTCCGGTCCAGATTTCGCTCGGTTCGCGAACGACCCTGCCGGCTACCTTAGGGCAGGAATTCCTGAGGCTGAGCTTAATCGGAGTCGCAGGTTCGTTGCTTGCCATATCACTCCTGATCGGCCTTCGCTATCGGCACCTGAAAGCCACGCTCCCGATTGTCGCGATCTCGATTTCCGAATTGATCATCCTGCTCTCTATCCTCGGTTCATTCACTATTGACCTTGCTGCTATGGCAGGGATAATCGCGGCGATAGGGGTTGGAGTGGATGCGCAGATAGTGATCACTGACGAATTGCTGAAGAAGAATGATGAGGAGACTGAAGAGAGGATAGGGCATGCCTTTGACATCATAAAGACGAATGTCATCGTCGCAACCCTTTCGATGATACCCCTGCTGTTCTCAGGGCTTGTGGAGATAATCGGATTTGCAATATCCACAATCCTTGGCGCCCTGCTAGGCTATCTGCTGAGCAGGCCCGCGTATGCCTCGATGGTCGGCATGATTTTAGGCAAAGAGGAGGCTGACAAAGAGGGGGCAAAAAAAGATGGATAAGCGCATCCAGTTCAGGCAGCAGGACCTGAAGAATTTTATCGACATGCTCGATTTCTATGCCCAGAAGTGCGATGATCTATCCGAAGATAAAGACCTCCGCGCTTCAGCAGAGAACTGCCTTTCCAGCGCGGTAAATGCGGCAATGGACATTGCTGAATGGATCCTTCGGGAAGAGACTGGCACTGAGGAGAAAAAGCATAAGGCGACCATCCTCCACCTAGGTGATATAAGCGTGCTTGACCGTGATTTCTCCCAGGTGCTCAGCAAATCGAGCGAATTCTGGGACCGTGTGCTCTACAAGCGGAACAGCATAGACGTGAATGAGACGTGCGATTACCTGAAGGACAATCTCGATGATTTCAAGAGGTTCGCGGATGCGCTCGGGGATTATCTGAAAGGGAGATAAATTGCGTCTTGAGTTCTGAGTTTTATGTCAAGCAGAACCAACGGCACAAGACTTTTTAATCTTAGAGTATTATTTACATCTCCATGTGCAACCTCTATCTTGAAGGCACGAGAGCGATCATCGATCTGTCCAAATGCCCGTACGAATTCGCGTCCCCTGAATTCATAAACCTCCACCTGAAGGACCTCTCCACAACAGAGAAGCCCATCAAGACCATCCGCTACGAAGAGGAGATCGTCGTGGAGCTGGATGAAGAGCAGACCTCGATCCTCACTGAGTATGCGGCATTCATAAGGCAGGTCGAGTCCCTCCTCCTGCGCGAAGATATCTTTGGCATGAAGCAGGACCCTGGTTTCGACTCACGCAGGGCAATCCTTCGGAAATTCTACGAATACATCTTCATGAGCCCGGTGCTCGCTGACCAGGAGCTGGCAAGCTACAAAGAGGCTGAGCCTGAGAAATCCATCTACATGAAAGGATACCAGACATTCAAGGGTTGGCTGGCTGGCATAAAGAAAAGGCTTGTCGCGACAAAGCTTTACGCTCTCGTGAAAAAGTCAGGGGATTTCCGGACCGCTTTCCTTTCGCTCACTGGCCTAAAAAGCCTTTTTTTCGTGGAATCGCTCGTGCTCGAGATACCCCCAAACGCAAAGCAGGTGAAGGAACCGGATGCGAGCTATACGCTTCCGTTCGACGTGCAAGTGCAAATCTACGAAACCCCAGGTGAAGAGGCATTTCTTTACGTGCAGAGCAATCCTGAAGTCATTAACCTTCCGCCTGAACTCAGCAAGATGCTGAAGCGCAAGATAGCCGAGCAGTTCAAGGAGACATTTGAGAACATCGATTGGGACGTGCTCATGGACCTGAAGACAAGGGAGTATAGGCAGGGCTTCATGGACGAGGCGATCATGAGCGGCATACCGATAACTCCCAAGCAGGCCATGGCCATGGGAAGGGAAGCGGCTTCATGGGTGGTCGGGCTCGGCGCTCCGATGGAGAACATCGCGCTGGATAAGGACAACATCACTGATATCTATATCGACAGCGAGAACAGCCCCATCTATCTTGAGCATGCGAAATACGGGTTGTGCCACACGCTTTTCCGCTACAACCGCGACCTTCTCGAGCGGGCGTTTCGGAATATCGTTTTTTCGCTAAAAGGCACGCGCAAGTTCGATGAGAGCTCGCCGATCGTCGATGTGGTCCTCAAAAGGCTGAGCATGAGGTGCCACCTGCAGAGGCCGCCGGCGACTTTCGATGAGCTGCAGGGGGCGCTGCGCATCATGAAGGAGCAGCCATTCACCTATTCGCAATATCTCGCCTTCCGTTCGCTCTCGCCGTTTTTTGCAGGCTATGATGACGTGCTAGTGACCCTCGGATGCTCTGAAGCGGTGTTAGGCCTGAAAGGCGTTGGAAAGACAGCATTCACTGCAGCGAAAATCACTTCCATCGGAACCCGGAGAAGGATAATCCCCATCCAGGATATCGAAGAGATTCCGGTCCGTGCTTTTAGGAAAAGAGGCTTCCATATCGGCGCAGCGCGCGTGCAGAGCTCTGAGCGAGAAGAAGCTGTCACAAAAGAGCTTGACCTTGTTTCCATGGCAAACGCGCTCCTGCGTATGGGTGATGCAGCGCTCATCATCAACGAAGTCCGTTCCCGTGTCGCAGTCCAGGGGATCATCAACCTGTTGAATACCCAGCCAGGTGTCTTCCTTCTCTACAACCTTCACGCAGAATCTCTGCGCGATGTGCAGGACCGCCTTGAGCTCGTGTTCGGCATCCCTGCTGCATCCATGTATGCCACTGACCGCTACACTTTCCTGAAGAAGATCCGGTTCGGCCGGAGAGGGCGCATATACCGGGTTCTGGGTTTTGAGTACGAATCGGATATGGAGGAGAAGAAATTCGTCGAAGTGTTCAGGTTCAGGAGGGGCGAATCCATAGATAAGTGCGTATGGGAGCCGAAGTTCCTGCGAAACCCTGAAGCCGCATTGAATGATTTCAGCAAGCTTGACATGGGGAAACTGGAGAAGAACCTTGACATCGCGTTCATCCCGCCTGCACTAGCCAGGAGGAGCGAAGAGACGGGGATCTCACCAGAGCAGTACATCATGCAGGCATTCTTCAAGGGGAAGATGTACGATGACATCTACCGCTCATCAATCGAATATAATGACAAGCTGCTAAACGACCTGGATTTCGTGCTCAATGTGAACACTGCAGCAAGCAAACTTCTCGCGACCATGGAGAGCGAAGAAGGAGGCCTTGATTTCAAGGAAGTCACAAAGAGATGGGCTCCGATCTACAAGCAATTGCTGAAAGATGAACTGGAGACACGGAAGAAGCCGGCCAACAATAACAGCAAGAAGGAAGAGGAGGAGTGACACTCTCCTTCTATTTTATTAATCATTCCTTCCAATTCTTCATACCTTAAACGGGAGGTTCGGATATCATGAACGCGACTGTCACAGTTCTAAGGCCACAGGAAAAGAAAGAGGATAGAAAGCAGGCAGCACCACGGGCCGAGCTGAAGCTACTGAAAGAAGGGCCAGCCATCCAACAACTTGAGCACAGCAGGGATGTGACCTATTCCATCCGGGATGGGGCTGTTTTTGAGAAGAAAGATGGCATTGGCGAGCGGAGGCTGGGCAGGCTCGCTGAAGTTTGCAAGACGGATTATGATGCAGCAAGGCAGGTGAAATTCGGCAACCACTTCTACCCGAGAATCCGGGAGCACAGGCTGTTCTCCATCCAGGTTTCAGTGCTTGATGAAGGCTGCATGAAGCATCACCCTGGGAGAAACCCGGACAAGGTGCTGATAGTGGACCCGAAGCCAGAACCAAAACCTTTTTCAGGGTTCAGCCCCAGCCCGCCATCTTGCATCTATGTGAGAAAACGCGAAGGGAAGCGCTGAATTCGGTTTAAACAAGAATCAGGCCTTGAGCAAATCGTTCATGGCAGGGATTCAGATGCCCAAATCCAGTTTCATTCCTTTCTTATATCCCAAAATAGCAGCAGCTGCTTTGCGGACCTTTTCGTTTTTATGATTTGTAAGAGCGGCTAATTCGGATTTTGTTTTGCCGATGTCTGATTGATTGAATTGCCAGACATATGTCCAGAAGTGCTCATCGCTTAATGCCTTTTTCGCAATAGTGCTTATTCTCGCATCCGGGTTTCCCAGCAGCGACACGTAATAAGGGATGATTTCATGTCGTGGCGGATCGTCATTGCGAGAGATTAGTATATCAAATGCTTTGGAAGACATACGTGGATTTCCGCTCTCGATTACCTTTTTTAATTTCGGTTCATTTTGGTAATCATCACCATAGCTATCTAATGCTGCAAGCGCATCATATCCCAGTTTATCATCATCAAGAAGAGATTCAAGTTTCCTGATTACCTTTTTCTGTTGCTTTGAATCCAACTCAGCGAATGGCATATAAAGTTCTCCTGCCAGTTTAACTGCGGTTGCCCGCTTCCCCTCATCCTGACTGTCAATAAGTTTTATCACTGCTGAAAATGCATCGTTGTACGGAAGGGACGTGCCTTCGATATTATCCCTAAGATACTCACTCTGTATCTCAGCAAATGCAACCAGGCCCTTCATTTTTAATCCGTCATCCTTGCTCTTAAGATGGCTCCTGACATTATTGATGATTCTTCCAACAACTCTGTTTGTTGCATTAGATGTGTCATCCGATAGACAATTGATGACCGGGTTAAACTCCCCTGCGGCTTTTTTCACGGCTTTTTCATCTCCAGTGCGGATTGTTCGGATAAGAGAATCGATCTTCTCTTTCCTTTCAAGTTGTTTGCAGTCCTCATCCAAGCCAGAATTGTTTACCGCTTGTTTCTTTCCTGTTTTCTGCGTTTGTGCATCGCGCTTTGAATGCATTTCTGGTTTTGCGAATGCAGATGAAGCAGGAAGGACGAGAGAAACGCAAACAGCGCTTGCGCAAACGGTTTTTATCAAACCTTCTTTCAATGCTCCCAGTCTCGGAAAGCGGGTATTGAGGGCTAATTTTTCCTGATTTCCATGGATTGTCATCTCTCTCATTTATAATCACCTAGATATCATTATGCAAACAAGAGTTTAAAAAACTATCATTTATCACCAAACAGAAAATGAACTGGCTTAAGGATAAAGTTAACTATTTAGTTAACTTTGCTTGAGCATCACTTCTTCATGAACGCTCCGATCTTGTCGAACGCAGCATTCAGCTGCTCCAGGCTCGGAAGGAACACGATCCTAAACGCCATGGTGTTGCTATCTGAAGTGAATCCTGAACCCGGCGGAACACACACGCCTTCTTTCAGCAGCTCCCTGACAAACTGCCAGTCATTCTTCCACCTGCCCTTGTTCGTTATGCGGACAAAAGCATAGAATGCTCCTTTTGGCGGAGAAACCGACAGTCCGTCGATCCCGCTTATGCGCTTCACTAGCAAATCACGCCTCTTTTTCAGCTCCACATTGAATTTCGCGATATGGTCATGCGGTCCCCTGAGCGCCGCTATATACGCACGCTGCATCTCCCAATTTACAGATAGCCGCGCATTGCAGAGCCGCTGGACTGCATCCTTTACGCTATCCCACCCATCGCCATGGAACGCGAGATAGCCGACGCGCGCACCAGGATATATATAATTCTTTGAAAGGCTGTTTCCTGAAACCAGCGGCACGTCCTTGTGGATTTTACGGAGGTTCACATACTCCCCGTCAAACACCAGCTTCTCATAAGCATCATCTGAAATGATCGGCAGCTTGAACTCTCCCGCGATATTCACGATTTCCTCAAGCGTCTTTCTCGGATAGACCGCCCCAGTGGGATTGTTCGGGTTTATGACAAGGATCGCCTTCGTGAATTTGTTTATCTTTTTCCGGAGCGAATCGATATCCGGAGCCCAGTTCTCATCCGAATCATAGAACACTTCGCTTCCGAACATCATGCGCTGCTTCGATAGATAAAGAGGGTATGTCGGTGTAGGAAGAATGATGTTCCTTCCTGGATCAACTAACGCCTGATAAAGGAAATCTATCCCCTCACTAAGCCCTGAGCATACGAATACGTCATTCTGCTGCACGCCTTCATATTTCGCTATCTCAGAGCGCAATTCCGGGTCCCCTTCGCTCGGTGCATAGCCTGAATAGTTTTCCCTGGTCGCTTCTATTGCTGCATCCAGCACATGCTGGGGCGGGCGGAACCCGAAAGGCGCAGGATCCCCTATATTAAGGTAGATCATCTTCGTGCCTTTCTTCTCAAGTGCCTTTGCTTCAAGCACAATATCCCGAATCGGATATGAAACAAGGTCTGAACGTCTAGATGCTTCAATCATGATTTCACCGCCTATTGTATCGGTTACTTGCAAAGGGAATAAAACCCTAACTGATGTCTTTAGCCAGCGTCAGCGTTACGTTCTTTGCGCTTCCGTTGATGTAGGCCGCCCGGCTGACGCTTGCGACTTTCTCCGCTATCGTATAATCGCTGGAGCAGGAAGTGACTTTTATGCCTCCCATATAAATGCACAAGCCAGTCATGCCATTTATATAATCAAAATCCGCCTCAACATCATCCCTCATCGCATTGTTGGCATCGAAACTGAAATCCTTGAAATTCCCTTTAAGCTGCTCCACACGCCACACATCATCTGCAAGCTGATATCGGTAAAGCGAATCATCCAATCCGGGCTTTTCCGCGATGCCGCTAAGCATGTAGCTGAGCACAGAAACAAAAAACATCAACGATATCACTGCTTCAACGCTTTGCATGCTAATCACCGCAGACATAAAGCAAATCGATATCCTTGCCTGAGCCTACAACGACAATCCTGTATATGCAGTAAGAGCCATCGCCCGGATTTGTGAGTTCGATGCTAAGCCCATTCAGGTTTGCCCTTTTCCTGAGGCTTTCTCTATACTGGTCCGTGATCTTGCTATCATCGACCCAGTTCGGATAGCGCACTTCTTCTCCAGCTATCGCGCCCATATCCTCGCTCACGGCCGCCCCTTGTTTCACTGTGTAATCAGCCACTGAAACCAGCTTGTCGAATACCTGCTGCCTATTAATCCTTTCAACCGCTTCATCCGTTAGCGTATGCGCTGCGTTGAAGGCGAGCATGATTATCATCAGCGCCGGCAGTATGGAGAACAAGCCGTCGAATGTGATGAACGCTTTGGACATTTCATATCGGCTCGATGCGTTTTGTGCCATTTGCCAGTATCCCCTCCACGACAAGAGTCCTGTTTCCATAATCTGCTTTCACATCATCCCCTTCTATCCGATAGGATGCATTCCCGATGCTCATGACCATTATCATCCCGGTGTTCGAACGCGCTTCAAGCGTCCTTGCGAGCTCCTCCATCCGGATCGTGTGCTCGAGGGCATTTGCCTGCGCATTCGCGCTCTTTAGCGCAACAACCATGCCAGATACGAGTATTGAAGTGAAAGCGATGAGGGCAAGGAACATCATCATGTATTCGAGCGTCGCCTGCCCCTTCACGGATTCGCCTCGTAAATCTTATAGCTCGCTGGCAGGTAGGATACTGCTGAGACATTGAAATCAGGGTAATAAACCGAGACCACAAGCGGGTTGTCGATCGTGATGCTTGTCAGGTCCGGATTCTCGTTCGGGTCTAGGTTCGAAGTTATTTGCGGTATGATCGAAGCCATGCAAAGCGGAAGCTGCGCTGCGCTATAATCCGGCAATCCGTCCGTATCTTTCGGTAGGCTGTCGATTATCCCTTGCGCAAGCTCGCTTATGTTATTGGCGGTTGTGTTGAACTCTTTGCACCCGGAACATACCAGGCTCCCTGCCCGAATCTGCTTCGCGTGCTCCCTCATCATATCATCGCTCACAAGAGGCGCGCAGTATAAGCTGACATCCATTTCCGGATCAAACGCGGTTTTATCCAGCGTCGCGAGATTGTAGAACGCGCCTTCGATAACCCATATCTTCGCTTCTTCTATCCTGAAACAGAATGGG
>Ga0315281_10005523_pt1 | contig 18086 bp, 20 predicted proteins | sample YL17G07_0_MG_FD_204540 | JGI IMG/M metagenome (GOLD analysis project Ga0315281, IMG submission 204540) | Sediment microbial communities from Yellowstone Lake, YNP, Wyoming, USA - YL17G07_0 | ecosystem: Environmental > Aquatic > Freshwater > Lake > Sediment | place: USA: Wyoming | collected...
GAGAGCGCTAACGGCGGGCGGCGAAGAAGGATTGCAGCAGCGCGGCGCACTCTTCGGCCAGAATGCCGGGGACGGCTTCGACCTGATGGTTGAGCGCGGGATTCGAAAGCACGGCGAAGCAGGAACGCACCGCGCCGCCGCGCGGATCGTCGCAGCCGTAGACGACGCGGTCGACGCGGGCCTGAATCATCGCTCCGGCGCACATACTGCAGGGCTCGATGGTGACGTAAAGAGTTGTGCCCATGAGGCGATAATTGCCCAGGGCGCGGGCCGCCGCGCGGAGAGCCACGATTTCTGCGTGCGCGGTGGGGTCGCAGTCGCGGATGGTGCGGTTGCTCCCGCGGGCGATGATTTGGCCGTCCTTCACCAGCACCGCGCCAATGGGCACTTCGCCGGCTTCTCCCGCGGCGCGAGCTTCGGCCAGGGCTTCCTGCAGGAATGTGACGTCGGCGTCCATGGCGAACCAAAGGATACCATGCGCGCCGCAAAGAAAAGATTCCGGCAGCACGCGCGAAATACGGAAGCGATTGCTTGACAATTTCCGGGCGGAGAAACAAACTAACCCACATGCGCGAGCTTCTCGGCCGGATTTTCCAGCTCGATTTCCTCAAGGGCCTTGCCGTCACTTTTCGCTACCAGCACCCCAAAAATATCGTCACCGAGCAATACCCCCTCGAACGGCCCATGGTGGCCGAGCGCTACCGCGGCGCGCCGCGCCTGAACAAGAATCCGGAAACCGGGGAAACGCTGTGCATCGCCTGCAACCTGTGCACGCTGGCCTGCCCGGAAAATCTCATCGTGGTCGGATGGGAGCGCGATGACGCCACCCGCCGCAAGGTGCTCACGCATTTCACCTACGACACTTCGCGCTGCATGTTCTGCGGCCTGTGCGAGGACGCCTGCCCCACCGACTGCCTGGAACTGACCCAGGACTTTGAGATGGCCTACTATGGCCGCGAAGGCGCCATCTGGGACCGCCACCGCCTTGAAGAAGGGCCCACGCCCGCCCGCTATACCCGCTGACGAGACACGCATGGATATCCGCCGAGACCCGGTCACGCAATCCTGGGTGGTTACCGGTTACCGGGAAAACCTCGCCGAGCCCGGCGGCGTCTGCCCTCTCTGCAGCGGCCTGGCCGACCAGCAGCCCGCCACTCTTTCCTGGCCGGAGCAAGGCCCCTGGCAGGTGCGCGTGATCCCGCACACCGACCCGATTTACCGCGCGGAATCCGGACTGGAGCGCAAGGCCGAGGGCATCTACGACAAGATGGCGCGCGCCGGAGCGCACGAAATCCTCGTGGAAACTCCCCAGCACGACCGGCCCATGGCGCAGTTCAGCGACGAGGAGATCGAGCGCATTCTGTGGGCGGCCGCGCAGCGCATCGCCGAGCTGAAAAAAGATCCGCGCTTCAAATACGTGACCGTTTTCAAGAATCAGGGGCTGCTGGCCGGCGAAGAGTGGTCCCACGCGCATTCGCAGCTGGTGGCCACGACCTTCGTGCCGCGCCGCGTCAAGTATGAGCTGCGCTCGGCGCGGCAGTGGTTTCAGGAGAAGGACCGCTGCGTCTTCTGCGACATCGTGCGCCAGGAGGAAAAGAGCGGCCAGCGCATCGTGGACGTGCAGGGCGAATACTACGCGCTCTGCCCTTACGCTTCGCGGGTGCCCTACGAAATCTGGGTGCTGCACCGGCGCCACAATCACGCCTTCGAGCATCCCCGCCCCGGTTCGAACCGCCGCAACCTCGCGGCCCTGCTGGGGCGCACGCTGCGGCGCCTGCAAAAATTCGCTCCCGCCTTTCACATGGTCATCCACACCGCGCCCAATACGCTGAACCGCAAGGGCGAGATGGCCGGCTACTGGAAGACGCTGGCCGACGATTATCACTGGCACATCGAGATACTCCCCATCGTGCAGCCGCGCGGGCTCTCCTACGGCATCAAGGAGGTGTACGTCAACGCGGTGCTGCCCGAGCAGGCCGCCGAATATCTGCGCGGACTGGACGCCAGTTCATGAAGGGGCAGCGCGGCGGAACCCTCCTGACGCTGCTGGTGATTCTATTTCTCGCGCTGCTCTGCGCTTTGCTTTATTTTCTGCGCACGCCCATCCTGCGGCAGATGAGCGCTTCCTGGATTGTCGAGGATGCGCTCGAACGCGCCGACGCCATCATCATCCTCAGCGACGACAATTACCTGGCGCAGCGGGCCACGCGCGCCACGGAACTTTTTCAGCGCGGGCTGGCGCCCCTGGTGGTGGCCAGCGGCAGGCAGTTGCGCCCCTATGCGGGAATTTCCGAACTCATGGAAAAGGATTTGAAGGCGCGCGGCGTGCCCAAGAACGCTATTCTGCGCTTTCCGCAGTCCACCGACAGCACCATCGAAGAGGCCGGCGCGCTCTCCGAGCTGGCCGCCAAGCGCGGATGGAAGCGCGTGATCGTGGTGACCTCGAATTATCACACGCGCCGCGCGCGCTATATTTTTCGCCGCGTTTTTCCGGCGGGCACGGACGTGCGTGTCGCGGCTTCCGTCTCCGATGAGTTCGATCCCGGGGAATGGTGGAAGAAGCGCAGCGGGCGAAAGAGATTTTTCACGGAACTGGTGGGGATGGCCGTGTCATTCTGGGAATTGCCGGAGAGAAAAGAACCGCCGGCGGAGAAACCCAAGGCAGGACTAGCCCGGCTAAGTCCACAACATCTGGTATAGTTGGCCCTGGATGCCCCTAGATTTACCCCTCGCCATACTTCTTTACAGTACCTAAGTGCTGTACTATCTTCACGCCTCGAAGTCGCCACGCCCAGTCAGATCGTAAGTTTGCGCGACTTGTTCGTGATTGCGGTTCGCACAGGTATTCTCTGTGAGGCCAGGAAGAGCCGAAAATTCAAATAGTTGAGGGGATTTCCACTTTTTTCGGAAATGCGCGCTGCGGACGAAGGGCTCTTCCGTCCCGATTGACGCGACTCTCCCCTCGATGAGTGGATTCTAACGATGAGCCTCCTGCATAAGCTCGGAATCGTTGGCGCACGAACGCTGGCCAAAGCCGTGTATCCCCGCGCCATCGGATGGGGCCACACCTACGGTCCTTCGGTTTCGCTGGATACGCCGGTGCCGGTGGAGTGCGCCGAAGTCACGCGCTATTCCATCGGGCTCAAGGAATTCTTGTGGAGCCTCGATGGCTTCACCCACGGGACCATGCTCGATCTGGGCCCGGTTTCTCAGACCACCACGAGTTTTTTTATCGAGCGCGGATTCCGCGCTTGTTCTTGCGATCTCCTGCGCGCCTGGAAGGAGTTCCGCACCGGAGAAGCACAACTCCTGGAAAGCGCCGTGGGCGGGACGCTCACTCCGCCCGAACTGACTCCCGAAATCCGCGAAGAGCGTTTTCTTCAGCGCGCACTGCCCTATCGCGAGAATTCCCTGGACGCCATTCTGCTCTGGGACCGCCTCGATTATCTCGAACCGGCGATGGTCGCTCCCGTGGTGACTGCGCTCTCCGGGATGCTGGCTTCCGGCGGCGTAATTTTTGCCCTCTTCAACAGCCGCAAGCCGGGGACGTTCCGGCGCTACCGCGTGGTGGATTCGCTGACGCTGCAGATGCTTCCGGCGAACGAAGCGGTTTCCTTCCAGCGCATTTTCCAGAACCGCGAGATTCAGGATCTTTTCCCGCATTACCGCCGGGCGCGTTCCTTCGTGAGCCGCGACCAGTTGCGCGAAGTCCTCTTTATCAAATAGATTACGCGGGACTTACGCCGCGCCCCCCTCTTTCTTCCGACCTGTACCATTTTTTTCTTGCAGCGGCCCGCGCGCGGGAGTACAAGGGGCATAGAGCTCAATGAGCTCCGGAGAGTGAGCATGACTCCACCGGACTTAGAGCCGCAACAAAACTGATCACACCGCTTTTGCGGTGCGCGCCGTCGCAAAAGACCTGCCCGTTCGGCGATCCTTTACTGGCGGCATAAAAAGGAACGGGGAGCCGTGAGGCTCCCCGTTTCGCATTTCCGCGCACTTCTTCCGGGCCGCAAGCGGCCCGCGCGTCACTCCCGCCGGTTCAGCAGATCCGCCAGTTGCGCCCAATCCTCCGGGGTGCGCACCGGCACGGTGTGCAGCCGCTCGCTGGGCTCCACTTCCTCCCCGGACGCGGCCCGCCCGCGCACAATACGGATGCCGCGCTTGCAGATTTCCGCGATGGCCGATTCGTCCGCGTTGTCCTGCACCCCCACCGTGGCCAGATGCCCATGAAACGATTTGTCATAGAGGGCGCTGGTTTGCTTCACCGCGCGGGCCAGGTCCGCGCCCACCGAAAGCCCCCAGAGCGGAGCGTCTTCATGGAGAGAGAGACCGCGTTCGGCCGCGATCTGCCGGAAGCGCGCAATGTCCTCGTCGCTGGAACCGGCAAAAAAGAAATATTCCTCGAAATCGCCCTGGCGCACCATCTCGGCTTCGCGCACAGGCAGCCCGGTATTCTGCGCCAGTTCCCGCGGAGAGAGCGAACGCAGAGTAACCACGGAGATCCCCGCGGCTTCGCACAGGGCGTCGAGAGCCTCGCGCGCGGCCGGCTGCGGCGTAGCCACGGGCATGCACAGGAAGCGGCCCATGCGCATGCCGCCTTCGATCTTGCGATGGAAATAGTCTTCGGGGATGAAGACGGCGCTGCCCGATTCGGCGATAAACGGGTGCGCATGGTCCAGCCGCCTTCGCGCGTCATCCATTTGCAGGCGCGAACGGCCGGAGACCAGCACGACCGGGATGCTGCGTTCTTCCAGCGCTCCCAGCAGGCTGAACAGGCCCGGCTCGGGCTTGCCGCCCAGAGGAAGGAAGGCATCGAGCGCCAGATAGACCACGACGGAAGGCTGTTTCAAGAAGGGCTCCCTGTTGCAGCATTGATTGTAACGGAAAAGAGGGACGGAACCGGCACACAAAGAAAACGGCGGGCAGAAAGTTCTGCCCGCCGTTCGTGCCTGCCACGGTGCGCGTGGCGAGGGAAGGATGCTTTTGTCAGCGCCCGGAACTGCTGCTGGCCACCGGAGTCTGTTGCATATTGGCCTTGGGAATGCTCACGTAGCCGCTGATCTGGTCTTTTTCCACCTTGTTGATGACCAGTTCCTGCGGCAGGCGCGTTCCCGGAGTGTAGAAGAAGAGGGGCTCGTTGGCCGCGCGATTCTTCTTTTCAAAGCGCTTGTCTCCGACGGTCAGAGCCACGCTGAAGAGGTTCTTGGAGGTGTTGACGCCGCGCAGTTCCACGGTGATGTTCCCCACGCGCTGGGACTTGTTCTTCCCGGCGATGGTGAACTCGACGTATTCGCGCTCGCCGAGGCGGCGCAGGCTGTCGATTTCATCGTGATTGCGGGCAATCAGCGTGCCCAGTTCGCTGCGGGCCATCTTCAGGTCTTCGCGGGTGGCGTCCAGGTCGCTGCGCACTCCGACGACGCGGGTGTCCACGTTCTTGAGGTTGTCATTGGTGGCCTTGATGTCGCTCTTGACCGCGCTGTCCAGCGCCGTCAGCTTCTGCGACGTTTCGTCCAGTTTCTTCAAGGACTCCTCGCGCGACGACTTGAGCTGCCCTTCCGTCAATTTCAGTTTCTTGGCTACCACTTTCAGGTCGCCCTGCAGTTCCGCGTTGGTCTTCTCCGACTGCTGCAAACGGTCCTTCAATCCAGCCACGTCCTGGTCCACGATCTGCTTCATCCCCTGAACCTGCGCGGCGACGGCTTGTTCCGTGCCGGACAGCTTCGAGGTCGCGTTCCAACCGAACGCCAGCCCGCTAATCGCGATCAGACCCAAAACCATGATCGCCGGTGTCTGCCATGACGAACCGCTCTTCTGCTCAGTTTCCACTTTGTTCTCCTCTAGCATTGGATGTTCCTCCCCGTCGGAGTTGCTGTACAACCCCGCGCATGGAAGTGCAACTGGGACGCCACGGGTAGACAAAAAAAACTTCCGGATAAGATGCGTATATTGAGCAGGTTAGAGATTTAAAGGAAAGATGGCGCTGGGCAGGAGGGGATACTAGTACATGAAAACTTTACGCGCTTTTGGCGAAATGACGCAGCCCGTTTCTTCCCTTTCGTTCCTAGAGCAGCCCGCGAGCGGCCAATTCCCTTTCCAACTGGCTGGCGGACTCGAAGACGATGCCGGCCATGCCCAGGCGCTCGGCGCCGGCGATATTTTCGGCAAGGTCATCAATGAAAAGGGCTTCCTGAGCCTGCACGCGGCAGGCTCGCAGGGCTTCCTTGTAAATCAGCGGGTCGGGCTTGCAGGAACCCACGGCGCAGGAATAGATACGCAGGGGAAAATGGCCCATGAAGGGGAAATTGGCTTCGAGGTGAGCCACGTGAAACGGATCCGTATTGGAAACGAGCGCCACGCGGTAGCTGCGGGCCAGTTGCTGAAGAAGAGCGTCCGGGAGAATCGGTTCGGGGAGCAGCGCGGCATTCCAGGCGGCGCGGAAAGCCTCGAAATCGAGAACGGAGCCGAGGCGCTGGCCGAATTGGCGGTGCCATTCGTGCGGGGAGAGGCGGCCTTCCTGCCAGTCGCGCCAGCGGGGATGGCTCTCGATGGCGGCCCAGACCTCCTGGGAACTCATCGTGGAGCCCGTCGCGAGGCCCGCCATCGCAGCGGAAATGTCCAGGCGCACCAACACCCTGCCGATATCGAAGAGAATGGCGCTGGGGCGCGGCGCAGGCAACGACTAAACGCTCCCGGAGGAGGCGGCTGCGGCGCGCGCCCGCAGATGGGCGCGCAGAAAGGCGATGAGGCCGGGGAGAATCGAGACAAAAATGACCGCGGCAATCACATAATGAATGTATTTGCCGATGTTGGGAACCGAGCGGCCCAGGGCATAACCGCCCAGGATCATGCTTCCGGTCCAGATGATGCCGCCGAAAATATCGTAAATCAGATAGCGCCGGTAGGACATCTTCGCCGCGCCAGCCACGGGCGGGCAGAAGGTGCGGACAATGGGCATGAAGCGGGCGATGATGATGGTCTTGCCGCCGTGCTTTTCATAGAAATCGTGGGCGCGCTGCAAATGGCTGCGGCGGAAAAAGAGCGAGTTCTCGCGGCGGTAGAGCGCCTGCCCCGCCGAACGTCCGATCCAGTAGCCAATCTGGTCGCCGACGATGGCGCAGAGGGCCACGGGAAGCAGCAGCGTCCAAAGGTCCACCTTGCCGGTGGCCGCAAAGACGCCGGCGGTGACCAGCAAGGAGTCACCGGGAAGAAAGAAGCCCACGAAGAAGCCGGTTTCGACAAACACAATGGCGCAGACCAGAAAGGTTCCGCCCCACTGGATCAGACCCTGCACATCGTAAATGGTATGAAGAAGATTGCGGATGGTTTCCAGCAAAGGTTCTCTGTCCTCTTGGCGGCTGGACGGGAAGGTGTTACGCCCGGCGCATTCGCGCGGTCAGCCGTACTCCCATACGGTAGCAGAAAACCAGGGGATTCTCCGCGCTTTCCTGCCAGTGGAGGACCAAGAAAGTCAGCAGCAGCACATTCCATTCGTTAAGGAAAGTTTTCATTCGCGGACCTCGGCGGGCACGCGGTAGCGCTCTTCGGGAATCAGCGGAGAAGTGGCCGCCGCTTGCGCTAGATACTTGCGAATACGCGGCAGGGCGTTGCGCGCGGCGGCGGCCCCGGCGGCGACGGCTTTATCGGCCTGGGCAAAATCGTCCCAAAGCAGCGCGGGAGTCTCCGGCCGCAGCATCAGGTCGGCCTCTTTTTCCCAACCCTGCCCATGATTCTTGTGCACGGCATGGATGGCCCGGCTGACCACATGAAAGACGCTGCCCGCTTCCCCTGAGCAGGTGTCCTGCGAACCGGCAAAGACTCCAACAACGAAATCGGGAGCCAATTCCCGCGCGGCGCGCACGGGAACGGGAGAAACCAGCGAGCCATCCGCCAGGCAGCGCGTCCCCAGTTTCACCGGCCGGAACAGACCGGGAAAGGCGCAACTGGCGCGCAGCGCATCGCGCAACTCCCCCTGGCGGAAAACCACCGGGTCGCCGCTGCCCAGGTCCGTGGCCACCGCGGCCACCGGAATCATCAATTCCTCAAATGTGTCCGCCTGCACCATTACTTTCAGCAGGACATCCAGCTTGCCGCTGTTGGCGCTTTCCACTCCGCGCAGCCTCCAGCAGGCCGCCTTGCGCAAACGCACTTTCTGAAACGTGGAAATAATCCGCCCGACCGGCACGCCGCTGGCATACGCCGCGCCGAAGACCGCGCCCAGCGTGGTTCCGGCAATGGCGCGCACCGGAATTTGCTGCTGCTCCAGAACCTGAAGCACGCCCAGGTGCGCAAAACCGCTGGCAAAGCCGCCGCCCAGCGCCAGGGACACTCCCGGCAACCCCGCGGTCTCTCTCGCCAATGTAGTCCCGTCGCTCAAGCCGTCTGGCCTCCCACACACAGGATGGATTGCCGGCCAGCGGCGGACAATAAGAAGAAAGGGCCATACGAGGCAGTACCGCCGTACCTTACGAGCAACGGGAGCCTGAGAGGAGAGCTGCAAAAACGGATAGTACCTTAGTACTAGGAAGATGTACCGTGGGTACTATAGGTAGTTCCAGTACCCCCTGACATTCTCGTCTGGGGAAATGGTTCACCTGCTCTGAGGGGGGCAAGAAATGGGCGCTCAAATAGGGGTTTCACACGACGTGTTTGAACAATGGCTGGGGCAGCCGGTAGTCCTGCGGGTCTCACTTGGCGAATGTACCGTACCGATCCAGGGGCGCATTCTGAGCGCCGCCGGGGATTTGCTGCGGGTGACCGTGGACGGCAATTGGGACGTGGAAGTGCCCAAGAGCAGCGTCCTGGCCGTGGAAGAATCGCCGTGCGCCGCGCTGGTGATGTAGGGGGAACGATGAATAACAACGACAGAAAGTATGTGGATCAACCCCGGGCCGCGGCCCTGCTGCGCCTGGCGGAAAAAGACCTTTCCCGGATCTCCGGGCAAGCCGGTCTGGGGCATACGGAAGAAAACGCCGCGGGCGCCCAGGTCTATTACAGCTACGACGAGCTGCGCAGCATCTGCCAGCTGACCATCAGCCGCGTGGCCTGACGCGGACGAACTTTTCACCTTCTCTCCGCGTGCGATTCCTGCGCGCGCGAATTCCAGGCGACTCTCCGTCTTGATCCCTATCCCGGCCAAACGCCGGCGGTAAATGTTTTCAAAATGCGGTAGCCCAAGGATTCGTAGAGCTTGGCGGCCTGCTCATTGGAAGAGGTAACGGTGAGCGTGGCTTCATGGAATTTCATGGCGCAGAGCGCCTGGATGGAGGTCTGCATCAGGCAGCGGCCCAGACCCTGCCCCTGATGCCCCGGCAGGATGCAGATTTGCGTGGTGTGGCCCACGCCGGGAGCGACTTCGGAATTGAGCACCACGCCCAGCAACTCCTCGCTGTCTTCCTTGCACAGAACGAAGGAGGCGCGCGGGAGAAACTGTCCGCAGCCGGGAAGCAGGATGATGTTTTTCAGGAAGCGCAGAGCGCCGCTGCGCGAGCGGTACTGGTCGTTGATCTCGCCGTCCACATGGTCGGCGTAGGCCTGGTGAATCAGGCGCGCGCAGGGCTCCAGGAAACGGTCATTCCAGCGCTCGGGAAGGACAGCTCCGCGCGCGGGCGCGGCGCTGCGGGCGCCGCACCCGTCCAGATTCAGGAGCATGAACTGGCGGCGATACAGATGGAAGTTCTGGCTGCGCAAAGTGCGCTCGACCGGCCCGCCGAAAGGCATCAGCTGCGTTTCGATGCGCTGCAATTGCGGAATCGAGCGCATGGACTGCAAAACGTTCTCCAGCAGGCGCTGGCCAATCTCCTCCTGGGGATAGCGCGGGGAGACGAACAGGCCGCCCACCAGTCCCTTTTGCTCCTCGACGACGTAGAAGGAATAGCCGGCCAGTTCGCCGTTTTCAAAGGCCGCGCAGCCCGCCAGAGCCCGGGCATCCAGAAAACGCTTGATCAGGTCCACCGCGGTGCCGTAATCCCAATGCAGTTCTTCGCGCCAGTGGCGGGCTTCTTCGCGCAGAAGCCCGTCAATCTGCACGGGAGAGACCTGCCGCAAATCCAGGATGCGCATGGTCATGGCTGGAGGGGGCGCCGCCGGGCCCGCCGGCGAGTATCATAGCCCATTCCGGCGCGGTTTACAGACGGACACGGCGGAAGCAACTGCGCGGGGAGGCTTCGTAAAGTTGTGCTACCATTTCACTGGAAGCAAAAGGGTGACACTCGGCGTGCAACGAAAACGGGACGCCAGAGGGGGAGTTCGGGCGCGCGCAACAGCGACCGAATGCGATGGACATTCTTTCGGAATTTCTTTACCCGACACGCTGGTACATGAAAGTCATCACCACGGTTCTCGTGGTGGCCGTTTTCACGATCCTGGCCACCGGCTCCATCGCCGGCTTCCTCATCTACCGCATCGTCAAGCCGCAACGCATCAGCTCCGAAATCAATATGTCCAGCTTTCCGGGCCGCCCGGACACGCTGGAATTCACCGTGCCGGGACTGGGCAAGCGCGAGGGCTGGTTCTTCCCCGGCTTGCGCGGCGCGCCGACCATTATTCTCTGCCACGGGTATCAATCGAGCCGTGGCGAACTGCTGATGCTGCTCTCCTCGCTCCAGGACCACCAGTACAATGTTTTTGTTTTTGATTTTGCCGCCCACGGCAAGAGCGACGGCATTACTTCCCTGGGCTTCCACGAAGCCAACGAAGTGCGCGCCGCCGTGGCCGCCCTGGCCCAGCGCAACGACGTGGACCCCGGGCGCTTCGGATTGTGGGGCTACAACATGGGCGCCTACGCCGCGCTGCGCGTCGCCGTCGAGGACCGCCGCATCCGCACTCTGGTTCTCGATTCCGCCTACGACAGCCCCAATCAGATGCTCAGCCTACAAATTCAGAAGACCGGCCTCGGTGGATTTCCTCTGATGGTGCGCATGGCCGGGTTCCTATTCCGCGGGTTGAATTATGACAACAGCAAGGCCCAGCCCCTTTCCAAACAGCTCGCGCGGCTGACCGGGGTTCCCAAGCTTTTCATTCAGGCCGTGGATGAACCCGCGCTGGCTCGCACCACGCAGGATCTTTTTCTGGCGGCGCCCGAGCCCCGCGACCAGGCCATCATTCCCCGCGGCAACTTCGCCGGCATGGGCGACGAGGACAAGCACGATTACGAAAATCGCGTGGTCAGCTATTTCCTGCTGCGCCTGCCGGTAACCGACACCTCGGTGCCCGCGCCCATTCGGATGCCCGCGGCCCGCTAGGCGCGGCTCTCTCCCCGAGCCGCCGCAAAGATGCGAATCATGGGCGATAGCTGGAATCCCGAAATCTACCAGCGCTTCAAGAACGAGCGCAGCCAGCCGTTTTATGATCTCTGCGCCCTGGTCGAGGAGCGCCCGGAGATGCGCGCCGCCGATCTCGGCTGCGGCCCCGGGGACATGACCGTGCGGCTGCACGAGCAACTGGGGGCGCGGGAGACCATCGGGCTCGATTCCTCGCCGAATATGCTGGCGCAGGCGCTTCCCCGCGCAGGGCAGGGGCTGCGCTTCGTGCCGGGGCGCATCGAGAAGTTTCCCCTCGAAGGGCGCTTCGATCTGATTTTTTCGAACGCCGCGCTGCAATGGCTGGAGAACCACGAAGCGCTCTTCGAGCAGTTCGCCGCGCGGCTGGCGCCCGGCGGCCAGCTCGCCGTGCAGGTGCCTTACAATGAGGAAAGCGAATTTCACCGGGCGGCGCGGGATGCCGCCGTGGAATTCCGGGAGCCGCTAAAGGGCTACGTGCGGCATCTGACCGCGCTCCGCCCGGAAGCCTATTCGCAACTGCTCTATCGCCTGGGTTTCACCGAACAGAGGGTTTTCCTGCGGATTTACCCGCATGTGGTGGAATCGCTCGATGCGGTGGTGGAGTTCTACCGCGGCTCGCTGCTGACTGCCTATGAGGCGCGGCTGGATGGGGCCACTTATGAGCGGTTCGTGGCGCGTTACCGCGAAATCCTGCACGAACGCTTTACCGACGCCCGGCCGTTTTTCTTTCCCTTTCCGCGCATTTTGCTATGGGGGAAAATGCCCGGCGGGGACAAACGGTAGCTTTCCTCAAGCCGCCGCTTTATTTCTTATCCGCCGCCACGATCCGCAGCAGGTGAGCTTTTTCGGAATGGGAATCGATCTCCACGAAGCGAATTTCCAGGCGCAGAATGGTTTCCAAACCCTCCCTGGAAACAAACACGTAAATCGGTTCGCGGCTGGCCGGGTCGTACTCGGGAAGTTCGGCGCGCAGATAATAATTGAGCCCGTAGAGCCAGGCGCGGTTTAACCGGAACACAGCCACGCGCCCGCTGCTCCCGCCTTCTTCAGAAAACCTCTTCGCCGCGAATCGCGAGGAAACGGTCCAGTCCAGATCGGGCAACACCCACCGGTTGGCCAATTCCACGGTGAGCACCATGCAGACGAGACCGGTCAGAAGCAAGGCCGCGGGACGCCGCGTATACGTAAAGAAGCCGACCAGTCCCAGAAAACAAAGAAGAACCGCGCCGCAGACGAAGGCGATGATTCCGGAATGCGCTGGATAGAGATAAAAAAGCGCCAAGGCCAGGGCCGTGGCGGCGCCAAACACGGGGGCCAGGAACGCGCCGAGCAGGCGGTAGCGCGAACGATGCACCTCCTCGCGCAATAGCCCGCCCAGATAAAATGCGCCCAGGGCCACAGCAGGCGGCATCGACGGAAGGATGTATCCGGGAAGTTTGGACTTGGAGATGGTGAAAAAGAGAAGAGGAAACAGAGTCCAGGTGGAAAGAAAAACAAAGGAGGGGGAGAGAGACTTCTTGTCGAGGAGTTTGCGAATGAGCGATATGCCGGAGGAGAAGGAAAGAACCGCCCAGGGAAGGAGCGCGATAAAAAAGATGGGCGCGTAATACCAGAACGGCTGGAGGTGCTGAAATTCAGGCGTGAGGAAGCGCTTGAAATTGTGTTCGATGATGAAGACGCGGAAGAAATCGGGATTGCGCCGGGCGCAGAGGACGTACCAGGGCAGGGCCGTGACGAAAAATGCGGCCAGCGCCACGGGATGAAAAAGGCGGAAGGCGTCGGGCCAGCGCTTGGTAAACAAGGCCCAGAAGAAGACTGCGCCGCCGGAAAGAATTACCGCCGCTGGCCCCTTGGCTAACACGGCGGCGCCGAGAAAGAAACCGAACGCGAGCAGCGCCAGCCAGCGTTCTGCTTTCGACGCTTCCCTGCCCTCCACCGCATCAAGGCGCAGCACCACCGCCGCGGACACCATGGCCAGAGTCACCATAGCGCTGAAGGGCATGTCCGTGGCGGCGGCGTGGGAGAAGCCGATCATGCCCGCGCTTGTGGGTAAGAGCAACAGCAACCAGCGCGCGGTCACAACTCCAAACATGCGCCAGGCCAGCCAGGCAAGAGCCAGCGTGGCCAGCAGGGCGCAGACGGCGGAAGGCAGGCGGGCGGCGGCATCACTTACGCCAAAAATTTTAAAGCTGATTGCCGCGCCCCAGTAGTAGAGCGGCGGTTTTTCGAACCACGGCTTTCCGTAGAGCCGCGGCGTGACCCAGTCGCCGCTCTCGGCCATGTCCCGCGCGATCCACGCGTAGCGCGGTTCGTCCGGGCCGGTGAGGCCGATGGCGCCCAGGCCGCTGAAATAGCAGACGTAGAGCGTGGCGGCGATGAGCGCCGTCCAGGCAACCGTTTGCACGCGCGCGCCGGAATTCGCGTTCTGGCTATTCGTCGTCGTGGCCAACCTCGCGGGCGAGCTTTTCGATGGAGGAAAAATCCTCGAGCGTGGTGGTGTCGCCGCTGACGCTGCCCTTGTGGGCCAGCTCGCGCAGCAGGCGGCGCATGATTTTGCCGCTGCGGGTTTTGGGCAGCAGGTCGGCAAAGCGCACTTCGGCGGGCCGGGCGATGGTGCCGATCACATTGGCGACGTGGTCGCTGATTTGCGCGCGCAATGGCTCGTTGGCGGAAAAGCCCACGCGCAGCGTGCAGAAGACCACGATGGCTTCGCCCTTGATCTCGTCCGGACGGGCGACGACCGCCGCTTCGGCCACCGCCGCGTGGCTCACCAGCGCGCTTTCGATTTCCATGGAGCTGAGGCGGTGCCCGGCCACCTTGATGACGTCATCCACGCGCCCCAGCACCCAGATGTAGCCGTCCTGGTCACACTGCGCGGCGTCACCGGTGAAATATTTTCCGGGGATGCGGCTCCAATACTCGCGCTTATATCGTTCGTCGTCGCCGTAAATCGTGCGCATCATCGAAGGCCACGGCCGCTCGATCACCAGGTAGCCGGTTTCGCCGGGAGGAACTTCGCTGCCGTCCATGCGCAGGACGCGGGCGGCAACGCCCGGAAGCGGCAGCGTGGCCGATCCCGCTTTGGCGGGCGTGGCGCCGGGCAGCGGCGAAATCAAAATCGAGCCAGTCTCCGTCTGCCACCAGGTATCCACGATGGGACAGCGGCCCTTGCCCACAATGGCGTGATACCACTTCCACGCCGCCGGATTAATCGGTTCGCCCACGGTGCCCAGCAGGCGCAGGCTTCCGAGGTCGTGTTTTTCCAGCAATTCCCTGCCCCAGGACATGAACGCGCGCACGGCCGTCGCCGAGCTGTAAAAAATGCTGACCTTGTAGCGGTCCACGATCTGCCAGAAGCGGTCCTTCACCGGAAAATCCGGCGCTCCTTCGTACATCACCAGCGTCGCGCCGCTGGCCAGCGGCCCGTAAACAATATAGCTGTGCCCGGTGACCCAGCCGATGTCGGCGGTGCACCAGTAGACGTCGTCTTCGCGCAGATCGAAGACCAGCCGCGTGGACCACATGGTTTGCAGGAGATAGCCCGCCGAAGTGTGCAGCACGCCCTTGGGCTTGCCCGTGGTGCCGCTGGTGTAAAGAATGAAGAGCGGATGCTCCGCCGGAAACGCTTCGGCGGGAGCGAGCGATGAAGCCGCGTCCACCAGCTCGTGCCACCAGACGTCGCGGCCTTCCTGCCATTTGATTTTTTCGCTGGTGCGCCGCACCACCAGCACTTTTTCCACCAGCGGGCATTTTTCCACGGCCGCGTCCGCCGTGTCTTTCAAAGGAATGATGCGCCCGCGGCGATAGCCGCCGTCGGCGGTGATGAGCACGCGCGACTTGGCGTCCTGCATGCGGTCGGAAAGAGCGGGAGCGCTGAAGCCGCCGAAGACCACCGAGTGCATGGCGCCGATGCGCGCGCAGGCCAGCATGGCGATGGCCAACTCCGGAATCAGCGGCATGTAGATGGTCACGCAGTCGCCGGACTTCACGCCCAGTTTTTTCAGGGCGTTGGCGCAGCGGCAGGTTTTTTCGTAGAGGTCGGTATAGCTCAGCGTGACGCGCTGGCCGTCCTCGGCCTCCCAGTGCATGGCCGTGCGCTGCGGGTGCAGCTGCACGTGGCGGTCGAGGCAGTTGTAGCTGACGTTCAGCGTGCCATCGTGGAACCAGCGGGCGTGCGGGGGATTCCAGTCGAGTGTCTTCGTCGGCTCCTTGAACCAGTGCAGCAACTGGGCCTGCTCGCTCCAGAAGCCTTCGGGGTCGTCGCTGGCGCGCTGATAGAGTTTGCGATAGTCCGCGAGCGAACCCACACGAGCGCGCCGGGAAAACTCCTCGGGCGGCGGCACGGCTTTTTCTTCAAGGATGTGCGGGTCAAATTCGGCCATGCGGCCTCCAAAGGGTTAGGGTGTATGCCAAGACTGCACAATAAGGTACGCAGCCTGAGCGTTGCGGTCAAGTCCTTGCAAAGAAAGAGGATAATACGATTGACGATTCGCGGGAACTTTTTCCGCCTCCGCGGGCAAGTAACGAATGAGCGCCACGGACCGTCTCAATGGGAACGATGCCAACGGCACAGAATCCACCGGAAGACGATCTGCTGCGGCGCGCGGCGCGCGGCGAAGAAGCCGCGTTTGTGCGGATCTACCGCGCGCATCAGGCCACGCTCTACCGCTTCGCCCTGCGCATGACGGGCAGCGCGTGGAACGCCGAGGAGATCGTGCAGGAATCTTTTATGGCGCTGCTGCACAACGCGGAACGCTACGACGCCTCGCGCGGCGAGGTGGGCGCGTTTCTCTTCGGCATCGCCCGCAACTTCGTGCGCAAGCGCAACGCGCGCGGCCCCGCCGAACTGCCCTTCGAGGACGATGGCGAGTTGCCGCACGGAACCAGCGCGGCGGCGAATGCCGGAGCGCGCGGTCCGGCCAGCCCCGCCGATCTCGCCGAACAAACCCAGCGCGTCGAGCAGGTGCGCCGCGCCGTATTGGAACTGCCGGAAGAGTTTCGCGAAGCAGTGGCGCTGTGCGACCTGGAAGAGATGAGTTACGAGGAAGCGGCCAAACTTCTGGACTGCCCCATCGGGACCATCCGCTCGCGGCTGCATCGCGGGCGCGCTCTGCTGGCGGCGCAACTGGAGATTCTGCGCGATCGCCCGCGCAAGGCGGTGAGTCGATGAACGGAAACGAGGAAGCCATGAGCTGCGAAGAGTTGCAGAAGCTGGCGCTGAACGGCAAGCAGCCCGGCGGCGCGGCCAGCGACGCCGAACACGCCGCCTGGGAAGCGCATCTGGCGCAGTGCGCCGATTGCGCCGCCTATCAGGACACGCAAATGGAATTGCGCGCCCGTTTGCGCGAGCTGGCCGCCGAAACTTCCGCTGAGCAGCCGCCCTGGCGCGTCGAAGCAATTCTGCGCCGGGAAGTCGCCGCGCTCGGTCCGCGCAAGGATTCGCCGTGGAACCGGCGGGGGCTGGCCTTCGCCGTCTTCGCCGCGGCTGCCGTGTTGGTCGCGGCGGTTGTGCTGCGGCAATCGTCGCAGCACATCGCGCCGGTGGCTGTGGTGCAGCCGCCTCCCTCCTTCGCCACGCCGCCGGACATTTCCGATGCCGCCGAAGCGGAAGCGGAAAACGCCACCGCCGCGGGCGACTTCGTCCTGCTGCCCGGCGGCATTCCCGACGCCGGCGATGATTCCGCCATTCTTCGCGTGCGCTTGCAGCGCAGCGAGCTGGCCTCGATGGGCTTGCCGGTGAACGAAGCGGCTTCCGCCGAATGGGTGATGGTGGACCTGCTGGTCGGCCCCGACGGGCAGCCGCAGGCCGTGCGTTTGCTGCGATAGCCGCGGCGCAAGTTTTGCTGAAAGAATGAAAAATATTCAGCGCATCAGGAGAGAAGAGGAGGAATTACAAAAATGATCCACAAGAACTGGATGTCCCTGTTATTTGCCGCGGTGCTGGTGACCGCCGCCGGCGCCACCGCCGCGCAGCAGCCGCCCCCGGCCGGCAAGGCGCAAAGGCAAACTCCCCCGCAGGCCGATGGCGATTCGCAGGAAGGCCCCCGGCAAGGCCCGCACATGGAAGGCGGAATGCACGGCGGCCCCCTGGGCGAAGAGATGGACGGCGAAATGCCCGGCGAAGCGATGGAAGTGCTGGGCTTCGGGGAAACGCCCGGCGATGACGCCGTGAAGGGCGTTGCCTACTCCGCCAAAGCGGTGACCGAGAAAACGCACGTGCTCGGCGACGGAAACCGCATTCACCGCACCACCGAAGCGGCCGTCTACCGCGACGGCGAAGGCCGCTTCCGCCGCGAATTCACTCTGCCCGCCGGCGGTCCCATGAACGACACCGGCAAGCCTCGCTCCTTGATCGTCATCCTCGACCCGGGCACGCGTTCCGCGTTTCTCCTTGTGCCCGAGCGCAAGGTGGCCCGCAAGCTGCCCGCGCGCATGCAAGGGCGCGGCGCGGAAGGACGGGAACGATTCCAGGAAATGCGCAAGAAGATGGAAGCTTCCGGCGAGGTCAAGACCGAATCGCTGGGAACGAAAACGATTAACGGAGCCGCCGCCGAGGGCAAGCGCATCACGCGCGTGATTCCCGCCGGGAAAATCGGCAACGAAAAGGCCATCGAGATCACCAACGAAATCTGGTACTCGAAGGAGCTGCATGCCGTGGTGCTGCTCAAGCGCAACGACCCGCGCAACGGTTCCACCACGTATCAGCTCACGGACATCCAGCGCCAGGAGCCCGACCCCAAGCTTTTCCAGGTGCCTTCCGATTACAAAATCAAAGAGGGCATGGACGAAGGCAGGGGCCGGTTT
>Ga0315281_10005524_pt1 | contig 18086 bp, 14 predicted proteins | sample YL17G07_0_MG_FD_204540 | JGI IMG/M metagenome (GOLD analysis project Ga0315281, IMG submission 204540) | Sediment microbial communities from Yellowstone Lake, YNP, Wyoming, USA - YL17G07_0 | ecosystem: Environmental > Aquatic > Freshwater > Lake > Sediment | place: USA: Wyoming | collected...
CGACGGCCACGAATTCGCCCGCCTCGATATCCAGGTTCACATTATCGAGCGCGGCCATCTGCACGCCAGCCGCCGTGCGGTATATCTTGGACACGTTTCTGAGTGATATTATTGCCATGCGCCTTTATGGAAGAGTCGGGTCTCCATCAAATAGACCTCATTATAGCAAAGCGGTTAATCGCTGCAATAATTTCTTTGATCCCGGCGGCGATTGGGGTGCATGTCAGAATTGTGGGTATCTGGGGTCAGACCCCTCCCGAAGTTCCGAAACGGAACTTCTCCTAGGCGTCTGACCCCGTTAATCACCCACGATTCTGACATTCACCCCGGTGATTGACGTCATTTCATTTTCCCCGTTTGGAAGAACTCAGCAGAAGCACGCGCCTTGTGGCCGGGGTGATTTTCACGCGGTCGGCAATTCTATGGCCCACCACCCAGATGATGCCTTTCTTGTCCGTCACAAGCGGGACAGCGGATCTTCCGTCCACTGGAACTTTTCGTTCCGCAAGGAACTGCAGTACCTTCTTTCTCCCCGGCGCGCCCAGCGGCTGAAAGGCATCCCCCGCCGCGGGAAATCGCACGGTGAGCGGCGGCGAGACGCTGTCCATGTCGATGACCTCGCGGAATCCGCCCTGCTTCTTCGGCTGGAGCCTGCGTGATTCCTCGCGGCAGAATATCCTCGTGCCGTCCGGAAGTGTCGCGGAGCGGTTGAGAGGCAATTGCACGGCCCTGCGCGGTGATTTCACGGCCCGTGGCCCCGCCTTGTTTTTCTCCAGGCGTATCGCGTTTGCCTCCCGCACCGCCCTGATTCCCGGCAGGTGCAGTTGCGCTCCCCTCCTTCCCATGCGCGCCAGTTCCATGAGCGCCGTGTAATGCCGCTTGCCGATTTCCTTCAATGGCATGCCGCCCAGTTCCAAAACGCGCTTCAACAGCATCTGCGCCCGCCCCTCCGGCCCGGCCAGCATATCGAGCGGCACGCTCGCCGTCCCGCGCTTCCTCAACATGGCGGCGAACCGGCCGGTTTCACCGGGTGCGATTTGTTTTTCCGCCGTCTCGGACCACCGGCGCGCGATGTCGGCCAGCCGCTGGATTGCCGCGTCCACCGCGGGATTGTACCGCCCGCGTAGCAGCGGCAGCAACTCGTTCCGCAGGCGGTTCCTCGTGAATTTCACGCCGGCGTTGCTGGAGTCAACCCTGAAAGGCTGGCCTGTTTCCCTGAGGTAGTCCAGAATCTCCGCGCGTCTGACGCAAAGCAGCGGCCTCGCCACGAAGGCCCTCCGGCCCCCCCGGCCGATTTCCAGCGGCCTTTTGGCCGGAATGCCGGCAAGGCCCTTGATGCCCGTGCCGCGGATGATGCGGTGCAGAACGGTCTCCACCTGGTCGTCGGCGTGATGGCCCAGCGTGATGACGATCCGCGCACGCGGGTTTTTTCGCGCAAGGCGAACGGCCATCGCGCGGAAAACGTCATATCTCACCCGGCGCGCGGCCTCCTCCATCGAAAGGCTGCGACTGCGCGCGAACCGAGGCACATCCACGCGCCTCATGATAATCGGCACGCCGAGTCTTCGGGCCACCTCTCCGCTGAAGACCGCGTCCGCATCGGCCTCGGACCCGCGGATCATGTGGTTCAGGTGCAGAGCGGTCAGGGACACATTGAGGGCGCCTGCGGCATTGAGCGAATGCAGCAGCCTGAGCAGGGCGACGCTGTCCGGCCCGCCGGAAAGGCCCACCACAGCCGCGGCACCATCGGGCAGCAGCCCGTGTTTCCTCGCATATTGCAGCACTTTGCGCTGGACGGGTTTCAAGACCATTAAGGCACTCCGCAAAAGATTGCCAAGTTTATGTTCCACAAAATCATACGTCAAGGTTATTTCCCGGATTACCGATAGAAAAACCTGAACCCAAAAGGCGCTCCTTACGTTTACATTACTATTGTCGTTATCAATTGACTGCCCATGAAACCTCTGTTATTATCTTGAGTCCATTTACGCGCCCGCGCGGCGGGTGATAACCATTCGAGCAAAGGAGAGTTCCGATGTCAGCAGGTACAATTATCCGGAGAACTGGTCTGGCGGCCTGTGTAGTTCTTATTCTTGCCGTTGCTCTTCCTTCAGTGCGGCAGGTTCGAGCCGAGGAAGCCCCTGACGCCACGAAGGTGAAGCAGATGCTGGATCTGGCGCTCCACGACATGATGAAGGGTCGCTTCGAGATCGCTCTCAAGAGGACGGAGGACGCCCTGGATTTGGATCCGAAGAACGTCGCCGCCAACCAGTACCGCGCCGATATATGCTCCGTATGGAGCTATGAGTATAACAAGGCCAAACTGGAAGAGAGCAAGAAAACGCTGGCGGATCTGCGCGCGGAACTCCTGCCGATAACCGTAATCATGGATAACGTACGCGGGAACAAGGCCGACGCGGCTATCAAGCAGATAAAGGAGACAATCAGGCAGGCCCCTGAAACCGACAGCCGCAGCCTGAACCAATATGTCCTTGCCCTCGCCTATCTCAGGGCCGGCAAGGGGCTTGAAGCCGCCAACGCGCTCAGCGACGCCATCGGCTGGGATGGCGAGTTCGAACAGGCTTACGCGGATCTCGCCAATATCTACATGCAACTCGGGCGGGTCAACGACGCGCTCACCATGACCGATGCTCTTTTGAGAGTCAACAAGGACAACGACGACTGGCTCTTGCTCCGCGCCTTTATATCCGCCAGCGCCAACAGGGGCGGCGAAGCCCTCTACCTCGCCACCACACTGCTGAAAAAATATGAAAACGCCCCGGAATCCGCCATTCTGAACAAGACAAGGAAAGTCAGCCTCGCACACGAAGTCCTCGCGGTGGTCAATTACCGCAACTACGCCCTTATGCCGGTCAAGGAGAAGATGGAAGAACTGCTCAAACCCGCCCAAGCTCAGTTCGATGCCGCCGACAAGGAAAAAAACATCGACACGAAACTTGATTTGCTGAGCCAGGCCGTCTCCTCCACCGCCATTGTTATAGGCCAGATTAACGTGCAGGACCTTGCCGACCTCGTGGATAAGGCAAAGGGAGAAAAAGACGCCAACAAGAAAGCCACACTCGCGCAGGACGCCGCCGATAAGATAAAGGCCTTCATCCCGGAACTCGCCGCCAGAAAGGAAAAATTCCTTCAGGACATGAAGACTCACGCCCAGGGCGCCATTGATGCCGACCCGCTGCTTGGCGAACCATACGCGCTCCGCGCCACCTACTATGCCCGTACCGGTGAAGACGCGGATCTCGAAAATGCAGCAAAAGAATACCTCGAATACATCAGACTCCGTCCGGATTCATCGCAGTCCCAGCGTTACAGCCTGGGAATCATACGGCTCATTCAGAAGAAGAACGATGACGCGGTCAAAGTATTCGCCGAAATAAAGGATGCCAACAGCGAGCAGAACGAGTTGTCGTTCATGGGCGCCGGGCTTATTGCCTCCCTTGCCGGCAAGGCCGACGATGCCCGCAACGCCTTCGAAGCGCTTCGCAAAGTGCGCGATAAGAAGCAACTGCCCCAGAACGCGTTTTTCGAACTCATGCTCGGCCATGCCTGCCTTGCCCAGAACAAGCCGCAGGACGCCGTGGACCACCTGAAGGTCGGTGCCGCCGCGCTCGGCGGCCTCGCAATTTCCGACAAAACGAATTACAGCGAACTCCTCGGCCCGGCGGACGCGCAGGCAATCGGGAAACTCAATTTCGCCCTCGCACTCAGCGACGCCGGCTTCTCCAACCAAGCCATCGCACAATGCGAGGAATTCCTCAAGGCCGTCCCCGGCAGCATCGCCGGACGCTTCTTCCATTTCATGCTCCTGCGCAACAAGCCGGAAAGAAGCAAGGAGGCCGAACAAGACATCGCCATCCTCAAGGCCGACTTCCCAAAGAAAGATCCCACCAACGTGACGCCGTTCCTGGCGGAGGCGATACTCCTGGGCGACACCGGCAGAAAGGAAACAGACCAGATTAAGCGCCTGGAGACCGAGGAGAAGATGGTCAGCGCGTACAAGGCGGCCATAGACGCGAACCCGACCTTCGGAAATACCTATGCGGTGCTCGGAGAATTCCGAATCAACCGCGGTGAGATATTTACCGCCATCAAAGAAGCGAAGTATGGGTTAGAGGAGGGGTTGAAGCAGGATCCGACGAATACCACCGTGCTCCAGACGCTGGTGCGGGCCATGCAAGCCGGAGGCGAAGCCAAGCCGGACGACTTCACTAAACTATACAATCAGTACTTGGAGAACGTGCGGAACTCTTCCAAGCCGGGCCTCGATCCCGTTGACGGCATGTTCTCCCTGGCCATTTATTACCGCCAACTTGGCAGAAACGCGGAAGCCAGGAAGGAGTTCACCGATGCTCACGAGATGATCGAAGGAACCAAGGACGATCAGGAGAAGACGAACAAGCGCAAAAAATACATTTTGGTTTACATGAACCTGCGCGAACTTAGCCTTTCGGACACCAATTTGGCGGATGCCAGGAAATATAACAAAGAAATCAAGGACATCGATCCCGAATCCCCCGGCGCCAACCATTTTGACGGCCTCTGCTACCTCCTTGAAGGCAAGTACGACGAAGCCCAGAAGGCGTTTGAGACCGAAATCAGCCTGGGCAACCTCAGCATGCCCGGCGCCATGGCAAAGGGCGGATTGGCCGTGATAGCGCTTAAGAAGGCCGCGAAAGTGGAGGACGTCAGCGCCGTCCACGCCTATATCGATTCAGGCCAGAAAATGATGAAACTCCTCCTCGACAGGGAGAACCTGGTTTTCCGCAGGGACGCCGGCAATATCCGCCTCATGGGCGGTTATCTCGCGTTCATGCGCGTCTGCGCCTATCTGGCGCAGGCGAAGTTCCTCCAGCCCACGGATCCAAAGGAAGCCTCGAACAAGATGACGTACGCCGGCAGGTGGCTTAATATGGCCGCCGTCCTCTTCCCCGGCGCCGAAGGCTGGCAGGCCACCCAGACCAGCGCCTTCAAGAACATAAACCTCGCGGCAGACGTCCTGCCCAAATGGACCACCGACGCCAACTTCACCGAAATGGCGGAAGGCTCCTTCTTCCTTGGACAGGGCGTGTTCACCAAGGCCAGAGAACGCCTGGAAGCCGCCGCTCAACGCGACCCCAGCAACTTCATAGCCCTGCTCTTCGAGGCGCGCGCCCAACAGGCCCTCGGCAATGAGCCCCGCACCATCGAACTGCTCAAAAAATCCCAGGAGGATACGGAAGGCAAGAAGTGCATTTCGACCTTCACGGAGCTCTACACAATTTACTTGAAGGGCGATATGAAGAATCAGGACGAAATTTGCAAGGTCCTAGATGCCATGTGCGCCCTCGACCCCCAGTTCCGCTACGAATACGCGCACTTCCTGTCGCTAAATTATCGCTCCGCCAAACCGGGCGAGAACATCGATCTGGCGCTGGCGCAGTACGAGTTGCTTATCAAAGAGATTAACCTCCCCAACCGCTGGGCCGCGCTTAACGGCGCCGCCTGGCTCCGCGCCGAGAACCGCGCAGACAAGAGGGCTGAACTCACCACCGCGGAAACCCAAGTAAAGGAGGCCGTCTCACTGATAACCGACGATCCCAAGATACCGCCTCCGGACAAAGTCGGCATCCTCGCCACCGTGAACGATACTTACGGCTGGGTCCTTTACAAGGCAGGCAAACTCAGCGAGGTCGAGAAGAAGAACGACGAGGCCGACGCGAAATATCAGCAGGCCGCGGACATCTTCAACAAGTGCGTGGAAGGCCTCGCGCAGGTCCCCCAGGGCCAGGCGTCGATGCCCACCGTTTTGTACCACCTCGGCCTCGCTTACGACGCAATGCGCCTCAGGGCTGAAGCCGCGGGCAACAAGGACAAAGCCGCCGAGAACCTCAAGAAGGCCATTGACGCTTTGAGAGACTCCGTGCGCTACGGGAAGTTCGACGACAAGAAGAAAGCGGAGGATCTCCTCAATAACACGCTACTGCCGATTGCGAAGAAGACGAAGGGTGCTCCGGAGGGCGGAGTGCCCGCCCCCAAGACCGGCGACACGCCCGCTTCGCCCGCGGGCCCCGGCACGCCGCCTTCCACCCCCAAGCCGGCGGAGCCTCCCGCCAATCCATGACCCGACTGCGGGAGCGGTCTGGCGAAAACAAGAAACCGGGCGTCGAAACATACGCCCGGTTTTTTTCTGCCATCATCGGCGCCTCGGCCCACGCCCGACCCCACCTCGTGCCGCAAGGCTTGCCCGCCTCTGGCGGGTTTACCCGCCAGGCATAGGCTGGTAAACCTCCGGCGGGGTCAGACATTTGGGAGACAAAAAATCGGGGCGAGCGGATTTGAACCGCTGACCCCCTGGTCCCAAGCCAGGTGCTCTAAACCAAGCTGAGCTACGCCCCGATATTCGATCCATGAACCACAGATTCCACAGATTACACAGATGGTTAAGCGAAGGACCAAAAACGAAAAGCGAAAAGCAATTTGCGCCATTTTGCAGAATTTCCCATTGTCCCGGTTTTTCTTTTCCCGCCGCGAATGCGTACCTGAACCGCCGGTCTTACCAATACCAATCGGAGCGCTCTGTACCAAGCAGGATACACCCCGACGTCCGTCCCATATCCTCTTAGATTCGCGGGGCATGATTATACAAGATCGCCCCGCCTTTGCAATAACAATGGCCGGGAACACTCATCGCTTCAAGCAACGGGCGTCTCCGGCCATGAAGACCAACGCAGAACCGTTTCATACGGATTATTGCAGGAGTTTCAGCACTGCCTGCGGCATTAGGTTGGCCTGCGACAGCACGCTTATGCCGGCCTGATACAGGATTTGCGAGCGCGTGAATTCCGCGGTCTCGCTGGCAAAGTCAAGGTCCCTGATTTCGGACTCGGACGCAACCAGGTTCTCAATGGCGATGTTGAGGGAGGCGACGTTGGGTTCAATCGTGTCGTTGACGAAAGCGCCCAGATAGGCCCTCACGTCAGAGACGGTGTTGATTGCCGCGTCCACGATCTTGGTGGCATTGCCGGGATTCTTGAAGAGGTCGTTCGCCTGGCCGGCGCGGACGCTGGCGAGATAGCCGCCGATTGTCTTGCCGCCGATTGTGCGCTCCACTGTGCCCAGGGAGGAGGCTGTCATATTGGGCAGGCCGATAATATGCTGGTCGCCGACCGTTCCTTCCGTGTTCAACTGGAACAGAAGCCCGGACTTCTCGACGGTGAACTGGAACGACTTGGGATAAGTGGACGGGTCAGAGTAGTCAGGGGCCAGTTCCACGGAGCCCACAAACATGTTTGAAGTGACGTTGAGAAGGTTGCCGTCAGCGGAGAACTGGGCGCCGTCTATGTTTGCCACGGCATCCGTGCCTGATGCGTCAACGTGCTCGCCGATCTTTGTGATTGTTCCACCCGCGGCAGTGAATGTCCCCGTCCCGCCGATTTGCTCCACGCTGATTCTGGCCTTGGAGCCGAAGGCCTCGCTGTACATATAGGAGCCGCTGGCATAGACGCCGGTGCTGCCGCGCAGCATGTTGATGGCGTTCTCGAAGGTGGCCATGTCCGCGCCGGAAGCAAGCATGATGTCTTCGCTTCCCAACGACCCCGTAAGCCGCACAACCACGGGTCCGCCCGATGCGACCACGTCGGAGGCCGTGCCGCTGGCGAGTATCTTGGCCTGTGCGCCCGCGGTGGTAACGTTGACCGTGTACGTCGTGGAACTGGTCTTCGGGTCAAAAACGAGGCTTATCGGATTGACCTCGAGAAGGCCGGCGTCCTGTGACGTTACGCGGAATCCGCTGGCCCCATTGAGCAATTGGGTGGAAGCGAAGCGGGATGTGTTGGCGATGCGCTCGATGGCGGCGATGGCGCTGTCGACGGAGTCCTGCTCCGCCGCGACCTGCTCGCGCGATGTCCCGCCGGTGTTGAGGGCGAATATCGCCGACTGGCGTATTTTCGTCAGCAACTCGCTCATCTGGCTGAGGGCGGCTTCCGCTGTGCCGATGAGGTTGGAGGCGAACTGGCTGTTTTCAACCGCCTGTTTCAGGCTGCCAATTTGAGCCCGCAGTTGCTCCGAAATGACAAGCCCCGACGGGTCGTCGCTGGCGCGGTTAATCCTCAGGCCGGTGGAAAGCCTTTCCAGCGACTGCAATTGCTGTTTGTCCGTCTTGTCCAGGTTACGAAGGGCCGTAACCGATGCCACGTTGGTGTTAATGCGCAAACCCATGGCGTTTCCTCCCTGAATAAGCGATTTGGACGACCCGCCGAGCCGGCTTGTTCTTCAACATCCTTAAGCCGTGGCGAATCGATTCCTCCATTCGCAAGTTAAAAAGAACCCGAAAAACGACCGTCTATCTGCAATCCCCACCTCTCGCGCATATTATTTCTTCCTGGTCCTTGCCTGCCGGAACAGACCGGCCGCGGCGGCCAGCGGTTCGGTGTCAACCGTGCTGGCCACGATGTTTTCCCTCTTGATGGCGTCGTATATCTCCTTGCGGTGCACAGGAATCTCAAGCGGGGCATTTATGCCGACGCGCACCTTGTCGCCCTTTACGTCAACGATGGTAATCTCGATCGTGTCGCCGATCATTATCGTTTCGTTTTTCTGCCGTGACAGAACTAACATGTCGATACCTCCCTCAGGCCTTCTTGGCGGCAAGCGCTTCTTCCGGGAAGACTCGGTAACGCGTGGCGTACTCGTCGCCGGGCAGCACGATTTGCTTGGCCAACCTTGCTTTCACGTTGAAGACAATCGGGCCCTGCAGGTTGGCGGTCATGCGCTCCGGGTAGCCCTTGGGGATGACGAGGATCACCCTTACGATGGCGTCTTTCACCCGTTCAAGTTTGATGGACTCCAGGTCTTCCTTTTTCGCCTTGATCTGGTAGTCCGGCTTGAACGTCACCGGGTCGCACACCACAAAGGCGAGGTTGGGCGGTTCCACCGCTTGCAGCCACTCGAAAGGCCCGCCTGAGGGATTGGCCAGCGTGAAGTACCGCTTAACGCTGCCGAAGCCCAGCAAGCCCTCGGGAAAGTAATAGACTTCCTCGCTGTTGACTTCCAACTCCCCGAACCGCGTCGTAAGAATCTTCATGTCGCCTTCCTTGAAACGCCCAATGTGATGCAAACGTTCTGATTACGCTTGTACGTTATAAGTAATCCAGCAGCGAAGTTTTCAGTAGCGTCGCCGCCGTGGCCAGTCCAGCCTGGTAAATCGTCTGCTCGCTCTGATATTTCGTTATCGCCTCGGCCATGTTGACCTGAAGCGTCCCGGCCAACAACGCCTCGAAATTGGTCTTTTCGTCCGCCAGGCGGTTCTTGGTCAAGTCCAAGCGCTGCTCGCGCGTGCCGACCTCTGCAAGGCTGTTCAGGATGCGGGTCTTCGCGGTATCCAGCATAGCGCCGCTGCGCGTTATTGCGTTGCTGTCGTTGTTGAGAAGGCCGTCGCGCAGCCTGATGAGCGCGGTGAATATGCTCTCGGTCTGGACTCCGGCCGGTGACAGGTCCCCGCCTGTGAGCGTCATGGGCGCGGGGCCGTTCGCCACCGTTCCGGCGATCCCCAGGTCGGAAGCGGCGTAGCAGCCGTTGATGCTCTCCACCTTCAAGTCGCCCGCGCCGCCGCTGTTGTCCGTCAGGACAATGCGATTGTTGGCCGCGTCGATGCTCGCCGTGAGCAGGCCACCGGTGTTGGCGGAGTTCTTGTTTATGAGGTCCACGACGTCCTGCACGGTCGCGGCGTTCGCTATGTCCACCTTGATTACCGCGCCGTCGCTGCGTGTTATGCTTAAATCGTCGCCGCTGACCTGCGAGACTCCTATGCCGTTGTTCAGGTCCGCGAGTTTTACCCGTCCGAGGTCAAGCAGAAGGCCCAGTTCCGCCGCGGTTGAGCCGCCCGTGGCGTCCTGTATCGAAAGGCGCGCGCCGTTCAGGTTGGAGACGACGTCGATGCCGGTGCCAGCCGAATTGATGCGCGCGGTAACGCCCGCGCCGGACGTGTTGATGATGTTCAGCATGTCCTGAACGGTCGTCGCCGAGGCGAAGTTTATCGTGGCGCTTTGGGTGCCGTTGGTGATGACGATATTTTGTGAGGGATCGGTAAGCCCGGTTCCTGCGAGAAGGCCCGAAAGCAAAGTCTGCTCAGTGAGCCGCGGGTTCAAGTCCGCTCCGTCAAGCGTGCCGGCCTGCACGGCGTTGGTCAGGATTCCCAGGTCGCGCGCGGTCTTGCCGCCGTCAACCTCATAAACGCCGACGTTGCCGCTGGTGGCGCTCAGTTGCAGGCCGTCTGCCGTGGAATTTATTGACGCGGTCACGACGCCCGCGCCAACGCTGTTTATCATGTCGATGACGTCGCTGACGCTTTCCGCGTGGGAGAGGTCGATATAAAGCCTGTCGGTGCCGTCGGTCACCATGATGGAGCCGAGGTTGACGCCTTTGCCGCCGTTGAGGTCGCTGAGTTTTGAGTCAGCGGTAATGATGGGATTCAGGTCGACGTTGCCGCGTATCTCAGTGGACAATGCGCCGAAGGCCGCCGCGCCGGACATGGTAACGGGCATCGAAATGCCGTCGGATATGTTGGCCAGCATTTCGGTGCTGTCGCCGTTGTAGGCGACGGCGTCGCCGGAGAGAGAGAAGGGCGCGGTCTGCGTCTGCGCGCCGCCGAAGAGATACGTGTTGCCGAATTTCCGGTTGGCGATGTTTATCGCTTCTTGCAGCATGCCGTCGACGGAGATGGCGGCGTTCTTGCGCGTGTCCGCCGTTGCGGTTGAGCCGACCTGCTGGAGCATGAGGGTCTTGGCCTGGTTGAGGATATCGCTGAGGCCGCTGATGGCGGTTTCCGTGAGGCCGAGGCCGTTGAGGCCATTGTCCACGTTCGTGGCATACTGGGTATTTTTCTGGAGCGTGTTGCGCAGTTCCAGCGCGGTGTTCGCGCCGATGGGGTCGTCGGAAGGAGTGTTTATGCGGTTGCCGGTCGATATCTGGGTTTGCAGTTCCATCATGCGGCGCATGTTCGCGTTCATGCTCTCGAGCAGCATGTTGCTCTGGAGCGCATTGGTTATGCGGGCAAGTGAGATGCCGGTTGATGATCCTACGATACCCATTGTTCGCTCTCGTTACGTTTGCGACGGTCAGGTCGCGTTAATCAGTGTTTCAAGCAGGCTGTCAATAATCGAGACGAATTTGGCCGCGGCCTGGTAGGCGCGCTGGTACGAAATCAGGTTTATCGTCTCCTCGTCGATGTTCACGCCTGAGAGGCGCTGGCGCTCATTCTCCATGGAGTTAAGCACCTTGGTCTGGTTGTCCAGGCGGTCTTGCGCGGACGCGGCCTGCACCGCCAGCGACCCGACGACCCCCTGGTAGTAATCAGCGAGAGTCGCGGTGCTGTTGTCGAAGACCTTCGCATCACGCAGCGCGGCCATGCGCAGGGCGTTGCCGTTATCGCCGGGCGCGCCCGTGAGGGAGGCCGCGATGAGGTCGGGATTATTGTGCAAGGTTTCGCTCACCTGCATTGAGAGCGCATCGGAGCCGCTGAAGAAGTTGTTGATTCCCATCGCCGCGAGCAATCCGCTGGTGTCGTCCGAGAAGGCGAAGGTGTAATTGTCGCTGTCGCTCTTGATGGTGAGTTGGTTGGTGATGCTGGCCTGTGCGCTCACGGGCGACGCGCCGCCGAATGCGGCGCTCAATTTGGAATTTATCTCGTCCGTGAGGCTCTGCAGCGTCGTGTCGGAGCCGATTCCGTCGAGGTCCACTGTGATGTTGACCGTCTTCTTTTCGCCGGTTATCTGGTTGTAAACATCGATGTTGAAACTGCCGTTGACGGGGGTGAACTTAAGCCCCGCCGCGTTAAGCGTGTCCATCGGGCCGCTGAGTTCCGTCTCGCTGGTCACGCTGGAGAGCCTGTCAAGACCTTGGCCTCCGCTATGGACCTTGTTTACCTCGTAGATGAGCGTGTTCGCGAGGTTCGAGATGTTGTCGATGAATTCGGGCAGAATCTGGTCGCGCGCGGTGACAAGCCCCTCAAGTTTCCCGCCCCTGATGGTCAAATCCGCGCCGTTGCGCTCGAATTCGACGGTGGAGATTTTCACGCCGCGGTCACTCGTGTCGGAGGTGGTGAGCGTGTATGCGTCGTGACCGAAGACGAGGAAATCGCTGCCTGCAACGATGTTGAGCGAGCCGTCGGAGGATTCCGTGGCATTCACGTCGAGCAGTGCGGAGAGTTGCTTGAGGAGCGCGCCGCGCTGGTCGCGCAAGTCGTTTGCCTTGCCCAGGTCCGCGCCGCCCGCCTCGGCGGTAACGATTTGCTGGTTCAGGTCCGCGATGTTCTTCAGGATGCCGTTTATGTCGTTGACGGTCATCTTGACGGTGTCGTTGAGGTTCGCGCGTGCGTCGTTCATCTGGGCGGCGAGGCTGTTGAATGCATCGCTGAGCGCGTCGCCGTTGGCAAGCAGTTCCTGCCTTGTGGAGGAGTCGTCGGGGTGCGTGGCAAGCGCTTCGACGCTGTCGAAGAACTTGTTCATGGTGTCGGACAGAGCGCCGTCGTTGAGTTCGTTGAAAATGGATTCGAGGCGGGAGAGCAGTTCCTGTTGCGCCTGCGTGCCGCCGAGGGCGGAGGTGGCGGAGTTCAAGCGCCCTTCAAGCGCCATGTCGATGACGCGCTGGACATCGGCCACGCGCACGCCCGTGCCTATTTGCGCGTAGCCGGTATCCATCGGCGGCGTTGTCTGGAAGACGACGCGCTGGCGCGTGTAAGCATCGTTATTGGCGTTTGCGATGTTCTGGCCGGTAACCTGCAGCGCGGTCTGTTGCGCTGAAAGCGCCAGCCTTCCGATGTTGAATGCAGAGAAAATACCCATAAGCAACGCCTCGTCTCATTACAGTTTCGCTTGCTTCCTTATACCTGCTGATCCAGGATGACCTGGTGCGTTCTCTCTTCGATCAAGCCTACCGACGTGTATAGTCCTGTCTCGGCGCTTCCCGTGAGCAGGCGGAGCATTGTCCTGACATGCGAGAGGGACTGTTCGCACAGAAGCATCTTCAGGGTGTTTTTTTTCGTCAATTCTTCCGCAACCGCCCTGAGTTCGCCGCGGAGGCGCAGCAGCGGGGCCCTGTATTCCCCTCCGGCGGCTTGGGCGATGTCGAGAAGCGCGGCGCGGCGCAGGTCCCTGCCGGCGTCCTGGCTCAGGCGGAAGAGCGTTTTCTGGCGCTTCTGTTCCGCCGCCCTGATGTTTTCAATCAGCGCGCCTTCCTCGCGCCCGGCCTTCTCTATCGCGGGGATATCGTGCTTCACCATGGCCTCGGCCTCGCGCTCAAGGACGGCCAGCAATTCGCGGTGAAGCGACACCATCGATTCAAGAACGTGTATGTATGTCTTCCTGATGTCTTCCATGTAGCACCGTTAGAACCCGCCTTGCCGCAGCGGGACGAAGCGCGGCTTGAGCATGTCGCCGTTAAGCGGCAGGAAACCCGTTTGCTGCGCGCCCAGCGGCAGTGCCGGGTTTTCAGTGTTCAACGGGATGAAGCCGTTGGCGAGCCTGCTCTTTGCCTTTGCCGCGTCGGCCGGTCTGCGCCGCGTCAATTGCTCGTAATACAGTTGCGCTATGCCGTTGCCCGAGGACTGCTCAAACGACTTGATATACGCGTTGTCCAGTTCGTTCTGGAAAATCTCCTCGCCCATGCCGCCGTGAAACATGCTGCCCTTCTGCACGGTCTTCTCCATCTCCTTCAGGAGCATTCCCATGAAGGCCCCCTCAACTGTTTTCGCGGCCTTCCACGCATTCGCGCTCTCGGGAGATTTCAATGCCTCGTCGACAGCCTTCGCAACGGGCACCGGTCCGCCGATAATGTTCAAAGTCGCTGAGTTTGTCGTTGCCGCTGTTTCCATTTGGTTCACTCGGACTATTGCATTATGATTTCGCCCTGCAGGACGCCGGCCGCTTTGAGGGCCTGTATGATGGCGATGATGTCGTCCGGCGTGGCCTTGATGGCGTTGAGCATGTCCACGAGTTTCTGGAGAGGCATGCCTTTGCTCTGGCCGGGGTCGAGCGTTGCGACCCCTTGGGTGTCCTTGCCCACGGTTATCCGCAGGCCGCCGTGACTTATTGCCACGGGCAGCACGGTAACCCGCTCGCCGATTATCACGGTCTTGTTGCGCGGGTTCAGGACCACCTTGGCGGAGTTGTCAACCTCCACCGTCACGTCAAGGAGTTTGCTCATGAAACTCACTTCATCAAGGCCCTCCGGCACAATCACGTCCACCTGGCCGGCATTGGCCGCATGGGCGATGTTGCCGTATTTGCCGAAGAGTTGCACGTCGCTGCGGATGGCTTCGACGATGTTGTTGGCGGTGGTGTAATCAGCGTAATTGAGCAGCAGGGTGACGAAGCGCTTGCCATCTTTCTGCTGGACGACCTGGCAGGGTTCTTCCTCGACCACCTTCCCGCCGCCGGGGATTTCCGCGGCGGTCGCGTGCGTCTGGTCGTCGCCGACGATAAGCGGCCCTTGCGCCACCGCGTAAACGGTATCGATGGAGCCGACCGGGATGAGGTGCGTCTCAAGCAGTGTGCCGCCCTGCAGCGAGGTGGCGCTGCCGATGGAACTGACTTTCACGTCTATCTTGGCGCCGATTTTGGAGAACGCCGGCAGGGTGGCCGTTACCATGACCAGCGCGACGTTCTTGCTCTGCATGTCCCGCTCTGGCAGATTGTTGTCCTTGAGGATTTTTTGGACGGCATACTTGAGGGCGGAAGAGGCGAGACCCTTGCCGTCGCCGGTGCCCTTCAGCCCTATAACAAGGCCAACGCCTTTGAGGTCGTTGTCGATGGCACCCTCAATGTGCACCACGTCCTTCAATCGCTCCGCATGGGCCGCGGCGCATGTCAGAAGGAGCACAAGCAGTATTGTCATGCACTTTTTCATAGTCTTGTCTTTCAGAAAGCTACCTTCAAACCCCTCTTTTGAACTTGCAGCGCTTAGTGGGGATTCCCGGCAGCCCCAGCCAGAGGGCTGCCGGAATCCTCGAGAGGGGTTATTGTCAAAGTTTCCGTGCGACAGTTAGAACGGCCATATCCAGTCGAGAATCTTGGTTAAAATGCCGCGCTTCTGCGGATCGCTCACGCTGCCCTGGCCGGTGTAGGACAACTTCAGTTGCGCTATATCGTCCGACAGGATCGTGCCGGTGGCGTCGATGTCATCGGGATCTATGACGCCCGTCAGGGTCATGGTCTCCGTTTCCTGGTTCACGGTTCGAACCTTGGCGGCCTCGATGACGAGGTTGCCGTTCGGCAGGACTTCAACAACTTCGGCCTTCAGTGTGGCCTTGATTTTCATGTTCTTGGAGGTCTCGGCCTTGTTGTCGGTCTTGTGATCCGCATCGAGACTGATTGCGGGGTTCTTGCCGCTCTTGTTAAAAGGCTTTCCCTGAAAATCGACGAAGGTATTCAGGCTGGCGTCCAGTTGGGTGTTTTTCTCTTCCTTTGTCTTGCCGTCGGAGGAAGCGGAACTGACTTCCAGCACAACGACCTTGACCAGGTCATGGAGTTTCGGCGCGAACGGCTTCTCGGCTGGAACCGAGGTATAGATGGTGGCGCCGCCTTTGGGCGCCGGGTTTTTAGCCGACTGCTCGACGCCTTTGCGGAAAAGGCTTCCGCCGAAGCAAAGGGATCCTGAAACCAGGACCATCACAACAGCCGTAGCGAGCATCTTGATGAACTTGCGCATCATTTTCCTCCAACGGTGACTTGGACCTCCCTCGGCCCCGTCACTTGGGCCGAGAAAGTCTCCTTGGAATTCACGTTGGTTACGTTGATGAACTCGCCCTTGCGGCCTTCCTTTTCCGCGCGCGCGGTCGTCTCAACCACCACATCAGTGCCGGTGACGCGGACGAACACCTTGACCACGTCCCCGCGCTTTACAAATACGGGTTGCTGAACCATCGCCGCCGTGACCGCCTGTCCGACTGCGATGTTTTTTGTGGCCTTGAATCCGTCAAGCGAAGAAAGCGAGGTGATATAGTCGGCCGGATTCGACGTAATGCGGATGCGCTGGGTCGCAAGCATTTCCTTGACGAGAAGCGTGTCCGCCGTGATGGGCTGCGCCGCGACAACGACGTCCAGGTTAAGCGCTATTTCGGCGGTAACGCTGCCGCGTATCTCGCGCTCGCCGGACTTGGCCGCGACCGTAAAGGAGATGCTGCCCAGCGTGCCCACGTCGCGCGCGGGCGTAACGCTGATAATCTTCGATGCCGCATCGCAACTCTGGAGTGCCTTTGCCACAGTCTTTACGGCAACCTGCACTCCTTCGGCCTTGACGTAAAGTTTCTCCGCGACGAGGCCTGCAATCGCGGCTATAATCTTGTCTTGGAAGGAGACGCTGACGGGGACTGCCTCCGGCCCCAGCGAGGGCTTGTTGTCGGACTTGGGCTCCTCGGCCGAAGCATCGTTTGCGGCGTCCTGGCTGAGAGGAAGTTCAACAACGATGACTGTTCGCAGTTTCACAACTTCCGCGCCCTTGAACGTGAATGACTTGGGGTCAAGCCCGCTCTGGCGCAGGCGCATCCTGATGTAGTCAGCGGTTATCTGGCGGACTTCGCCGGGGGCCGGCGCGGGGCCGCAGAAAATATCGCTGACCTTCTTCGTTTCCTCGGCGCTCGCGCCCGACACCGTCCCAAGGTCTGCCAGTTTCACGAACTGGTATTTCGCGTCCGCGCTGACGTTCAGCGTTATTTCCGCCGCAACGGCTGTTGCGCCGAGAACGGCTAGGGCCGCGAGAATCAGTGCCGTATTAACGATTAGTCTCATTGTTGCCTCGACGCCTCGTCATTATTGTCTCAGGGTGTTGGCGACCTGGAGCATCTGGTCGGCCACCTTGATGGAGTTCGAGTTCACTTCAAATGCGCGCTGAGCGGCGATTAGCGAAACCATTTCTTCGACGACATCAACGTTGGATTCCTCAACGAAGCCGCCGAGGATTTTGCCGAATCCGTCCAAGTTGGGCGTTCCGGTGATTGGCGGGCCTGAGGCAGGGGTTTCAAGGAAGACGTTGTCACCCTGCGCCTCAAGGCCACCGACGTTGATGAACCGCGCCAGTTGTATCTGGCCGACCGTCGTCGCGACGTTGTTCTGGTCGATGGTCTGGACAGTGCCGTCCTGAGCGACCTGCACGGCTACGGCATTCGCCATATCAACCTGAATGGGCGGCTCCAGCGGGAATCCGTCCTTTGTGACGATGCGGCCCTGGTTGTCCAGCGTGAAAGAGCCGTCGCGCGTGTAGCCTGTTGTGTTAGGGGTTGTCCTGACCTGGAAAAAGCCCTCGCCCTCGATGAAGAGATCAAGGGGAGACTTGGTTTCCAAGGGGCTGCCGGCGCGGAAATCGCGCAGCGTCCCGGCAAGCCTGGTACCAGTGCCGATTTCGATGCCGGTGGGCGTGATGCCGCCGTCCGGGGCCTGACCGCCCGCGCGGCGGATTTCCTGGTAGAAGAGGTCCTCGAAACGCGCGCGCGCCTTCTTGAAGCCGCTGGTGTTGACGTTCGCGATGTTGTTGGCGATGACGTTGACGTTGGTTTCCTGCGCCCTCATGCCTGTTACGGCTGTACTAAGTGCCTGCAATGCCATGTGGAATCCTCCTCATTATTTGGGTGTTGCGCGGCCCACCTGCTCAACGGCGCGCTGGAGAGCGGAATCCTGTGCGCGCACGGCCTGCATGTTGGCCTCAAACGCGCGAAATCCCGCTATCATTGCCGCCATTTCCTCCACGATGTTCACCGTTGATTGCTCGATAAAGCCCTGCCTGACCTCGCCTGCGGCCGGCACTATATTCTTGCCGGAGTAACTGAAATTCACGTTTCCGACCGGCCGGACAATCTTCGAGAGGCCGGGGGTTTTTTCCTGTAGTTCCTTGAACGTAACGAGCGCAAGCCGGCCGGACTGCACTTCCTGTCCGCCGACCCTTGTGACAATCATGCCGTCTTTGTTTATCTTCACTTCATCGCCGTTGATGACGATTGCCTTTCCCTGGTCGTCAAGCACGAGGAACTTGCCGTCGCCGGTGGTCAGGCGGCCCTGCGAATCGAGGGTGAAGGAGCCGTCGCGCGTGTAGTATTTCTG
>Ga0315281_10005525_pt1 | contig 18085 bp, 18 predicted proteins | sample YL17G07_0_MG_FD_204540 | JGI IMG/M metagenome (GOLD analysis project Ga0315281, IMG submission 204540) | Sediment microbial communities from Yellowstone Lake, YNP, Wyoming, USA - YL17G07_0 | ecosystem: Environmental > Aquatic > Freshwater > Lake > Sediment | place: USA: Wyoming | collected...
GCTTTCTCCGAACGTGGCAAGCATCGCCGAGATAGGTCGTTCTGCCGAGAGAGCGGGGGCGGACGCGATCACAGCTATCAACACAGTCAGGGGCATGTCAATTGACGTACACATTCGACTTCCTGTACTCTCAGCCAAGATTGGCGGCCTATCAGGGCCGGCAATCAAACCTGTCGCGATCAGATGCGTATACGAGCTGGCCGAGAAGGTCAAGCTTCCGATAGTTGGCGTGGGAGGGATAGGTGGCTGGGAGGACGCTGTTGAGTTCTTTCTGGCTGGTGCAAGCGCGGTGCAGATAGGAACAGCAATTCTCCAGAAAGACCTTAGCGTTTTTTCGGAGGTTGCCGAAGGCCTCTCGAGCTACTTGAAAGAGAACGGATTCATGAGCGTTTCCGAGCTGGTCGGTGTCGCGCATTCGAAGCCTTCATAGCTTGAAATCTTCTCGACGCGTAAGCGATTCTGCCTCCGACAACAGTCGCCAACACTTTGATCTTGCGTATCTCTTCGGGCGGAATTCGAAGCGGGTCACGATCAAGTACAACGAGATCCGCCATATTTCCCTCACGAATCGTCCCTTTCAGTTTCTCTTCATGCGTTGCGTAGGCTGCATTCTTGGTGAACATCTCAAGCGCATCTTGGATCTCGACGCGTTCACCGTAGTCTCTAGTTGCAGAAGTGACTGCCGCGGAGATGCCTTCTAGCGGATCGATCGGTTCAACCGGGCAATCGGATCCTCCAACCACAGTGGTTCCGCTTTCCAGCAAGGATCTGAGCGCATAGACGAACCTTGCGCGTTCGCGGCCTACGCGGGCTGGCACCCACGGATCAGAGGGTATGAAATGCGGTTGGACAGAGGCGATAACCCTTGCCCGTCTGATTCTCTTGATCAAGTCGGGGTTGAGGACGGATGCGTGTTCTATTCTGTGTCTCAACTTGTCGGATTGTGGAACGGCAAGCCTAGCGTTTTCGATGGCAGTCAGCGCCATTGCGACCGCATGATCGCCAATTGCGTGAATCGCAACTTGAAGCCCTTGATGAGCCGCGGATTCTACGATCGCGTTTAGCTCATCTTGCGAGTGAATCTGAACTCCTCGCGTGTCTGGCGAATCAGAATATGGGCTCTCAAGAGCGGCTGTGCGGGCTCCCAACGAACCATCGGTGAAGGCCTTGACGGCTTGTATCCTGAGCATCTCGTCTCCGAATCCTGTTGAGATGCCTATCTGGCCGGCTGGACCAAGCCAGCCGTCCGGAATTAGAACGTAGATCCTAGCACGGAGTTCTCCTGCTCGATTCATGGCCTGCAGAACGCGGACATGCTGAGGCTCATCCACGATGCAGTGTATTGACGTCAAACCCGCAGAAACGGCTCTGTGCATTGCCAGCGAGATCGCCTTCCGCAGCTCTCGATCATCAAGCGCAGGTATGTGAGAGTGTACAAGGTTCATCGCATTCTCTCGAAGCACGCCAGTTGGTTCTCCTGTGCCGTTGTCATGATCAATGACTCCTCCTGCAGGGAGTTCTGTAGCCGTCGTGATGTTTGCAAGTTGCAGCGCGACGCTGTTTGCAACGCATATGTGCTCGCATACCCGGAAAATGCATACCGGCCTGTCAGGGATCGCTGCGTCCAAGTCGAATCGATTCGGAAATCTCCGCTCACGCAGTTTCTCTTGATCCCATCCGTATCCGAGCACCCATCCTTCGGCTCGAGTTCTTTTGGACTGCTTTCTCAGAGAGTCCTGTATCTCCGAGATTGAGGTTGCTTTCCGAAGGTTTGCTCCAGATAATTCGATGCCATAGCTCACGAGGTGCGTGTGGCAATCAGTAAGCCCGGGTAGAACGGTCGCTCCGCCGAGGTCCCAAATGTGGGCTTCTCTTCCGGCGATCGATAGGATCTCTTGATCTGTTCCAATCTTGGTTATGCGCCCGTGCTCAACTGCTAAGGCCTGAGCTCTGGGGCGTCTGCTGTCCAGCGTGACAATCTGAGCGTTCAGAAATACGGTGTCGGCGTCTTTGTGAGATATCCTTCTAGTCTCTCTTCTTGTTGCGGGGCTTATCTGCGCCTTTCTCGCGCTTCTTGTCGGAACGGATCGAGTCGTATTCTTCAGGCCACTCAATCTTCCCGCCACAATTGTCGCAGTAGAGCGCGTTTAGAAAAAGCTCGCGTTCGCAGTTCTCACAGAAGAACCTCTTTTGCTTCAACTCGGGTTCGGCCATGACGGTCATCTGGTCCACTTGTCCTGCTAGCGAACGGCCTTCCGGACACCTTATGGGTTCTACACACCGATCAACCAAAAACGCCGTCCTTAGGCGTCTCCCTCTAGCAGGCTCGCGTCAAAATTGTGCCTAACCTCCTATAGGGGGGTTCCAGCGGCAGTGGGTTCGGTACAATCATGTCGGGGCATATTCCAACAAATCGTGCCCTGCTGCCAATTCTAGGAAAGAATACGTGCCTTCCGCATCCCCCTTCGCGGTCACTAGATAAGCATCTGGCTTGGATGAGGTTGAATGGTCTTGATCGTAACTGACCTCTCCCGAATCTGATGGTGATGTCAGGCGTGAGGGAGGATGACGCACCATTAGAGCGTGTGCCGTTAACGTACGATGCTGGTATCTTCTTAGGCCAAACACGATAGGGCGTAATGCTTTCATTCTTGTCGCTAACGTGGGACGAGTGCGTGGCGGATAGGGAGAGACAAGGAAGTGCGAGACGGGTCGGAAACGAGCCGGCCGCCTCAAGACTCAAGAATGGGTCCAAAGAGGCGAGTTCTGCTCTTTCTTGACTCTGTCTCCGGTTCGCGTAGTGCAAGGATCGCTGCATACGCTGTCGGCGTACTGTTCTTCCTGATCATCGTGTTTGTCCCCCCTGTCTTCGGGATTTTGCTCGGTGGGTCAAAGATCTTCGAGATGTTGTCATATCCGGACCTTATGAGCCGAGGGGCCTCTGCAATTAGTGCTTCCTTCGCAATCGCAATCACTGTTTCCTTGATGGATCTCGCCACAGGGCTACCGATGGCATGGTTCATCGTAAGAAGCAAATCCAGTTGGGTCAGCACGGTCGATACGTTGGCAAACATACCATTCATCGTTCCAACGGTGGCCCTCGGGTACTCTGTTCTGACATTCTGGAGCGGCCCTCAGGGAATCGGTAGCCTACTGGGATCCCAGTTTGTCTTCTCGCCAGGGTGGCAGATGATTGTGCTTCTACATTTCGCATTCTCATACCCAGTTATAGTTAGGGTGATGGTGGGCGCGCTCCAAGGATACAACGAAGTCTATGAGACTGCTGCGCGTACTCTGGGTGCCTCAACCTTCACCGCTGTCCGCACGGTCTCCCTACCACTATTGAAGCCAGCATTGATTGCGGGATTCCTCTTGGCGTTCGCACGCTCCCTGTCTGAGACCGGGGCGACTGTGATGGTGGCAGGCGCTTTTGAGAACGGCCCTGTATTCATTCGAAATGCTCAGGCAGCCGGTCAGCAAAGCCCTCTGCTCTTCGTCAGCCTAGTTCTGATAGTGACATCCAGCCTCTTTTTCGTTGCAATCAGAGTCTTCGCTCCGAAAATGCAACTTCCGATGTCGGGCGTGCAGCCGAAACTTGAGAGGCGGCTGAGTTCGATGCATGCTGTGATGTCTAGAAATCTGCTCGCGTTTCTGGTGTTCATCTTCTTTGTGATCGTTCCGTCGCTCTTCGTTGTGCTGCCTGGTGCTAGCGCCATCGTGGATGGTACCTTGCAGGAAGCAGTCTCTGGGACAGGTATTTGGTCGACCTATTGGCAGTCCATTGGTCTTTCGTACTTGGTCGCTCTGGTTGCGACGTGCCTGAACGTAATGGCGGGCCTGCCGATGTCCGTTCTGATCGCACGAAGACAGGGTGGGAGAGTCATCTCCGGTGTACTGGATACTCTGGTGAACATCCCAATTGTGGTTCCGTCAATAGCGCTCGGCGTCTCAATTGGTGTCTTCTGGGGGGGCGTCACTGGCATCTCCGAGTTCTGGTTGCTCGTCTTTGCTCATGCAAGCATCACTTACACTTACTTTGTCAGATCGATGATCGCGGCCGTGGAGACGATCCCGGTTGAGGTCGAAGATGTTGCCCGGACGTTGGGAGCCAAGCCGCTCATGGTATTTCGAAGACTGACCATCCCGCTGTCAAAGTACGCCCTCATGGCTGGAGCGATTATGGCTTTCACACGAAGCATCGACGAGACAGGCGCCACCCTTGCCGTTGCGAAGAAACTCACGACCGCACCGGTCCTCATGGTGAATTGGGTCAAGGGTACTGTCCCCGCATCCCCGCATGCCATAGGGCTCGGCTTGGGCATCTTGGTGCTGACCTCGTTTGCATCGCTGTTGGTGCTGACGATTGTCACTAGGAGAACGTGATAGTCATGCCCTCCCTCAGACTCCTTAACGTAAATCGGACATTTGGCAGAACAAAAGCGATAGATCGAGTCAGCTTGGAGATTAATGATGGCGAGTACGTCTGTGTCCTAGGGCCGACAGGTGCCGGGAAAACAACGCTACTTCGTCTCGTAGCGGGGCTTGCGGCGGTCACGAGCGGGACCATTGAGCTGGACGGAAAGGATGTTACGAATATCCAGCCAGAAGACAGAAACGCGTCCTACGTCCCACAACAGTACGCGCTCTTCTCCCATATGACTGTCAGGGACAATGTGGCTTTTGGGCCTCTGGCCCGTGGATTGACTTCAGAAGAATCGCTGCGGGCAGCCGACGATATGCTCAAGCTCGTAAGGCTTGCGCATAGGGCCACAGCGTTCCCTCATGAGCTCAGCGGGGGCATGCAGCAGAGAGTTGCGCTAGCTCGCGGGCTCGCGGGGCATTCGCCCCTGCTGCTCTTGGATGAGCCATTGGGCGCAATCGACGCCAGGCTGAGAGTTATCCTCCGCTACGAACTTAGAAAACTGGCGAAAGGACTCGGAGTTACAGTACTTCACGTCACCCATGACCAGCAGGAAGCAATGTCGATCGCCGATAAGATCGCAGTACTCAGAGACGGTGCATTGCAGCAGTTCGGGCGCCCTTCCGAAATCTACGAGGCGCCGGAGTCTCCATTCCTAGCCAACTTTGTTGGTGGCGCGAATTTTCTTGAAGGCGTCGTGGTGCGAGAAGCACCCGACGCGACTGTGATCGATGTTGCCGAAGGATTCGCGATAACGTCTTCACGAGACGGCCACGGGAGAGGCGACTTCGTCGTCACGTCTTTCAGACAAGAGGGAACTCTCATTCTAACGAATGCAAGTCTTGAGGAGAACGTTGTCCCCGGGAGACTTGTTTCGACTAACTTTCTGGGCAGCTTTCTGAGGTGTGTCGTCGACTTGGGAATACTGGGTGAAGTGGTGGCGAAGGTGCCAGTGCGTGAAGCCTTGGAACTGAGGCTCCCCGACCGGGCGGGTGACGTTGTCTATGTTAGAGCGAACCGGGATCGAATTATGATTTTCGACAGGCCAGGACGACCGTTGGCTGTCGAGTTGGAGGCTTTCTAGATGCCTAACATCAGGATTGTCGGCGTCGGCAAGAAATACAAAGACGTAGACGCCTTGCGCGATGTGTCACTCGAGATCAAAGACCAGGAATACGTATCGATCATAGGGCCGAGCGGATGCGGAAAATCGACTCTCCTGAAATGCATTGCCGGGATCATCAAACAAGACTCTGGCCAAATATTCATCGGAGACAGAGAAGTGAGCGATCTGCCTCCTGAAGAAAGGCAACTCGGATACATGTTCCAAGAGATCGCTCTCTTCCCACACATGTCCGGCTGGGATAACGTGGGGTACGGACCTCGAGTTAGAGGGAAGGACAGAGAGCTCACACGACAGTTTGCGAGCCAAGTAATGGAAATGGTTAGGCTGAAGTTTGGACTCCGCACCTATCCTGACGAGCTCAGCGGAGGAGCCAAACAGAAGACGGCGCTTGCAAGAGCGATCGCCGCCGAGCCCCAGCTCCTATTGCTCGACGAGCCGTTGGGTGCATTAGATGCGCACGTTCGCGCGATTCTCAGATACGAGCTCAGAAGACTCGTGAACGAGCTAGGCTTGACTGCGATACATGTCACGCACGACCAAGAGGAAGCCATGTCGATCTCGGATCGTCTCATCATAATGAAGGCTGGCCAAGTTGTCGAAGTCGGCACGCCTCTGGAACTGTACCTTTCTCCGAAACGGTTGTTCACGGCGAACTTCCTTGGAGAGGCCAACTTCCTTCAAGGCAGTGTGGAGGACTGTGATCCAGAACATGTCACAGTATCGGTCAACGGATGGAAGGCAGATTCGCAGGGATCGGGTTTCACTAAAGGGCAAAGCGTGATACTCGCGGTTCGGCCTGAATCCGTAATCCTGACTCCCAAGCCCCGGGCCGGCCAACAGTGGACCGGAACGGTAAGAGACCGTATACTTCTGGGCGACTGTATACGCACCGAAGTGGAGCTAGGCAACGACCTGCATCTGATCGCTCAGACGGTGAACCGAGGGGGTCAACCTCTCGTGAGCGTCGGAGAACATGTCCAAGTCGATTTCACCGAAGGCGGCCTAAGAGCTTATCAGATCCCTGCCCACGGTCTGGATGTAGAACTCGCGCTCGAATGAATTGTCACGAGGTCCATGAGAGATGAAGGTGAGTTTCGAAAGCTGGTTCGCTGCGAGAACCAAGGCACGTGCCATAGAAATGATCAGACAGGCAACTAGGATGCTGATGCCATCGGTCGAGGAGCTATTGGCATGCGTCAACAGTGCAGTTGCTGGAAGAAGGGATGATGTGGAGAGCGCGTTCACGAGACTGCATCAGCTTGAACGGGAAGGGGACAGCCTACGTAGGTTAATCATCACTGAGCTTGCGCGAGGCAGTCTCCCTGTCGACGAGAGGCGCAGTTTCATGCGTCTCGCAAGACAGATTGACTGGGTTGCAGACTGGTGTCTTGAAGCCGGTCGAATCGCTAGGCAGTCCCCATTGAACAAGCTATCAGAAGACCTTCGACAAACCGCTCTCGAGATGTGCAAGGTGGTCAAGGACTGTGTGTCGGGCGTGCAGCAGTGTATTGATCTGTTGACGGATAAGAAGGTGCAAGAGGCGCTCGACTCGGCGGACAAGGTGGAGCGCCTTGAGGAGGAGGTCGACGACCTTTACCGCAAAGCCAGAGGGCTACTGAGCGAAATCTCCGGTCCGGAGCTTACAGTTGGGCAGGTCGTCCTGATAGCCGAGTTCATGGACGCAATTGAGAACATCGCAGACAGATGCGAAGATGTGTGCGACCAAGCAAGAGTAATCGCAGTCAGCGTCGGTACCTAACTGACCATGATCGATTCGACTGCTTTCAGGTCTCGACCCGTTATTTACTTTCTAGACCACTATCTAGACTCGCCGACGTTTGCGCACGGAAACCATGAACTTATTACCCCGCAACATTCTACGCGATCAACTTTCACTGGTGAATGATCGTGGTAAAAGTCGCAGTCGACCTGAACAAATGCAATGGCGACTCCATCTGTGTAGATGTGTGCCCAGTCGCCGTATTCGAGCTACAAGAAGTCAAGGGCTACGAAGGCAAGAAATCCGTAGTCGTCAACAACGACGCATGCATCGTCTGCCGAGCATGCGAAGTTCAATGCCCCACACAAGCAATAACCGTGACAGAATAGAACACCAGACTGCCTGTGAGCTCGTAGCCTAGCGTCTGTCCAATCCACGAATTCAGACGAGGCAGATGCCCTGGCCGATTCTTCTTTTCTCAGCCATCGCTGCAGTTATGAGTCGGCCCACCATACGGGCTGGGAAACCGAGAGGCTAATCAATGAGAGAATACAGGCCGGGGACTTTCGACAGATACGTTGCCTACGGACAACGACAACGAAAACTCCTATTGATCTCCAGAGGCATAATGGACGGATTCAAAGTGCGTTGCCAATCGGTGAAAGAAGCGGAGAATCTTGCGCGTGCATTCAGATCGAGGTCCCGCAGAATAGAAGATAGTGAAGTGGCCAAGTATACTCTGAGGGTTAGAGTAGAAGATAGAACGGTCTACGTTACCCGTAAGGGTCCCTTGCCTCGGTAGTCTGCTGTGTTCGATTTTGGGCTTCGTGCAAGATCGCTTTTCTGGTCATGACTTAGTGTCTTGATCTGTCGTTCTCTCCTCATCGCCGCGCGGCGTGTCTTGAATCTCTGCAAGTACACGATTCTCTTTGGTCGACGCATCTTGGTATACCGTGCTCCACGCCCCTTCTTGTGCTGCTCAAGCCTTGACTCCACATTGCTTGTGTATCCAGTATAGTAGCTCCCATCATCGCAGAGCAACATGTAGACATGGTAGAGTGCGATTTTTTTCTTCGGATTCCGAATCTCGAGCGTTCTTTCTCTCTCCCGGTCAAAGATCTTGCTTAGATTGTGACGCAGTCGAACAAATAGATACGTACACTGATCTTGTTCCTGACATGCGTGTCATTATTCGTTGCATGAAATGCAACCTCATCGAGCGCAGGCCTTTATCTCTGCAGCAACTTGCCGCATTGCATGAAACCTCAACCAGGGCGCACGCAGAGAATACAGGAAGCACCCATTGTGAAGCTAATTGCGGACTCGAACGTACCGAGTGACGTCGTAGATCTGGGGCAAGGCGTGCCATTCTATGGGCCTCCCAAAGAGGCAATTCTCGCAGCGACTCGGGCGCTCGACAAAGAATCAGGCTTCAAATACTCTCCGGACGCCGGCATCGGTAGCCTCAGAGAAGCGATAGCCAGGAAACTCGCTTCCGAGAACGGGGTAGAAGCCGATCCGGGCAAGAGCATCATGGTGACAGCGGGGGCGAATCAGGCATTTGTCAATGCGATCCTCTGCATCACGAGGCCTGGAGACTATGTCTTGGTGCTTTCGCCTTACTACTTCAACCATGTTATGGCCATAGAGCTGGCAGGCTGCAAACCCATAGTCGTTGATACTGACAGGAACTACCAACCGCTCGTTGAACGCATAGGTGAGAGGATAACCAAGCGTGTCAAGGCCATAGTGCTCGTGTCGCCCAACAATCCCACCGGAGCAGTATACGCCAAGGACGCGATCAAGGAAATAGGTACGCTCTGTGCCGAGAATGACCTTTGCTTCATAACTGATGAGACCTACGAACATTTCGTGTACGATGATGCCCAACATGTGAGCGCCCTTGAACTCGATAAAGGCATTGAGCATACCATCTCGCTGTTCTCCTTCTCAAAATCATACGGCATGCCGGGCTACAGGGTCGGTTATGCGGTGTTTCCAAAGCACATTTACAATGAGATGCTCAAGGTTCAAGATACGCTCACCATATGCGCACCCAGCCCGCTCCAGGTTGCTGCCGAAGCCGCGATTAAGCTGGGCGCAGCCTATCCAAGGCAATTCATTCCTCGGATAGAGAAGGTGAGGAAGATATTCATAGAAAGATTGAGCGGCCTAGAGTCGGCTGAAATGCCAGTCACGAAGGGAAGTTTCTACTTTCTGCTCAGGCTTAAGACAAAGAAGAATGACTGGGATATCGCGAAGAAACTCATCGAGAAGCACGGAGTCATAACAATACCCGGAGGGTTTTTGGCACAAGGCAGCCCGCGCTGAGAGTAGCATACGCGAACGTAGACGAGCGTCTTGCTGAGGAAGGAATTTCACGGCTCACGAGAGGGCTGAAAGAAGTGCTGTGAGAGTATGCGTATGCATGGATGCACTTGCCGTTTTCCGTGAACTATGCGATTCTAATGTTAGCTGATCCTTGCTTTCCATTAGCCACTTGTGATATGCTAAGCCCGTTAAGGCTGAGGAAATCTTTTCGATTCAGGAGCAGGGGCCTGATGAGGACGGCGGTTACCGGGGGCTGGAGAGTATCGCTGCGATATCGTTACGATAACCTTATTTGCAGATTCAGTACATGCGGCGAAGAGATCGGTGTCTTGAAGCTCCTTCGAGAGCCTTACCAGTTGCTGTTCCTCTTGATGCTGAGGGATGGGCCCGTATACGGGGTGAAGCTTGCGGGTCGTATTGAGGAAGCGTCGAAGGGGCATTTCAGAGTGAGCTACGGCACTATCTATCCATTCCTGCGTCGTATTGAGAAGGCTGGGCTGATAAGATCCACGAAGGACGGCGCCTCGCGGAGGGTATACTATGAACTCACGTCGAATGGTAAACACGCCGTGACAGATCTGCTGGATGAACTTGATGAGCATCGAGAGGACTTCGAGGAGAAAATGCTAGGCCTTCTCGCGATCTATCAGGAAATCTTCGGACGACGGAGTCTAAGGAGAGTATTGAATCGAATAGAATGAGGGAGCAGGGCGGTCAACAGATGTTGAATCGAGAGGCATCAAGTCGTCAAGAAGGAAACATGGGTGAACGAACCGTGGCCGAGCCTACGGTGCTTCACCCCATAGCAAATTGTGCCGGCATACAGTCTCCACGTGAACTTGAGAAAGTCCTCGGACATGGTCTAGGTGCGTTGTCCTATCTGCAGAGAATACTTGCGACAGGGGCTCCTGTGCCGATCCTCGACTGGCAATTTGTCAGTTGGTTGAAGCCTAATGCCCTGCCGAATTCGCTAGGAGTCTTGGTGTTAGGGAGGGCGGGCTAATGAAGCCTATCATAACGACTCATGATCTCACCAAGAAATTCGGCGATTTCGCAGCCGTCGATCGAATAAACCTGGAAATCATGAAAGGCGAGGTTTTCGGCTTCCTTGGACCGAACGGCGCGGGCAAATCAACCACGATAAGAATGTTGGTGACACTCACCTCGCCAACAGAAGGCACAGCTGTGGTGGACGGTTTCGACGTTAGGACTCATGCAGATGAGGTTAGGAGGAGAATAGGCTTGGTTGCTGAGAAGCTCATTCTCTATCCTAGGCTCACCGCGGTTGAAAATTTGATGTTCTTCGGTGAGCTCTACGGTATGAGTAGGGCTGAACTGAGACCGAGGATCGATGAGCTGCTGAGGATGGTTCATCTGGAGAACTTCAAAGACATGGCCACAGGCGGCTATTCGAGTGGCATGCGACAGCGGCTGAACATCATACGGGGACTACTTCACGATCCGGACATACTCTTCCTAGACGAGCCCACAGCTCTTCTCGACCCACAAAGCGTTCGCTTCGTCCGCGACCTTGTCAAGGAGTTGAATGCAAATGGAAAGACCATAATCCTCACAACCCACATCATGGAGGAGGCTGATGAACTCTCGAACACAGTCGGCATAATTGATCATGGAAAAATGGTAGCTGTAGATGAGACTGCCTTTCTAAAAAGCCAATACAAGTGCGACACCCTAGAGGAAGTCTTCCTAGAGCTTACCGGAAGGACATTAAGAGACTCCGCTTCAAGTCGTGTGCCCATGGGAAGAACTCCGATGGGGAGAGTCTAGTTTGCGAAACGGTGTGTCTCACAGCATCTACGTCACTTTTCGCATCGCACAGAAGGACCTCCTGGATTTCTGGAAGGCTAAGATGCTCGTTGGAACCTTCATGCTAATGCCAATCCTGATGATGACTATGTTTGGCTCCATGTTTCCTTCAACAACGGGCACGAGCAATCCTTACAGGAATGCACCGATGGCCATGGTCGTGGAGGATGATGGATCCCTCGCGATCCAGGTTGCAGACCAGTTCAAAGACATATCAGCCTCAACAGCCCTGTTTAAAGTGCGAGATTTCCCAAGCTTCAAATCGGCTAGAGATGAGATTCTGACGGGTAGCGTCAAAGGAGTCGTTCTGATACCGGAGGGCTTCACCGACGCGTTCAACTCGCATCGCCAAGCGACCGTTCTAATCACCGTTGACGATACCAACGCTCAGATGGCCTCCATCATTTACGGGGAAGCAGCCTCAATCGTTGGGGCGATATCCGATAATTTCGGCCGAAGCATCATAACGAAGATGGGTATCTCAAGTGATCCATCGTTTGTCACGGAGCCAATAGGCGTTCAACGTGAGAATCTGATCGGCAGCACCACAAACTCATTTCAATTCTTAGCTCCAGGTTTCATGGGACTAACCGTAGTGATGGGAACCTTATCTGGGCTGGCTTCCGCAATTTCTAGGGAGAAAGAGCAAGGTACGATGGACGGCATAATGGTGGCCCCCATATCGAGAAACGCAATCGTAGCCGGAAAGATGATGTCTCAAACCGTGAGAGGCATGATCCAGGCATTCATAATCCTGGGATTATCCATGGTGCTCTTCGGCGTCAAGGTCTATGGTAGCCCCCTCCTAATGGTGGGGGTGCTGCTGCTCGGGGTCGCCAGTTTCGCAGGCATCGGCATAATCGCCACTTCCATAGCGCCAGAACAGGAGACCGCCACGATGATGATGCTGCTTCTGCAGTTCCCGATGATGTTCCTGAGCGGGATTCTATTCCCTATGGATCAGTTGCCAGGTTGGCTGCAATGGGTTGGAAAGGCATTGCCTCTTTACTACGCCGCTGACGCTCTCAGGAAAGTTATGGTCCTTAGCGCAAATTTCAATCAGATCTTCATGGATGTCGCAGTGCTCGCACTCTACTCCGTCACAACTCTAGGCATAGCCATCCCCGTCTTCAGGAAGGCCATGACCCGATGATCACGAACGGATTTGTTAGGGACGATGTCCAAGATCTAAACTGAAGATCTCAGACTGACTTGTCGTAGCGTTCGTTGACCAAGTTGCAGCCACGATAATCTGGCCTGCTGCTGATACACATCTTCAAAACATCTCCATTAGAGGACTTGACGCAACCCCAGCACTGAGTGAACCACTTGTTTTCCTTCTCTCGCCGAATCGCGGCGCACAATTGCAGGGCAACTTCACGCGAGATGGCACGACTCAAGCTAGTCGACGACCGCTGGCCGAAAGGCGTGAGAAAGTGGTGTTTAGGTTCTCCTTTCAAGTACGATGTGGTTGAGTTAAGTATGACATACGGCATACAGACCCATGGAGGCCGCCTGACGGTTGATTGACTATCCTCAGCTCCTTCTGCTTGGGGCTTTCGCTGGCCTCACGATCTTTCTCGGATTGCCACTTGCAGTGGCTCAAGGAATAGATTCAAAGAAGAAAGGATTCTTGAACGCATGTGGAATTGGTATTCTGATATTTCTCACAGTCGATGTGCTTAGTCACGCTTGGGAATCCGTTGCGGATGCTGCCAGTAGTGCTTTTGTGGGAAGCACGCCTGTACAAGATGCGGTGCTTGATCTTCTTGCCATGTTTGGAGGACTGGCAATAGGACTTTTGGGGCTAACTTGGTACGGAACTCGATACACGAAGGAAACTCCCCGGCATCCTCTAATCGAGGAAACCAGCGTGAAGAGGAAAGAACTACAACCCATACAGCAGGTGGACGCCCACAGGCTCTCAATGATGATTGCAGTGGGCATCGGAGTTCACAACTTCAGCGAAGGACTTGTGATAGGCCAGTCATATGTGTCAGGAGCAATGCGATTAGCGGTAATCTTGATAGTTGGATTCGCAGCCCATAACGCCACCGAAGGCTTTGGAATAGCAGGTCCGCTAACAGGACTTGCAGAGAGGCCGAGCGTTCGTTTCCTTGTCGCGGCGGGCTTGGTCGGTGGTGGCCCAACATTTGTTGGAACTCTACTGGGCAGCCAATGGACGTCCGCTCCTGTGTACATCTTTTTTCTGACGGTTGCTGGCGGAGCTTTGATCTACGTCTCGATGTTGATGTACAACTCAGGAAGGAAGCAGACCACGAATGATATCCTGATGATCGGATTTTTCGTTGGATTGTTCGCAGGTTTTGTCACAGACCTCATAGTCACTCTCGGCGGAGCCTAAGGAGCACTGAGAAAGAGGAATTCCTCGCCTAACCTCCTCGCAGGCGGCGTCCTTCAGGCCGTGAATTTATGCGTGGGAGTTGGTGCGGCCGCCGAGATCAGAACTCGTTAGGGTTCAAAATCACCAAGTTACTTTCATGGCCATTCTAGCGGAACGCATCTGCTCATAGTTGCTTCATCGATTGTCTATCAACCTTGTCACAGGCCAAGAGGGAATGCGGTTTCACCGAGTGTGAGATAGGTAGATTCTCGAAGGTCACTGGGATGCGCTCCCGGATGGGGGCCTTTTGGCGCTTTGAAGAACTCTATATCAGAGTCGTGCCAACTCTTGCTAAGACCAGAGGGCGGACAGCTTGGCCTTGAAGCTGAGAGATATCAAGACTGAAGTGATCCGGGAGAAAGATGGGAGTTACGCGGTCGTTTGCTCAGCGCTGGGTGTATATTCAGCAGGCAAGACCTTGAGAGAGGCTAAGCGGAACTTCGAAGAAGCGCTTGATCTGCACCTGTCTGTTCTCAAGGAAAAGGCAACTAAGCAGATAGCGGCTGTTGCGTCACAGCGTTGATTCGTGGTCTGCTCTTTGCCTCGCCTGAAGCCAATCCACGGAAAGGATCTCATCAAGATTCTTTGCAACTACTTCGGCTTCCTGACAGTCAGACAGAAAGGCAGTCATGTGACTCTTCAGCGCAACAGCACCTTCGTCACCGTTCCCCTAAAGGAGATACAGGTCGGCCTTCTCAACCAAACGATGGGCCGAAAGTATTTCGTATTTCGAATAGCCTTGACTGCCCCCTACAGCACCTACAGCTATTGGACGACCGGATTCGCTTCCCAAGCCTAGAAAGAAAACCGCAAATCCGACATGATTCCCCGGGATCATGCGGAAATTCATCCTCACAATATGGTGATGAACTTTTGGAATTTAGAAGGCTCCTTGCCGAGATCGCAGAGAGGTACCCCAGAGGGAGGGAATTCTGTTCTTCCGAGCTTGCCGGTTCCCTTGGCCTCCCAAAGAAGAGAGTCTCGAACGACCTTATTCGCCTCTATCACAGGGGCTTCCTCAAGCGGCATGGCGTCCTCGCTGCATGATCATCTGGTCTTGGGCTCCCCGCGTCATAGCATGCAAGAAAGGCTACGAATACGTCTATGTAGTGAACAAGCAGGGCGAAAACTACGTTCAATGGATGATCAGTAGGAGGAACTCGAAAAGCCAGGAGAGACTAGACTCCATAATTCGCCTATACAATGAACAAGCCAGAACCGAGAAACTGCGTGAGAGACTGCGTGAACTTGACGGACAAAACTGCCAGGATCATGTCCCGACAGGCCGATTGCAGCTCATAGACTACCTCGCAGACGCTCTACTCGAAGAACGACGCAGAAGTGAGGACTTGAAACGTGAAAAAGATTGGCTGACCAAAGAAGCATCGGACGCCATAAAAGGGGAACGCCGCGCTCAAGATAGGGCAAACCAATACGAAGCTGGCTTCACGGCAGCGATTCCAGTAATTGTATCCTTGACCGACACTATTAGAGCTCAGCGTGAAGCAGCGAGAGACCCTCTCTCTTGCAAAGATATTCAAAGTCGAGCGGCTGAAACAGCGGTTAGGCTAGCTGGGCTCAGGAGCAACCTAACGACGAACCAGGCGGTCACGGGTCGCCTGGAAGGGCGCGCATCGAGTGTGTGAATATGATTCCTCATCTGTTCGGAATCGAGGTTCGCGAGTATCAACGCGCGATAGCGAAGTCCGCGTTGGAGTCGAACACACTGGTTGTCCTTCCGACCGGACTGGGGAAGACGATTATTGCGTTGCTGGTTGCGGTTGAACGGCTCAGCATGTTTCCAGATGACAAGGTGGTCGTTCTGGCTCCGACCAGACCGCTTGTGCTGCAGCATGCCCGCTTCTTCAAGGAGCATCTCGCAGGCAATAGCGTCTCTTCTGCGACACTGACCGGGGAAAGTCCACCCAAGCCCTGTCGCGTTGCTCAAGTTCCAAGACTCGGATGCGACGGTCTTCCGGTGCAAGGCATGTGGCGAGATCTTTCACGACGAGCGACCTAAAAGGTATGCAAACATGGAGGCAGGCCAGACAACTTCAGGGGGTCGAGATTCGATTCGATCTTGGCTAGACGATGAGACATCCGAGATGTATGGCGAGTGGAAGTCTGCGAGCAGCGAACTAGAGAGGAAGAGGCTCTGTCAAAAGTGGCGGCTTGCTGGACGACTGCACGGTTGCTACCCTGAGCCTCCCTGATGCACTTCCAACAGAGAAATTCTACCCACGAGTGGAACCTCCCCCATCTGTTGTGATACTGCTTACTTACATTCGACACTCTCTGGCCCGCCATGGCCCCCTTTGCTGTTAATTCGGGCTCAAGATGACCTCCTTTCCAGATTGCGTTGGATCCGGAGATTGTAGATATTCAAGACCTAGATGGTGTCGGGCCCGTAACCGCAGGAAAACTGAGAGAGGCCGGTTTCGATTCGATAATGGCGATCGCGGTCGCCCCGATCCGAGAGCTCGTGGACAAAGCCGGCTTGGATACAAGCTTGGCAAGCAAGATCGTGAAGACCGCCCGCCGACAGATCAACACGGACTTCATCACGGCGAAACAACTCTATGACAAGCGGCAGAGCCTCATCAGGCTGACGCTGGGCTCTAACAACCTCAACAAGCTACTAGGCGGCGGAATAGAGACCCAGGCAATCACAGAATTTGTCGGCGAGTTTGGATCCGGCAAGTCTCAGATCTGCATGAAGCTGAGCATCACCACGCAGCTTCCTCAGAACGAAGGAGGTCTGGAAGGGAAAGTTCTGTTCATTGATACTGAAGGAACTTTCTCGGCGGAGAGGGTCTACCAGATGGCTCAGGCGATGCAACTCCAGCCCGAGAAGATGTTGGAGGGCATAATCTGCGCGCGCGTCTACAACAGCGACCACCAGATACTCGCGGTGGATCAGGCCTTCAAGATCTGCCAAGAAGAGAATGTCAAACTTCTCGTTGTCGATTCAGTTCTCTCGCATTTCAGAAGCGAGTACATCGGACGCGAAAGCTTGCCGGAACGCCAGCAGAAGCTCAACTCGCACCTCCACAAATTGACGCGACTCGCGCAGGCACTGGATCTTGCTGTCGTTGTCACGAATCAGGTTCAGGCTAATCCTCAAGCATTCTTCGGCGATCCGACGAGACCCGCAGGCGGCCACATATTGGCTCATGCCTCAACGCATAGGATCATGCTCAAGAAAGCCTCGGGTGGCCTGCGTTGTGCTAGGGTGATCGATTCACCGTACCTGCCTGAGTCCGAGGCGTACTTCCAGATCACCGAGAAAGGAGTCGAGGACGCCACACCGAAGTCAAGACGCGAAGACTAGGCGCCTCTCATGCCCGGCAACATGGCCCTGCCTTCCCTGAACAGCGTTCAGGGCCCATCATGGTGAGAAGGTCAAAGCGGCAAGCCTCTCTCAGCTTGTGCCAAGAACCTACTGCACGGTGAAAGCAAGAGTCGTCGTCGAGGCCAACAATCGATTGTACTTGATCCCGCGGACAGTGGAGGGCGTACATTGATGCATGTGGAGTTTCGTAGCGGCACCCAAGTTCTTCGGGAGCATGAAGCGAAACCTAGACTGACCACAGGAATCCTTGAGCTCGATAGCCTCCTCGCAGGCGGCCTTGAGCTGGGAACCTTCAACCTATTCTACGGCGACAGTGAACCCTTCATTGACCGTATCCTCTACAACTTGCTCTGCAATTGCCAACTTCCACGGGAAAGATACGGGTTCGATGCGAAGGCGACCCTGCTAAACTGCGGCAACTACAGGCAAGAACAGGCACTACTCGACCTAGACCTTGCTACCCGTCTTCTGAGAGCCAATGAGCTCGATCCGGCAAGAGGACTCGACCAGATAATCACGGTTTCAGCATTCAACACCGACCAGACGAAAGAGGCGGTGGAGGAAGTATGCAACATCGTGAACAGCGATGACCAAGTGCGTTTGGTGGTCGCGAGGGACCTCGCGAAGCTGTTCATCGAGGACGGGATCAGAAGCAAGGAGACTCTCGGTAGGATACAGCGGCTTCAGCACCTCGTTGGAAAGCTCTGGCAGGCATGCTCTGAACGCGACGTGTCGCTTGTTGCGTCATGTAGACCAAGAAGGATGAACACGCTTCGTCCATCGCCTCCGGAAGGCGGAGTCTTCCTCAGGCATCTGGCGCAGGTCATGATCTGCTTCCGTAAGAAGGAGGAATCCGGGGCTCACCTCGTGTACTTGCTGAAGCATCCTAGGCGTCGGCCCGGTAT
>Ga0315281_10005526_pt1 | contig 18085 bp, 19 predicted proteins | sample YL17G07_0_MG_FD_204540 | JGI IMG/M metagenome (GOLD analysis project Ga0315281, IMG submission 204540) | Sediment microbial communities from Yellowstone Lake, YNP, Wyoming, USA - YL17G07_0 | ecosystem: Environmental > Aquatic > Freshwater > Lake > Sediment | place: USA: Wyoming | collected...
TTCTCTTTGAGGAATGTTTCTGCTTCTTTCTGACTAGACTGGCGTTGAAGAAATTTATATGTGGCTCTTGTCATGTAAAAATCATATTCCCTTTGCATTTTCTCTACATCATTTGAATATTTGGCTTTTTCAATAGCGTGAAAGGCTGCATCAATATCAGGTCTTGCTGCCGCATCACAGTTTTCCCTTCGCAACTCACCGTCTATTTCTTTTATGCGATGAGTAATGGCTTTTCTTAGCATATATTCATCTGAGTCTAAAACTACCTCAGGTGATTTACTCACAAGCGCCCTACTGTGTCCCAAGCGCTCTTCCAATAATTGGTCCATTTTATTCATAGTTACCGAACAGAAAGCATATTCTCCAGTATATAAATCATGGTGAAATATGCGCCGGGGCGGGGAGTTTCAACCCCACAGTTTGAAAAACGCAAGGTTTTTGAACCCCGATACCTTTTCAGGTACAGTGTTTCAAACTGTTGCCATACCGGATTAGGCGACCCCGGCGTGGTTTTTTCTTTATTTTACTGCTTATTATAACCGTCGACGACAAAGTTGTAAGATTTACGGGTTTGTCCGTAAATCTTGCGAAAAATTAGCTCTTTTTCGGAAAAATTTAGGAAAGCGTTGACTGATTTAGTGCGCGGGTTTGAATGTTCGAAAAAGTAAAGTTTCTATCCCGTGGGAATGGACGTAGTGCAGTTTTCTTCCCAGATTCTCAAGCATTTCTGCTTTGCTTCGCACCAGGAATAACCCGCAGAGCCAATACAGCCGTGCGAGTCTCTGTCACTGCCCACCATTTGCTGGTTCGAGCATCCGACCAGCAGCACCAAAATAAACATTGCAACAAATATCAGTTTCATGTACATCACCGTAACATTCAAAGTGAATTATCTATATAAATATTTTTTCCAGTCCAAATAACAATCATTCAATCATCGAATAATACTGTGGAACACTGGCGCCGTAACGTATGTTTCCACAACTGCTGCAAGCAGAATTAATAGAACAGCGAACACTAATAGCAAAAAGCAATTTCTAAGCACATTTTTGAACGGGTAGCTTGCCAGTTTTTCGTGTATTAGCGCTCTTGAAATTTCCGCTCCCGCTATTGCTGTGAGAATGTATCCCGCGCTTTCTGGCAGTAAATGCAGTAATGAAACGCCTGCAAGCTGTCCCGCGACGCTCCATTTTGAGTAAAGTTCAACGACAAAGGCCGCGAAGAATGAAGCGTTGTACGCTACAAGGAATATTGCTCCTGCGCCGTAAAATATTGAGAGTACAAATCCTACGAGCAGGTACATTATGTTGTGCGAGAATATTGCAGCGACTGTTGCCATGCTGGGCGTGTATGGCTGGTTCAAAAACGTTGAAATGATTTCCGGCTTTAAGTGTTCTTGCGAGAGCTGTTTTATCTGATAGCCAAGCGTTCCTTGGTCTACCATTCCCAGTATGAGAAATCCTGCCAGAAGCCCCAGGAACGCGCCAAGATAGCATTTGATTATTGTTCTATGCCTTTTCCAGAAGTGCGAGCTTCCATTGCTCTCTATTTTTTCCTCAATGATGATGATGTGATGCAGGCTTGGAACAAGTAGTATCGTGACTAGAAGCACTGTTGCTATGCTTTGTTCTGGAAAGAATAGTGTTTGTGCGGCGTATGCGACAAATACATACACCGCGCTTAATAAAAAAACGAAGAAGGCGTGTTTGACTATTATTCTTCTATCTAAAAACTGCTCAAGAACCATCTTTGAAGTATCCGTTCCAGTCTATTCCGCCGTCTTCCTTGGGCCCTCTTCTATTGTAAGAGTATACTCCTAATCCGATAAGTAGTGCTAATGCCAAAAGTATTGCGAGCCATTTGACCGCTCCGCCTAGGCTGAATACGCCTGTGCCCTTTGGTGTTAGCGCGCTTCTTGGTGATTCTGGTGGTAAGGGGACGTATTGTTGTGATGCCGGGCCTGTTCCGTGCGCCTGCGGCTGTGTTGGCGTTACAGGGTTGCTTGGCGTGGTTGGCGCTTGTGGTTCTGGAGGCTTGACATATCCGCTTGTTCTCCACTCTCCTGCTCCGTCGCCGCTAAATACTGGTGGTTCTGGCGCGGCTGAGATTGTGCGTACTGTTAGTGTTGCCAGTGCTTTGTACGTGTAGCCGGCTTCCGTGAATTCTGTTGTTATGATGTATGTTCCTGGGTCTGGCGCGATGAATGTTGAGCTATAATCGCTGCCCGATAAGGTTTTAGTCGTGTTTCCGCTTGGGGTTTTTACTATGACTTCTGTGGATGTTGTGTTTCCGTCTTTTGTGATTGTTCCTGACGCTGTTATTGTTGATCCGGTTGTTGTTGAGTCAGGGGAAAGTGTTAGAGTCACTATGTGGTTTGGCACGATTGTTACGGTCGCGGTTTTTGTTGTCGTGTGCCCCGCGTCGTCTTTTGTTTCTACTACAATTGTTTTTGTTCCTGTTGTGTTCGAGCTTATTGTTCCTTTGTACACGTCTCCTGATTTTGTCAAAACAATAGCCGCGCCTTCAAATGTCGCGTTGACGCTTGCGAGTCCTACTGTGTCCGTGACTGTTGTTTTTAGCTCGCTTGTTTGCGTTCTTGGTATTGAGGGAGTGTAATCAATAATTATGGATGGTGGCGCCGTGTCGAGCATTATTGCCTGCGCTTTTGTCGCGCTTAGTCCTACTCCGTCCGTGCAGGTTGCCGTCCAAGTGTGGCTTCCTTCTGTAAAGCCCGTAAGATTCTTCGTCAGTGTTGTTGTAGTTCCGTTTGTGACATTGACCGTATCTAGTGTTGTGCTGTCAAGTTTTATTTCGCAGGATAATGTTGTCGCGATGTTGTCTGAAGCGGTGAATTTGAAGTCTGTTGTTTCTGTCGCGAATGTTGTTGGCGAGCTTATGCTTACGTTTGGCGCTGTGCCGTCAAACAATAATTCTCCTGTGAGGGTTCCTGTTTCTCCTGGATTGTTTTTTGCCGTGAACTTGTAGCAGGCTTTTCCGCCTTCGCTATATCCTGAGAAGTTTGCCGTTCCTGCGTACGTGTCCAGGCTTTTTGTTAGAACTATTGTGCTATCTGGTCCGCTGCCGCAGTCATTCCAGGTGTATGTTGCTCCTGAAACGCTTGTTTCCGCGTCTATAATGTTCGCGCTTACTAGCTGGGCCGCGTTATTCGCGCGGGCGTACGTGTTTGGCTTTACGCCAGTGATTGCTGGCGGTGTTGCGTCGTTAAGAACTGTTACGTTAAGAACTGTTGATCCAGAGCCGTAAGTTATTGTTATTGGTACTGTTGAATTTGAAGTTACGTTTGGCGCGCTTACTTGGAATTCAAATGCCGCGTCTTTTACGTTTGTTTCGATTGTTCCATTTTTCCATTCAGCTGTATCAGCGTCCTGGGTTTGCGTCCAGCCAAGGTATTCTGCCGCGTCTGTTATTGTTAAGCTGGGAGAATCAACCGTGATTTTGGTTATGATAGAACTGCCTTTGTAGTTGTTAACATCCAGCTGTTCCCAAGCTGTTGTTGTTTCATAGACTGTTGCGGGCGTTACTGTTACGGTCGCTGCGTAAGCGGTTGTTGCCAGCAACAGGATTAATAGCAATGTTGGCGTTTTCACTCTCTTTTCACTCAATAAACTGTATTGATGTCGTTATATAAAAAGGTTACCTTTTTGTATACTGGCATAGGTTTTAGCTTCAGTTCACTATGCAGTGATTATCAATCTTTTTAACTGTTGTTTGCATCAACTTCAAAGGGGTTAATATGATTAAAGGGGGGTTAGTTGCAATCATCTTCTTAGCAATAGTTTTCTCGCTGAACGTGCCTCTCCCTGCAGAGTCTCGCTTAGCCGCAACTGATGTTGCAGTGGAGAGCACGCAGCGGATTTCTTTTGATTCGATTAAAGTATACCAAGATGAAGTCAGGATTGAACAGCCTGGCTTGCATTACGCCAGAGTAAGCTCTGACTCAATGGCTCCTATAATTACGCACGATTCTGTCGTGTTTGAGAAAGTGCCCTTATCCGCTTCAGAAATCCGCGTGAATGACGTTATTTCTTTTTACGAGCCTTCTGTTGACGGTGTCGTGCTTCATTTGGTGATTGAAGTTATCAATCAGAATGGAAATGCTTTTTTCAGAACAAAAGGTGTTGCGAATCCTGACGCGGACCCGTGGTTAGTACCTTACGAAAATGTGAAGGGAATTATGGTCGGAACAGTTAGATAGCAGTCCTTATTTCTTTATGCGCGGTGTGTAATGTATTCCCCAATCATTTGCCGGCAGATTTAATACTATATAGCTGAAACCGCGTTTTGCGAATTCTGATTGAAAATTAGTCGGTCGTACTGCGTGTGCGCCTCCGAAAAGCAAGGCCGCTACTTTGTAATCTTTTTTTTCCATGGCATCCATGATTTTTTTGGACGCATATGTGGTTCTGGGGTCTATACACATCTTAGAAAGCCAGTTGTCTAGTTTTTCGACAAACTCGCTCGTGTATGCTTTTTCAAATGCGGGCAGATATCGGTATGTCTTGCCTTCGTTAGACGTAGTCTGAAGTTTACTGAAATCAAACTGCGGAAAATCAGGATCTGCTTTAAAGTGTTCAGAGCACTTGCGGAACGCATACAAATGTACGAGTGGTTTTCCATCAATTTCGAAAATAGCATCACTATCATTCATCAATATGGTGGCTTGGAGCTGATCATACCATCCCCGAATCGCACCCATCAACTTTAAATCAACAAGGTTTTCGGGGTCTTCAAGTCCTAGTGTCTGGAACTTTTTATTGTCAAACGCATCAAAATGGCCTTTTCCGACTTCTGCATATGCGGCGTGAACAACGCCCTTGCCGTCTGCGAGCTCACGGGCATCAGTTGTCAGCATTGTTTCCACTGTTTTACTGGCGTCAATTTCGGCTTTAGTATCAGGACGATCCGCGATTCCCTCAATTCCGACAAACGGAACGTGGAATTGATTAACAAGATAATCAAGGCGTTCTTGATTCTCTTTTTCTGCTGCGGCCTCGTGAACTTCCATTAGGTAGAAAATAAGCCTGCCACCGCAGTCTTTCGCATCATAAAGTTCATACCTGTCACCCACCTCGTCAAGAATCTTCTCAAAAGGAGTTCTATGGGCGCGTTGCCACGCCACCCCGCCAATTGCTCCGGCTCCTATTACGCCAGCAGCACTAGCTGCCAATTTCAAGAAACTTCGCCTTGATAAGCTCATATGACTACAGACCAAACCGACCTTTATAAAGCTTATCATTTTTACCACTTTAAAAGGACATCAAAAGCCAACGAATGGTTTTTGTTTAATGCACGATTTGAATGTTAAAAAATCGCCGGCGCCGTGAGTTCACGCTCTTTGAATTTTAACTTAAGCGTGATTAGCAAATCTTTTAACCAATGCTTCAATACTGCTTAACATGGTCAAATCCGTCCGTAAATGGGCTCATTTTGAATCTGGGAAGCTTGGCGATTGGAGCAAGGCTCTTCTGCAGGCAAAGAGAAGGGAATTGTTGGTAAAACTCGTGAAGCGTGATGGCTATGCTCCTGTTATCAGGCGTCTCCTGCAGTTGAGAAACGTTACTAAAGACCAGGAAACGGTATTCAAGGCTTCTCACGATATGATGTATTTGAGAAAGACGTTCAGGGAACGCCCTGTTGTGCATAAAGGAAAAATGTGCTAATTTTTTTCCGAAAAGAAGGCTCGTTTTGTTCATTTTTTCCGGACAAACCCGTAAATCTTCCAACTTTCTCGTCGACGGTTATATTAAGCACCGGCACATAAAGAAAAATGCGCCGGGGTTTGGCCAACACGGTAAGGCCGCCAGATTCAGACTCTGGTATCCGCAAGGATTTCGGGGTTCAAATATCTTTCGGTTTTACCGAGGGGTTGAATTTCCCCGCCCCGGCGCCCTTTGTCTAACCCGGTACGCCGCTAAGCTCTCAACTCTGTGCCCGTAAGGACATTTGCTCTGGCTATTTTCTGGTTCAAATAATTTATGAATGAGAAGTCCGAACTCAGCGTTATATATTTGAAAAGTGCTTATCAATCAGCCATTTGGCGCTGGAAACTAAGTTCAAGTTATTGATTTCTTCTCGCGTAAAGAACTTCGCGTCAAGTATTTCTTCTGGAAGCTTTAAGCTTCCTCCTTTGATTTTTGCGAGATAGAAAAATATTATTGTGTGATAATCAAATTTGGTATGAATCGCTTCGTGAAAATCTATCAGTTTGGTAATCTCGATATCAAATCCGGTTTCTTCTTTTATTTCTCTAAGCGCCGCTTGCTGAAGCGTTTCTCCAAATTCAACCTTGCCGCCTGGCACCAGCCAGTGCTCGTTGCCGGATTCTAGTTTTTCTTTTGCGAGCAGCAATTTTCCATTATCTTCCACTAATACGGCCGCAATGACTTTTGGCTTTTCCCCCATAAATAAGAAAAACTGAATGTGGTTTAAAAAATTACCGCACTTTCAAAGTGACTTGGTATATTTTGCCCGTATAGAATACGTCCGGATTGTTTTTGAACTGTCCTGCCGTGCACGGTGCTGGAACGCTTCCATCAACTCGTAATGGCGCGAGATATATGCAGATGTTGAACACATAATCTCCTATTGATGTTTGTCTTCCTGGCGCTATTGACGCGTCAACCTTAATCAACACGGGGATGCTTGCCAGCTCGTTCTTTTTCAAATCAAAAGTTTTTGTTACAGCGAACGCTCCGAGCCATTTATCAGTGATATATTGTACGTCAACTGGCAGCGCGCTTCCGTCTGGCGTGTATGCTGCTGAATAGCTTGCCGCCATGCTGAATTTTTTCTCGTCCGCTATATTTCTTACCCCTACTCCAAATGTTGCCGCGCTTCCTCGTTTGGCGTCTTGTATGGTTATTGGAATCGCCACGAGCTGGTTGCCTGTGCTTAAGGCAGCCGTTATTTGTTCTTGTGTTTGCTTGTCTATTTCCGCTTTGAGCTGTTCTGCCTGTCCAAACCATTTGAACAGGAATGATAGCGAGAGCATGAATATGATTATGCAGATAATCAGCGTTACTATGAGCCCGACGCTCATTTCTATAGCCTTCTTGTTCATCATCCTGGGTTTATCAGCGTTATTTTTCCAAGCTGTTTTTCGAACTTGCCGGTTTTTTCCTGTCCGCCTTGTGTGTATTTGTACCAGATATCAAGGTTGACATTGTGTTCTTCTTCTGGCTCCGCTATGCTTGGTATGCTGACCTCTACTGTTTTTGCGTCTGTTCCAAGTTCTTGGTTTACTGCTGTTTCAGCAAGCTGTTCATTTCCATCTAGAAGTCTTATTGTTTCTATGGTCATGCCTGACACTGTCGGGTCTTGCCTGTATATTTTGAAGTCTAATGTTAACTTGTCTATTTTGATGTTGAATGGATTGTTGAACTTATAGTTGTTGTTTAATTCCACTGGTCCAAGGCTTCTGTCGTCAAATAATGATGATGGCTGCGCTGTTACGCCCACTTTTAGTATGCTTGCGCACACAGTGCCTTGGCAAGTATAATCCAAATATAGTCCTGCGCTTCCCGCGCATGGTCCGCAGTCTTGCGGGCAGTTGCACTGTGTCTCTCCTGATTCGCATTTGAAGTTTCCGCAGGTGTTTGGGATTGGTTCGTGTACGCAGAAGAAGTTTGTCTGGACTCCGCAGCTGTCCCTTGTTCCTTGATTTTTGTCGTCACAGCTTGGCGGGCAAACCGGGCTTGTTATTGGCTTTACAAACACTAATTTATCCTTGTACTTGTTTTGCAGCATTCCTTGTCTTGGTGTTTTCTTTCCTGCCTGCACTGTCGTGTATTCGTATTGCACTTTCAGGGCCACATTAGTGAGTTCTCCTTCTATTTCTGCTGTTGGGAAATCTAAAATTAGTTCTTGTTCCGCGCTGCCTCCTGTCCACAGATATTTGTCTATGTTTTGCCGCGCGAGTGTTATTGCTCGTTTGTCTTTTGTTGTCGCGGAAAGTTCCGCTGTTGTCAGGTGTATGTCTCTGTTTTGCGGCGACTGCTGCGCCAGAGTGAATGTTAATTTGAACACGTCTTTTTTCATGTTGAACGGCTGGTTATATATCGTGTCAATTTTGAACCTGTCGCCTGCGCTTGGCACGTCTGCCGTGCTGTAGACTGGTTGTATTAGCGCTATTGGCACGTCTTGGACGCAAGTATTTCCTGTTTTTGAATAGACTAAGTATTGGCTTCCCGCCACTTTTCCTTCGCATTTGCCGCAGTCTAGTTCGCAGTTTCCTTTTGTTTCGCCTGTTTCGCACTGGTAGTTTCCGCAAACGCCCGGAATTGGATTGTAAACGCATTTGCTGGCCGCGCACGATATTGTGAACGCTTTTGAAGATTTAGCCGTGCAGTCTGCCGCTGTCTTGCATTCTGCTTTTGTGCAGGCTATAAGGATGAGTAATGCTACTATTGATAGAATGACGATGAACCTCTTTTGCATGGGTATTCTTTTTCTCTGTTGGTTTATAAATGTTATTCTTGAGTTGATATTTTAATACATCTACTGCGTCAGCGCGCCTCTAATGTCTCGGATATGGTGTCTTTTTCTTAATGGCGCGATTTCTTGTGCGTATTGAGATGCAAATTCGTTAACTGTTACAATCCTGTTTAAAATTTTGGTCAGAACATTAACCATTTGGGTATGAACTTCAGCGCCATTGGCAAATTGGTCGCCAAGAAGTTCTAATTCTCGGTAAAGGCACATTATCCTTTCCAAAACGCCAGTCAGTTCACTTAAAGGAGTCTCTTTGTCTTGAAGAAAAAGGTTGGCCAGAGTGTTACCCAGCGCTGTTGGTGCAACGCGTTCGGTTACTTCAGAAAGCTTTGCGTGTTTCAATGCTTCAATTTCGTTTGAAACTCTTGCAAGCGCGTATTGCTCGGATTTGCAGTAATCGCGGATGAAAGTCTTGTCTGCTTCAGAAATATGTCCTGAGACAAGCGCGTATAATGATTCGGCAGTCGCGTTAAGGGCGTCTTGCGCCAAAGCGTAAACTAAGGTTCCAAATTCCGGTTTCATATTTGTTGACTTAGAATTGCTCGTTTATTATCTTATCGCTTCAAATTCTCTTACTACAATCCACGCGAACGCTAACATGACAAGCGCTCCTGTTAGAATGTACCAGAATCCGTCTGTGAAATTGACAGACAGGCTTCTGTAGAGTCCTAAGAACATTAAGGCCGCGCCTATCCAGAGGAATTTGTCTAGCACTATTTTCATTATTTCGAATTCTTCGTGTGCTGCTAAGCGTCTTTTTGCCATAAAAATCACCTATAATGCTTATGACTTCGCGTGGTTTTTGTGGTTCCGAAAACCTGAGTTTTCGATACCATTTTACACCACGTTCAGTATGAATGTTTTACTTGCGTATTTCGCTTGTTGTTTGTCGCCGAACTGCTGCATTGTGCAGTCTCTGTCTCCTGGTTCTTTGTAAACGACGATTTCCATTTGGTATGAGTCTGGCTTTGCGTCTTTGACCAGCATTGTCGCGTCATAAACGTCGCCTTCGTAATTCTTAAGGTCAAATTCGCCCAGTATGCTTCTGAACCAGTTGTGGTTTCCAATTACTGGCTCCCACGCGTTGTCTGGGTCATAGCCGCCTACTGCGACTGGTCCTTGAACGTCTGACGCGCATTGCGCTCCTGGCGTGAATGGCTTTATGCAATTGACTTCCACTCTGAAGCATACGTTGTCGCCTTCTGTGTTTGCCGCGGTGTTTCTTACTCCAATTATGACTCCCTGCGGCTTTCCGATTGAAACTTGTTCTGGTACTGAGAATACTAACAGTTCTCCGCCTGTTCTTACTTGTTCTTTTAGCTGTTCTTTGATATTTGTCAGTTCTTTTGTGACGAGTTCTGTTCCTGCTCCAAATTCTTTTTTGATGAAGCTTATTGCTAGTCCGAGAACTGTGATTGCGATGATTAGGACAACGATTGCTGTGATAGAAAGTTCTAATGCTCCCTTTTTATCCATCTATGCACCTCTTTGTCTAAAGATAGTGATTACGGTCAGTGTTTATAAAGATTGCTGTTGGATTAAACATTCGCTTCTGTCGGCCTTAGCCCTGTGATTCCCGCGATTCTGATGCCGGTTATCGTGTGTGACGCGCAATTGCACGACGCTTTTCCGTTCACAGTGATGAACGTGCAGTCTATTGATGGTGTTGAGAATGAGCCGTGAGTTATGTACAGCAACCCCTTTGATATTCCGTACAAATCCATTGAATAATATGTTGTCCTGAGTTCTTTTGGCACTCTTACAATGGCTTCTGGGACCAGGCTGATGAAACTATCGGATGATCCGTCGTGTATTACTCCGCTTCCCTTCGCTAAATCGACTGTTCCATAGCGCGATGTTCTGTCTATGACGAAATTCATTGTTGCGATTCTGTCTACGCCTGTGGTTGAGAATCCTGCGTGCGTGTCCATTTGGCTATACGCTACGTTGCCGTATAATTCTTTGGCTATATCTCCGCACGCGCCTATTGGAAACTGAACGTCTTGCACTTCAAAGAAGTCGGTAATCACTGTGTGCAGGGCGAGCGCGCTTGATTCAGTGTCTTCAACAACTGCGCCTGTTGGCGTGCTTGTTGGTATGTGGACATTGAGCAGTGTGAAGAACATTACTAATCCAACGCTCAGTATCAATATTATTTGGTGTTTCACATCTTCCTCTTTTTTTCTAGAGAAAGCCGTAGCATTTTATAAAGTTACTGTATGAAGGCAGGCGTATGGAATTGTTTGACCGTTGCCTGACGAATAAGCATCGTTCCAAGTTCACTATCACTGGCCACACGGTGTTGAAGTATTGCATTAGCCCTTTTATCGTGTGGTGTGATGCTTTCGCTCCATCTGAGGAAAGAGAGCCTGAGAGCGGGTATATGCATTTGCTTTTTGAGCGCGGAATTCAGCACGAAAAGGACGTGCGCGCTTCTTTGTTCAAGGACGCGTTAGAGATTCCAATTCGCTCGTTTGAAACTGGGTTCAAGCAGGTGCTTGATGCCTGCCAGAACGGTGTTAAAACAATCACTGGCGCCCCTATTTTTTATTTGCCTGATGACATTTATGGAATTCTGGATGTTATTGAGCGCAGGGACAATCATCCAAGTGTTTTTGGCAATTATCATTATGTTGTGAAAGAGGTTAAGAGCGCTAAGCATATCAAGCACGAGTATATTATGCAGACCGCGTTCTATACTTACCTGCTCGGAATTGTTCAAGGCTACACTCCAACAAAATTTTATCTTATTAACAGGGAGAATGAGGAGTTCGAGTACGAGTTTGACAAGTATAAGGAAGAATTGATGTGTTCATTGTCCGAAATTAAGGAAATTTTTGACGGCAAGGCTGTTTCTCCAACCGCCAAGTCGTGCCAGTGGCCTTGGGAGAAGTATTGCAATAGGCGGGCTATTGAGGCGGATGATATTTCCATTGTTCCAAATGTTGGTCCCGCGTTGAAAAAGAAGTTGAACGACGCGGGAATTATGACTGTTAAGCAGTTGGCGTCCCAGCCTGTCGAGCTTGACATTCCTGTGGCTTCTTTGAACAGGATTAAGCTGTACGCGCAGGCTTTTGTTGACAAGAAGCCGATTGTGATTTCCAAGCCAAGGCTGCCAAAGTCCAATGTTGAATTATTTTTGGATTTTGAAGGCACCGATGAGATGCGGACTGAAGAGGGAATGGTCAAGGTTGATTACTTGGTTGGCTTGCTGGTGAAGGAAGACAGGGTTCATTTCAAGCCTTTCGTCGCGGAAACATTGGCTGACGAGGGCAGGATGATTCACGATTTTCTCGCGTTTATGAGAAAGTTCAAGGATGTTCCAATCTACCATTACGGCCCGTATGAAAGAACGCATATGGCCGCGTTGGGGCAGAAGTACAAAGTCGATGTTTCAAACATTTTAAAGAATATGATTGATGTTCTATCTCTCGTAAGAAAGAACGTGGCATTTCCTACCGTCACAATGTCTCTTAAGGAAGTCAGTAAGTTTCTCGGCTTCAAGTATCGGGGAATGGCTGACGCGCAGGAAAGCATTGTTTTGTATTTGCAGTTTTTGGAGACTGGCGAGCGGGAGTTGTTGAAAAGAATTCTTGATTATAATGAGGATGATGTTCGCGCGACGATGGTCGTGAAGGATTTTATCGCCAATTTATAACGCGCTGACCATGGCCTCAAGCTGATTCACCGCGTTTTGGTCTCCGGAGTGTTTTTTTTCAATCATATCTTGCACTCGTATGCATAATTGGTTCAGCTGTTTTAGAAATGGGCTTGGAAATTCCGCGGCAGTGTATTTCGCGTAATCTCTTTCTAATTTGTGCGCCATTTCGCTCAACGCTGGAAGCGGCATATCGCCTGACGCAGGTTGCTGTCTTTTCTTGATGTATTCAAAAAGCTCCAGTCTATACCTTATTGCCATCTCTCGGTATTCTTTCTCCACATCCAGTTTCATTTTAATCCTTGCACTTCGTATACCGTCAGCGGTTTTTCTTTGCCTTTTACTTTTAGCGGCTCGAGCCGTTTTACGTTCACTTTGTCGAAAATCATTTTGTAAGCTGATTCTGATATGATTATTTGCCCGCCACTGGCTACACCGCTCAGCCTTGACGCGGTATTAATTGTGTCTCCGATTGCCGTGAATTCCTGTCTTTGCGAGCTTCCCATGTTTCCGACAACTGCGGGCCCGGAGCATATTCCTATTCCAAGGTTTATTGGGGGTATGTCTTTTGTGTGCTGTGTTTTGAGTTTTTGCTGTATTTCTACCGCGCACTTGACTGCCTTGTACGCGTGGTCCTTATCTTCCAGCGGCGTTCCCCATAGCGCGAACAGCGCGTCTCCTACGAACTTGTCAAGTGTTCCGTCGTTCGAGAAGACAAGGTCGGTCATGTCTCCGAAATAATGGTTTAATACGGCGATTACTTGCTGGGGAGCCATTTTTTCCGCCATCGCGGTGAAGCCTCTTATGTCCGCGAACAGCGCTGTTACTTCTCTTTCCACTCCTCCAAGCTCTATTGACTTTTCGCTTTTCAAAAGGTGATCAACAACATCTTTTGAGACGTACTTGCCGAATAATCCGAGAATGTATTTTTTGTGTTTTGTTTCGCTTGACGCGACGTAGCTTATGGTTGCGAGTGATGCTAAAATCACCGTAAGCACCGGATAAACGAGATTCAGGAGCGTGCCTTTTTTGTAGATGAATATCGCCGCGATGAAGTAAGCCACAAGTGTCAGCAGGAGAATTATCGCGCTGTATCTTATTTTGACAAATGTGTACAAGAGGCCGCTGATTATTGAGAGCGCGAGTATCACGATTGCCAATGACGTGAATGTTTGGTGTTTTAGGAATTGTTTTGTGAGGAGCGTTTGTATCGCGTGCGCGTGTATTTCAACTCCAGGCATTCTTTTGCCGTGCGATGTGGGCGCGAGATAGTCGTCGTGTAGGTCTGGCGCTGTTGCGCCGATTAGCACTATTTTGTCATTAAATTCGCTCGCGTTTATTTTGCCGTGCAGTACGTCAGTCAATGAATATGTTGTATAGCTTCCCGGCGCGCCAACATAGTTTACCAGGAGTTTTTGCTGCGGCACTTTAATGTCGCCTCCAAGGTACTTTTGGACGGTTTTTAGCGCGAATCCTGTTTTGTCCTGGAGGGTGATTGGTATGCTTCTGCTGACGCCGTCCTGGTCAGTGTAAATGTTTATCATCGCGGTTGAAATGTTTTCAAATCCCGCGCCTGGCGCAAGCTCTGTTTTTCTGGAGAAGTCGTATTCTTCCGCTATTATGACGTTTCCCGCGTTTCTCATCGCGTCGCCGAGTTTTGCGTCATCATCTGTTTTTTCAAAAAAGGCGATATCGAATGAAACAACTGACGCGTTTTTGGTGAAATTCAAAAGGTCCGCGAACACTGTTCTTTTCCACGGCCATCTGCCGATGTCCTGCAGGCTTTTGTCGTCTATTTTTATTATTGATATGTCTTTGAGTGACGGCGCGCCTCCATAAAGAGCGTCCGTTAATCCTAAATTCCACGTGTAGAAGATGTTCGCGTGCGCCAATAATGTCAGAAAAATTCCCGCTGCGAGAGCGACTATAATTGCGAGTTTCATTTCGCTAGCTTTATTTTTCTTATTTCTTTGGTAATATCGTAAATTCTCTTGAGCCGCAGTTTCATGACGCCTGGGACTTTGTTGTAAACTTCATCTACGCTTTGGTTTCCTTCGTCCACTTGGCTCATCGCGTCTTCAATTTGCTGGTCTGTCGCCGCATCTTTTCCGCCCATCTTAATCAGCATTTTTTGTTTCTTGATTTCTTTCATTCTTACGCGTTTCAGCGCCTTTACGTATTTGTCGGTGAACTGCTTGAATTTCGCGATGTCCGCGTCAGTCATGTCTTCTTCTTCCATTTGTTTGGCCATCGCTTTCTTGTGCGCGCCTACCTTGACTTTCTTTGAGTCTGTCTTGCCGGAATAGTCAACTATGCCGTCTTGGACCGCTAGTGATTCGTCATTGACAATGAATTCCGTTCCTCTTACTGTAGCGACTGTTGTTGGCGTTTCAACCGTGAACTCTGATACTCCTGATAGTTTTGTGACTTTGTTCCACGTCTCTCCGGCTACTTGCGTGATTTTGATGTTGCTTCCTATTTCGTCAAGTTTTATTTCGCTGTTTGGCTGCATATGGACGACTTCGCCTTCTTTAAGAACAACTGTTGCCTGGCCGTCTGTTGTTTTGATTTGCGCGCCCTGCTTTAGCTCCATTTCGTCTATTCCTGGAATCCAGCCTTTTCCGGTGTTTACTTCAACATTCCCGCTTTCAATGTATAGTATTGCCGCGCTTGCTGATGTTGGCGCGAAGAGAAAATACGCTCCTGCGGCTAAGATAAGCAATAGTATGATTAATGATGGAACCCACTTCATATCGTACGATTACATGCGGGAGTTTAAAAAGATTATGTAAAAAAAATAAAAAAATACTTACTTCATGCCTCTAAAAAGGCAATTGGCTCGCACGCCGCGGAAGCATTTATAAGCGCAGAAAGAGTTGCCGTTGTTTGCTTCTGAGCACTTTTTTTGCGCTCCGGTCAAGCAATCCTGGCCTTTCAGTCCTGTCAACGCGTCTACAGTCAATGTGCTGCATCCGCTCTTGATAACTTTTTGGACATTTCTTCCCTTGGTCGTTGCTATCTGCTTCACCGCTTTGTAGCAGTTCGTCAGGCACAAAGTCGAGCTGACATATGCCTTTTGGCACATTTTATTCGATTCAATCCAGAAGTTCGCCGCTAGCGGATCCCCGAAAGTTGGCATTGTGCCGCACATAATGTGCCTGCCTATGGTTCCTTGTCCCGAAGTCACTTCTGCTGAAGCGAAAATTGCGTTCAACAGTATGAAAGCGAAACCCAAAACCACCAATTTACTTGTTTTCATTTATACCCACCTCAATCATCAGTTCTGGCGGCCAGTATTAAAAGTTTGTGAATTTTATTCTGTTAATTGAAACATCCCGCCGCGCATTTAAGAACAAAGTTCCCACTTCATAGTGGTTATAAGGGCAAGGTTTAAAAAGGGCGCTGGTTTTCGTATGCTTGATGGGATCAATCGATACACCGCAGCTTGGCATAAGGCCGGACATGGGCGAAAACGAGATTCGCAGAATACTGAAAAGTATGCCCCGCCACGAAATAGAGCGCTACATAGTTTCGCTTTCCCGCGGCGAGCCGCTCACTATCAGGAGAATTGAAGAAAAGCGCGAACTCGAGCTCAAGCTGATTCTAATGGGCATGGTCAAAGGCGTTGATAGTCTCACTGCTGAGGAAATTCACAATCTTCCGCGGGAAGAAATGGAATATCATCTGTTAAAGCAGGATGCTCAAATGCGCCAGCTTCGAAATGCTGATGTCGAAACGCGCGCTGGAATGGAGACCGGCCATGAAGCTGAATCGAATTCTGCGAGGCGCAAAGGAATAGCCGCCATTCTCTGGGCTCTTAAAAATGAGCAAATGCCGACTTCAGTTCCTCCAGATGCTTCTGATGATACAAAACAAATTGTTGCGTTTTGGCAGAAGATGACAGGGTATACTGTCCCCATGGATATAAGGCTCAAAAAGGCCGTTGAAGAAAAAGAACTTGCGGACAAAAAAGCCGAAGAGGCTGAGAATACTTATGACGCCAAGGTCAAAGTAATCGGAGAAAAAGCAGAGGTTCAAATCAAGGCCGAAAAGCAAAAGTTTGATGCCGGCAAAGCGGCGATTGAAAAAACGTTCACCGAGCAAACACAAAAGCTTGCAGGCGAAATCAGAGTGTATGAATCAAAAGTCGCGGGGGCTTTAATCAAAACTCTCGGGCTCGCAGATAGGCCTGAAGACGCGAGTAAAATTGAAGCGATTAAGAATGCGGGCGCGATTCAGAACTTGTTCAAGCTTGAGGAAATTCTTTCTGGGACAAAAACCACTCTTGACCTCGCGCAGCTTATTGGAAATGGAGCCGTTCAGAGTTATATGCAGGAATTGCTTGCTCACAAAGAAACAAAAGGAGAACGTGAAACAGAACGCCTCGGATACGACGAAAAAAGTTTGAAAGATGGAAAAACTATTGGAGAACAGCGCGCGGAAATCGCAGAGCTCCAGGACGCAAAAGTGCAGCTTGAGGAAATAGCCAGAAAATACTTTAAGTTGAAGGAAATAGATTTAAGATTGCGCGCGACATTAGCTGAAGCAAGAACTGATGTAAGAAGAGAACGTGAGCTCACCGGAGCCCAAAGGCAAAGCATTGAAGATGCTCATAAGGCAAATGAGTCCCAGGTTGAGTTTGTATCTTACGCGCGTGCGCAGCTTGACAATCTCGAAAAATTCAAAGTAGATGCGATTATCGCGGACCGCAAGGAATTCAGGAAAGCCGCGCTAAGGCGCGCGGTGTTTTTGGGCATTCCTGTTGCCGCGCTTTCGTTTATTGTCGGCAATGTTTATATCGCGCTGGGCTATTTGCAGAGGTCATACGAACAGCCCGTCAGGGAAGTTAATAGAACTGTATACGTTCAAGGTCCTGAAAGAGTTGTTGAAAAAACCATTGACAAAATCGTAGAAGTCCCCGGTCCCGAAAGAGTGGTTGAAAAGCCAGTAGACAGGGTTGTTTATGTTGACAAGCCCGCGCCTGTTATTCCTGTTGAAATTCCGGATTTCACGGACGGAAAAATGTTCGTTACGTTTGGAAAAGAAACTTACAGTGTGCCGTTGTATGTGCTGACCGGCATTTTAAAGGAAATACGCCAGGAGGAATTGACTCTTAAAAGAGAGCTTTCTCCCGCTGAAAGAAAACAGCATTATGACGCGCACGTGAAAGAAAAAATTGTTGATAAATGAACGTTTAGCCAGGCAGGCATAACAATTGGTTAGAAACCATGCGAAAAATGCTTTCGCTGGGTTTGGAATGCTCTGCATTCCAAAACCTTTTTAAACCCCTCCTTTACCCTTCTTTGTTATGGCTCGACTTCGAAAGTTTTGTTGTTATAGGGACCTTAAGAGAGCGTACACGAGATTCTCAAAGTACAAGAAGCTCAATTTCGTGAAAGCTCGTCCTGCTAACAGGATTTCAAGATATACTGGTGGCACTCAGGAGAATTTCACGACTAATGTTCATTTGATCGCAAAGTCTGATTTGCAGATTCGCGACGCTTCTTTGGAGAGCGCGAGACAAACCTCAAACAGGGTTTTGGAAGGCGCGCTGGGAAAGACTGGTTACTTTTTCCAGATGAGAGTTTACCCTCATCACATTTTGAGAGAAAACCCGTTGGCTTCAGGCGCGGGCGCGGACCGTTTGTCTACTGGTATGGCGCACAACTACGGCAAGCCGATTGGAATCGCCGCGAGAATCAAACGGGGGCAGCCGATTTTCACGATTAAGACTTACAAGGATCATCTTCCTTTGGCGAGAAGGGCTATGAAGCGCGCGGCGTACAAGCTGCCGTGCCAGTGTTCTGTTCTTGTTGAGGAGATTGCTAAACCAGCCATAAAGAAATCTGCTGTTAAGAAAGAAACTGCAAAGGCTGCTGTTGCCGCATAAGATTTATAAAATACGTTCTACATCTG
>Ga0315281_10005527_pt1 | contig 18085 bp, 12 predicted proteins | sample YL17G07_0_MG_FD_204540 | JGI IMG/M metagenome (GOLD analysis project Ga0315281, IMG submission 204540) | Sediment microbial communities from Yellowstone Lake, YNP, Wyoming, USA - YL17G07_0 | ecosystem: Environmental > Aquatic > Freshwater > Lake > Sediment | place: USA: Wyoming | collected...
ACCTGCCCCACCAGACCCACCCGACCTACCTGACCCACCCGACCCGCCTGCTCCCGTGTCGCCGCCGTCGGACACCACGATGATCCCGGCGACGCGCTGGCCGCGGTAGCGTTCGCGCACCGCCCTCAGGGCGCCGAAGAGATCGGTGCGGCGGGCGGTCGCGCCGAGGCTCTCGACCTTCGCTGGCGCAAGGCCATCGCCGACGCTGTAGATCTCGGTCTTGAAGTGTGACGTCAGCGGGAGGCCGAACTCGTTCTTCAGCAGACCGATTGCGCGCGCCAGACGCGTCTGACCGTCCGCGTCCTCGAGCCGCATACTCCGCGAGGCATCGACGAGGATCGGCACAATCGCGTCGCGCGAACCGGCCGGTGGGAGGACGGCGATCGGGCGGAACAGAAACAGGACGAGCGCGGTGAGGGCGAGCACGCGCAGGCCGACGAGCACGCCGCGCTGCGCGGGCGTGAGCGGGAACAGCGGGCGTCGATACTCGACAAAGGCGGCGGCGCCGATGGCCGCCGCCATGATCACCGCCAGCCACCAGGGCAGCGGGTAGGCAAAGTGCATTTACGGTTTCTTCTTGCTCGCGATCGCCTTGAAGTAGTCGTCGACCTGCTGCTGGTAACCCGGAGGCGCCTTGTCGTCGGCGCCCGCGGCCAGACGGTCGTGCGCCTGCTTCGCCTGGAGCTTCTTCGACAACGAGGCTTCCACGTGGTCGAGCACCTGCGTCGCCTGACGGCGCATCTCTTCCCACTTCGCGAAATCCTGTTTGAACGCCTCGGTGCCGGGAGCCGAAAGCCCGACGCTGCTCGGCGCGTCGAAGGTGAACCCGCCGCCGCCCCCGCGCGCAAAGCTCGGATCCTCGCGGCGGATCTGATCGGCGAGATCCTTGGTCTCCTGTAGCTGGCGCTGGTACTGCGCGCGGAGCTTCTCCAGGTCGGTCCCGGTTCCGGCACCACCGCCGGCCTGTCCCTCGCCCGCTCTCCCCGTGTCGCCGGGCGATTTCTGCCCGCTCGAACCACCCTCGCCCGCCCGTCCGGCCTGTCCGCCCCGTCCTGCCTCTCCCGCCCGTCCCGCCGCCTTGCCTGCCCCCTGCTGCGCCATCTGCTCAAGCGCGCGGCTGGTATCGTTCAACCGCTCGCGCAGTTCCTGCGCCCGCGCGCGCTGGTCAGACAGTTTCTGCGACTCGCCGTCCTGCGATCCCGACGCCAGTTTGTCGGCCGCCTTCTCGAGCGCCCGCGCGAGCTCCTGCTGAGTCGACGCCTGCGCGCGTGGGTCCTCGGTCGAGCGCGACGCCGTGCTGCCGCGGCCGCCCTTCGGATCCTCGCTGGCCGCGCGCATCGCATCGGCGGTCTGCCGCATGCGCTCCGACAGCCGCTGACGCTCGATGTCCTTCGCGACATCGCCCGCGGCCGCCTGCGTCTGCGCGCTGGCGGCGCGATCGGCGCGCTCCTGTGCGCCGGCCGCGCCTGTCGCGCTCTCCGCACGTCTCGCGCCTTCCGCACCGTTGGCCTGCCGCGTCAGCGCATCCTGCAGTTTCTGCGCGCGCTCGGCCAGTCGATCCTGTTCCCCGGCCAGCTTGCGCACGGCGTCCTTGCCGGCGTCACCCTGCGCGGTCTTCGCGAGCTCGGAGGCGATGCGCCGCTGCGCGTCGGCGAGCTGGCGCGCCTCGAGCTGCATCTCGCCGAGGGCGCGGCGGCGTTCGTCGGGACGCGCCGACTCGAGCTGCTGCTGGAGCTCGCGCAGCTTCTCGAGGGCGCGGCCGCCCCGCGCGCTCGCCTGACCCGGGTCCTGCCGGCGCAGTTCGCTCGCCGCGTTGCGCATCTCTTCGGACACATCACGCATGCGCTTGCCGGTGTCACTGCCGCTGCTGCCGCTTTGTCCCGTCTGACCCACCTGCCCTGCCTGTCCTGCCTGCCCCGCCTGTCCTGCCTGTCCTGCGCGTCCCTGCTGGCCCTCCTGCCCTTTCTGCCCTTCCTGCCTTTCCCGCCCTTTCTGCTCCTGGCTCGCCATTTTCTGCGCGAGTTCCTCGGCCTTCTGCCGCAGCTCGGACTGATCGCGCGTCAGCTTCTCGAGTTCGCGCTTCAGTTCCTCGTCGGTCATCTGCGCGCGTGCGTGCGCCAGTTCCTGCTGGCGCTTGAGCAGCTCGTCCTGACGGCGTGCGAGATCCTTGATGGCGTCGAGCGCGCTCTGCGCGGTCTCGGCGCGCGGCTCGGCCGCGTTCGACCTTGTTTCGTAGTTGGTCTGCTGCGCTTTCTGAAGCTCCTTGTCGAAAAGCGAAGACATGTCGTAGTTGCTGCGATTGCTCCCGCTGCCGCTGCCCGACTGCTGCCGCTGGACCTCGCGGCGCTTCACGTCGGCCTGCGCCTTCAGCAGGTGATTCAGCGCTTCCATTTCGGGGGGCAGCGCGTCGCCGGTCTTCAACTGGTCGAGCGAGCTCACCGCCAGCGTCATCGCGGCGGTCGCGGCGGTCATGTGATCTTCCTCCGGCAGTGTGTCACCCGCCTTCAGCTCGGGGGTGGGGGGTGGCGCCGGCGGCAACGGCGGCAGCGTCGGCCCACCCCGGCCACGCTGCGGCTGTGGCTGCGATCGTCTTTTTGGATCCCTCATCGTCCCTTCGCGGAAGGCGCTCGCGGTCTGCTCGACGCGCGTTTTCAGTTCGGCTTCGGCACGCGAGACCGCTCTGATGTCCGGCTCGGACTTCGCGCCCTTCGCGCTGCGGGCGCGCCTGTCGAGCTTCCACGTGGCGACGACGATCTCTTTTTGCGCCGCGACGAGGTCGTCGATCCCGCTCTGGTTGCCGCCCGGCATGTTGCCCTGGCTCTGCGCGAGCGCAAACTCCTGCTCGTACGGCTTCACGTCGAGGAAAAAAATATCGCTACGCGCTTCGTTGGGCCGTGTCCCGCGCGTCAGGTCGCGCGCGCGGACGTAGTAGGACACGAAGTCGCCTGGCGCCACATCGAGATCCTCGAGGAACAACGTGTGACGGCCGTTCACCAGCACGCTGGCACGTGCGATGGTGAGCGGCACGACGTGCTCGGCGCCGCCCTTCACCGAGTACACGAGGTCCAGGCGATCCACGCCGTAGTCGTCTTCCGCCTGCGCCTCGATGTCCACTTCCTCGAGCCGCGTGACCGACCGATCGGTCGCGGGCTTCAGCACGCGCACGTCGGGCGGGCGATCGTCGAGTGTGCGGATGAAATATTCCGTGTCGCCCGGATTGCCGACGCCGTCGCGATCGGCGAGCGCCACCCGATACGAGTTGTCGCCGGTCACCTTCAGCGACGCGAAGAATGCGTCGGACGTGTCGGCGGCCAGCGCGATCGGCTTGCCGTCGCCGAGCGTCATCTGACCGCTGGCGGCGGGACGATCGGTGAACACCTGCACGCGGACGTCCGTGCCGGCCGGCGCGTAGATGTCGCCGCCATCGGTTTCCGTGCGCGGCGCGAGTCGAAGTCCGGCCGGATAGGTGTAGTGGACGTCGATGCGTGTCACGCGCGGCGGTATGGCGACCGCGATGTCGTACGCGGGCGAGGTCACGGCGCCGGCCACGACGCGGTACGTGAACGGCGCGCTGACCGACGGCAGCGCGAGGCGAAATGAGCCGGCGGCATCGCTCGTCATCTCGACGACGCGCCAGCGATCGCCGTCCGCGATCTGCACGTGGGCGATGACCGGCGCGCGGTTGCCGACGAGGCGCGCCTGAATCGCGAGGGGAGAGCCCGCCTTCACCTTCGCGTTCCCCGGCGTCACATTCAGACCGACGCGGCCGGGGAACAGCGTCAGCGATGCGGCGTCCACGGCCTGACGCGCCGGACCGCGCGACCCAACGAGGACGAAGCCGAGCGCCAGCACAGCGGCCACCGCCTGGAATCCGGCGCGGCGCAGCGACTCGCTCGACACAATCGTGTCGACGTCGATCGCCGACGACCGGCGGGCGGCGTCGGCGATCATCGCGTCGGCCAGCAATGGCGCGTTCCTGGCCTGCGCGACGTCGACGGCCGTGACAAGCCGGTCGTCAAGCGACGGTGCGCGTTCTTCGATGAACCGCGCGACCTTCTTGTCCGCCGGAACGCGTCGCAGGGGCGCGAGGCACCAGCCCAGCGCGCCGACCGCAAGAACCGCCGCGATCGCCGCGAGCACCATCAACGCGACCGGCGCGCCCTCGGTCCACCGCGCGGCCACCAGGGCGGCACCGACGACGAGCGCCGCGCCGAGCGCGCCCCGGACGAGCGCCCGTAGCGCGACCAGCGCGCGCCACCGCGAACGGACGCGATCAATGAGATCGCGGATCTGACTGTAGTCCTGCATAGCTACTCCGAGCCTGCAATTCTGAATTCAGAATTCTGAATTCAGAATTCGTTATGCCGTCCTCGCGGCGAGAACACCTTCGGCCGCGAGCAGGACGGCCATCGCTGCGAGCGCGTACCGCCAGAGATGCTGCTGATCCTCCTGCTGCCGCGACTCGCCGCGTGTTTCGGCGCCGCCCGCGTCCTTCAGCCGCGTCACGGCCGACTGAAACTCCTCCACCGACAGGCGCGCCGGGTTCGTCTCGCGCGGATCGACGTTGACGGCAATCGTTCGCGTCGCGCCGCCCGCCCGTGCAGCATCGTTCAGCGTCGCGATCCCTGGCGTCCGCTTCACGCCTGCCGGCGCATCGCCGATCAGGTAGTCGACCTCGCGGGCACGCGCGCTCGCCAGATACCGCACGACCTCGTGCAGGAACGGGACGAACGTCGCGTGAAGCGGAAAATCGTTCCCGCGGTTGTCCAGATCCGACGCGATGACGAGCGCCCGCCCCTCCCCGGCTGGACATTCGATGAGCGCCGTGTCGCCGGTCGTGAAACGCGCGAGCGTCTGGCAGGCGGCGCCGCCAATGCGCGCGGCACTCTGAAACGCCACGAGCCCAAGGCTCGCCGGGTTCCCGGCAAACGCCCGAAATACCGGATGCCGTCCGTCAACCGGCGCCAGCGCCCGTGCCGCAGGCCTCGTGCCGTCGGCCGTGACGATGCGCAGGGTCGAGTCGGCGCCCAGCACGTCCGACACGAGGGTACCGTCCACATCCGACCCTGCGGCGATCAGAATCCCACCGCCATGCTGCGCATATTGCGCCAGCAGCTCGCGCCCGTGGCGCTCGAGCCCACGCGTTGAGAGCAGGACAACCGCCGCGTGCGGCGCCAGGCGGTCCTCGGACCACGCGGCCAGCTGCGCGCCGCTGGCGCCTGCCACGTGAAACGCCGAGTCGGAGGCCGTGCCGACCTCCAGCGCGTGCTGCACGTAGAACGCGTCGCGGGTGGCGTCGCCCGAACCGGTCACGACGAGGACCGATGGCGTGCCGGCGCCGCCGAGCACCGCGTAGCGGGCGTTGTCTGCCTGGATGCCGTCGGGATCGTCCACGGTGACGGCCGCGGACGACCCGCGTGGCGCGCCGGCGAACGTCGCCTCGGCCGATTGGTTCGCGCCAAGCGACACGGTCCCGTCGCCCGCCGGACGCTTGTCGATGGTCAGATGCACGCGCGCCTCGCGCGGGCGTGATCCGCCGTTGTAGATGGTGGCGACCACACGATCCGCCAGCAACTGCACGGCAATGACCGCGAGATTCGGCGGCAGGGCGCCGACATCGGCCACCGCGATCGTCGTCCCCTCCGGCACCGACGCGCGATCGCCCGCGTCCCATCCGTTTTCCTGAAGGTCGGTGACGACGACCACCGTGCCGTGGCGTCCAGCCAGATGCTGTGACGCGGCGGACAGCGCCGTCCGGTAGCGGGTGGCGCCGAATCCCGGCGACGCCTGCCGGATGGCGTCGTTCGCCAGCGTGCGATCCGACCCCGGCGCCACAACGATCTCGGCTTCGTCGGCGAAGGTGACGACGCCCACGAGTTCGCCGGCCGGTGCCTTCGCGATCGCGTCGTTCGCCAGCTGTTGCGCGCGCGCAAAGCGGCCCGGCGCCGCGAGGCTGTACGACGTATCGAGCGCGACGAGCGTGACGCCGGTCGATCCGGCCGCCGCGCCGGTCGCGAAGAACGGACGCGCGAACGCCAGCGCCAGCAGGACGAGCGCCGTCACGCGCAGCGCGAGCAGAGTCAGCTCGCGCAGGTGCCGTTTCTCCGTGTGCTCCACCGGTGCCTGCTTGATCAGTTTCACCGCCGCAAACTTCACGCGCGCTTCCGGCTCGCGCTTCAGCAGGTGCAGGACGATCGGCACGGCGGCCGCGGCCGCGCCAGCCAGAAACAACGGGGACAGGAAGGACAGCACTAGTGGTCCGTCCCTGCTGAATCAGTACCAACGTGGCGCAGGGCTTCAGCCCTGCGAGACGCGTTTCGCAGCGCTAAAGCGCTGCGCCACAGAAGATCGCCGGCCCTCACTCTCAGGAGACAAGCCACTAGAGCGACCTGGACCGGGTTGAGAGATACGACAGCAGCGCGAGTTCGAGCGGCTGGTTGGTGTCCACGAGCTGGTAGTCGATGCCGCTGGCGCCCAGTTCGCGTCGGTACCGCTCGATCAACGCGCCAATTTCTTTCAGGTAGTGCGCGCGGACGGCGCCTGGCACCGCCATGATCTCCTCGTTGGTCTCGAGGTCCTCGAACCGCGTCGCCCGCTCGAACGGAAACTCGATCTCGTCGTGATCGAGCACGTGAAACACGATGACGTCGATGCCGCGGAACTGAAAGTGCTTCAGGCCGCGGATGATCTCCGCCGGATCGTCGAGCAAATCCGAAATCAGCACCACGATCCCCCGTTTGGTCAGCGTCTCGGCGAGCTGGTGGAGGGGCTTCGAGACGTTGGTCCTGTTGGCGGTCGTCAGGCGATCGAGCGTCACCAGCAGCGAGAGCAGATGCCCGGGACGCGAGCTCGCGGGCAGCATCGTGACGATCGTCTCGTCGAACGCCGTGAGGCCGACCGCATCGCGCTGGCGGTGCATCAGGTAGCCGAGCGACGCCGCGAGGCATGCGCCGTACTCGAACTTCGACATGCCATGATGCGAGCCGTACCCCATCGAGCCGCTGACATCGAGCATCACGTGGCAGTCGAGGTTCGTCTCCTCTTCGAACTTCTTGATGACGTACCGATCGCTGCGCGCGTAGACCTTCCAGTCGATCGTGGCAATGTCGTCGCCGGGAATGTACTGGCGGTACTCCGCGAACTCGACGCTGAAGCCCTTGAACGGGCTGCGGTGCAGGCCCGACAGCAGTCCCTCGACGACGGTCCGGGCCTTCAGCTCGAGCGTGCCGAGCCGCGAGACGACCGCGGGGTCGAGAAACGGCCGGTCGTGCGCGGTCCACGGCATGTCTACATTCCGCTCGTGGGCAGCGGCACCGTCTCGATCAGGCGGTCGATGATCGCGTCGGAATTGACCCGCTCGGACTCCGCGTAGAAGTTGGTCATGATCCGGTGGCGCAGGATCGGCTTCGCCAGCTCCTGGATATCCTTGATGGACACGTGGTAGCGGCCGTGAATGAGCGCCCGCGCCTTTCCCCCTCGGACCAGCGCCTGCGAACCGCGGAGCCCGGCGCCCCACTTCACCCACTTGTCGATGAACTCTGGTGCGCCCGGCATCCCTGGGCGCGACGCGGCGACGAGGCGCACCGTGTAGCGCGCGACCTCTTCGGCGATCACCACCTGCCGGGCGATCTCCTGAAACTGCAGAATGTCGGGTCCGCTGAGCACGCGCTGCGGCGTCGGGCCGTCGGCGCCCGTCGTCTGCGTCACGACCGTCACCTCGTCGTCTTCGCTCAAGTAGCGGATCACCACGTTGAACATGAACCGATCGAGCTGCGCTTCGGGCAGCGGATACGTCCCCTCGAGCTCGATCGGGTTCTGCGTCGCGAGCACGAAGAAGGGACGATCGAGGGGGTACGTGCGCCCCGACGCCGTCACGTGGTACTCCTGCATCGCCTCGAGCAGCGCCGCCTGCGTCTTGGGCGGTGTCCGGTTGATCTCGTCGGCCAGGATGATCTGCGCGAAGATCGGCCCCTTGACGAACCGCAGCCGGCGTGTGCCCTGCTCTTCGTCGAGAATCTCGGTGCCGGTGATGTCCGACGGCATGATGTCGGGCGTGAACTGGATCCGCTTGAAGTCGAGATCGAGAATGTCGGCGAGCGTCTTGATGAGCAGCGTCTTGGCAAGGCCCGGCACGCCGGTGATCAGACAGTGGCCTCCGGTGAAGAGCGCGATGAGCACCTGCTCGACGACGTCGTCCTGACCGACGATGACTTTGCGAAGCTCGGCGAGAATGCGCGCGCGGCCCTCGGCAACTCGTTCAGCACTGACGGCGGCTACCGACGAATCCATGTGTCTCCGTTCGCCGGGCCCGACAGGACTCGGCCGACAGGTTGCGCGGGTCTCAGCAGACCCGGTCGTAGGGCAGGTCCGTTCGGACCCGCCTCAATGCGTGAGCGCGTAGATGATTTCGTTGATCCCCATCCGATAGGCCAGCGCGGTGTATTTGATGTAGCCGGGGTAGTCCTGGGCATTGGACCACTCCCATCCGTCGCCCATGTCCGTGTTGAAGTTGATGAACATCATCGGCCGGCCGGCATCGTCGAGGATCGTGCGGAGATGCTGCGTGACGCCGCCGCGCTCCCACGTCCGGCCCGCGAGAAACGACCCGAGCCCCGCAACCTGCGGGTAGCCGTCCAATTTGTAGAAGCAGCTGAAAACCGGATGATCCTTCGGCACCTCGATGATATCGCGATCCGGAAAGAGCACTTTCATCTGCTGCTCGAAGTCGGCCCACTCGGCAGGGCCGTGAAAGTCGTCCATGTACGCGGTGCCGCCGCGCATGAAGAACTCGCGGAGCAGCGGAATCTCCCAGGGCTGCAGCCGCATGCTGCTCGGCTCGACGAAGTAGATCCACGGATGCTCGAACAGGCGGGGATCGTCGAGGGTCAGCAGAATCGCGTCCTCGACCTGAATGGCCGTCGCCGTCTTCACGCGGCGCGACAGGTTCTGCTCCGCCGCGGGCGCATCGATCCCCCACGGCTCGCCGAAGAACTCCTGCTGCACGCGGCCGCTCTCGAACTTGTGGTGGTACTTGATGCGCACGAACCGCCACTGAAGACCGGCGAAGCGGTCATCGGCGGCAGCCGGCAACTGGGCGTCGACGCGCGGCTGCAGGGCCGGCATCACGGTGAACAGCCCGAGCAACAGCGCCACCAGCACCACGCGGTCCGGCTGAAGCCGGACACCACGTACCTCGAGCCGGACGCCACGTACGTTGGTGTCGTTCATCGGTCCACCAGCTTGAGCAGCAAGCCCTGCGCGCGCTCGTAGCTGGGGGCGATCTCGAGCGCCGCGAGGATCTGTTTCTTCGCTTCCGCGCGTTTCCCACCCTTGAAGTAGCTCTCGCCCAGATCGGTGTATGCCGCCGCGCGATCGACGGGGCCCAGCGCGATGACGGCGCGGAACTCGCGTGACGCCGCGTCCGCCTCGTTGCGCTGCATCGCGTAGCGGCCGAGCATCGCGTGCGCCTCGGGATCGAACGGATCGATCGCGGCGATGCGCTGATACACGGGCATCATCTTCGCGGCGTCGTCGACGCCGTTCTGGCGCAGCAAGTCGGCGAGCTGGCGCGCGGCGTCCACGTTATTGAAGTCGACGGCGATGAGTGCGGTCAGCTCGGTGATGGCGCGCGCGCGGTCCTTTTTTTCGAGCGCCATCGCCGCAAGCTGTTCGTGCGGGCTGCCGGGGCCGCCGGCGATCGGCACGAGCGCGGCCGCGCGCTCGAACGCCACCATCGCCTCGTCGACCTGGCCCGCCTTGCGCAGTGCCGCACCGAGCGCCATCTGCACCGGGAAGCTGCGCGGGTTGGCCTCGGCAATCGTCTTCACCGCCGGCGCGGGCAGCTTCAGCAGGTCTTCGACGCCCTCGGGGACCGCCATGGCGCGGCGCATCGTGCCGAACATCCGTTCGATCGTCTGATCGAAGCCGCCCTGCATCTGATCGAGATCAGTGGCGAGGGCGGCCTTGAGCGCCGCGTCCGTGTCGATGCCTTGCGCGTAGGCGCGCACGAGCGTGCGCAGCCCCGCGTCACCGTACGCGTTGACGATGTGCTCGACGAGCAGCGAGGCCTGGAAGTACGCGAGCGAGATGGTCTTGGGATTCGTGAACGCCGAGTTGAGATCGCGCAGTTTCAGCGTTTCGCCGCGGTTGAGCATCCCGGCGAAGGCGACGTCCATCTCGCGGCCCCACTCGGACCGCGCTTTCTTCTCCTCGTAGACCGAGATGCCTTCCGTGAGCCAGCGCGGCACGCGCTGATTCGACATCTGCAGCGTGATGACGTGCGCGAGCTCGTGCCACAGCGTCGCTTCCCACTGGAACTCGCCGCGCGGACCCGCCCTCGGCGAGTCCATGGCGACGACACGGCCGAAGCAGACGCCGAGCGCGCCGACCATGCCGGGCAGACCGAGCGTGCGGACGGCGAAGTCGTCCTGCTTGGGAAAGATCTCGATCAGGATTGGTCCGCGCGGCGTGAATTCGTAGCGCGCTGCCAGCGTGCTGAGGGCCTGCTGCGCGAGCGCCATCGCGTATTCGCGCAGCACCGGCGCCTCGTCCTTGTCCAGCCGCATCACGACGTCGCCGTCGCGGATCGTGACGTACTTGTCGACCTTGTCCATCACGGTCAGCTGGTTGAGCGTGACCTTGTTGAATGGATCCGCCTTGAACGCCGCCTCGAGCGCGATGCGCGCGCCCGGCTCATCCCCGGTGCGCAACAAATGCGAGCCGAGATCGGCCAGCGCGTGCGAGTTACCGCTGTCGATCGTGAGGGCGCGGCGCGTCAGCTCGACCGCCTCGTCGAACCGGTAATTGCGGCCGGCAAGCTCGCCCGCCACGCGGTACACCTCGCCGTAGCGCGGCGCAATCGCGAGGGCTTTGGCGGCTTCAGCCTCGAAGTCCTGCGGCTTGTCCTCGACGTACAACAGCGCGGCGCGCAGGGCTGTGGCGTCGAGGCTTGAGGGGTTCACCGCCAGCGCTCTGTCGAGGGCCTGCCGCGCCTCGTCGTGCTTATTGGCGTCGGCGGCCTCGCCCGCGAGAAAGATCTGCGCGTCGACAGAGGACGGGTTGATCTCGAGCGCGCGCTTCGCCGCCGCGATCGCCTGCGGCGGGTTGTCGTCCGACAGCGTGCGCGCCATGCCGAGGATCGCCGGCGTCCACGTGGGATCGAGCTGCAGCGCCATCTGAAACGATTTCAGCGCCTCGGCCCTGTCGTACTTCTCGAGGAACAGCTCGCCGAACGCCGTCTCGATGGCCGCGTCGCCGGGCGCCCCGCGCGACGCGAAGCGGTACGCCGCGTTGGCTTCGTGGAACCGGTCGAGCGCGCGCAGCGCGCGAGCCGCGCGGGCCACTTCGTTGGGATCGTCGCTGGTCTCGGCGAGCGCCGCCACCTTCTCGAGCAGCGCGGTCGCATCGGGACGGCCAAACATGCGCTGCAGCAACCCGAGCTCGAGCGCCGCTTCGCTCGCCGGCGCGCGTGCGACAACCGGCCGCAGCAGCGTCTCGGCCTGCGCATAGCGACCGCGCGCAATTGCGGCGCGCGCCCTGAGGGCCACGATGTTGGGATCCAGCTTTTCTGTGATGGCCTCCACTTCGTCGTACCGGCCGGCGTTGAGGGCGCGCGTCGCGGCACGGTAGGGGGTGTCCGGCTGCGACGGTCGGCGCGGCGACTGCGCGGTGCCGTACGACGGAAGAACGAAGCACGCGAGCGCGGCAACCAGCAGGGAGTGAGAGACCCGGGACGTCATCGCAAGTCGCATTATAGGCTGTGACGGCTCCTCCTTTGGACGCCGGAACGCGTCAGCGGGCCGCCTCGCGAAGCGCCCGCTCCTCGACCGACATGCGCCTCACGACCAGCACGCCGAACGCGGCGATCCCCACCACGCCGGACACCAGCGCGCCGGTCATCAGCGCCACGGCAGCCAGCTCCCCCATCACGCCGACGTAATTCGGATGCCTCAGCCATCGGTACGGTCCGCCGACGACGAGTTCTGCGCCCGGGACGACGATGACGCGGAAGGTCCAGAACCGGCCGAGCGACAGGATCGCCCACCACTTCAGCCCCTTTGCCGCGGCAAACAGAGCGGCCCCGGCGACGACGACCGCGACCGGTGGAGCCGTGCGCAGCGCCCCTTCAACGAACATGGCCAGGAACGCGCCAGGGTAGGCGACGCGCATGAGGCCATAGACATCGCCCGGCGGTTCGCTGCCGCCGAGCGCCCGCTGCGCGCGCTCGTTGGCAGCGGCGCGCAGGGTCTCCACGAGCATGGCGCCGAAGGTGAACAACGCCAGCGCGGACAAGAGAAGGGACGGAGGCAAGGAATTCACGCGATGTGACAGTCGCCCGCGCGAGCGATCACGGCCTGGAGGACGCCAGGCGCCAGGCGCGCCCCGAGGGCGGCCGCATCGACAGCGCGAGGCGAGGCCACGAGCGCGCGGAGGGCGCGGTTGAATCGCCACTTGCCGCCGAAGGCGCACCGACGCGCCGCAGCCAGGTGCGCGTGGACGCCGGCCCATCCGTGCGCCAGCGCCTGCAGCGCAGCGGCAGCGGCGAGTTCCCCGCCGTGCGTGGCGAAGCGCAGGCCGTCGCCGGTCATGGGATCGATGAAGCCGGCCGCGTCGCCCGCCAGCAGCAGGCCGTCGATCGCCTCGTCGCGGACATCGACGGCCAGCGGCCCGAGGACGGACGGCGGCCCGACGAGCCTCGCGCCGGCGGCGCGATCGCATAGCAGCGGGTCGCGGGCGAGCGCTCGCGTCAGCAGCCGGGCCGAATCGCCGAGCGCAGCGTCACCGGCGCCGGGCGACCTCACCAAGCACACATTCGTCAGCCCGCCCGGAACCGGCGCGACCCCAATGTAATGCCCGCGCCGCACGTGCATCTCGCCCAACGTCACCGGGGTCAGACGGGGGTCCGGACCGGGGTCAGACCCCCGTCTGACCCCGTTTGGCATGAAATTCTCGAAGTAGGCGCCAATGGCCCACCGCCTTGGACGGACAGGGTGTCGCGCGAGGCCGAGGCCGAAGGCGATCGTCGAGTGACGACCGTCGGCGGCGATCGTCACCGGTGCGGCGATCACCAGCTCGCGTCCGTCGCCGCCGATCGTCACGCCGCTGACCAATCGCCCAGTGCCCTGCTCGTCCACAATCGCGCGGCGCACCGCGACGCCCGGATCGAACTGACAGCCGGCGGCGATCGCGTGCTGCAACAGCAGCCAGTCGAGCTCGCGCCGCGTGATCGCCCGCCCGAACAACCCGCCGGGATAGCGGCCCTCGATCGCCACGCCGCGCTCCCCCGTCACGCGCATCCCGTGGATATGCAAGCTCCGCTCGTCAATGCCGGCCGCGAGATCGAGCGACTGGAGGCGCGCGAGCGTCCCAGGGTTGACGGTGTCGCCGCACAGCTTGTCGCGCGGAAACGTGGCGCGATCGACGATGCGCACGCGCGCGCCAGCGCGCGCGAGGATCGCGCCCGCCACTGAACCGGCCGGTCCGGCGCCGACAATCAGCACATCGAGCATCGGGTCATCTGATCATCTGGTTATCTGGTCATTGGATCTGGTCATTGGACGCGCCCGATCACGAGCGCGCTGTTCTTCGATCCGAAGCCGAGGCAGTTGCACAACGCCGCCTCGACGCTGGCGGCGCGCCCCTGATTCGGGATGACATCGAGGTCGCAGGCCGGATCCGCCTCGCGCTGGTTGATCGTCGGCGGCAGGAACCCGCGCGACAGCGCGAGCGCGGCGGTCACCACGCCCGCAGCGCCGCTGGCGCCCTGCGGATGGCCGATCATCGACTTCACCGACGATCCGGCGAGCCGCTCGGCGTGCGCGCCAAAGGCCTGGCGAACACAGCGCGACTCCACGGCATCGTTCATCACCGTCGACGTCCCGTGATAGTTCACATAGCCGATCTCCTCGGGACGCCGCCCCGCCCGCTCGATCGCGAGCGTCATCGCGCGAACGATTTCCTCCCCGGCCGGCGCCATCTGAACGCGGTGATACGCGTCGCACGTCGAGGCATACCCGTCGATCGACGCGTAGATCGTCGCGCCGCGCGCGCGCGCTCGATCCTCGCGCTCGAGCACGACCATCCATGCGCCCTCGCCAAGCACGAACCCGTCGCGCCCCTTGTCGAACGGCCGCGACGCTTCCGCCGGCCGATCGTTGTACGCCGTCGAGAGCGCGGTCATGCGCGAGAAGCCGAACATCATGCCGGGCGTCACGCACGCGTCGGCACCGCCTGACAACACCACGTCCGCTTCGCCGGATCGCAGCGTCGCCGCGGCATACCCCATCGCATCGGTCGAGCTCGTGCAGCCGCACGACAGCACGTGGCTCACGCCGCGCAGCCGCAGCGAGATCGAGATTTCGCTGGAGAGCATCCCGACGATCGACACGGGGATGGCGTACGGCGTCACCTTCTTCCCGCGATCGAGGAAGAAGTCGTGGTAGTTCCGCTCGCCGACGTCGATGCCGCCGCCGCCGCTGCCGATCACGACGCCAGCGTTCGGCTCCGCGATCCGCAGCCCGGCATCCGCCCACGCTTCACGCGCGGCGATGACGCCAATCAGCGCCGTGCGCGAGTACCGCTTGGGATCGGCGCGATACTCCACGGCCCAGATGTCGTCTCCGCCCAGTGCCGGCAGGTCGTCCACGGTGACGCCGGTGACCGGCGCCGCGACGCGGCACGTGAACTCGGAGGCGTCGAAGTCTGCGATCGCGCGCGTCCCGCTGCAGCCGCGGCTGACGTGGTCCCAGAACCGTTCGCGGCCGACGCCAAACGGCGACACGACCCCGATGCCCGAGATCACAATGCGTGGCGAGCCAGCGTGAAGCATGACGGTATAGTAGTCCCCGGCATGAGGGCCCGCGTATTTGTCTGGCTCGGTGGCGGGCTGTTTGTCGCCTCACTCAGCCTGTGCGCGTGGACCTATCTCGTTGTGCTCGGCCGTTCGGCGCCAGCCGCCGGCTGGCGGCCCATGGCCGTCAACGCCGCGCTGATCACGGTGTTCGCGCTGCATCACAGCCTCTTCGCGCGCGACCGCCTGAAGGCATGGCTCACCCGCAGCATCCCCGCGTCACTCCTGCGATCGGTGTACGTCTGGGTGGCGAGCCTGCTGCTGATGCTCGTCTGCGCGCTGTGGCGCCCGATCGGCGGCGAGTTGTACCGCGTCACCGGGTTCGCGGCGGTCGCGCTGGCAGCCGTTCAACTCGCCGGCGTCTGGATCACCGCGCGAGGCGTCGCCCGGATCGATCCGCTCGAACTGGCCGGCATCCGCCCGGCGAGCGCATCGCAGGGCCTGCAGGTCACGGGGCCGTTCCGCTGGGTGCGGCACCCGCTCTATCTCGGATGGGTGCTGATGGTCTTCGGGGCGGCGCACATGACGGGGGATCGGCTGGCGTTCGCCGTCATCACGACGATCTATCTCGTCGTCGCGATCCCGTGGGAAGAACGATCGCTGCTGAAGATCTTCGGCGAGGAGTACACGCGCTACATGCGCAACGTGACGTGGCGGATGATCCCGTTCATCTATTGAAGCGCGAGTCCTCGTCGTCTCCGCCCGTGAACGTCGGCCCGGCGGCCGCGCCGCCTTTGTCGATGAACACCATCGAGTGCTGCGAGGGGATGTCGAACCTCTTCCCACACGTCTTGCAGGTCACCGAGTCGTCCACGCGGATCATGTAGTCGCGCAGCTTGCCGTACAGCGCGCGGTCCCGCTCGTCGGCGCCCGGCGGCAGCCGGTCCTTCTTGATGCGCACGACCCATCGCATCTGATAGTCGTTGACGCGCTTGCAGCGCGGACACGGCAGCTTGTCGGTCCGCGTTTCGTTCTTGTTGTTGAAGAAGTCCTGTTCGTCGAGCGACATGGCCTGATCATAACAGGTCGGGTAGGGCGGGTAGGTCGGATGGGTTGCCCCAGATGACCGACCAGACCCACCTGCCCTACCTGCCTCTCTTAAGTCCAGCTGCACCTCCTTCTGGAGGCACGCGCCGTGACGACGGCGCAGGATCCTGCGCCGTCGTAGAATGACAGACCGTTCATGCGCCGCTGCAGCCTGCCCATCGTGTCGCTTCTCGCCGCGCTGTGCGTGGCCGCGTTAGAGGGACAGACGCCCAACACCGGCAGCATCGTCGGCCACGTCACGCTGACCACGCGGATCAAAGGGCGGGCGTTGCCGTCGACGGCCTACCCGACGCGGGCGGTCGGGGCGCACGACCCCTTGGCGCTGCCCGAGATCACGAACGTCGTGGTCTATCTGAAGGACGTCGCGTTTCGCGGCGCGCTGCCGCCAACCAGGGCCGAGCTCCGCCAGGAGCACGAGACGTTTCTGCCGCACGTGCTCGCGATCACGCGCGGATCGACGGTGGACTTCCCGAACGACGATCCGATCTTTCACAACGTGTTCTCGCTCTCGAGCGCGGCGTCATTCGACCTCCGGCGCTACCCGCGCGGCCAGAGCCGCAGCCAGCAGTTTCCGAAGGCCGGGATCGTCAAGGTGTATTGCAACATTCACTCGCACATGAGCGCGACGATCCTCGTGGTGGACAGCCCGTACTTCGCGATTCCCAATCTCGACGGCAGCTTCGAGCTGACGAACGTGCCGCCGGGCCAGTACACCCTTGTCGGCTGGCACGAGCGGGTGGGCGAACGGCGCACGGCCGTCCGCGTGGAGCGCGGGAAAGCGGCCACGGTCGATCTGTCGCTGCCGGTCGAGGATCGGCCGTGACGACGGCGTCCGCACGTTCCTTCGACTCGGCTCACGGCAGGCGGCCGCCGCGCCTCGTGATCAAAACGCTGGCCGTGACGTTCCTCACGGTCTTTGCGTTGCTGCTCGTCGTGTTCGTCGTCGTCAGCGTCAGCGTGAGCGAACAGGTGCGTCAGTCAGTCACCGCCAGTCTGGAATCGAGCCAGCGGATGTTCGCGGTGCTCGAAGCGCGCCGGCAGCGTGAGCTGGTGGCGCAGGCGGCGACACTCGCCGAGAACCCGACGCTGAAGGCCGCGCTCGACACGTACCAGACGGAAGCGCGCACCAGCAGCGACGCGGTAACGTCGCAGCTGCTCGCAACCATCGACGGTGAACTCCGGAAAATGGCCGCCAGCATCGAGTCTGATGCCGTGGTGCTGGTCGACATGCACCGGAACACGCTGGCCGCCGCGGGCCGCATGGGCGAGCGCTTTCCGCGCGGCCGGCCCGTCGCCCTATCCACTGGCCAGGAGGGCGCGTTCGACGGCATCGCCCGCATGGGCGGCTCGGCGTTCCGCACGGTGGCGGTACCGCTGCAGTTCGGCGACAGCACGACCGTCGGCACACTGTATCTGGCGACGACCCTCGATGCCGCCTACGTCGAAGAACTGGCGCGGCTCGCCGGCACGAAGACGGCGGTCATCAGCGACGGCCTGATGCTGGCGAGCACGCTGCCGTCTGGCGTGGCGCGCGAGTTCGAGTCGGCGGTCGCGGCAACCAAACCCGACGCCGGCACGATACCGCTCAACGGCGAGTCGTACGCGTTCCGGCGGCTGGTGACCGTCGGCAATACGATGTTCTACGCGCTCGGGTCGATCGACGAATCGTCGCGCGGCGCGATGCGTCAGGCGATGCGCAACCTCGGGTTCACCGCGGTCGGCGCGATCGTGCTCGCGCTGCTCGGGAGCGTCACGCTCGCCCGGCTGCTCGCGCGGCCGATCGGCCAGCTCTCGACGTCGCTGGCGCGCATGGCCGCAACGCACGACGTCACGTCACGGCTGCCGCCGACCGGATCGAGCCGCGAGGTCGACGCGCTCACCGACACGTTCAACGCGCTGATGGCGTCCGTGGCCCTGGCCGAAGCGCAGACCGAGGCCGCGTACACCGGCGCCATCCGCGCGCTCGCCGCAGCGCTTGACGCGCGCGATCCCTACACGGCCGGTCACTCCGATCGCGTCAGCGTGCTGTCGGTGGCGATCGGGCGCACGCTCTCGCTGCCGGTCGACGATCTCGAGGTGCTCCGGTTGGGCGCGCTGCTCCACGACATCGGCAAGATCGGCGTGCCCGACGATGTGCTGCGGAAACCGGGCGCGTTGACGGACGCGGAGTTCGACACGATCAAGCAGCAT
>Ga0315281_10005528_pt1 | contig 18084 bp, 13 predicted proteins | sample YL17G07_0_MG_FD_204540 | JGI IMG/M metagenome (GOLD analysis project Ga0315281, IMG submission 204540) | Sediment microbial communities from Yellowstone Lake, YNP, Wyoming, USA - YL17G07_0 | ecosystem: Environmental > Aquatic > Freshwater > Lake > Sediment | place: USA: Wyoming | collected...
AAGAAAGGGGACAGGGTGCTCATCTACATGCCGATGGTGGCGCAGGCCGCGTTCGCGATGCTCGCCTGCGTGCGCATCGGCGCGATCCATTCGGTGGTGTTCGGCGGCTTCGCCAGCGGCAGCCTGGCCACGCGCATCGACAACGCCGAGCCGACGGTCATCGTCAGCGCCGACGCCGGCAGCCGCAGCGGCAAGGTGGTGCCCTACAAGGGATTGCTCGACGAAGCGATCCGGCTCGCCGCGCACAAGCCGGCCAAGGTGCTGATGGTGAACCGCGGCCTGGCCCCGTTCGAGCGCGTGGCGGGCCGCGACGTCGACTACGCGGCGCTGCGCGAGCAGCACTTGAAGACCGTCGTGCCCTGCGTCTGGGTCGACGCCGAACACCCGAGCTACACGCTCTACACCAGCGGCACCACCGGCAAGCCCAAGGGTGTGCAGCGCGACACCGGCGGCTACGCGGTGGCGCTGGCGGCGAGCATGAAGCACATTTTCTGCGGCAATCCGGGCGAGACCTACTTTTCCACCAGCGACATCGGCTGGGTCGTCGGCCACAGCTACATCGTGTATGGGCCGCTGATCGCGGGCATGGCGACGATCCTCTACGAAGGCCTGCCGACGCGGCCCGACGCCGGCATCTGGTGGAGCCTGGTCGAGAAGTACAAGGTCACGGCGATGTTCAGCGCACCCACCGCGGTGCGCGTGCTGAAGAAGCAGGACCCGGCGCAGCTCAAGCGCTACAAGCTCGATTCGCTGCGCGCGCTGTTCCTCGCCGGCGAGCCGCTCGACGAACCGACAGGCCGCTGGATCGCCGAAGCGCTGGGCCGGCCGATCATCGACAACTACTGGCAGACCGAGTCGGGCTGGCCGATCCTCGCCCTGGCCAACGGGGTGCAGAAGTTGCCCAGCAAGTTCGGCAGCCCCGGCCTGCCGATGTACGGCTACAACATCAAGCTGCTCGACGAGAACACCGGCGAAGAGATGCGCGGCGCGCAGCAGAAGGGCGTGCTCGCGATCGAAGGCCCGCTGCCACCCGGCTGCATGCAGACCGTGTGGCGCGACGACACGCGCTTCGTCAGCACCTACTGGCAGACGGTGCCAGGCCGGCAGGTCTACAGCACCTTCGACTGGGCGGTGCGCGACGAGGACGGCTACTTCTTCATCCTCGGCCGCACCGACGACGTGATCAACGTCGCGGGCCACCGCCTGGGCACGCGCGAGATCGAGGAAAGCATCTCGGGCCACCCGAACGTGGCCGAGGTCGCGGTGGTCGGCGTGGCCGATCAACTCAAGGGCCAGGTGGCGATGGCCTTTGTCATCGCCAAGGACACGAGCGCGCTGGGCGACGAGGCGGCGAAGCTCAAGCTCGAAGGCGAGATCATGAAGCTCGTCGACCAGACACTGGGCGCGGTCGCGCGGCCGTCGCGGGTGCGCTTCGTCAGCGTACTGCCCAAGACACGCTCGGGCAAGCTGCTGCGGCGCGCGATCCAGGCCGTCTGCGAGAGCCGCGACCCGGGCGACCTGACGACGATCGAGGACCCGACGGCGCTGCAGCAGATCAAGGACATGTTCCCGCCGCGCTGACCTGCCGGCGGGGCCAGCTGTTGCGACTGGCGCGCGGTGACCGCACGGGAGACCGCAGGTCCCGGCTTCGATGCAGCCCGGTGGGGCTGATGCGCCGGCCACAGGGTCCTGTCCTGGACGCAGTAGGGGCGGGTGCGCTCAGATGCGGCCACGACCTCGAGGCAGTGCGTGCGGGCTGGCACCAATTCAATGGCCGGCCGAGCTGCAGTGTGCGCTCGCGTGACGCCGGATCATCAGGGGGTGATCCCGCTTTCGACCCTGAGCACAGGGTCAGGTGGAACCAGGGTGGTCGTTCGCGTCAGATTTCGACCCCGAAGATGCCCGCAGGTACCGCGTACCTGCTCAGCAGTTTCACCGCACAAGACACTTTCGGCGTTCGTTGAAAGCACGCTCACGGTTGAAAGGAAAGTGTCTTGACAGTTTCACTAGAAATGGTATTTTCAGCGCATGCTGAAAACGCCGAAATCAATGAAACATCTAGAAAGCGCCGCCGTGAAGGCGCTAAGGGAGTTGCTGGAGCAAGTGCCTGCAATCAAGATCGTGGACATCGAACTCGAGCCTGTAGGCTCGGATCGCGGTGTCGATATCGTTGCACACATCGACCTGTCCGGCCGGCGCCATACGCTAGTCTGCGAAGTGAAGTCCAGTGGCCAGCCACGCCATGTTCGGATGGCCGCGCTTCAGTTGCGCAACCACATGGTTCATCACGCGCAGCAGGCCACGCCCATTCTTGTTGCCCCCTATCTGTCCCCCGAAGCACAGGCGTTGTGTCGCGAGGAATCGCTAGGCTTTCTCGACCTCGAAGGCAATGCCCGCTTGCTGTTCGATACGGTCTTCATCGAACGCCTGGTCGCGAGCAAGCCAGCAATCGAGCGGCGTGAACTCAAGTCGATGTTCAAACCGAAGTCCGCACAAGTGTTGCGTGTGATGCTTCGCGATCCGAGCCGAGCTTGGCGAGTCACTGACCTTGCACAGAATGCCGGGGTCAGCCTCGGCCACGTCAGCAACGTGCGCGCGAGTTTGCTCGACCGCGAATGGGCGAAGGTGTCCGACGGTGGCCTGTTCCTGTCTTACCCCGACGCGCTTTTGGACGGCTGGCGAGATGCCTACGAGCCGCCGGCCGGCAAACGCATGAGCTTCTATACAACGCTGCATGGCGGTGCGTTCGAGGAAGCTGCCCGTCGAGCGCTGCTCTCGGAGCGCACGACGAGACATGCCGCCTTCGCGTCGTTCTCGGCGGCGCACTGGCTGGCGCCATATGGCCGCACCGGCGCGCAGTACCTCTATGCGGACGAGACTGGTGTCGAACGCCTTCACGCCGCATTGAAGCTGTCTTCAGTTTCCAAAGGCGAGAGTGTGGTGGTGACCTTGCTCAAGTATCCAGGTTTGCTCCACGACACTGTCGAGCCGGCTCCCGGAGCAATCTGCACCAGCCCGGTTCAGACCTATCTCGATCTAACCGTCGCTGGCGAGCGTGGTCAGGAGGCGGCTAATCATCTGCGACGCGAGAAACTGACATGGTCGAAATGACTCCGAATGAACCGCAGTCAGCCGCCGACTATGACGATCGCACGACGGCAGCTGTGAAGACGGTGCTGATCGAGATCGGTCAAATCCTGGGAAGCTTCAAGGGAAAGTTCGCCATCGTTGGTGGTGCGGTGCCTTGGCTGCTGCTCGGCAACGAGGACATGCCGCACGTCGGCACACTCGATGTGGATGTAGGGCTGGATGCGCAAGCCTTGGGGGGCGGTGAATACGCGATGCTCATCGATGCGCTACTGGGCCATGGGTATCAACAGCGCAAAGAACTTCGGCGCTTTCAGCTCGTGCGCCAGGTTGCCACGGAAGATGGCGGCGCTCAGATCGACGTCGTCGTCGACTTCTTGATGCCCCGGGACGCTGAAATTGTCAAGAACGTCCCACCGCTGATCAGCGACTTCGCGGTGCAAAGGGCGGACGGCGCGGATCTGGCTCTTCGCTTTTACCAGTTGGTGGCGATCACCGGCCCGATGCCCGCCGGTGGCACCAACCGCGTCGAGATTGCCGTTTGTTCGATCCCAGCGCTCCTCGCCATGAAAGGGCATGCGATCGAAGGACGCTACAAGCAGAAAGACGCCTATGACATCTATTACTGCGTCAGGAACTATCCCGGGGGTCCTGAGGCGCTTGCCAACGCCTGCCGGCCGCTGCTCGATCACGCCAGCGGCGCAACAGGATATGCCTTCATCGACGGCAAGTTCGATACCGCGGATGGCTTCGGCCCGACATGCGTTCGTCGATTCGTTGAAGAGACGAAGGTCTTGGGCGAGCGCACCCCTGACCAATGGCAGCAGGACGCCTTCGGCCAAGTGGATGCCTGGTTGCGCGCACTTGGGGTGAGGGGCTGAGCTCAATGCCTGCAACAGCCACCATTCGCAAACTGACGATCCGGCGGTTTCGGCAGCCCAGGCGCAGTAGATCATGCGCACGCCGGCTGGCGCATGGGCGCGGGAGTCGCCAGGCGCTTGTCGGCGCCGGCCCGCCGCAGTGAACCGCGGCGCGTCACGGCAGCGCTGGGGGTTTGAACGAGTGTTCAACAAGGGCTGCATGCGTACAGTGCCGGGCATGGCCATGCCCTCGGTTGCGTTGCGCGCTGCTGGTCGAGTTCGTCGTCGCCGGCATTGCCGCCGTGTTGCAAGCGAAGATTGCCCGTAGCCGATCCGTCAACAAGACCAGGAGACCCTCATGATCAAGCGCCTGTTGCGAACCACCCTCTGCACCACATGGCTCGGCCTGGCCGCGGCCGCGCCGGCGCTGGGGCAGGAGGCCATCAAGCTGACCGTCGTCGCCGGCCACCCGCCGGTGTTCCTGTGGGTCAAGATGACCGACGAGGTGTTCATCCCCGGCGTCGACCGGCGCCTGGCCGCGGCCGGCGGCAAGTACAGGATTGACTGGACCAAGGCCTGGGGCGGCACGCTGGTCAAGCTGGGCGGTGAGTCGAAGGGCGTGGCCGACGGCGTGGCTGACATCGGGCTCGTGAGCACGATCTTCGAGGCCGCGAAGTTCCCGCTGCAGAACGTCACCTACTACACGCCGTTCGGCAGCGACGACATCAACGTCGTGGCCAAGGCCGTGGCCGAGCTGCAGGCCGGTATTCCGGCGATGGGCGAAGCTTGGTCGAAGAGCGGCCTGGTCTACCTGAGCGGCATGGCGCTCGACTCGTATCACATCTGGACCAAGTTTCCGCTGACGCGCATCGAAGACCTGCAGGGCAGGAAGATCAGCGCGCCGGGACCGGCCGCCAACTGGGTCAGGGGCACCGGTGCGGTGGCGGTGGCGGGCACGCTGAACAGCTACTACGAAGACATCAAGTCGGGCGTGTCCGAGGGCGCGGTGGTCTTCGCCACCGGGGCCTGGGGCGCCAAGCTGCACGAGGTGGCGCCCTACGTCACGAAGGTCAACTTCGGCGCCATGTTCTCGGGCGGCCTGACGGTGAACAAGGCGCGCTTCGACAAGCTGCCGCCCGAGGTGCAGAAGGCCCTGCGCGAGGCTGCCGACGAGTGGTCGGCACAGTACGCCAAGGCGCAGACTGCGGCCGTCGACACCGCGCTGCAGAACATGGCCAATGGCGGCGCGAAGATCAGCGAGTTGAGCCCCGCCGAGCGCAAGCGCTGGGCCGATGCGCTGGGCCCCGTGGCCAAGACCTGGAGCGCCGATGTGGTGTCCAAGGGCGGGCCGGGCAACGAGGTGTTGAAGGGCTACACCGATGCATTGAAGAAGGCCGGCACGCAACTGCCGCGCGACTGGACGGCGAACTGATGCCGGGCGCGCCGATGCCGCCGACCCCGCTCGTGCCGGGCGCCCCCGTGGCCGAGGCATCGGCGCCGGCCGATTCCTACGGCACACCGCTGCCCTGGCGCTTCGAGCGCCTGGGCCGGGCGATGAACGCAATCGGCACGCTGTGGATCGTGGCGTTGATGCTGCTGATCAACAGCGACGTCCTCGGCCGCAACCTGTTCAGGGCGCCGGTGCGCGGCGTCACCGAGCTGGTCTCGCTGTCGATCGTCGGCATCGTCTTCCTGCAGCTCGCCGACACGCTGCACAGCGGGCGTTTCACGCGTGCCGACGTGCTGCTCGATCGCTTGAAGCGCAAGCGGCCGGTGGCCGCGTCGCGCCTGCAGGCGGCGTTCCATCTGGTGGGTGCGGCGCTGATGGCGGTGATCCTGTGGGCCGCCTGGTCGCCGCTGGTCGAGTCGATCCGCATCCGCGAATACGTCGGCGCGATCGGCGACTTCACCGCGCCGGTGTGGCCGGTGCGGCTGGTCATGCTGGTCGGCTTGCTGGCCACGCTCGTCACCTTCGTGCTGCTGGCGCTCGCCGACCTGAAACGGGCGCGCCAACTGGGCCGCGCGCCGCAGCGATGAGCATCGCGCCTGCACTCGTCGCGGCGCTGTCGCTGTTGCTGATGCTGCTGCTCATCTGGTGCGGCATGCACGTGGCCGTGGTGCTGGCCACGGTCTCGTTCATCGGCGTCTGGCTGATCAAGGGCGACGCGTCGGTGGCGGCGAACCTGCTGGCGCAGGGCGCGAGCGATGCGGTGGCGAGCCACATCTTCGGCGTCGTGCCGCTGTTCGTGCTGACCGGCTTCCTGGTCGCGGTGGCCGACGTCGGCAAGGATGCCTTCGAGGTCGCGAACCAGTTGTTCCGGCGCCTGCGCGGCGGCCTGGGCGTGGCCACCGTGGCGGCGAACGCGGTCTTCGCCGCGATCACCGGCATCTCCATCGCTTCGGCCGCGGTCTTCACCCGCGTCGCGGTGCCGCAGATGCAGCGCTTCGGCTACCGCACCGGCTTTGCCACGGGAGTGGTCGCGGGTTCGTCGGTGCTGGGCATGCTGATCCCGCCCAGCCTGCTGATGATCCTGTACGGCTTTCTGTCGAACCAGTCGGTGGGCGACATGTTCACCGCCGGCATCGTGCCGGGGCTGGTGCTGGCGCTGGCCTATGCCGTGGGCATCGTCGCGCTGTCGTACCTGCGCCCCGGCCTGGTCTTCGTCGATGCGCGGCCGCGGGTGATCGACGCGCAGGCGCTGATGTCGCCCGGCAGGCTGCTCTGGAAGCTGCTGCCGAGCGCGGCGATGATCTTGCTCGTGCTCGGCGGCCTGTACGGCGGCCTCTTCACCGCCACCGAAGCCGGTGCGGTGGGCGCGGCACTGGCACTGCTCATCGGCTTCCTGAAGCGCAAGCTGAACGCGCGCAACCTGTGGAGCGTGCTCACCGAAACCGGCCACGTGACGGTGGCGGTGAGCTTCCTCATCATCTGCGCCAGCATCTACACCCGCATGTTGGCGATGTCGGGCATGCCGCAGTTCCTGGTCGAGACGATGGCCCAGGCCGGGCTCGGCCAGGCGGCGTTCCTGTTCCTGTACGTGGCGGTCATCATTGCACTGGGAACGATCATCGATTCGTCGTCGATCATGCTCATCGTGCTGCCGCTGATGCTGCCCATCGCGACCCAGTTCGGCATGAACATGGTGTGGTTCGGCGTCGTCACCGTGGTCGCGGTCGAGATCGGATTGCTGACGCCGCCGTTCGGCCTGTCGGTGTTCGTCATCAAGAGCACGCTGAACGACCCGGACACCTCGCTCGGCGACATCTTTCGCGGCACGGCGCCGTTCACGCTGATGATGTTCGGCGTGCTGTTGCTGCTGATGGCGTTTCCGCAACTCAGCCTGGTCTTGTTGAAGTAGGAGTGCTTGCATGACCGCCAATCCGCTGCTCGACAAGCAAGGCCTGCGCGACCCGATCATTTCCAAAGGAGCAGAGCCATGACCCGCAAGTTCGTCGATCTCTCGATCTACCTTGAAAACGACGTGTTGAGCGATCCGCCGGCCTTTGCGCCGAAGATCCAGTACTTCACGCACGAGAACACCTTCAGCCAGATCGAGCCGTTCTTCCCTGGCCTGCAGCGCGAGGACCTGCCCGACGGCGAAGGCTGGGCGGTGGAGATGGTGCAGCTGTCCACGCACAACGGCACCCACCTCGACGCGCCGTACCACTTCCACTCGACGATGAACAAGGCCCTGGGCGAAAAGGAGCGCGCGATCGCGATCCACGAAGTGCCGCTCGAGTGGTGCTTCCAGCCCGCGGTGAAGCTCGACTTCCGCCATTTCGAAGACGGCTACGTGGCGACTGCGGCAGATGTCCAGGCCGAGTTGAAGCGCATCGGCCACACACTCGCGCCGCTCGAGATCGTCGTCGTCAACACGCGCGCCGGATCGCGCTACGGCAACCCCGACTACGTGGCCGCCGGCTGCGGCATGGGCTACGAGGCGACGATGTACCTTCTCGAGCGTGGCGTGCGCCTGACCGGCACTGACGCCTGGAGCTGGGACGCGCCGTTCGTGCACACGGCGAAGAAGTACGGCGCGACGCACGACGCGTCGCTGATCTGGGAAGGCCACAAGGCCGGGCGCGACATCGGCTACTGCCATCTGGAGAAGCTGCACAACCTGGAGTCGCTGCCGGCCGACGGCTTCACGATCTCGTGCTTCCCGCACAAGATCCGCGGTGCATCGGCCGGCTGGACGCGCGCGGTGGCGATCTTCGACGAGCGGCTGCTGGCGCCGGCTGCGCGATGAGCCCGGCGCCGAGCCGCCTCGGTGTCTCGCGTCGCGGCCTGGCCGCGGGCAGCGTGCTCGGCGTCGCGCTGATGGCCTGTACCGCAGTCTCCCAAAGCGATGACCCGTCTCGCCCGCTCCAGGATACGGCGTGGGTGCTCGCGATGCTGCCAGGCATCGCGACGCCGCACGCGGCCACGCCGACGCTGCGATTCGAAGCCGGCAGGGTGCAGGGCAGCGACGGCTGCAACCGCTACGGCGCGCCCTACACGGGAGCCAGCGGCAGGCTGCAGATCGGCCCGAACGGCATGAGCACGCAAATGGCCTGCCCCGAGCCGGTGAGCCGGCTCGCGGCTTCCTTCAATGCCGCGCTGGCGAAGGCGCAGGCCTATCGCATCGACGCCAAGACGCTGCTGCTGCTCGACGCGGCCGGCGCCACGCTGGCCTCGTTCGTGGCCCAGGGCACCGAACTGGCCGGCACGGCCTGGCAGGTCACCGCGTACAACAACGGCAAGCAGGCCGTGGTCAGCGTGACGGCCGGATCGAAGATCAGAATCGAATTCATGCCCGACGGCAGGGTCCGGGGCTCGGGTGGCTGCAACAGCTTCAGCGCCGGCTACACCTCGAGCGCAGGGCAGCTCGCGATCGGCCCGGTCGGCGCCACGCGCCGGGCCTGCGCCGAGCCCGACGGCGTGATGGCGCAGGAGGCCGCGTTCCTGCGCGCGCTGGAGGCCGTGGCCAGCGCGCGACGCGAAGGTGACCGGCTCGAGTTGCGCACTGCGACCGGGGCACTGGCCGCCACGATGATCCAGGACTAGGAAATCCGAAGGCCCTCTCCCCCGCCGCTGAGCCCTGCAGACATGGCACTCGGGCACTCGGCGCGCCTGATGCGTCCTTCGCGGCGCCAGCGACAAGTTCAGTGTCGAGAGCCCCGGCGATGCCGCCTTGAACCCGCGCCGGCGCAGGAGAGGGCGCCTGCGCAGGCGCTTCAACAGCAGTACTCAGCGTGTCGCCCGACGCGTCCCGCCCGGCTCGGCACGCGCGCCACGACTACGGCGCTACCCTGCCCACGAACACCTCGACCGGGCTGCCGGCAAGCCGCACACCGAGCCAGCGCTTCAAGCGCGTCAGGTCGAAGGCCGCCACCGGGCGTGGCATGTCGAGCACCACCAGCAGCCCGTGCGCGCCGGCGGCGCCTGCGGTGGCACGCGTCACCGTAACCTGGCGAACGCCCGGCAACTGCGCCTGGATCTCCTGTGCCAGCTGGGCCTGCAATGCCTGCTCGGCGCTGGCCTGCTGCACCTGCTGCTCGAGCGCCGCGACGCGCGCGGACTTCTCCTCCAACTGCAGCAGGGTCTTGCGCTGAAGGTCCTGCTGCACAGTGCCGGGCCCGCTGCCCGTGTCGCGCCGGGGCCGGCCCTCGCTCGGCCGGCGAATCTCGAGCAAGGCGCCGGTCAAGCCGAACTCGACCAGTCGCGCCTGCAGGGTGCGGTCCAGGTCGGGCGCGCTGCTGCCGCCCAGCAGCGTGATCTCGATCCTGCGTTGGCGCGGCATGATGTCTCGCGTCAGGATGACAACTTCCTTCTGGCTTGCCTCCAGCGCCTCCAGGTAGCGGTGGGCTCGGGTGTTGAACCATTCGTCACGAACCAGCTGCACGGCCAGGTAGATGCTGGGCAACAAGGTCGCCGTGGCCACGGCAGCGATCCACAGCCGCCCGCGGCGCCGCGCCGCTTCGTCGGGGTAGGCGCGCGTCGGCAGCCGCAGCACGCGCGTGATCATCAGCGTGGCCAGCCCGATGAAGACACTGTTGATGGTAAACAGGAAGAACGCACCGAGAAAGAAGCGTGGCTGGCCCGTGGCCAGGCCATAGCCTGCCGTGCACAGCGGCGGCATCAGCGCGGTGGCGATGGCCACGCCCGGGATCAGCGTGGTCTTCTCGCGCCGCGTGAGCCCGATCATGCCGGCCGCGCCGCCGAAGAATGCAATCAGCACGTCCCAGATCGTCGGCGAAGTGCGTGCCAGCAACTCCGACTGCGCGTTCGTCAACGGCGACAGCATGAAGTACAACGCCGACGTGGCCAGGCTGATGCCCGCGAACACCGCCAGGCTGCGCAGCGATTGCCGGATCAGCTGCGTGTCCTGGGTGCCGGCGCCGTAGCCGACGCCGATGATCGGCCCCATCAGCGGCGAGATCAGCATTGCGCCGATGATCACCGCCGTCGAGTTGACGTTCAGGCCGACCGACGCGATCAGGATCGCGAACATCAGCACCCACAGGTTGGTGCCGCCCACCAACACGCCTTCGCGGATGGCGCTGTCGACCGCTTCGGGGCTGGCTTGGCCCTGCCGCAGGTTCAACAGCCCGCGCAGGGTCTGGGTGCTGGAGTCAAGGTTCATTGCGTTGTGTGCGTGTGTGCGGCGCGCCGAGACTACCCGATCCGCATGGACTGCGCGCAGCCCCGAAGCGTCGGCGCTGCTTGCCGCGTCGGCCATCGCAGCCAGCCCGCCCGGCGCTGAAGCGGCTGCCGATGTCCCGGCCCACGGTTGCTCGCCGATGCGACAGGCCGCTCGCCGGACGCTCAACTTGGAGGTTGGCTTTCAGACGGCGAATTTTGTGAAGCGAGCTTGCCTCGCAATTCAAAGTCGTCTGTCCGCGCAGGGTCAGCCTGCCGACGTCGTGGCGGCAGGGCGGCGGCGGTGCCCCCGTTCTCCGGCCCACGCTCGCGGGCGGCCGTCGCGGACTGCAATCTGCAGCCGCATCAACACCGCAGTGCCCTGCAACCATGGGGGGCGACCGCGAATGGTGCCTGCGCCCGGGGGCACCACCACCGCCCTGATGCGGCCGGGACGGCGTGCCACGCGCTCGCATAGCGCCGGCGTGCATGGGCCAGCTGCCTTGCCTCGTGTTTGCTCGCGGCCCGCCACGGACATCGGCAATCGGCCGGCCACAACCTGTCGTGGCAGGCGGCTCGCCGGACGCTCAGCTTGGGGGTCGGCTCTCCGGCAGCGAACTCTGTGAAGCGAGTGGCGCCTTGCGACCCCAACCGGACCTTCGATACGCCACTTGGACATCCTGAATGCAGTCATTGGCGGACATGCCGCTGCACACAAGATGGAAGGGTCGGCACCAGCGCCGTTGTGGACGATCTCGTGCCGCTATTTCCCATTACTTGGAACAACCGCGCGCATCGGCGCCTCATTGACGTTCAGCTGAAATACGTCCGGTCGGCTGTAGTGACCAACGACGTCGAAATCGAATTTCCCGCGCCCAATCTCGCCCAGGTCAAGAGTCGCCGTTAGGATCGTTTCACCCTCGAAGTGCGGTCCCGCGAGCACCTTGCCCAGTGGACTGACGATCGCGCTGCCGCCACGCATCAGCACCGAGTCTGGCGAATCGCCGAGGGAAACGCGCACCGTGTCCGGAAAGTCCTTCTTTCGGATGAACTGACATGCCGTCAGTACAAAGCAGCGTCCTTCGAGGGCAACGTGCCGCATCGACGATAGCCAAGTGTCCTTGTCGTCGGCGGTGGGGGCGCAATAAAGCGCGACGTTCTTCGAATACATGGCCATCCGCAGCATCGGCATGTAGTTCTCCCAGCAAATCACCGAGCCGATCCGTCCGTACGGGCTATCCACGGCCGTCAAGGTTGAGCCGTCGCCGAATCCCCAGATCATTCGCTCCAATGCGGTAGGCATGAGCTTGCGGTGTTTTCCGAGTAGGCTGCCATCTGGACCGAAGAAAAGCACCGTGCAGTAGCAGGTGCCAAGCTCCCGCTCGATGATGCCCATCACGACGTAACACCCATGCGCCGCAGCCGCCTCGCCTAACCGCTGAGTTTGCGGGCTCGGCACCTCGATGGCTGCGTCCAGGTAAATCCGAAACTCTTCACGCCCTGCCGCATCGCGCGCACCCACGACAAGGCCGTAACCGAGCCCCTTCGGATACCCGACGATAAACGCCTCCGGGAAGACGATGACCTTCGCGCCCGTGGCGGCTGCTTCACCGATCAGACGGACTGCCTTGTCAATGCACGCTTCGGCATCGAAAGGAATTGACGCCGCCTGTACTACGGCAACGTGAACCGATGTTTCCTTCGTGTTTGATGTCACTGTCTAGTTCTCCTGCTGCGGGTTCCTGATTTCCACATTGCTACTTGACCGCGATCGCGGAAATTTCCACTTGGGCGTCACGCGGCAAGCGCGCGACTTCCACCGTCGCACGCGCTGGCGGGTTGGACTTGAAGTAATTTGCATAGACGGCGTTCATCTTGGCAAAGTTGTTCATGTCTTTGAGGAACACCGTGGTCGAGACGACGTGGCTCATATCCATGCCATCGGCCTTCAACACTGCCTGCAAATTGTCGAGTACCAGCTTGGTCTGCGTCTCGATGTCCGCTGTCGCTGTGAACTGCTTGGTCTTCGGATCGGTTGCGATTTGTCCCGCGAGGTACAGCGTATTTCCAACGCGAATGGCTTGCGAGTAGGGTCCGATGGCTTCAGGTGCATCTGGCGAAAAAACCACCCGCCTGTCATCTGGTCCAGCAGTGAAGCCGGGTAGAGACAAGCCGCACAGCAAGACAGTCAAAGCCAACTTGGATTGATCAACCATGGTGATATGTCCTCAGGTAGATAACGACACAGAGTCACAAGTGCATCGAGCCTCGGGCTGGCTTGCAGCCCGGACCCACTACGACAAGCCTTTGATTTTGACCTCCACCTTCTCCAGCCAGAACGCCATGTCCATCTCGCGATACAGCGCCGTCGCGGCGGCGAGATGATCTTGTGCCTTCTCGTGCCGGCCGGCAGCGGCGTGGAGCTCGCCGAGGCCGAATCGGCAGTGGGCCTCGAGTGGGCGCATGCCGAGTTCGGCAGAAAGAGCCAACGCCTGAAGATAGCGGAACTCTGCAGCTTCGACATCCGGTGGATCGCGCCACGCGGCGATCTGAGCGAGCAGGTGCGCGGCGTGTGCCTCACCGCCCCGCGTCAGTTTTCGGCGGAAAGCCTCGATCGCATCTTCGGCGAAGTGAGTGGCTTCGTCGAAGTTGCCGGCGATCAGGTGCGTCGTCCCAAGGTGCACGAGGTCCAACTCGGGAAGAATGATCCACGGTGCGCGTGCCCTCCCAGCTTCCGCCGCGAGCGCGAGTGCTTCAGCGGTGTGCCCAGCCAGGCTCAGGACGTGGGCGAGGGACGCTGCCGTCCACCGAATCACGAGCGTGAACTGTGACGTTCGGGAAAGCTCCACGCCTCGCTCAAGGGCGGCGATCGCTCGAGGAAAGTCCCCACGCGCCGCGTGCACCAACCCCTGGAAGACCCACGCGGTGGTGAGGGCGAAGCGTTGCCCGGCGTCTTCGGCGATCTGCACCGCTTCCTCGGCGTAGGAGATCGCTTCCGCGAACCGGCCAAGCTCCGCGAGGGTGAAGGCCAGGACGCTTCGTGAGTAGCTGGCCATGATGTTCGCCTGTCCGAACCGCTCATGCAGCAGATCGCCGGTGAGAAGCTCGGAGTTGCGCTGGAGGTGCCGGACGGCCTCGGCCAGTTCGCCTCGGTTGACGTAACCCGTACCCATGTAGGCATTGGCAGGCGCCTCGATCGAGATGTCGCCAAGCGTCACAGCAATGTCGAGCGCGCGTCGTCCGAATCTCAACGCCGCTTCGTAGTCGCTGTCGAACAGCGATTGGATGACCATGTAGTTCGACACGCGTCCGAGTCGTTGCTGGTCACCGAGTGCGGCGGCCAGTGACTCGGCCTCGCGCAGATGGTCCCGCATGCGCTCGGTCTCGCCGAGCGGAAAGAGGGAGGTACGCAATTCGAATCGAACATCGATAGCGACTTCGGACCTTTCGCGACTCGGAGGCAAATGCTGCAACGCTTCCAGCGCCCCTTCGAGATGGCCAACGGCTTCGCGATAGGCCGCGCGCGCCATCGACCGCAGGCCCGCCAGGTGAAGATACGTGGTGGCCTTGTCCCAGACTTCGCCGCGGAGCGCGTGATGCGCGAGCCGTTCCACGTATTCATCCAGCCGGTCCGCGTAAAGTCGTTCGAGCGCTGCCGCGATCTGGCCGTGCAGCTCACGGCGCCGCGCTTGCAGCAGGCTGCCGTACGTGACTTCATGAGTGAGTGCGTGCTTGAACGTGTGCTCGAGATCTGGAAAGACCTGCGTCTCGTAGAGGAACTCGGCCTCTTGCAAATGCGCGAGCCCATGCCGCAGGGCTTCCTGCGGCTGCTCCGCAATCGCCGCCAGCAGTGCGTCGGGTACATGTTTGCCGATCGCCGAAGCGGCCTGCAGGATGTACTTCTCCTGCGGCGGCAGCCGGTCAATTCGCGCCGCCAGGATCGCTTGCACAGTGGCTGGGACCTGAAGCGCTTCCACCGACCGCACCAGCTGGTACGCACCGCGCTCTCCCACGAGCGTGCCCGTTTCCACCAGGGTGCGCACTGTCTCCTCTAGGAAGAACGGGTTGCCTCGTTTGACCAGCATCTGCATCAGCGGCGCCAGGCCAGGGTCAGGGCCGAGCAGCGCAGCCAGCAGCTCGGCCGTGCTCGCGGCAGGAAGGCTGTCCAGGCGCAGCTGCGAATAGGCCGTCTTGCTGCCCCAGCGGTGTTCGTATTCAGGGCGGTAGTTGACCAGCAGCAGCAGGCGTGCTGAGCCGAGACTTTCCACGAGGTTGTCGAGCAGGGCTTGCGTCTCACCATCGACCCAGTGAAGATCCTCGAAGACGACAAGCAGGGGTTGCACGAGGCTCTCGCGTAGCAACAGGCGCTTGACCGCGTCGAGCGTACGCTGGCGGCGATGCGGCGGGTCGAGGTTCTGCCAGGCCGGGTCGTCGGCTGGCACGTCGAGCAGGGCGAGCAGCGCAGGCAGCAGGGGCTCGAGCGCGCGGTCCAGGCCCAGCACACGCCCCAGCACCTTGTCGCGCATTTCACGGTGGTCGTCCCGGATGCCGATTCGGAAGTAGCCCTTCAGCAAGTCGATCACCGGCACGTAACTCGTGGCTTTGCCATACGAAACGGAAGGAGCGTCCAGGATCAGCCAGTCCTGCACTCGATGCGAGTGCGTGAACTCGTAGACCAGGCGCGACTTGCCCACGCCGGCCTCGCCGACGATGGCCACGACCTGCCCGTGGCCGGCGCCGGCCTGACTCAGCACTCGTCGCATGTGTGCGATCTCGGCGTCGCGGCCGACGAAGCGCGTGAGGCCACGGAGCGCCGAAGCCTGCAGACGCGTGCGCGCGATGCCCGACCCCGTCAGTTGGAAGACCTCGATGGGGTCGGGCAGGCCCTTGACGGGAATGGGACCAAGCGACTTGACCTCGACGTAGCCCTCGGCAAGGCGAACCGTCTGTGCAGTCAACCAAGCCGTCCCTGGCGGCGCCAGTTGTTCCATGCGGGCGGCAAGGTGGGTGGTCTGGCCGACCGCCGTGTAGTCCATGCGCAGGTCGCTGCCGACTGAACGAACGACAACTTCGCCAGAGTTGAGACCGACGCGGATTTGCACTTGCACGCCGTACGAGCGGCGAATGGTGTCGGCGTGGCGTGCTATCGACTCCTGCATCCGCAGTGCGGCGTAGCAGGCGCGCACGGCATGATCCTCATGAGCCAGCGGCGCGCCAAACAGGGCCATGATGCCGTCGCCCATCACCTGGTTGACCGTGCCTTCGTAGTGGTGCACGGCCTCCATTAATCGTTCGATGACGGGATCGAGGATCTTGCGCGCCTCTTCGGGGTCGCGCTCGGCCAGTAGCTCCATCGAGCCCTTGAGGTCGGCGAACAGCACCGTCACCTGCTTGCGTTCGCCTGCGAGCGCCGTCTTCGAGGTGAGGATTTTTTCGGCGAGGTGCTTGGGGGTATAGCGATCTGGTGCCGTACCCGAGGCGGTCATCACCGTCATAGGCGAAGGCGCTGCAGGAGCGGCGTCAAGCGCCAAAATCGCTTCCAGCAGTTTCTTGCGGTGCCCGAGTGCCGAGACGCCGATTTCCTTGAGATCGTCGTTGGTGAGCCGGAGCAACAGGTCGCCGTCGATCTCATTGGAGCGGAACAGCTGCGCGTACTGCTCCAGTCCAATGCTGCCGAGCCAACGGTCAAGATTCAAGATCACCTCACTCGGTGAATTTCGTGCAGGGTAGCAAAATTCAGTGCGGGTACAACCTCGAGCGGCGAAATATTGGCTCTTGGCGGCGCTCGGAAACGAGGTATGCGAGTTGGCCTGGAACGACATCTGTCCGCGAGGCCAGTTAGCGCAATCGATTCGATAGACGGCTTCGGTTGGTTCAAATATCTGACTCAGCCGACGAGTCTCGACCCACTGCAGACGTAGCGCCTGTAGATCTGAAAGCCACAAAACGGTCTTTGGATGTGCCGCTCCGTGAACTCCATCGGCGAAGTCATTGGGGCTTTGGCACGGTGAGGTCCCTGCCGAATGACCCCCCAGCGCGAGGCAAGACCTGAGCGGATGCATCGGCGGCCAGGTTCAGCAGAACACGCCCGCCAGCACTCCGCTCCACCTGCTCGTGGGCCAGCGCGATGTCCTGCAACGGCAGCCGCGCTGCTATGGCCGCGCGCAAGCGACCTTCGAGCAGTGCGGCCGTCAGCTCGCGCGCTGCCTCGGCCTTTACCGCCGGCGGGAAGTCGTCGCTTCCCAGCAGGCGCAGCGAGACGTCGGCGAAGGCCAGCTTCCAGTAGGGGATGTCGGGGCGGTCGGTGGACGAGTAGTAGGCGCTGATGACGCCGCCGGTCGCCATGACCTGGGCATTGACGTCGATGTGTGCGGCGAAGTCGACCTCTGCGACGCGATGCACACCCTCGGGGGCCGCATGGCGAATCTGCTCCACGAGTGCCGGGTCGTCGGCGAGCCAGGACTCGGCTGCGCCCATCGCACGCACCGATGGCAACTGTTCCGCACGGCGCACCACGGCGAACACGCGCGCGCCGGCACGGTGGGCCATCTGCAGGGCCACCGTACCCACGCCCGACGCGGCGCCCCACACCAGCACGTTGAGCCCGCCCACCGGGCCAGCTGCAAACACCGCGCGATGGCCGGTGATGCCGGCAATGCCCAGGCACGCAGCCTGTTCGAGGAGCGAGGTTTGCGAACGAGCCGCCTCGGGCAAGGGCACGGCCTGCTCAGCGGGCACGATGACGTGTTCGGCTGCGGTGCCGAAGGCTCGATAGGACTGGGCGCCGTAGCACCAGGCCGTTTCGCCGACACGAGCAGCCGGCACGCCTTTGCCTACCGCGTCGATGACACCTACGCCGTCGCTGTGTGGCACGACGCGCGGGAACGGCATCGGCGAACCTTGCCAGCCGCCGCGCTTCTTCACGTCGCCGGGGTTGATGCCGGAGAAGGCCAGTCGGATGCGCACCTCGCCCGCGCCGGGCTCGGGGGTGGGCATGTCGCCCACCGTCAGAACCTCGCGCGCCGGCCCTCTTCGCTCATACCAGGCTGCTCGCATGATGGTCCTATCGCTGCACGGTGGTGGCGACGTCGGCGGGGTCGATCACGCCCACCAGCTTGCCGAAGACACGATTGTGTTCGAGGTCCGCATGTGCCCGCGGGATGACGTCCAGCGTGTAGGCGTGCAGCGGCCCGATGTCCAGGTCGCCTGCTGAAGTTGAAGTTGAAGCGGAAAGGTCTGGCGCGGTCCTGAGCTGATCATCCCTTGAGTGCATGGGCAACGGGCCAACGTCGTGCCCCGATCCGGCCGAATCCCATCATCGCAGGAGATGTCGGTCTTTGGCGCTTGCCACGCGACCCTGGCCTGGTGCCAGCGCTTCGCGCAACGGTGACCTGCTGTACAGCAGCAACAGCCACATGCGTTCACTGATCGTCGCTGTTACCAGCGCCTCCGGATTCGCGGCGATGGCTTCTTGCACGCCACCCACAAGCAAACAACCGAAGAAGGCTGCAAATG
>Ga0315281_10005529_pt1 | contig 18080 bp, 12 predicted proteins | sample YL17G07_0_MG_FD_204540 | JGI IMG/M metagenome (GOLD analysis project Ga0315281, IMG submission 204540) | Sediment microbial communities from Yellowstone Lake, YNP, Wyoming, USA - YL17G07_0 | ecosystem: Environmental > Aquatic > Freshwater > Lake > Sediment | place: USA: Wyoming | collected...
ACGCTACTGTGCTCAGCTCGGGCGGCTGCCCTGGCGGATTCACCTATCAATGGCTGCACGACGGTGCCCCCATCCTCGGCGCGACTGCATCGAGTTACACGACTCCGAACAATCTGACGCCGGGCACCTACAGCTATTCGGTCCGGGCGACTTGTCAGGGAAATACTTCTTGTCCGGCAGTGTCGAGCTCGGTGGCCGTCGTCGTCTCTTCGGCGGCGCCGGGTTCTGTCGGTTCTCTGCGGCTGTCGCCTCTTCCGGACGGCCGCGCGACCTGGGTGGATCTTCCGGACGCGACGAATTACCGGCTCGAATCGGACACGGCGGCCAACGGGGCGTTTTCGAACGTCGTGGGGACGGCGACGTCCGGCGCGACGGGGATTTCGTGGTCGGGCGCGGCGGGGGGGACGCTTTTCTTTCGGCTCCGTGCGGAAAATGGCTGCGGGGTCGGGCCGTAGGGCGTCCGCCCTCATCCCCGCCCTCTCCCGCTCGCGCGGGAGAGGGCGTCGCCGCCCGCCCGTGTCGGCGCACCGCGATTCGCCCAACTCCATCGAAAAAATGTAAGAATCCGCCGATCCGACGGCAATTCGGTTTTCCGCGGACCCAACAGGAATCTCGAGGTTTTCGCACATGCAATTCTCCCACCACTGGCTCTCCGATCACGTCGATCTCGCCGGCATCGCGCCGGATGAGATCGCGCGGCGTTTGACCGACGTCGGTCTCACGGTCGAGCTGGTGGAAGCGCACGGCGACGACACGGTGTTCGAGATCGACATCACGACGAATCGTCCGGATGCGATGAATCACCGGGGGATTGCGCGTGAGCTGGCTGCGGCATTGAAGCGGGAGATGAAGCCGAATGCGCGCTCGATTTCGGCGATCGGGCGGACGCTTCCGCCCGAGCTGGTCACGGTGGTTTGCCCGAATCTCTGCCCGCGCTTCGCGGCGCGGGTCGTGGAAGGTGTGAACGTCGCGCCTTCGCCGGCGTGGCTCGTGGCGCGGCTCGAAGCAATTGGGCTGCGGCCGATCAACAACGTCGTCGATGCGACGAACTACGTTCTCTGGGATCTCGGGCATCCGCTCCATGCGTACGACCGGGATGTTCTCGAGGCGGGGCGGATCGTCGTTCGCCGGGGGCGGATCGACGAAAAGCTCGTCACACTCGACGGCGTGGAGAAGATGCTGTCACCCGAGATGTGCGTCATCGCCGACGCTGCGAAAGCGGTGGGCGTTGCCGGAGTGATGGGCGGAGAACACTCGGGTGTGACGGAGAAGACGAAAAACCTTTTGATCGAGAGCGCCTGGTTCGACCCGGGATCGATCCGGCGGACGTCGAAGATGCTCGGAATGCACACGGACGCTTCCCACCGGTTCGAGCGTGGCGCGGATTGGGACGCCGTCCCCGTGGCGCTCGACGCGGTGGCTTCCCTCATCGTGGAGCTCGCGGGCGGGAAAGTGTGCAAAGGGCGCCTCGACGTTCTCGATGCCGCCGATGCGCGGATAGAAAAGACGATTGTGCTGCGGCGTAGCAGGATCGAACGGATTGCGGGGTGTCCGATTCCGGACGAGTCGATCGCGCCGGTGCTTCTGCGCCTGGGTTTCGGCGCTCTGGCGACCGATCAAGGATGGAGCGTGGGCGTTCCGCCGCGGCGGGTCGACGTCGAGATCGAGGACGACCTCGTCGAAGAAGTTCTTCGCCATCATGGTTACAACAACATACCGGCGGTGATGCCGTCCTGGGCCTCTTGCGAAGGGGCGCCGTCGGCCGCGCGGCGGCGCGAACAAGCGGTTCGCGACACGCTTCTCGCCGCCGGGCTCGATGAAGTCGTGACTTTTTCATTCGTCTCGAACGAAGAAGACCGGATCGCTCGCGCCGGTCTCCCGCGTCTCGGGGTCGCTCCCGAAAAAGTTTCCGCGCCGGTGCTCGCCAATCCGCTCGCGGAAACGCAGGCGATTCTTCGCACGACTCTTCTCTCCTCGCTTCTTCCCGCCGCGGCGCACAACGTTCGGCACGGACGCCGCGACGTGGCGATTTTCGAAGTGGGGCGGGGGTTTCTCGGGGAAGAAGAAGCCGGCGGGGCGATCCGGGAGTTGCGTCTTGCGGCTTTTCTGATCGGTGGACGATGGCCCGAGACCTGGCAGGGGAGAAAGCAGCCTGACTTTTTCGACGCGAAAGGGATCGTCGAAGACGTCCTCGGGCGGCTCGGGGTGGCGGACGTTTCGTGGCAGCCGATTCGTGAGGCCGGTGAGGGAGCGCTCGCGCCAGGGCGCGCCGCGGAAGCGATCGTCGGAGCGCGGTCGGTCGCGATCCTCGGCGAGCTTTCGCCTCACGTCCTGCATCACTACGACCTCGGTGGAACCTGGGTGGCGGGCGAATTGACGCTCGGAAAAATATTCGGCGGCGGAACGGGAAGAGGAGTCCAGGAAGATCACATCCTTCCGGCGCCCCCGGCGTCGTTCTCGTTTCGCCCCTTCTCGCGTTACCCCGCCGTCGAATTCGATTTGACGCTCGAGCATGATCGTTCACAAACGCTCGCGTCGATCCTGGAATTCGTTCGCGTGCGGAAGGCCTCCGCGGCGGAGATTCTGGAATTCGTTTCCCTCAAGGATCGGTACGACGGCCAGGGCGTCGCCGAAGGAAAAGTGCGAACGACGTTGACATTCGTTTACCGGAGGGGCGACCGTTCGCTGACGCAGGAAGAAGTGAAGCCGGTTCACGAAGGCGTCGTGTCGGAGCTTCTTCTCAAGTTCGAAGCGACGCGGGGGTAGGCCCCATTTTGTTCGAGCGGTCTGTGTCCCCCCGTGTGCCGTGCGGGGCGGCGCGGGGGCCGGCCTCTAGGGAAGAATCTGCGCGAAATTCGAATGGTGCTGGGCTCGTTATCGCATGGGCCGCCCCCATCCGACCCTCCCCATGTAGAATGCGCCGGTCCCGATCGGGAACTGGTGCTTTTTCGCCAGAAATGCCATTGAGGGAGGCGAAGACTTCCATGTCCTCGAAAGACCCGTTGAAGCATCTCGATGAGCTCATCGTTCAGGCCTCGGAGAGAATCGCGCACGATAAAAGCGAAACGACCCGGCTCGCCGGGCGTATTCGCGAGCTGGAGGCGGAAAACAGGCGCATGCGGGAAGAAATCGACACGAGGCCCGACGTGAGCGAGCGTACGTCGGAGCTCGAAGCGAAGATCTCGCGGTTCGAAAAGGAGCGGGAAGACGTTCGGAAAAGGGTCGAGAGCGCCGCAGGCAGACTCCGAAAGCTTCTGGCGACTCCTGAAGGGGAAGCCGGATCCGGCGCCGGCCCGTCCGAGGCCGCTGCATCCCCGGAATCCGTCGTCGAGGAAGCCGTCGCCGCTTCGGTGGCTGGAGGCGAAGAGGCGTGATAAGCTTTTTTCGTAAGACCCGCTAAGAAAAACGCGGGGGAAGGAGTTGCGGGTTGCCCGGACAAAGAAAACGGCTCCCGTAGCCAAAGTCGTGGCGGAAAAGAAACCGAGTGCAACGCAAGTCGAGATTTTTGGCCAGCACTACAGCGTGCGGGCGGACGGCGATCCGGAATACATTCAGGATCTCGCCAGGTTCGTCGACGGCAAGATGCGAGAAATCGCTCAACATGCCCCGACGGTCGACACGATCAAGATCGCGATTCTCGCGGCACTCAATGTTTCCGACGACTTTTTTCGTTATCAAGACCGACACCGGGACGACGCCGAGCGCCTCAAGACGATCGATGAGAGGGCCGGCGGCTGGATCCGTCGCTTGGAAGAGAATTTGGATGCGTAGGACCGGGGTGCTTTCCGCCTCGGGCGGGCGTGATTCGTTTGGCGCGGGATTCATGACCCCTGCGCGGTGCGTGATGGGAAAACTTTTGTTGAACCAACATTCCTTTTACGGGAACTTCCGACGCCGTACCCCTGTGGGAATCCGCTTTGACGGATGGCTAATGGGGCGCGGGGGCGGTTCCCACCTTTCGAATACGAAAGGTTCAAAAAAGGACGCCCACACGGCCGAGGCGGGGGTTTTCCCTCTTTCCCAGACGTATTCCTGACACCCTGCGGAGCCGCCGGCTCCCACTCGCACTCCAGGTTTCATTCCAGGTTACGGCTCCCCGGTGAGACGACGCGGGTGCTCGTCCGCCCGAGTTCGATTTTCCTACGAAGGGGGAGCCCCCGTGACCATAAACCCCGTTTTGCTGGTTCTGATCGTCCTCGTCGCCAGTGCCGCCGTCGGCGGAATTTTCGTGGCAATCTGGTCGGCCGCGAAGAAAAAAGAAGTCGCCGCCCGGCTGGCCGAGGCCGAGACCGAAAAACAAAAAGTTCTCGAGGTCGCCAGGCGGGAAGCCGAATCCAAGATCAAGGATGCCGAGCTTCAGGCCCGCGAACGGCTCCTCGCGTCGAAAGCCGAATTCGACAAGTCGACGACGAGCCGCCGCCAGGAGCTCGCCGAGATCGACAAGCGGCTCCTTGCGAAAGAAGAGAACCTCGAAAAGAAACAGTCGACTCTCGACAAGCGCGCGAACGATCTCGACAAGAACGAGAAGTCGACCGCCGATCGGGAAAAAAACGTCGGAAAGCGGGAAGAAGAGGCCGAGGAGCTGGTCAAGGATCAGCGGAAGAAGCTCGAACAGATCGCGGGCCTCACCGTCGAAGAAGCGAAACGGGAGCTCACCCGGAACATTGAGAATGAGGTCCGCCTCGAAGCGACCGCGGTTTGCCGCCGGATCGAAGAGGAAGCGACCGAAAACGCCAACGCCCGCGCCCGCCGCATCATCTCGATGGCGATCCAGCGCGTCGCGTCCGATCACGTCGTTGAGAACACCGTTTCGGTGGTCGATCTGCCGTCCGACGACATGAAAGGGCGAATCATCGGCCGCGAGGGACGAAACATCCGGGCCCTCGAAGCCGCGACCGGCGTTGACCTCATCGTCGACGACACACCCGAAGCGATCATTCTTTCTTCCTTCGACCCGATTCGCCGTGAGATCGCCCGCATCACGATCAACCGACTTCTCGCCGACGGCCGCATTCACCCGGCCCGCATCGAAGAAACCGTCGAGAAAACGCGGGCGGAATTCTGGGAAAAAATTAAAGCCGAAGGGGAAGCCGCGGCGTTCGAGCTGGGAGTTCCCGATTGCCATCCGGAGCTGATCAAGCTCCTCGGGCGGCTCAAGTACCGGACGAGCTTCGGGCAAAATGTTCTTCAGCATTCGAAGGAAGTCGCCTGGTGCGCCGGAGTCATGGCCGCCGAAATGGGCGCCGACGCCGTCACGGCGCGACGCGGCGGGCTTCTGCACGACATCGGAAAAGCGATCGACCGCGAGATGGAAGGAACTCACCTCGAGCTCGGCCGCGACGTTCTCAAGAAATTTGGCGAGCGCCCCGAAGTCATTCACGCGATGGAGTGCCATCACGGCGATTACGAGCCGCGCTCGATCGAAGCGGTTCTCGTCAACGCCGCCGACGCCCTTTCGGCCGCCCGCCCCGGCGCGCGCCGCGAAATCATGGAGACCTACATCAAGCGTCTCGAGAAGCTCGAGAAAATTCCCGAAGGAATGGAAGGCGTGCAAAAGGTTTTCGCGATGCAAGCCGGTCGCGACCTTCGAATCGTCGTCGATGCGACGAAAGTGACCGACGAAAAGGCCTACTGGATCTCGAAGGAAGTTGCGAAGCGGATCGAGCAGGAGCTGACGTATCCCGGGCAGATTCGAGTGACCGTGCTGCGGGAGACGCGAGCAGTCGAGTACGCGAAATGATGCCGTTGATTCTGCGCCGGACAGGTTGGAGCGGCGATGCGGGATGCATGCGGCCCGCCGCAGGAGGAGCCGACCGCAGGCGTACTCGGCTGTACGTCGAGGATCGGCGACGACGAGAAGGGCCGGAGGCGCCCGCACGCGCCGCTCGTGCCAGCTCATGAATCTTCTTTTCATCGGTGACGTCATCGGCTCGCCCGGCCGCCGCGCGCTCCGCGAGGGGCTCGGCGGAGTCATCGACAGGAAGAAGATCGATTTCACCGTCGCCAACGTGGAGAACGCCGCCGGCGGGTTCGGAGTCACGATGGACACGTATCGCGAGATGAACGAAATGGCGATCGACGTGTTCACAAGCGGCAATCACATCTGGGACAAGAAGGATTTCGTCCCGCACCTCGACGAGCTCGACAATCTGATTCGCCCGGCCAATTACCCGCCGGGAAACCCGGGCAAGGGCTGGGTTGTCAGGCCGACGGCGTCCGGCATCCCGGTGGGAGTGATCAACCTGATGGGGCAGGTCTACATGCCGAACGTCGATTCACCCTTCCGGTGCGTCGACGATCTTCTGGCGCGCGAAAAGTTTCCGAAAATCATTTTCGTCGACATGCATGCCGAGGTGACCAGCGAGAAGAACGCCATGGGGCATCATCTCGACGGGCGCGTCTCCGCCGTGGCCGGAACTCACACCCATATACCCACGGCGGACGAGCGGATTCTGCCCGGCGGAACCGGCTACCTGACGGATGTCGGCGCCACCGGCCCCTACGACGGAATCATCGGATTCAAGAAGGGGCCGATCCTCGAAAAGTTCCTCACCCAGACCCCCCGGAGCTTCGAGGTCGCAACGAAAGACATTCGCCTCTCGTGCGTGGTGTTCACGATCGACGAAGAGAGCGGAAAGACCACGGCGGTCGAGCGGTTTCAGGTACGAGTCGACTGAGGATCAGCGTGGCGGCTTCATGAACGACATCACCGCACTTCAGCAGGTTCCCCTCTTCGGAGGAATGGACTCGACGGAGCTCGAAAACGTCCGGCAGATGATGAAGCGCCGGAGGTACCTCGCCGGCCAGGTCATCATGCGCGAAGGTGAGCCCGGCGACGATCTTCACGTTCTGCTCGAGGGGCGCGTTCAGGTTCTCGTCCGCGACGTCGCCGGTAACGAGCTTCTCCTCGACGAAGAAGAGCCGGGCGCGTTTTTCGGCGAGCTTTCCATGCTCACGGGCGAGCCCCGGTCGGCCAGGATTCGTGCGGCGGAAGACGTCGTGACGCTGTCCCTCGAGCGTTCGGAATTCCTCAAATTTCTGGAGAAATATCCGTTGGCGGCGATCGACGTTCTGACGGTTCTGGGGCGCCGGCTTCACCAGACCGACGCCCTCCTCCGCCAGAGCGCCAGCCAGAATGCGAACGTGGTCGCCGAGGAAACGCTGAGTTTGACCGAGAAAATCGCGGACAAGATTGCCGAATTTTCCGGCAGCATGCCGTTTCTCATCCTGAACACCCTCTGGTTTCTCGCCTGGATTCTTTGGAACCAGCCCTGGTTTCCCGGTTACGACTTCGACCCGTTCCCGTTCGGGCTCCTGACGATGATCGTGTCGCTCGAAGCGATTTTTCTTTCGATCTTCGTCCTGATCAGCCAGAACCGCCAGGCCGAAAAGGACCGGATCGCCGCAGACATCGACCATCAGGTCAACACGAAAGCCGAGCTGGGGGTGGGGCTTCTCATACGCCGCCTGGACGACCTCGAAGCGAGCTTCCATCGCCACGGCTCCGACCAGACCACCCTCCTGCGCCGCGTCGCGCGCACGACGGGCGCGATCGATCCAAAGGAGATGGACGGCGGGGAATGAGCTCCGACGCGATCCGTTTCGTTTGCCCGCTTCGCCAGGACGGCCGCCCACGCCTCACAGTCTTGCTGACCACTCGGAACGAAGAGAGGCACGTCGAAGCGTGCCTGGCGTCGATTCGGTCGATCGCCGAGGGAATCGTGACCGTCGACTCGTTTTCTTCCGACCGGACGCGCGAGCTCGCCGGGAAGATGGGATCAACCGTCTGGACGCACGAGTTTCTCGGTTCCGCGGCGCAGAAGAACTGGGCGATGGAGCGGATTGACACCGATTGGATTCTCGTCATCGACGCCGACGAACGGATTCCGGAAGCTCTCGCGGGAGAAATTCGAAACGCTGTGGACCGCGATTCGCCGGGGACGAGCGCTTTTCGGATTCGCCGGATTCAGTGGGCTCTCGGCCAGCCGATCCGGTGGAGCGGTTGGCAAACCGACTCCGTGATCCGACTTGTCAGGTCGGAGAGAGGGCGTTACCCCGATCGCCGCGTTCACGCCGAGATGGACGTCGACGGCCCGGTCGGAGAGCTCTCGGGCCGAATGATCCACCACACCTTCGAGAGTCTGGTGCAATACCTGCCCAAAGTCGGGAAGTTCGCGAACTGGGGCGCCGCTCAGGCGTTTCGCGACGGAAAGCGCGCGGGAGGGGTCACGATCCTGGCGCGATCGACGTGGCGATTGGTCCGAACGTTTGTTTTCCAGCTCGGCGTCCTGGACGGCTGGCGGGGAGCCGTGGTCTGCGGGCTCCAGGCCTACGGGACGTTCCTCAAATGGAGCTGGGTGGCGGAATGGACGGCCGCAGAAAAGTCGGGACGGCCGATCGTTGGAATGCCGGAGTTCGAAAAGAGCGCCGAGGCGGTGGGCCCGGGCCCCGGATGATTCGGGGGCTCGGCGGCGTTTCACCGGATCAAGGGCAACTCCCGGAAAGATCCTGAATGTAGCTGCAGGCGCCTCCCGAGCCGGCAACCGGCAACTCGCCGTTCGAGCCATTCTTGCCGTACGAACCTTCGAAGCCGGCGGTGTTGTTACCGACCACGACGAAGTAAATATTCGTAGTGGCGCCGGGATCGAACGAAATCGTCGCGGTGTTGAGGCGGTTGCAGAATCGGTTCGACCACGATACGCCCGTGGTCGGCAGGGTCGAAATCGTTCCTGTGTAGATCGTGTTGTCGAGCGTTCCGCATCCCGTGGTGTGCGCGACATTCAACACGGTCGATGCCGCCACCTTGGTGATCCGGAGCTGGTTCGCCGGGCTGTCCTCTTTCGGTGCGCCGAGCGCGGAACGGTTGAGCTCCCAGATGCCGCGCCCGTGCGTGGCGGCGCGGAGCTTTCCGTTCGAGACATTGAAGCCGAGCTCTGCGACGGCGACGGCCGGAAGATTGTTTTTCAGGCTCGTCCAGGTTGTTCCGGTCCAGACCGCGGTATTTTCGTAGATACCGAAGTCGGATCCCGCGTAGGCATGGTTGACGTCGGCAGGGTCTATCACGATGCAATTGAACGGAACCGCCGGGAGGGAGCCCGTGATGTTTGCCCAGGCGCCGCCGCCGGCCGTCGAACGATAGACGTGAGGTGCGCCGAAGCCCGAGACTGTTGCGAGAACTTTCTGGCCGTTCGTGGGGTCGGTGGTCATTGCCGTGACCGTGGCGCCCGAAAGCCCGGTCGAGCGGTCGGTCCAATTCGTTCCGCCGTTGGTTGTCGTCTGAAGCTTTCCGTTCGACGTTCCGACGTAAATCGTCCCGGCTGTGCCGTTGTTCTTTGCGGAGTGAATCGAGAGGATGTCGCCGCCTCCAGCCGTGAGATCGGTGCTGATCGCGCTCCAGACGTTACCGGTGCGGGCAGCCGTGTTCTTGTAGAGGTTGAAGCTTCCTGCGTACATCGTGGTCGAGGCGTTCGCATCGAGCGTGAACGGGGCGATGAATTCCGTCGCCCCGTCGGGCACGCAGTTGAACGAACAGGCGCAACCGCCGAAGTTCTGGAAACAGGTCCACGCTTGCGGAGACGCGATCATCGCCGTATTTCTCTGAATGTAGGCGAAAACGTATTCTTCGTACGCGGTCGTGGCGTTGACCGAATCCCAGGCCGACTCCCCCCCGTCTCCGCCGAAAAGCTCCTGGTAGGTCGTTCCGTTGTAGTACGCGTCGCCGTTGTCTTGCAGCCCGCCGTGAAATTTCGTCGGATCGGTCGGATGCTGAGCGAACCCGTAATACTGCTGAGTCGACAGACCGACGTTTTTGTTCGACCAGGTGGCCACCGTCGCCGGAATCGATGCCGAGAACATTCCTCCATCATTGGCGTCGTAGATCGTGCTGGAGTCGGGCATGACAAGGAAGTGATGGTCGGCGTGAGAAAATCCCGTTCCGGATCCGGCCCAGTTCGAGATCTGGCTGAGCGTGAGGCCGTTGTCGGTCGAGAGCCAGTCGTCGAGACCCCCGACCACGAGGCGTGCGGGATTTGCCGGGTCGACGGCTCCGGCGATCGCGTACCACCCCTGCCCGGACAGGTAATCGGTGGTTGTGTTTTTTGCGACCCAGGTGACGGGCGCCGCTGACGCGTTCGCCGTGTAATAGATTCCGAGATTGCTCCCGCCGGAGTTGGAGGTCAGCGCGTAGAGCTGCTTGGGATCCGACTTCGATATCGCGAGTGCGATGCGGTTGACATCGGATGCCGCGAATCCATTGCCGCCCGGGCCCGTCGAAATCTTCGTCCAGGCGGCGGCTGCGTTCGTCGATCGATAAACTCCATTATCGCCGACGGGCGACGGATAGCCGAAAGCGACATAGACGATGGAAGGATTTCCGGCCGTCGGCGTCACGGAGTCGAGAGCGACGTCGGTTCCGAAATAATTTCCACCCGCTGCGCCGCACTGGGTTCGCGTCCAGCTCGTCCCGCCGTTTATCGTGTAGAAGAGCCCGCCATCTCCGGCTGCGTAGACCTTGTTCGAGTCGCGGGGGTCGATCGCGATTCTGCGGATGCACTGATTGGGTTGCGAGTAAAGAAACGTGATCGCCATCTGCGACCAGGTCGAACCGCCGTCGGTCGACTTGAAGAGCCCGGCGCTGCCGATTCCGTCGCCGCTGAAGTTTCCTTCTCCCGTCCCGACGTAAATCGTGTTCCAGTTGTTCGGATCGACCCCTACGGCGCCGATCGACTGCGAAGCGACCGAATCAAAAATCGACGTCCAGGTGGTTCCACCGTCGCTGCTTCTCCAGACGCCGCCATCGGCCGTTCCGAAAGTGATCCTGTTCTTGCTGGTCGGGTCGACGGCCATGGACGTCGCACGTCCCGACGTGTAATCGGTCGCGCCGTAGATCGACCGGTAGGTGGTCGGAACGATGAGGCTCCAAACCGCCGAGGTGTCGGGTGTGATGGGAGATGAAGTCTTCGACGCGGCCGCCACAGGCCGAAGCGATCTTTCGGTCGCCTGCGCTCGCTGCCGCCAATCGGTCGGAACCGGCTGATCGTAAGGAAAAAGCCGCTGGCTCAGTCCGTAGTACGAGCGGCGTTCGGGAATCGTCGCGGTTCCGTCCTGAATTCGCCTTGCAATCCGGGCGAGCCAGAAATGATCGTAATCGAAGATTCTGGGGTCGATTCGCTTGATCGGCGGGAATCGATAGGCGTCTCCTTCCCTCGAAAGATCGTTGGCGGTGGAGGACGGCGGAGCGACGAAAGGATCCGCTGGACGGGGAGCTTCCTGCGCCGAAAGTCGAACCGCACCGAAAAGCGCGAGCGTTGCGGCGACCAATGGGAGGCGGGTTTTCATGGGGAGCTCCTGACTGCCACGAGGGTTGACTTCAAAACCTAGCTAACAAACGGCAGCCGGGAAATATTCCGCTACTTGTACTCCTCCCCGAGGAGGATCTTGCACAGGAACCGGATCTGATTGTAGTCGGCATCTGTGACCGCGGTTGCGCCGCGGGAAAAAGCGTCTCCCGAGGCGGCGTTCACGGCTTTGAATTCGAGGAGCGACTTGCGGAAAGCCTCGACCCAGCGGGGATCGGCGTCCTTTCTGACGACGACGGGGACGCCGGGAATGGGGTCGGAGGTCGCGATCGAGCGAAGTCCCCGGGCCTTGTTCGACTCGAAAGCGGCGGCGATGAGCCCTCCGGCATCGTAGCTTCCGGCGAGAACCGCCTCGGTGACCAGCTCGTGATTGCCGACGAAATCGTGTTTCCCGAGGTCGGTCTCCTTGATCCGGGCTTTGGAAAGGAGGAGGAGGGGGTAGAGATGCGACGACGTGGAATCCTTGTAGCCGAACGCGAAGCTCTTCCCTTTGAGCTCCTCGACTTTTTGAATCGGGGAATCGGATTTCACGATGATGACGCTGAAATACTTCGGGCCGTCGGCAACGACGGCGTAGGCGCCGAACTCGTGATGGGCCCGGACGTAATTCACCGGGCCCAGAACCGCGGCATCGACCTTCCCCGACCGGAAGGCGTCGAAGAGGTCCTCCGGATTCGAAAACGTTTCGATCTCGTATCTGTGGTTTCCCGAAGAGTTCAAGTGCTTCAGGATCGGGGCGAAATTGCGGGACGCGGCCGATTTGCCCCCTCGCTCGCTGTTGCCGATCCGGATGACGCCGCCGGAGGCCCGTGAAGGGGCGGGCTCGGAAGTTCCGGGGGCGCCGCAAAAAAACAGGAGAAGAAGAATCGGCGGAAGCGAAGGAATGCGGAACGTCATCGCGTCACCTCTCGGTTTCGGGACGAAGACGGGAAGCGTGGAGCGCCTGACCTCATCATATTCACAATCCCGCCGCCGGTCCGGCTATCGAGCGCGCCGGATCTCGAGGAGATCCGAAAAAATTTCCTCGAACCGTTCGACCGAGTGTCCGAGATGGTATCGCTCGCGCGCTCTTTTGCGTGCCGCCGAACCCATTTCCCGGGCGAGGCCACGGTCCCCGAGAATTCGCTGGAGCGCGTTTGCAAGGGCGGTGTCGTCGCCCGGCGGCACGAGGAATCCGGTCTCGCCGTCGGCGACGACTTCCCGGGGACCGCCATGATCGCTCGCCACCACGGGCCTCCCGGCGGCCATCGCTTCGAGCAGAATCAGTCCGAACGACTCGGGAAGTATCGACGGGCTCGCCACAACCCAGGCCTCTTCGAGCAGATCGGAGACGTCCTCATCGAACGGACGAAAATCGACGCGCGGCCGTATTCCGAGGCTCTCGGCTTCGAGAGCCAGTGTATCGGCGAGTGCATTGCCGCCACCGAACTGATCGCCCGCGAAGATCAGGCGCGGCGGATGGCTCGTTTCCGTGAGATCGATTTTCGCGAAGGCGCGAAGAAGGATGTGAGGGCCCTTTCGAGTCGACAGCCGGCCGACGTAGGCGATGAGGGGGACCGCCGAACGCGGCGCCCCCGGCTCTCCGGCCGGGGCGTCGATTCCATTGTGGATGATCTCGATTTCCGGATTCGACCGATCGGGATCGAGGGAGGCCCGGGCCGCCTCGGAGACGACGACGATCCGGGTGGCGAGCTTGCGGACGAGGAAATGCACGACGCCGCGGCCGGTGCGATCGGTCACGATTTCGTGGACGTGCCAGAGGAGCGGAATTCCCGCGAGTCGCGCGGCGAATGCTGCCGGGAAGACCGTGACGGTGTTCGCGTGAACGAGGCGGATCCGCTCGCGTTTCATGAGACGGGCGAGTCGCAGCGTCGAAAGGGCGACATCGATCGCGTATCGGGGCGCGCGGAGCGGCGACAGGACGCGGCGCCGAAGAATGCCGATCCGGAGGCGGTACACCCGGACGCCGTCCTCGGCGAGGCGGCGAGAGAGGCGCCCGGCGTACGGAAAGTCCGTCGAGACGACGACGACGGGCCGGAATCGATTCCGGTCGAGTCTGCCGACGAGCTCGAGAAGGACGCGATCCGAGCCATAGAGCTCGTCCGACGGGTGAACAAAAAGAATCGACGCCGGAGCGCTTTCCCCTTCCTTTTTGAAAACGTCACTCGGCTCGAAAATCTGCGCCGGCACGTGCTTTCCGCGGAAGGAAGTCGATGCGACGGAAAGTCCGAAGACGATCCAGAACGAAGCGAGCCAGCTGGTCTCCGTGGCCTGCGCGCAGATCAGGACGACGGCCAGTACCGCGAGACGTTCGATGGCTCGGCCGCGTTCGTCATTCGAGCGGGCGCTGCGCGCCTGTTGAATCAGGAAAAATGCCACGGTGCCGGTCAATGTGAGGATCAGCATCAGGCCGGTCACTCCCGTGTCGACGAGGAGGTGGATCTCGAGATTTCCGGCCCAGGCGAGAGTTTTGTCGTCTCCCCCCCGCAGCCGCTCCATGGCCCCGTGCCCCGCACCAAGGAGTGGCGACGCGCGCCAGATTTCGAGGGCGGCCTCGTAGCTTCGAAGCCGAACGCGAACGTTCGGGTCGTCCTGCGCACGGGAGAGCGAGGCGATTTTTCCGGCGACGCCGAGCCGCGCTTCAGGGAGGGCGCCGAAGCCGTCGTCGCGATGAGTGATGAGGAGGGTGGCCGCGGCCGCAAGCAGGGCGAGCGCCGTCAGTGCCGCAAAACGCCAATGCTGGCGCCGTCTTTCGGAAGGAGCGAAAACGATCGCCGGAAGCGCGACGGCGGGGAGAGCGATCCACGCGGCTCGCGTGAGGCTGACCGCCGTGGCGGCCGCCGAGATCGCGAATCCGAAAAAGAAAAGGATCCGCATCCGATTGGGACGCGAGGCGTCGAGGGATCGCACCAAAAGGGCCGCCGCGGAAGCCGCCGAGAGCATTCCGAGGAGATTCGGTTCCAGGAGTGTTCCGTGCGGGTGGTGATAGCCGAGGTATTGCTGGAAAGTCATCCCCCAGGTCGTGCCGAAGAAATCGTGGGAGGTCAGAGCCGCCAGGCCGAAGGCGCTCTCGAGCACGGTCAGAAAAAGAAATCCGTTCCAGGCTCGTTCCGATTCGTCTCGTGTCCGCAGGAGCATCGGCAAGAGAAAAAAAGGAAGAGTGGTTGCCGCCAGTCGCACTCCGTGCGCCATGGCGCGGCCGGTCTCCGGTTCTCCGATGGCCCCGAACACGCCGGCGGCCAGCCAGGCGAGAACGAACAGTCCGAGCCGGGGAGGCGCTCCCGCGCGCCGCCGGAAAAGAACCCCGAGGGCGACGAGCGGCCCGGCGACCTGTTCAGGGCGGACATTCCATTCACCCACAGGAAGTGACCATCCCGAAAGAAACGAGGAGGCGGAGAGTAGCGCCGCCGAGGCAAGGGGAGAAAGGGTGATGGCGCCGAGTGCTGCAAGGATCGCAGCCGAAGCCGCGAGCGCTGCGACCGGGGAATAAGCCCCGAGAGCTCCTGCGATACCGGATGCACTGAGGAGAGCTGCAGCCTCACGTCCCCGTTCGGATCCGCGGGGGCGTCCTGAAATTTCCGTCATGGGCGGTCGCTTGTTTTCGCACCCTGGTCGGCGGGCGCCGTCTCGGGCGGCACCGGCCGCCCGTGCCGGAGGATTGCGAAATAAGACGCGGCTGCGGCAGCGGCTGCAGCCGTGGCGCACACGAACGGTCCTCCTGGCGCGAGGCTCAGGGCGGCGACTGAGGAGGCCGCTGCGGCCACGACGGCGATCAGCGTCCGCCGCCATTCAGGAAAGAGCGGCAGCTTCTCGTGCCGAACGAGGGGATACGCGAGCCCGATCGCGGCAGTGCACCACGCGGCATCACGAGCGGCGGCGAGACCCGGCGCGCCTAGTGGCCGAAGAATTGCGGCCGCTCCGATGTAAACACCCAGAGCTGCGAGTTGCGCCACCGCAACCTGGCGGGCGCGCCCCGCCGCCAGAAGATACTTGGAAGCGATTTCGACGATCCCGAGCGCCACCACCGCAGGGGCGAGGGTCATCAGGACCGAGGCGAGAAGTTTCGACGAGCTCTCGTCCAATCTCCCATGCCCGAAAGTGATCGCGACGATTGGAGCGGCCGCAGCGGCCGTGACGACGGCCGAATAGGCGAGGATCCGGATGGTCCAGCTCGCCGTTTCTCCCGCTTCCCGGTTCGATCCGGTGTCCGCGCGGGTGCGTCCGCGCACGAGTCTCGGAAAGGCGACCGAAGCCAGCGGCGCCGCGATGAGACGCATCGGGAGGTGAATGAGCTTCCCGCCCCAGCTCAGGATGGCGACCGATCCGGGGGCGGCCGAGGACGCGAAATTTTTTTCGGCCAGGTCGATGCCGTAGGCCGCGGCAAGCGCGACGGTGAGGGTGCCGATCTCGAACCAGGGGAAGGAGACGAGAGGAATGGATTCTTCCGCCGGACCCAGGAGCCGGGCGTTTCGAAGCCCGGCCAGAACGCCGGCCAGAGTCACCACGCTTCCGGCGGTCATCCCCCAGGCCGCCGAAAAAATCCCGAGGCGGCCGTGAAAGGCGGCGATCAGCGAGATCGAAACGAGATTGCCGAGGAACAGCGCGACAACCGGTGTCCTGTAGGCGCCGGCTGCGGTCAGCGCGGCCGTGCCCACCAGGGCGGCGGACGTGAGAACGCCATAAGCCAGCAGGATCGGGAGAAGCCGGGCCATCATGAGCAATGTCTCTTCGGAAAAACCGGGAGAGAGGATCCGGGCGACCGGCCGCGCGAACGCCGCGATCGCCAGCGCCAACAGGCCTCCGGTGAGCAGGACATTTCGAAGCATGCGCGAGAGGAGCCGCCTGGCCCCCTCCTGATTCCGCTTCTCGAGCAACGCTGCGATCGACGACGTGAGGGGCGGGGAGAGCGCGCCGCCGACGAGAAAGTACGCGGCGCCGAAGGGGATTGCCAGAGCCGCGTAGTAAGCGTCGGTGGACGACGCGGCGCCGAAGAACTGGGCGATTTTCGTTTCGCGGATAAATCCGAGAACGGCCGAACCCGCCGTTAGAAGGACGAGGACGACGTAGAGCTCCCGAGAGGGGCGCGAATCAACTCCGGGCATCCCCTTCGTCCTGCCCGGGGCGCGCACGCCGCCGGGGCGCTGACAGAACGAGAAGCGCCGCGAACGAAGCGGCCGCAAGAGCTCCGGCGGCGCCGGCCATGCGCGGACGCGGACGACTCGGGAAGGCGGGGCGGGCCGCGGTGGCAAAGGGGACGAGCTCGAAAGCTTTCGTTGCAGCTTCGAGCGGCGCGAGGGCGCGCCGGCGTTCGATTTCGGAAAGAGCCGACATCGCCCCGTCGAACCTTTTGGAAGCCGCTGTGAGGGACGATTCCACTTTCGCGATTTCCTCTTCGAGCTTCACCGCGCGGCGGATCGCGTCGGAAGTTCGTCTCCTCGCTTCGGTGGCGCTCGCGCGCGCTCCTGCCTCCGTGGCCGCCGACTCGGCGATCCCTTCTTCCGCGAAATCGCGAACGGGTTCGGCTTCTTCGCGCAGGACGGCGGACCCCGGGCGGGCGCTTTCGCCGGCACGATCCCTCGCCGCGGTGGCTGCCGCGTCTTCGGCAAGACTGCTCGCGAAGCTTCGCTTCCCGGCGTGCTGGCGGGCGGTTGCTTCGTAGCTCTTCCTCTTCTCCTGTTGTTCGACGGCCGTGAGTGCCGCCGTCCTCTCGTCCGTGGCGCCCGCCTCGACTTCGGCGAGCGCGGCCTTGAGCTCCGATCTGCGGACTTCGAGATGGCTCGCCCGCCGCAGGTCGACGAGCTCCTTCTCGAGGCGACTCGCCTCGTCGCGCGCGCGAAGATTGGCGGCGCCTGACGAGTCGCGGGTTCTCTCCGCGATCTCCTCGTTGATCCTGCGGTTCTCGGCCGAGGCGCGTTCGGCGACGCAGCTCACGAAGTCGGCGGCATTCGATGGATCGGTCGATTCGAAGGAAAGCTCGAGCAGGCGCGTGTTTTCTGGCATCCGGACGCGAAGCCTCGAAGCGAGGCGGGCCGGATCGCGCGGCCCCGCCGCCTCGGCCGAAAGTTTTTCGGCGCAGGCCGCGCAGACCGAGGGAGAGGCGAGCAGGGCGGTGTAGGAGCGAATCGGCGTCAAATTGAAATCGACGGACCCGCCCGATCCTCCGATCCGCGGTTCGACGGCCAGCAGCGACGCGGACGCTCGATAGGTCGGTGTTTCGAGCTTTGAAAGGGCGAACCCCAGAATGCCGCCGACGAGAGCAGCACCGGCGATCCAGAAGAATCGTTCCCGAAGCCGTTCGAGGACCGGTCCGGCTTCGTCCCGCGCAAAGGGCGCGGGGACGATTCGCCCTTCTCGGGAGTCCTCCCTCAAAGGCGCTCCGCCTGGCGTCGGGCGCTCGTCCCGGTTCCCGGGGCTCATGGTCGGTGTCACCGCCGGATTCTACATGGCGATTCGAGCGGTTGGCGGTTCCGAAACGAATCTGCTATTTTCCGCTCTCCTGCGGTCCACTCCGGAATTTTCGGCGCGGAGAGTTGGCTGAGTGGCTTAAGGCAACGGTTTGCTAAACCGTCGTAGGGCGAAAGCCTTACCGGGGGTTCGAATCCCCCACTCTCCGCCATATTTCAGAAACGGCCGAATCCGGGGCGCCCGCCGCCACGAGGGCCGCCACCTGGGTCGTCGCATCTGCCAACACCTCAAACGGTTGCGCGAAGGTGACGTCGAGCG
>Ga0315281_10005530_pt1 | contig 18076 bp, 13 predicted proteins | sample YL17G07_0_MG_FD_204540 | JGI IMG/M metagenome (GOLD analysis project Ga0315281, IMG submission 204540) | Sediment microbial communities from Yellowstone Lake, YNP, Wyoming, USA - YL17G07_0 | ecosystem: Environmental > Aquatic > Freshwater > Lake > Sediment | place: USA: Wyoming | collected...
CCGGCGTACATGACATTGATCCGCTGCGTCATCCCCGCCACGACGCCGAGATCATGGGTAATGAGGATCAGCGCGGTTCCGGCGTCCGTGGTCAGGCGGGCGAGGATCTCGAGCACCTGCGCCTGGATGGTCACGTCCAGGGCGGTCGTCGGTTCGTCGGCGATGAGGAGCTTCGGTTCGAGCGCCAGCGCCATCGCGATCATGACCCGCTGGCGCATGCCGCCGCTGAACTGGTGCGGGAAGCTCTTCAGGCGGTTCCCAGGCTTGGAGATCCCGACCATCTCGAGGAGTTCGACGGCACGTGCCCGTGCGTCCGCCTTCGAGACATCGCGATGGGCCCGAATCGTCTCTACCAGCTGCTCCTCGATCGTGAGCACGGGATTGAGCGACGTCATCGGGTCCTGGAAGATCATCGCAATCTCGCGGCCACGGATCTTTCGGATCTCGGATTCGGGCAGGGTCAGGAGATCCACTTCGTCGAAGAGCACCTCGCCGCCCTCGATCCGACCCGCCGGTTTCGGAAGCAGCCGCATGAGGGCCAGGTTCGTGACGCTCTTGCCACAGCCGGATTCGCCGACGAGGCCGAGCGTCTCGCCGGGCTCCAGCTGGAAGCTGACGCCGTTCACGGCGTGGATCGTCGCGTCCGCGGTACGAAAGCGGACGACGAGATCGCGGACGTCGAGAAGTGCCATCGCCCTGCCTACCGCTTCAACTTGGGATCGAGGGACTCGCGAAGCCCGTCGCCCAGCAGGTTGAACCCAACCGCCGAGATCACGATCGACCCACCGACGAAGAAGACGATGTGGGGCGCGGCGGTCAGGAAGCGGCGCGCGTCAACGAGCATCGTCCCCCACTCCGGCGTTCGCGGGTCTGGCGGCCCCAGGCCCAGGAAGCCAAGGCCGGCGATGTCAATGATTGCGGTCGCCAGGATCAGGGTGGCCTGCACGATCAACGGCGTCAGCGCGTTCGGGAGCATGTGCCGCACGAGGAGGCGCAGCTTCGACGCCCCGACGGCGCCGGCGGCGATGACGTAGTCCGATTCGCGCAGGGCGAGGATGGAGCCCCGCAGCAGCCGGGCGAAGATCGGCACGTAGGTCACGGCGATCGCGAGCATCAGCTGGAGCATCCCCCGGTCGAGCCAGGCGATGATCCCGATTGCGAGCAGGATGCCGGGGATCGCGAGCAGCACGTCGGTGATCCGCATGAGGACCGAGTCGACCAGCCCGCCGAGCCCGCCGGCAAGCGACCCGATGATCGCCCCCATCACGAGGGCCATGATCACCGCGATGACGCCGACCTGGAGGCTGATCTGGGCGCCGTACATGACCCGGCTGAGCATGTCTCGACCCAGCTTGTCCAACCCGAACGGGTGGGCGGCGCTCGGGGCCTGGAGGCTCGGGCCGAGACGCTGCTCGTATGGCCCGTACGGCGCGATCACTCCGGCCAGGACGGCCACCCCGATGAACAGCACGATGAGGACGAAACCGAGCATCGCGGGCTTGTTGTGCAGGAGGCGCCGGTAGGCGTCGCTCCACAGGCCGCGGCTGACGCGCGCCTCGACGGCGACCTTCCCTCCCCCGGCGGCGATCGTCGCCCCGCTCATGCGTACCGAATCCTGGGGTTCAGGAACGCGTACCCGATGTCCACGATCAGGTTGACGACCAGGAAGATGAGCGCGAACACGAGGATCGTCGACTGCACGATCGTGAGGTCGCGGTTGCCGATCGCGTCCACGACCCAGCGGCCAACGCCGTTCCACGAGAAGACCGTCTCCGTCAGGACGGCGCCCCCGAGCAACCCGCCGACCTGGAGGCCGATCACGGTGGTGACCGGGAGCCAGGCGTTGCGCATGATGTGGCGACCATCCACGCGTCGCTCCGTGAGGCCCTTGGCGCGGGCCGTCCGGACGTAGTCCTCGTTCGAGACCTCGATGACCGAGGCGCGCGTGATCCGCGCGATGATCGCGAGCGGGATGGACCCGAGGGCGATCGAGGGCAGGATGAGGTGGCGCAGCGCGTCCGCGAAGAGATCCCAGCGTCCAGCCAGCGCCGTGTCGACGAGCATGAAGTTCGTGACGCTCTCGAAGTGGGAGCGGGCGTCAAGGCGACCCTGGGTCGGGAGCCAGCCGAGGTTCACCGCGAAGATCAGGATCAGCACGAGGCCGAGGACGAAGACGGGGATGCTGATTCCGAAAAGGCTGATCACGGTCACGAGGCCGTCGATCCAGCCCTGGGCATGCCGGGCGGCCAGGCGTCCCAGCGGGATCCCGACGCCGACCGCGAAGATCAGCGCGCCGGTCGTGAGTTCGACGGTGCCCGGGAAGCGGACCGCGAACTCGGCCAGGAACGGCTTGTTGTTGATCACCGAGGCACCGAAATTGCCTCGGAGCAGGTCGCCGAGATAGGTGAAGTACTGGATGTAGAGAGGCTCGTTGAGGCCGAGGTTCTCGCGCAGGTGGGCGCAGGACGCCTCGGTCCGATGCTGGCCCAGGATCGCCGTGCACGGGTCCCCGGGCAGGAGATGGACGAACGCGAACAGGACGACCGAGAGTCCGAGCAGGACCGGGATCGCCCCGAGGAGGCGGCGCACGATGTACTTGACCATCGGTCGAGCCGTTCGTCCCTGTGGTGTGAAGCACCCCCGGGGCCCGTGCGGGCCCCGGGGGTGCGGTCGTTCCGAATGCAGCCGCCGCGGAGCGGCGGATGACCGCCTAGCGGTTGAGCCAGACGGAGTTCAGGAACTCGGTGAGGCTGCCGCTGCCGACGAAGCCCATGACGGTCGCCTGCGCAACCGCCGGGGGCGTCGAGTTGATGAGCGGGACGGTCGGCATGTCCTTCTTGAGGAGGTCCTGGGCATGCTCCCAGAGGGACTTGGCGGTCGCCTCGTCGGTGGCCGCGAGAGCGTCGTTCATCGTCTTCTCGAGCTCGTCGTTCTTGTAGGCGAACTCGGTCGACGGGGCGCCGTCCACGTAGCCGAAGAAGGCGATCTTGAGGAAGTTGTCCGGGCCGGCCCAGTCACAGGTCCAGCCGAGGAGCCACATCTCGAAGTTGCCCGCGTACTCGTGATCGAGGTAGTCCGGCCGCCACGTCTCCGTGTGCGGCACGACCGTGAACCCGACGGCCTCGAGGTCATTCGTGATGGCCTCGAAGATGCCCTGCGGATCCGGCATGTACGGGCGCGTGACATCCGACGGGTAGTAGAAGTCGAGGCTCAGGTCCGTCTCGCCGGACGCGGCGATCAGGTCCTTCGCCTTCTGCGGGTCGTACGTCGGAAGCCCGAGCGGCTTGGCGTACTGGGTGTTGACCGGCATCCAGTTGTCGGCGGGGACCGCCAGGCCGGCGTAGAAGGTGTCGATCAGGTACTGCTTGTTGACCGCGTAGCCGATGGCCTCGCGGATCTTCTCGTTCTTGATCGGCACGTACTTGTGGTTCATCGAGATCTGCAACGTGTTGCAGCTCACGCCGCGGTCGATGACCTGGAGCGCGGAGTTGGCCTTGACCGCGGCGATGTCGACGGGCGACACCTTCTGGGCGAGATCGATCTCACCGGTCGAGAGGCCGTTCATGATCTGGGCCTCCTCGGCGACCGGCTTGAAGACGACCTCGTCCAGGTGGGCGATGGCGTCCTTGTTCCAGTAGTCGGCGTTCTTGGTGATCGTGACGTGGTCGCCGACGACCCATTCCTTGAACTTGAACGGGCCCGTGCCGACCATCGCCGTCGGGCCACCCTGGGCGTACTCGATCTTGCTGACGTCCGTCGTCGCGTTGTCGGCATGGCCGGCTTTCAGCGCCGTCGGGCTCGAGATCGTGAAATACGACTGGCTGTTGCCAATGAGGAAGTTCGACCTCGGGGACTTGAGCGTGATGACGACCGAAGTCGCGTCGCTGGCGACGACCGACGCGACGTTGGATCCGTCGCCGTAGCCGCCGAAGATGGCGCCCGCGTAGTAGCTGTAGTCCTGGAGCTCGGTCGGGAAGTTCTTCCAGCGCAGGTAGTTGTAGACCACGGCGTCGGCATTGAAATCCGTGCCGTCGTGGAACTTCACGCCCTGCCGAATCTTGAAGGTGTAGGTCAGGCCATCCGGGGAAAGCGTCCAGCTCTCGGCGAGCGACGGCACGATCTCGGAGGTCGTGCCGGGCTTGAGCGCGACGAGGCCCTCCATGACGTTCTGCATGACGTACGAGCTGTTGCTGTCGTCAATCAGGGCCGGGTCCGTCCGGCTGATGTCGCCGGGGATCGCGACGACGAGCGTGCCGCCGTCCTTGGGCGCGTTGGGGTTCTCGGTCGGTGCCACGGTGGCGCCGCTGGTCGGCGCTGTGGTCACTTCCGCCGTCGGAGCGGGCGTTGCCGCTCCGCCGCAGGCCGCGAACGCGACCGCGACGGCGGCAACGAGGCCGCCCATCCGCATGTTCTTCATCCAGTTCTCCTCCAACTATCCCGAACCCAGCTCGGGTGATCGGACCCTCGGACGCATCCGGGCCCACGTTCGGAGCCCATCCTAGCGACTCGGGCCGGTCGCGTCACTCCCGGCGCGCGCACGCCTGGCGGGACTGACGCATCCCCGAAGCGCGCCGTTGCTCGTCGGCATGCCCGATCGGGTCCTTACTTCAGGAGCCCCTTCTTCATGAAGACGGCCTGGCTCGCCACGTCACCCAGGGCGGAACGCACGTCCCCGTACGCGGTGTTGCCCGCGAAGAACGCGCTGAACCCAGCCGTGACGGCGGCTCCATCGCCGGACTTGAGGCTGTTCTGAATCTGGATCGCCCCGTCGATCATCTGCTGGTAGGCGGCCGCCAGGCGATCCCCGACCGCCTTCGTGAAGGCATACGCCTGAAGACGCGGGATGTTCTTCTGGTTCTCCTGGAGGAACGGGATCACCCGCCCGATGACATCGAGGATGCGGGCCGGCTCGCCTGAATTCACCGCCGAGGCGAGATCGTCAGTCATGACGGCGAAGCCGCCGTCCGCAGCACCGAGGGCGATGGAGCTCTCGACGACCTCGATCGGCCACGGCGTCGCGTTGGGGTTGGGTCCGGTGGGTCCCGCGCTGATCGCCGCTGTCGATCCGGCCGTGGCGGTCGGGGACGGCACGGCCGAGCAGCCGACCGCGAGGGTCGCGAGGATGATCGTCGCCAGGGTGAGCCCCCCAACCCGGGATCCGCGACCGCCACAACGGCGGGCGACGGGTCGGCCGGCCCGCGTCTTCGAGGTCATCCGGCGGCGGCCGTCTCCACGACGGACTGCGTGGCGACCGTGTTCTCGACGGCGGCCTCGTTGATCTCCTCGGAGAAGTGGCACGCGGCGCTGTGGTTCGTCGTGTCCAGGACGCGCAGCGTCGGCTCGCTGGTGACGCACTGCTCCGGGTTCCCGAGGCGCTCGCGCAGCCAGCAACGGGTGTGAAATCGGCAACCGGACGGCGGCGCCGCCGGTGACGGCACGTCGCCCTTCAGCACGAGGCGCCTGGACCGCCGCCGCGGATCGGCCACCGGGATCGCCGAGAGCAGGGCCACGGTGTACGGGTGTCTCGGGTTCCGGTACATCTCCATGACGGTCCCGAGTTCGACGATCTTGCCGAGGTACATCACCGCGATGCGGTCGCTGAAGTACTCGACGACGGAGAGGTTGTGGCTGATGAAGAGATAGGTGAGGTTGAGGTCGCGCTTCAGGTCGAGGAGCAGGTTCAGGACCTGGCTCTGGATGGAGACGTCGAGAGCCGAGACCGGCTCGTCGCAGACGACGAAGTCCGGGCTCAGGGCGAGCGCGCGAGCGACCCCGATCCGCTGGCGCTGACCGCCCGAGAATTCATGGGGGTAGCGGCGGGTGTAGGCGCGCCGGAGGCCGACCAGCTCGAGGGCGTCCCCGACGCGCTGATCCCGCTCGGTGCGGCTCGAGATCCCCTGGGCGAGCAGGCCCTCCCCGATGATGTCGCTGATCGGCATCCGCGGGTTCAGCGACCCGAACGGGTCCTGGAAGATGATCTGCATGCGACGCCGGAGTGGGCGCATGTCCTCCGGATCCACGTCGGCCAGCTCGTACCCGTCAAAGACCACGTGACCGGCGGTCGGTGGCGTCAGCTGGAGCAGCGTCCGCCCGAGCGTCGTCTTCCCGCAGCCGGACTCACCGACGACACTGAAGACCTCACCGCGCTGGACATCGAAGTCCACCCCGTCGACGGCGTAGATCGTGCCGACGCGGTGGCGCAGGACGCCGCCGAGGATCGGGAAGTGCTTCTTGAGGCCGCGCACCGAGACCAGCGGCTCGTCGCTCGACGACGCCGCCGGCGCGGGCGCGGCCAGCCCGCCGGTCCCGACCCGCGTAAACGCGGCCGACTCCGCCTTGATCTCGGCGGCGGTCTTGATCTGGTGCATGGACCCGCGGTCGGTGAACCAGCTCAACCCCCGGAGGAGGCTCCACAGGAGCGGGACGCCGAAGACCAGCAGGAACACCGCGAGCGCGTCGATCGCGAACGTCGCATTCGCGGCGTCGAGCGGCTTCGCCGTGGACGGTTGCCGGCCGATGAAGTACAGCCCGACCGCACCGGCGACCAGCATGACCCCGACCAGCGAGGCCAGCCCGAGGGCCCAGACCCGCCGATTACGAAAGCCAAGCGTTGCGACTCGGGCAGCAATGGCGACGACGTAGGCCGGCCAGATGCGCACGAGCAGTCCCGGATTCTTCGCCAGGTCGCCGAAACCGGCAGCCGCGGAGTGGAAGACAAGCGACGCAAAGAACAGGAGGCCCGCGACCAGGAGGACGACCGCAATGACCCCATTGAGGATGGCGCGTGCCCGTAGGATCGGTCCAATCGGCCGCGGTCGAAGGCGACCCTTGATCCTGGGGGTGGCGAGGGCGCGCTGTTCGGTGGACTCCATGCGCTGCTCGGTCTCCTCCATCAACCCTGATCCGTCGACATGAGGCGCCCTGCACTCAACGCCACGCGGTGGGTGTCGAGCGCTGGGCGAAGCCGGGTCGCGCCGTCCGGTGTATGCAGGTGGCAGCGCGCATGGCGTCCGCCGGTTCCCACCTGGTTGAGGGCCGGGGCCACGCGCCGGCAGAGCTCCCAGGCATACGGGCAGCGCGGCTCGAAGCGGCAGGCCGGGGGCAGGTTGAACGGGGATGGAACGACGCCCTTGATGGCCGACAGCCGGCCACCCCGCTTCTCGACCGACGGGATGGACTCGAGCAGACCCATCGTGTAGGGATCCCGGGGCTCGACCAGGACCTCCTCGACGCTGCCGTGCTCGACGACTTCGCCCGCATACATCACGACCACGTCGTCAACCATCTCCGCCACGACGCCGAGGTCGTGGGTGATGAGCATCAGGGCCGACCCCGTGCGCTGCTGAATGGACTTGAGCAACTCCAGGATCTGGGCCTGGATCGTGACATCCAGCGCGGTCGTCGGTTCGTCGGCGATCAGGAGCTTGGGCTCGCATGAGAGGGCCATGGCGATCATGACGCGCTGGCGCATGCCGCCCGACATCTCGTGGGGGTACGCCGTCACGCGCCGCTCGGGGCTCGGGATCCCGACCAGACCCAGGCTCTCGATCGCCCGGTCCCAGGCGGCCTTCTTGCTGACCTTCTTGTGCGTCCGGACCTGCTCGGCGATCTGATCGCCCACCGTGAAGACCGGGTTCAGGCTGGTCAACGGCTCCTGGAAGATCATGGCCATGTCGTTGCCGCGGATCCGGCGCATCTGGTCGATCGGGAGACCGAGGATCTCGCGCCCGTCGAACCAGACCTCGCTGGCGGCGTCGATCTGGGCCGGCGGGATGTCCAGCAGGCGCATGATCGTGAGCGCGGTGACGCTCTTGCCGGAACCTGATTCGCCGACGATCCCGATCGTCTTGCCGCGCTTGAGGGAGAACGAGATCCCGTCAACTGCCGGCACCACGCCATCCATGACCTTGAAGGTCGTGCGCATGTTGCGAACGTCTAGCAGGACGTCCGACGGCGGCGGTACCCCGCGCATCGAACCCGCGTCGATCACTTCGGTCACTCTCGGCTCCTCGGGTCGAAGGCGTCCCGAAGTCCGTCGCCGATGAAGTTGATGGCGAGGACCGTCAGGATGATGGCGAAGCCCGGGAAGAACGGCCACCACCAGTTGCCCTGCAGGATGAAGGTCAGCGAGTTCGACAGGACGTTGCCCCAGGTCGGCGTTGACGGGTTGATCCCGAAGCCGAGGAAGCTGATGAACGCTTCGCCGATGATGTTGCCGGCGATGATCAGCGAGGCCGCCACGACGATCGGGCTCAGGGCGTTCGGCAGGATATGCCGGAAGATGATCCGGCGATCGCTAACCCCGACCGCCCGGGCGGCCTCGATGAACTCCCGCTCCCGAATGGACAGGAAGAGGCTCCGGACGAGCCGGCTAACGCCCATCCAGCCAAGGAGGCCGAACACCAGGATGATCGACCAGACGTTGTCCTTCGCATCACGGAAGAAGCGGGCCACGACGAGGATCACGAAGAGCAGCGGCAGGCTGAGCATGATGTCGACGATGCGCATCAGCAGATTGTCGATGAAGCCGCCGAGGTAGCCCGCAACGGCGCCGACGATCGTGCCGATGACCACGCCGATCAACATGCTCGTGACGCCCAGGAAGAGCGACGTCCGGGCCCCGTTCAGGACGAGCATCAGGACGTCGGCCTGGAGGCCACCGGTCTCGCCGAAGGGGTGGGCCAGCGACGGCGGGCGACCCGTATAGACGATCTGGTCGGGGCGCGGCGGCACCGGGGTGAACGGCAGCAGGAACGGGCCCACGATGGCCGCGACCACGATCACCGCGAACAGGCCGAGCCCAATCAGGGCCAGCCTGTGCCGTCGGAACTTCCGCCAGGCCAGCTCGAGCTGGCTCAGGGACCGGAGGTCGATCTCGTAGTCGGCGCCCGGTCCATCGGGCACACGCTCGATCTCATCGGGCTGCGCTGCAGCGCCCGGCGCGGGGACCCTGGACTCGGTCATCCGTTTGCCTGCTCCCTAGTACTTGATCCGAGGGTCGACGACGGCGTACAGGACATCGGCCAGCAGGTTCGCCAGCACGACCAGCACGGCGATGATCATCAGGATCCCCATCAGGACCGAATAGTCGAAGCTCTGGATCGTGCGGAGGGTCAACCGACCAATGCCGGGCCACGAGAAGATCGACTCGGTCACGAGCGCCCCGGAGAACAGGAACGGGATCTCGAGCGCGATATTCGTGACAACCGGCAGGAGGGCGTTCCGGAGGGCATGCCGGAAGACGACCGTCCGGTTCGAGAGCCCCTTGGCCCGCGCCGTCCGCACGTAATCCTGCCCGAGCGCCTCGAGCATGCTCGCTCGCACGAAACGGGAGTCACCGGCGATGCTCACGGCCACGAGGGTGCATACGGGCAGGATCAGGTGCCGCAGCAGGTCGACCATCGCGGTCAGCGGCGCCTTGCCGAAGTATGCCCAGTACTCGCCCGTGCCGAACGGCGGCGAGAGCCGGGAATCGATCATGCCGCTGACCGGCAGCCATTTCAGGGTGGCCCCGAAGAGAATGATGAGCATGATGCCCAGCCAGAACGTGGGCATGGCGAGGCCAATGTACGAGAACACGGTCGCGGCCTGATCGAAGAAGGAATAGCGCTTCACCGCGGCGACGACACCGAGGAGGACTGCCAGGAGGATCCAGATGATCAGCGCCGTACCCGCGAGGATCAGCGTCGGAAGCGCCGCTCGACCGATCAGCAGCCCGACATCTTCACCGGTGTCAATCGAAAAGCCAAGGCTCAGATGCGCCATCCCGTTATCTCCGCCGCCGATGCCGGATGGCAGGAAGTTGGGGACACCGGACTTGGTGAGCAGGGCGACCCCGGGCTGGTTCGGATCGCAGAAGCCCATCCAGCGGCAGTACTGGACGGGGATGGGCTGGTCGAGGCCCCAGGCGGCCATGAACTTGGCCCGCTGCTCGTTCGTGACCTTCGGGTTATTGGCGAACTTCGCCAAGGGACCACCCGGTGCCGACAGCAGGATGGCGTAGATGACGATGCTGATTCCGATGATGACAGGGATCGCCTGCAGCAGGCGGCGCGCGACGTACTTGGCCATCGTTCAGGTCCTGTCAGATCGGGGTGGGACGGTTGGTCTGCCGGACCCGCAGTCCAGCAGATGTGACGCTCGGGACGCCCGCGTGGCGGGCGTCCCGAGCGAACTTGCTACAACAGGTGACGGAGAGCCGTCTCTCGACTAGCCCTTGACGTACCAGTCGACGGCATTCCAGGTCGGACCCGCCGAGGTCGGGTTGGCGAAGAAGTTCCCGACCTTCGCGTTGAGGGCCTCGACTTCCTTGCGGAAGTAGAGCGGGATCTCGATCGTCTTCTCGACGTAGATCTTCTGGAAGGTCGCCATGGCGTGGCGAACTTCGACGAAGTCAACGGTTCCCTTCACGGCCTCGAGGGCCTTGTCGACGTCCGGGTCGTTGATCTGGGCATCGTTCCCGCCGTCGGGCGAGAACTGGCTGCTGTGGTAGGTCTGGTAGTTGGCGATCGGGTCGACCGAGACGCTGAAGGCGTGCTCGGCGAGGTCGAAGTTGCTGTGCGAGAGGGCGCAGGCGGTGTCGATGTTGCCTTCATTGAACGAGGCGAAGATGTCGGACGCGGGCACGTTGTTCGCGATCGCCTCGATCCCGACGGCCTTGAGCTGCTCAACGAGGAGGGTGAGGGTGTCGATCCGCACCTGGCGGGTCGTGCTGCACAGCTCGATCTTGGCGCGCAGCCCACCCTTGGCCCGGATCCCGTCAGGGCCGGCCACCCAGCCGGCGGCGTCCAGGATCGAGGCAGCCTTGGCGGGATCGAACGTGGCCGGCGGCTGATCGACGTAGTAGTAGGCGTCGGGCGCGACGCTCGTATTGGCGATGGCGACGAGGCCGCCGAGGATGCGGTCGTTGATCTCGCCCTTGTTGACGGCGTAGGTCAGCGCCTGGCGGAAGGCCGCATCGCTGACCGGGCAGCCCGTGCCGCGATCGGCCACGGCCGGGTTGCGCGAGCAACCGCCGACGCCGGTCGCCGCGTCCGCCTTGGTCCCGTCGGCCCAGTTGGGCCGGAGGAACTCATAGGTGAGGGACGGGATCGAGCTGATCTGGGCGTCCGGAATGCCCTGCGCCTGCAGGGACGGGATGTCCGACGACAGGAGGTCCGTGATGAGGTCGACTTCGCCGGCGACGTAGCCGGTGATCATCGCGGCCGGGTCGCCGTACCACTTGAAGATCAGCGAGTCCAGGTGCGCCGAGTTGCCGGCCGGACTCTTGTAGTTGTCATTGCGCACGAGCTTGACCTGCTGGCCGGTCACGACCGAGTCAAACTTGAAGGCGCCCGAGACCGGGACCTTGGGCATGTCCGCCGGGGCGAAGCCCGAACCCTTGACCTGGTCGGCCATCGGGATTGATGCGAGGTAGTGCTGGGGAAGCGGCGTCGTGGCCGTTCCGACGTAGCCCTCGTAGATGTTCTTGAAGTGGTAAACGATCGACGTCGGGGACGGGCAGTCGACGGCGGTGATCTCTTCGTAGCCCACGGTGCCACCGGCCAGACCGGTGTTGTCCGGGTTCATGACCCAGGCCCACGCGAACTTGAAGTCGTCGCAGGTCAGCGCCTGGCCATCGGACCACTTCAGGCCGTCCCGGAGGGTCCAGGTGACGGTCATGGCGTCGGTGCCGTCGCCGGGAACCTTCACGCCGCCATTGGCGGTCGTCGGGATGCCCGTGGCGAGGTCGGGTGCGTACTTGTAGTCGTACGTCCCAACCACGAGGCTCGCCCAGGCGGCGGAGGCCACGTTCGCCTCGGTGACCTGGTTGTAGTAGAACGGCTGGAAGAGGTTGGCCTCCTGCCAGTCGCCGATGAGCAGGGTCCCACCGTTGGTGCCGGCTTCCGGCGCGTACTTCGTGTTGGTGAGATCCACGGTCTCCGGGGTCGGCGTCGGAGCTGCGGTCGCTGGGGCCGCGGTGACCTCAGCCGTCGGGGCAGGCGTCGCGGCCGAGCCGCACGCGGCGAACACGATCGCGGAGACCGCGACCAGCGCCAAGATCGGTTTACGCATCAAGACTCCTCCAATGCGGCGATCTCGCATCGCCCAGCGGGTCCGCCTGGCTGGTGGCCCCGAGGTCCATCCATCGGCCAGCGGGATTCGGGTCGGCCACGGGGGCGCGGGTGAGCCGCGTCTCCCTAGATGGTCGGTACTATGGGCAGGCGCCTAGGGCATGTCAAATCGCGAAAACGGGTCCGTCCGACGATGAAGCGTCGGCCTGGCACGCGCCCGGATCGTCAGGCCTCTGCCGTCAGGCGCTCATACGCGGTCGCGTCGAGCAGGTCGGCGAGCTGCCCCGGATCGGTCACCCGGACGCGCACCATCCAGCCCGCGCCGTACGGGTCGCTGTTGACGAGCTCGGGCCCTGCGCCCAGGGCGTCGTTGGAGCCGAGAACCTCGACGTCGATCGGGATGTAGAGGTCGCTGACGGCCTTGACGGACTCCACGACCCCGAAGGTCGAATGCTGGGCGAAGGTCTGCCCGGCGGCCGGCAACTCCACGAAGACGACGTCGCCGAGCTGATCGGCGGCGTACTGCGTGATGCCGACCGTCGCGGTCTCGCCATCGACGCGGACCCACTCGTGATCGTTGGTGTACCGAAGCTCCGGTGGGATCATCGCGACGAGACCTCCTGTCGACGTGACCGGCGGGGCCACGTCGCTGGCATTGGCGCCCCGCGGCCCGAGCGAATCAACGGGGGCGACGGTAGAACGGCAGGGGCACGACCTCGGCAGGGACGGGCTGGCCCCTGACCTCGACGGCGAGGATCGTACCCGGTTCAGCGGCGTCCGGATGGACATAGGCCATGGCGATCGGTTGTCCCAGCGTGGGCGACTGGGTGCCGCTCGTGACGGCCCCGATCGGACGGCCGTCACGCATGACCCGGTAGCCGTGACGGGCGATTCCCCGACCGGTGACGACGAGCCCCACGAGCCGCCTGGTCAACGGCGAGTCGGCGGCCGTCGCCAGGGCCTCGCGACCCACGAAATCGCCGGGCTTGTCGAGCTTGACGACCCGTCCGAGGCCGGCCTCGAATGGATTCGTCGTCCGGTCCAGCTCGTTCCCGTAGAGCGGCATTCCGGCTTCCAGGCGAAGGGTGTCGCGGGCCCCGAGCCCGCACGGGATCAGATCGGCCGCGCTGCCGGCCACCTCGAGGGCGGTCCAGATCGCCGGACCCTGCGCCCAGTCCACGAAGACCTCGAAGCCGTCCTCGCCGGTATAGCCGGTCCGGGCGACGAGGGCCGGGATCCCCGCCACGCAGCCCTCGGCGATCGCGTAGTAACGAAGCGCGTCGAGGTCGATATCGGTCAGCGGCGCGAGGATCCCCCGCGAGGCGGGGCCCTGGATGGCGACCAGCGAGGTGGCCATGGAGCGATCGTCCAGGACCGCGTCCCACCCCTGAAAGCGATCGGCCAGCTCGTCCGAGACCACGGCGGCGTTTCCGGCGTTCGCAACGACCAGGAAGCGATCGACGGCCAGCCGGTAGATGATCAGGTCGTCGATGATCCCGCCATCGTCGGCGCACAGCATCGAGTAGTGCGCACGTCCCACGACGAGGGTCCGTGGATCGGTCACGACAGCCGAGGCGAGGGCATCACCGGCGCCGGCGCCCTCGACGAACAGCTCCCCCATGTGCGAGAGGTCGAACAGCCCGGCGCGCTCGCGGACAGCGCGATGTTCCTCGAGGATGCCGCGGTACTGGACCGGCATGAGCCAGCCGCCGAACTCGATCAACCGCGCGTCCAGCGCGCGGTGAATCTCGACGAGGGCCGTCTCGCGCAGCGGCGGCACCTCGCGGTCGGTCATGCGTGCATCTCCGGACGAGCCTTTGGAAGTGCCGTCGCGGCGGTCGCCACGAGCCCTCGCTCGGTCTCGAAGGTCAGGAGCGCCGGGGCCTCATCGAGCGGGACCCACCGAACGCGCTCGAACTCATGATCGTGGCGTGAAAGATCGCCGCCCACGGGCTCCATCAGCCAGTAGTGGACGGTCTTGTGGATACGCGCGCCGGCCTGGACGAACGTGTAGGAGATCGAGGGCAGCGGGCTCAGGATGCGGACTTGCAGTCCGGTCTCCTCCTCGACCTCGCGGAGGGCCGTCTGCTCGATTGCCTCGCCCGGGTCCGGTGTTCCCTTGGGCAGCGTCCAGGTCCCGCCGCGACGATCGCCATCCCGTCGTCGGAAGCCGACCAGGAGTGACGGACGACCTGCTTCGTAGCGAATGACGATTCCGCCGGCGGAAGTGGCGGTCTCCGTCCTCAGGCTAGCCACGGCGCCGTCGCGGCGCTCGACCGGCCGACGGGCAGGGACCGCGCCCAGGTCATCGAGACGATGGGGCGCGGGCGGCCAGAGACCGTCCGCCGCGCCCGAGTCAGCGTAGTGGCCCGCGAACCCCCACGGATCCGGGCCAGGGACGAGGTCGTCTCGTGACGGAGGACGGTCGCGGGAGCCGAGACTGCACGAAAGACGACCGCCGGTCGCAGCCCGAGACGGCGCTCACGGGATCGAAGGGACGGCCGGGGAAAACTGGCCGCCGGTCGTGCTGCGTACTTGGCGGTGATGCTGTGCTCCATCGACCGTATGGTAGCGCCTCAGCCCTCCCGCGCAAGCAAATGCCGCATCCCGGCGGCCAGATCCGGTGCCAGCGCGCCCCGCTCCTCCGCGAGCGCGATCTCCCGCTCGGCGGCGGCGAGATAGAGCGGGAGGACATCGGGCGCGCCTTCGCGAAGCGCGGCCAGGTGCCGGTCGACCGTTCCAATGTCACCCCGGGTCATCGGACCGGTGAGCGCCCGCGCGATCCCGAGCGCCCGGGCATTGGCCAGCGTCCCTTCGATGAGGGGGCCGTAGATCGCGAGGGACCCGGCCTCGTTGAGGCCGGCCAGGCGCCCCAGCTCGGCGATCGCGTCCAGGAGGGCGATGAAGCCGCCGGCAGCGAGGACGGCCGCGGCATGGTACGCGGCCTTGGTGCCGGGAGAGAGCCGGACGGCCGTCGCCCCGATCGCCTCGGCCATCCGCGCGAGCAGGTCGGCAAGCTGGTCATCCCCCTCGATTGCCACAGTCGCGCCATGCAGGGCGGCAACCGCCAGCTCGAGGTCGGCGAAGGCGACGAGCGGGTGAAAGGCGCCGATCTGCGTTCCGGCGGCCATGGCCGGTGCGAGCACCTCGGCGCCGAGCGCGCCCGAGGTGTGGATCATCGCCTGACCGCCATACATCCGCAGCCCGCCGGCCAATCCGGGCAGCGCGTCGTCGGGGACCGCGAGGATGATCAGCTCGACCTCGTCGAGGAGTGCCGTCGCCTCCGCGAACGCTCGCGCGCCCGGAACCAGCGCCCGGAATCGCTCCCGGCGTTCGCGATCCCTCGAGGCAACCGCAGCGACCGGCCAGCCGGCTCGAGCGAGCGCGACGCCGAGTGCCGTGCCGACTGCCCCGGCGCCCACGATGCCCACGATCGGTGGCTCGTCCGGTCCCGAGTGGGCGTGGGGGTGGGCATGGTCCGAGGCGTGGACCTCGTCGCCGTGGCGATGGTGGCCGGGCGGCGCAGGGTCGAGGTCGATCCCGCGCGCCGCCAGCTCGCGGAGCGCCTCTTCGTCCGGGCCCGAAGACGGGGGTTCGGAAGCCGGCCAGGCTCTCATCTCCGGCCTCGAACGCCCTGCCGGGGTCTGTCGCGGTACGCTTGCACCCGACGAGTGTAGCCACCGCGCGAGGGACCGATTCCGTGCCGATCCGAGACCCATTCGGCGCCCGCAGCCCACTCGGGCCGGGCCTTCCCGACGTCTATCGACTCGACGCCCTCGGGAGTCGCCTGGATCTCGCGCGCACACCCGTCACCCTCAAGATCCTGCTCGAGAACGTCCTGCGCCACGCCGGCGGCGGGATCGTCGAGACCGACGACGTCGAGCGCCTCGCCGCCTGGCGCCCGGGCGGGACCTCGGCGGCCGAGATCCCGTTCATGCCCTCGCGGGTGGTCCTCCAGGACTTCACGGGGGTCCCTGCGATCGTGGACCTTGCGGCGATGCGCGACGCCATGGCGGCCATGGGCGGCGACCCGGCGAGGGTCAATCCGCTCGTCCCGGCCGACCTCGTCATCGATCATTCGGTCCAGGTGGATGCGTTCGGGACGGCGGCGGCCTTCGCCTTCAATGTCGGGCGTGAATACGAGCGCAATGGGGAGCGCTACCAGCTCCTGCGCTGGGCACAGACAGCGTTCCGCGACCTGCGGGTCGTCCCGCCGGGGACGGGGATCATCCACCAGGTCAACCTGGAGTTCCTGGCCACCGTGGTCGCGGACCGGGCGGACGACAGGGGACGTGTCGCCTTCCCCGACACGCTGGTCGGGACCGATTCGCATACCACGATGGTCAACGGCCTCGGGGTCCTCGGCTACGGGGTCGGCGGCATCGAGGCGGAGGCGGTGCTGCTCGGCCAACCGCTCTACCAGCCGATGCCCCGGATCGTGGGGGTTCGCCTGACCGGGGCGCTGCCACGCGGCTCGACCGCCACGGATGTCGTTCTCGTCGTCACCGAGATGCTCCGAAAGTTCGGCGTCGTTGAAGCCTTCGTCGAGTTCGCCGGCGACGGCCTTGCCGGCCTGACACTGGCTGATCGGGCGACGATCGCCAACATGAGCCCGGAGTTCGGGGCGACCTCGACCCTCTTCCCAATCGACGACGAGACGCTCGCCTACCTTCGGCTGACGGGCCGATCGCCAGAGCGAATCGACCTCGTGGAGCGGTACGCGAAGGAACAGGGGCTCTGGCGCGAACCCGGCCCGGGTCCCGACTTCGATGCGAACCTCACCCTCGACCTGTCGAGCGTGGCCCCGTCGGTGGCCGGCCCGCGGCGGCCGCAGGACCGGGTGGAGCTGCCGGGACTCCCGGCCAACTTCCACGCGGCATTCCCGCAGGCGGGCACGGTCGCGGCGCCGCTCGCTCCGGTCGCGCTCGTGGTTGACGGCACTCCCGCGACGATCGGACACGGCTCGGTCGTGATCGCGGCGATCACTTCCTGCACGAACACCTCCAATCCGACGGTCATGGTCGGCGCCGGGCTCCTCGCGCGGAACGCCGTCGCGCGCGGCCTGCGGGTGGCACCCACGGTGAAGACCTCGCTCGCGCCCGGCTCGAAGGCGGTCACGGGTTACCTCGAGGCGGCGGGGCTGATGGCTCCGCTGGCGACCCTCGGGTTCGCACTGGCCGGCTACGGCTGCACCACCTGCATCGGCAACTCCGGGCCACTCGACGCGCCGATCGCCGAGGCCATCGAGCACCACGGGATCGTCGCCGCCGCCGTGCTGTCCGGCAATCGCAACTTCGAGGGCCGCATTCATCCGCTCGCCCGGGCGAGCTACCTGGCCTCGCCTCCCCTCGTGGTCGCGTTCGCTCTTGCGGGCCGCGTGGACATCGATCTGTCGACCCAGCCGCTCGGCATCGATGACGCCGGGGTGCCGGTCTTCCTGTCCGACCTCTGGCCGAGCCCCGAGGAGATCCGGGCGGTCATCCGCGATTCGATCGACCCGGAGCTCTTCCGGCGGACCTACGCCACGGTCTTCGAGGGCGACGAGCGGTGGCGGGCGCTGCCGATCCCCAACGGCGATCGCTACGCCTGGGATGCCGCCTCCACCTACATCGCCCGGCCGCCCTTCTTCGAGGGGATGACCGCGCTGCCCGCCCCGGTCACCGACATCGTCGGGGCCCGTGCCCTCGCCGTCCTGGGGGACAGCGTCACGACCGACCACATCTCCCCCGCCGGCTCGATCGCGGCCAGCTCGCCGGCCGGCCTCTGGCTGCAGGCGCACGGGGTATCGCCGCTGGAGTTCAACTCCTACGGGGCACGGCGCGGCCATCACGAGGTGATGATCCGCGGCACGTTCGCCAACATCCGGCTGCACAACCGGCTCGTCGAGGGGCGTGAAGGACCGTTCACGCGCCATCTACCCGGCGACGAGGAGGTCACGATCTTCGATGCCGCGACCCGCTACGCCGCCGACGGCGTCCCGCTCCTCGTGCTCGCGGGCAGGGAATACGGGTCCGGCTCGTCGC